>Ga0065721_10009461_pt1 | contig 10211 bp, 12 predicted proteins | sample Mesricmetagenome_FD_59108 | JGI IMG/M metagenome (GOLD analysis project Ga0065721, IMG submission 59108) | Mesophilic microbial community from rice straw/compost enrichment Sample: eDNA_1 v2 (version 2) | ecosystem: Engineered > Solid waste > Grass > Composting > Bioreactor | place: USA: Davis... | reverse complement strand
AGCGCCGGGCGCTGCGTCTCCTCGATGACCTTGGCCATGGTGAAGGTCTTGCCCGAGCCGGTGACGCCGAGCAGCACCTGGTCGCGCTCGGCGGCCTCGACACCGCCCACCAGCTCCTTGATCGCGTTCGGCTGGTCACCGGCGGGCTCGAAGTCCGACTTCATGCGGAAGCGGATGCCGCCCTCGGACTTCTCCGGCCGTGGCGGGCGGTGCGGCGTCCACAGCTTGCCGTCCTTGAACAGCGGGTTGCCGCTTTCGAGCAGGGCCGACAGCGCCGCGACCGTTGCCGAGACGCCGCCAGGTGCGGCCTCCGCCTGGGATGGCATCTCCGGCCGCTTGCCGGCGCGACGGGGCGGCTCGCCGGCCTCGGGGACGAATCGCGCCTGCGGCGCCTCGCCGAAACCGGCAGCGCCGCCCGGCCCCGCGGTGCCCTTGTTGAGGGCGGGGTTGAGCAGATCCGCGAGGAACGGGTCGAGCGGTTTCAGCTCCGGCTTCGCAGCCTTGGAGCGGGGAGGAGACGATTTGCGGGCCATGAGAACGAATATGGTACGAGTCTGCGTCGGAGGAAAGAGGACCCTATGCGGGAAAGGCTGCCTCTGCGAGGGCGGCGCTGTGGGCGCGGACATCCTGCGGCCAGCCGGCGATCAGGTCGTCGAAGCGGGCGCGATCACCGGCGAAGAGGGCTCTGATGGCCTCTTCGAAAGCGGGCAGGTCGCCGGCCATGGCGTTCATGAAGCGATAGGCCGCCTCCCGGGCCGCGCGGCGCAGGTCCTCGTCCTCGGTGGCTCGGCGCGCCTGGTCGACGAGCCGCCGCAGGGCTACCGACGCGCCGCCGGGCTGGGCGGCGAGCCAGTCCCAGTGTCGTGGCAGCAGCGTCACCTCGCGGGCCACGACACCGAGCCTCGGGCGGCCGGGACCGCGGCGCTCGGCCTGCGCTTCAGGTTGCGACGGCTGCCCGCCGCCGAGACCGGCGAGGACATCCGCTGCCGTGCCGCGGAAGTCCAGCTCCACGGGGCGGCCGGTCGCGTCGTCGAAGATCTGGATCGGCGCGGCCTCACCGGCATCGAGCGCCGCCTTGGTCGCCGCTGCGACGTCCGCAAGCGGGCCCGAGGCGATGCGTCGGGTGCCCGCAAAAGCCGTGCAGCGCAGGTCGGTCGCGTAGGTCATGTTCCATTCTCCTGTTGCACGGCAATTTACCCGGATGTAATTTCCGGTCAATATCGCCCGGGTAAATTTATGCCGCCCATCGGCCATTGCCGGCGGCGGGCACCCGGTGCACAAAGGCACGCCCGATGGGAACGAGGGAGGAGCGGTGCCCATGCTGCGGATCTGGGGACGCACGAATTCGACCAATGTGAAGAAGGCCCTCTGGTGCGCCGAGGAGCTCGGCCTGTCTTACGAGCACATCCCGGCGGGCGGCGCGTATGGCGTGGTGAACGAAGCCGCCTACCGCGCGCTCAACCCCAACGGCCTCGTGCCGATGATCGAGGACGACGGCCTGGTGCTGTGGGAATCGAACGCCATCGTGCGCTACCTCGCGGCCCGCTATGGCGAGGGCACGCTCTACGCACGCGATCCGGGCGAACGGGCCGTCGGCGACAAGTGGATGGACTGGGCCGCGACCACGGTGGTGCTGCCGTTCCGCGACGTCTTCTGGAACACGGTGCGCCTGCCGCCGCAGGAGCGGAACGCGGCGGCGGTGGAGGCGGGGCTGAAGTCCTGCGGTGCGCTGCTCGCCATCGCCGATGCGGCGCTCGCGGAGAAGCCCTACCTGTCCGGCGAGCGCTTCGGCATGGGCGACATCCCTCTCGGCTGCATCATCTACGGCTGGTACGAGATGCCGATCACGCGGCCGAACCTGCCGAACCTCGCCGCCTGGTATGCGCGCCTGCAGGAGCGGCCGGCCTATCGCAAGGCCGTCATGCTGCCGCTCACCTGATCATCCGGACGGACCTATGCGTTGCAACATCTGCGGCGGCACCGCCTTCGAGGACATGCCGAAGCGCCCTCTGGCGCGCTGCACCACCTGCCGCTCGCTGGAGCGCACGCGGGTCGCGGCCCTGAAGATCACGGAACAGGTGCGGCCGCAGCCGGGCGCGCACGTACTGCATTTCGCGCCCGAGCAGGGGCTGTCGCAGCTTCTGCGCAGCATCGCCGGTGACAATTACCGCGCCGTCGACATCGACCCGCCGCGCTATGCCCATCTCGGCATCGACGTGGAGCCGTTCGACCTGTGCCGCGACGTGTTTTCCCTGCCGCGCGGTCGCTACGACCTCATCGTGCACAACCATGTGCTCGAGCATATCGAGTGCAACTACTCGGTCGTCCTCATCCGCCTCGCGCAATCCTTGAGCGAGAACGGCGCGATGCTGTTCAGCGTGCCCATCGTCGGAGACGACTTCACCGATGCCATCGTCGATGCGAGCGACGAGGAGAAGGCGGAGCGCTTCGGAGCCTTCCGCCACTACCGCCATTTCGGCCGCCGCTTCATCGCCGAGACCCTCGGCATGATCTTCGACATGGCCCCGGACTATGACCTGACAAGGGATTTCCCGCCCGAGGTGCTGCGCGAGGCCAATATCCCCGAGCATCACTGGCGCGACTTCACCGGCACCAGCATCTTCCTCGTGCGGCGGCGCGACCTGCGGGTGTGACCATTCAGCTGTCCGACAGCTCGAAGTCGAGCACGAGGACGCCGTCGATGCCGCCTTCGCAGAGCGCTACCAGGGCGGCGCCCGCGACCTTGTGATCGGGATGGGCGAGATAGGCGTCCCGCGCCGCGGCATCGGCGAAATCGACCACGAAGCCGTGCGTGTAGCCGCGTGCCAGCCCTTCCGGGCTGATGTTGCGCCCGGCATCGAAGCCGAGCATGCCCGGCACGACGGCCCTGAGGTTGGCGAGAGCGTCGAAGACGGCCTCGATCTCGGCCGGCTCTGTTCCGGCCGCGAACCTGACGAGGACGACGTGCCGCACCCGCGGTCCGGCCGCTGCTGCCGTTGCCGGCATGGTCAAGGCGCCGGCCGCGGCCGCGCCGATCGCCGGCAGCATCAGCGCGCGCGTCAGCGAACGTCTGGAGATCGGTGGTGTGGTCATCATCGCGGCCTCGGTCTGTTTGCGGAACGTTAGCCGCTGCACCGGTTCACGGCTTCACGCCGGTGGCACACGGCTATGCGAAATCGGCGCGCCGTCATGCGTGCCGCGCCGTTGACTGGAAGGGGCTGCACAGGCATGCGAAAGCTCGGGCTGGCAGAAGCAGAACAGTCTCTCCGAAAGCGCCGCAGCGATGGCCGACGGTCTCCTTTCCGTGTTCTCGATCGAAGCCGTCGGCGCCGTTGCCGCCGTGCTCACCACGCTGTGCTGGATCCCGCAGGCGGCCCGTGTCATCCGCACGCGTGAGACGCGCGCGATCTCTCTGACGACGCAGGTGGCGCTGACCTGCGGCGTCGTGCTGTGGCTCGTCTACGGCCTCTTCATCGGCAGCTGGCCGCTGATCGGCTCCAATGCCGTGACCCTCGTGCTGCTCAGCGTCATCCTGACGATGAAACTCCGTTACGGGTGACGGCGCGCCCCGCAGGCGTTAAGATTTCATTCATCACGACGCGTAACGGTTCGGGACCGTTCCGCTCCGCCCGACGGGCGAGACAGCCGGCCTTCTCGATGGAGGCGGGCGTTGTGCTGCCAGCGAGACCGATCGGACATGACACGGCGAGCCCGAAGCTGCGAACATGGTCGCTTTGCGCGTACGCGCCAGGCGCGTGCAGGACGCGCTGCGCGCCTGCTTTCGGTTGTCTTGCTCATTCTGTCGGGCGCCTCTGTACCCGCCTTCGCAACGGGAGCGCTGCCGTCCACCGCGCCGTTGCCCCCGCCGCGCCCCTCGCCGGAACCCGAAGCCATGCCGCTCGAGGAATGGCAGGCCTTCGACCAGTCCTTCTCCTTCAACGCCGAAATGTGGACCGACAGTCCGCAGGAGCCGATCTGGGCCGAAATGTCCGCCGTCGCCGCGCAGTTGCTCAGGCGCGAAAGCCGCCGCGCCATCGCGCCGATCCTGACGCTGGCGCCGGTGGCGAGGGGTTATGAGGAGGCCGAGACGCGGCTGCGCGGTCCGCTCGCCGAGCGGCAGGAGAAGGCCTTCGGTCTGCGGCTGAAGGCCGAGCAGGGCGTGTCCATCGCGACCGAATTCGCCAGCGGCGAGGGCACCTGGCAACCCGTCGACACGCGCCTTGCCTGGCGCGTCGCCCGGCAGATGCCGGCCGACGAGGGCTGGGTCTGGGCTGCGGGACTGGGTGGCGGGCTGCCCGTGGGTCATGCGCCGTACTCCCAGACGCTCGACGTCGCGCTCGGGCGGCGCTTCCGCGGCGGGGAGGGCGCNTGGTCCGTGATGCCGGAGCTCGCAGTCAATACGATCTANACCAGCCATGGCGGCGAACGCTGGCAGGCCACCTTGAGGCCNCAGGTCAAGGCCAAGGTGGANGTGCTCAAATCGTCCGATGACCGGCTCAAGCTCTACCTGGAATCCTCCGTCGGCTATGCGCTGCCCGTCGGCGCGGATGCGGCCGGCCTGTCGGCGGCGACGCGGCTCAACCTCATCTTCCGGCCCGGCGGCTGAAGCCTCGGAAACAGTCCTTGCGTGACGGGCGGGAATGGAGCATGAGGGCGCGCTCCAACCATGCTCGGCCCATCCATGCTGCCAGCCGTCTCAGCTCCTCATGTCGCGCCGGTCGCGCTCCTCGTCCTGTCCAACGTCTTCATGACCTTCGCCTGGTACGGGCACCTGAAGTTCAAGACCTCGCCCCTGTGGGTCGCGGTCTGCGCGAGCTGGGCCATCGCCTTCATCGAATACTGGTTCGCCGTGCCCGCCAACCGCATCGGCCACGAGGTCTATTCGGCGGCCGAGCTCAAGACGATGCAGGAGGTGATCACCCTCGTCGTCTTCGCGCTCTTCTCGGTGCTCTACCTCAAGGAGGCGCTGACGCTGAACCACCTCGTCGGCTTCGCGCTCATCGCTGCCGGCGCCTTCTTCATCTTCCGCGGGCCGCTCGGCTGATCAACCCGCCGGGCGCACCCTGAGCACCCGGCCGTCGGACGAATCCGTCAGGAGATAGAGGAAGCCGTCCGGCCCCTGCCGCACGTCGCGGATGCGCTCGCCGAGGTCGCGCAGCATCCGCTCCTCGCCGAGGATGCGGTCCCCCTTGCGCTCGATGCGCACGAGCATCTGACCCGCGAGCGCGCCGGTGAACAGGCTGCCCCGCCATTGCGGGAAGGCGTCCCCGGTGTAGAAGGCCATGCCGGACGGCGCGATGGACGGATCCCAGTAGTAGAGTGGCTGCTCCATGCCCTTCCTGGCGGTGCCCTCGCCGATCTTGGCGCCCGAATAGTCGACGCCGTAGGTGATCACCGGCCAGCCGTAGTTGCGGCCCTTGCGGGTGATGTTGATCTCGTCGCCGCCCCGGGCGCCGTGCTCGATCGTCCACAATTCGCCGGTCTCGGGATTGATCGCCGCGCTCTGGGGGTTGCGGTGGCCGTAGGACCAGATCTCCGGCCGCGCATCCTGCCGGCCGACGAAGGGATTGTCGCCGGGCACCGAGCCGTCGGTTCCGATCCGCACCACCTTGCCGAGATGGGTCGTGAGATCCTGCGCCTTGTCGCGCAGGTTGAAGCGCTCGCCCAGGGTCACGAAGAGCGTGCCGTCGGGCGCGAAGGCGAGACGGGAGCCGTAGTGGTTGGCGCCGGAATAGGACGGCTCCTGCCGGAAGATGACGTTGACGTCGCCGAGCGCGCTGGCGTCCTCGCTCAGGCGGGCGCGCGCGACGGCCGTGCCCGCGCCGCCGCCCCGGCGCGGCTCGGCATAGGTGATGTAGAGCGTGCGGTTCTGGGCGAAGGCGGGATCGAGCGCGATGTCGAGCAGGCCGCCCTGGCCCCGGGCGGCGACATCCGGCGTGCCGGCGAGGGGGTTCGAGACGGTCCCATCCGGAGCGATCAGGCGGATATTGCCTGGCCTTTCGGTGACGAGCATGGCGCCGTCGGGCAAAAAGGCGAGGCCCCAGGGATGCTNGAGGCCCGACGCGACGGTCTCGACGANGATCTCGCCCTGACGGGTCTTCTCGCGCAAGGGCTCNGCGTTCTGGGCCCCTGCATCGAGGGGCAGGAACATCAGCGCCGCTGCCGCCGAAAGCCGGCCGCACAAGCCGATGGACATGGTCGTCTCCGTGATCGCACAGGCCCGAGGGGCCGGAAAGGCTGCCCCGTCAGGCTAAGAAGCGGTCACGGACGGTCAATGGCTGCAAGGTCACGTTGCTGCGAGGCGATGCCCCGAAGCGGTCCATCGATACGATGGTGGGTCAGGAAACCGGATGCACGATCACGGCCGGCTCGCGGGCGACGGTCTGGCCCGTGCCGATGCCGGTGCCGATGGCGACTGCCGCTGTGCCGAGCGTCAGGATGACGAGAAGGGCAAGGGAGAACTTGAACTGGCGCTCCGCTTCGACGCGCGTGACGGAAGCGGCCACGGCGCGGGGCCGGCGGATGTCCGAGAGGCGGATCGGATCATTGGCGTTCATGGCTCGTTACTCCAGGTCCACGACCTGTGGACGGGTTGGATTTTGCTGCCGTATACACGGGGCCGCGGTGCGTTGGCGCACACGGGTTCAGCAATTCACTCTTCCCGTACGGGTCGATTGTTCCGTGCCTGTCCAATGCCGCCCCGACCCGATTTGTTCCCGCCATGCATTTGCGGGGCAGCGGGAAACATTCGGCCAATTCATCGGTGCCATGAGCACGTTTGGCTTGCTCTCGGCGGCCGGCGGCACTACACGAACGGCGCCCGTGCGCGCGGGCTCGACACAAGTCCAATCCGGAGACGTTCCATGGCCTTCCTCGCCGACGCTTTGTCCCGCATCAAGCCGTCCGCGACCATCACGCTCACGCAGAAGGCGAGGGATCTCAAAGCCGAGGGGCGGGACGTGATCTCGCTGTCCGTCGGCGAGCCGGATTTCGACACGCCCGAGAACATCAAGCAGGCGGCCATCGCCGCCATCCAGCGCGGCGAGACGAAGTACACGCCCGTCTCGGGCATCCCGCAGCTGCGCGAGGCCATCGTCGCCAAGTTCAAGCGCGAGAACGGGCTCGACTACAAGCCGTCGCAGACCATCGTCGGCACGGGCGGCAAGCAGGTCATCTACAACGCCCTGCTCGCCACGCTGAACCCCGGTGACGAGGTCGTCGTCCCGGCGCCCTACTGGGTGAGCTATCCGGAGATGGTGGCGCTCAACGGCGGCACGCCCGTCTTCGCCGAGGCCAAGCTCGAGGACAACTTCAAGCTCCGGCCGGAAGCGCTGGAGCGCGCCATCACGAAGAAGACGAAGTGGGTCATCCTCAACTCGCCGTCGAACCCCTCTGGCGCGGCCTACAGCTTCGCCGAGATGAAGGCGCTGACGGACGTGCTCGTGCGCCATCCGCACGTGTGGGTGCTGACCGACGACATGTACGAGCACCTCGTCTACGGCGACTTCACCTTCGTCACCCCGGCGCAGGTGGAGCCGGCGCTCTACGAGCGCACGCTGACTATGAACGGCGTCTCCAAGGCCTATGCCATGACCGGCTGGCGCATCGGCTACGCCGCCGGTCCCGAGCAGCTCATCAAGGCCATGGACCTCGTGCAGGGCCAGCAGACCTCGGGCGCCTGCTCGGTGGCGCAATGGGCCGCGGTCGAGGCGCTCGCCGGCCCGCAGGACCACCTGCCGCGCTTCCGCAAGGCCTTCGAGGAGCGTCGCGACCTCGTGGTCTCCATGCTCAACCAGGCCAAGGGCCTCTCCTGCCCGACGCCGGAGGGCGCGTTCTACGTCTATCCCTCCTGCGCCGAACTCATCGGCAAGACGGCGCCTTCGGGCAAGAAGATCGAGACCGACGAGGACTTCGTGCTCGAGCTGCTGGCGACGGAGGGTGTCGCCGCCGTGCACGGATCGTCCTTCGGCCTCGGCCCGAACCTCAGGATCAGCTACGCCACCTCCAACGAGAAGCTCGAGGAGGCCTGCCACCGCATCCAGCGTTTCTGCGCCAACCTGCGCTGAACGCGTTTCGTCTCACCGAACATGCAACGGGGCCTTCGGGCCCCGTTGTCGTTTCCAGCCGCACGATCGGGTCCGCGGTGGCAGGTGAGGGAACAGTCGCTCGGGCCGCGCGTTGTTGTCCCATCCTGTCCTCAGACAATGGGAGCCAACCCGTGAGCAAGCGACCTACAGCGGCCGTGACCCTGGCCGCCATCGCGATCGTCGGCATGGGGGGCATCGGCGCGCATCATGCTTTCGCACAATCGAGCCCCGTACGGGCATCGCCCAAGACGGAGGTCGGCCGTCTCGCCTGCAATGTCTCAGGCGGTGTCGGCTTCATCATCACTTCCCAGCGTGCTCTGAACTGCCGCTTCACGGACAACCGCGGCCGCAACGAGCAGTATGTGGGCACGATCCGCAAGTTCGGGCTCGACATCGGCGCAACGACCGGCGGTGTCCTTGTCTGGGCCGTCGCAGCCTCGACGAGCCGGCTCGGCCGCGGCGCGCTGCAGGGCGAATACGCCGGTGCAAGCGGCGAGGCGACGGTCGGTGCGGGTGTCGGTGCCAATGTCCTCGTCGGCGGCTCGAACCGTTCGGTCAGTCTCCAGCCGCTGTCCGTGCAGGGCCAGACCGGCCTGAACCTCGCCCTCGGCGTCGCCGACATGCGGCTCGAACTCGCCCGCTGAGGCCTGCGTCCACAACTGGTGCAACCCCGGCATGAGCCGGGGTTTTCCTTGTTTACGGCAGCGGGCCGGCCTCGTATTGGTGTGCCAACGCATCAGCGCCGAAGGCGCATCAAACGGGGGATGCTCAATGACAGGGGTTGGTTCTCAGCCGACGGCGCGCGAGCGTCTGGCATCGATCGGGCGCAGAGCCGCCGCGGCTGCCTTCGTCGTGGCAGGTCTTGCGGGATCCGTTCTGCCCGCCGCGGCCCAGGAGAAGGTGACTGTCGGCGTACTGCGCTTCGTTTCCTCGGGCGGGCTCTTCCTCGCCGTGGAGAAGGGCTACTTCAAGGAAGAGGGGCTCGACGTCGAGCTGAAGTTCTTCGAGGCGGCGCAGCCCATCGCGCTCGCCGTCGTCTCCGGCGACACGGAATTCGGCGTCACCGCCTTCACCGCCGGCTTCTACAACCTGGCCGGCAAGGGTGCGCTCAAGGTCATCGCCGCCCAGGCGCGCGAGAAGAAGGGCTACGAGGGCAACCTGGTGCTCGCCTCCAACGCCGCCTACGAGAAGGGGCTGACGAGCCTCGACAAGCTCTCCGGCAAGTCGGTCGGCATCACGCAGGTGGGCTCGTCCTTCCACTACCAGATGGGGCAGATCGCCGCCGCCAACGGGTTCGAGCTCAAGAGCGTCGAGCTCAAGCCCCTGCAGTCTCTCCCCAACATGGTGGCGAGCATCAAGAGCGGGCAGGTCGACGCCATCATCATCGCACCGCATCTTGCCAAGCCGCTCGCCGCCTCGGGCGAGGCCAAGCTCATCGGGCGCGTCTCCGACGTCACCGAGTACCAGTTCGGCGGCCTCTTCACGAGCACGAAGATGATCTCCGACAAGCGCGCCACGGTCGAGAAGTTCGTGCGCGCCTACCAGAAGGGCGCCGAGGACTACGCCAAGGCGTTCCTCGCCAAGGACGCGTCGGGCAACATCGCCTATGCGCCCGACAGCGACGCGACGGCCGCGCTCGTCGCCAAGCACGTCTATCCGTCGGAGGAGCCGGCCCAGGCGGCCGCCAAGGTCAAGGGCGCGGCCTTCTTCGTGGACGAGAAGGCGCGGCTCGACGTCGCCGACATCCTGACCCAGGTGCAGTGGCTGAAGGACGAGGGGCTCGTCGATGCGTCGGTGGATGCCAAGTCCATCCTCGAGCTCAGCTTCATCGATGGCCACATCAACGCCAACTGACGCACCCGTCGAGGTGCGGCGTTCCTGCTGCGGCGGCACCCCCGCCGCAGCAATCGTTTGAAAGACCGGACAATGCAGCTCATCGCCGACCATATCGCCCATGCCTACGGCCCGTTGCCGGTGCTGGACGACATCTCCTTCACCGTCGGGCAGGGCGAGGTCGTCGCCATCGTCGGCCCGTCGGGGTGCGGAAAGTCGACGCTGCTGCGCATCCTCGGCGGGCTCGAGAAGCCGCAGGCGGGACGGGCGCTCGTCGCCGGCGTGCCGCCT
>Ga0065721_10007874_pt1 | contig 10211 bp, 7 predicted proteins | sample Mesricmetagenome_FD_59108 | JGI IMG/M metagenome (GOLD analysis project Ga0065721, IMG submission 59108) | Mesophilic microbial community from rice straw/compost enrichment Sample: eDNA_1 v2 (version 2) | ecosystem: Engineered > Solid waste > Grass > Composting > Bioreactor | place: USA: Davis... | reverse complement strand
ATTGAACCAAACTGTCTCACTGGTTATGCAGAAACATCGAGTGGCCTGCCCCTACTGTGAGGCACACCTCCTTGTGACAGAAGACCTCCTGGGGCAACCTGGCGAGTGTCCAGCGTGCCACAAGGAGTTTCTGCTTCCCTCGATCGATGCGTTTCTGGTTTTTGCTCTTCCGAAGGAATCTGCCGAGGTTCCATCAACTCCCCATACAGCGACAACGAGTACACCGGTCAATCCCTCGTCGCAGCCTGTCCCAGAGACGCCTCCCTTCTCTCCCCCTCTGAGTTTTACGGAACCACCTCCGTTGACAACGAAGGACGCGGAAACTCGACGGCAGTTGAAACCGGTTAAGATCGTCTCGCGTCCTGCGGTGGGGGTGCTGTCAACGCTGTTAAAAACCGTGGCCGGGCTTCAAATCATCACAGGATGCGCCTTGCTATTGGCTGTTGTCTTTCTGTCGCTGCAGAGTCCGATCTCCCCGGTGACCGTCTTGATGATCGTGGGAACTGCCATCTGTATTGGAGTCTCAGCGATCCCAATGCTGGCATTTTCCGAGGTCCTTCACATTTGGCAGTCTCAGGAGGAGATGCTGAGGCATATTGTGAATCACCTTCGTGAAAAAGAGTAATTACGCAGCGTCGAGCCTTGCAAGAACTCTCAACTGGGCGTTCGGTCCGACGAACGACCTGACTTCTCCTGTCGGGAATGTGACGTCGACCTGAAACTCATACCGCCCCGGTTTCCACAGCATGGATTCGGCAGAAGTGGCTTCAAATCGGAGCACTTTTGTCTCTGAAGCGACGGCAACAGTCCCGTCGATGACAAATGAACTGGGGGCTGGACAGTCCCGCTCCTGAGCGATCAGCCGGCAGGTCGACTCTGATGGGATGTCTGGGAAATCAGTTCGCGAAAATTCAATTGCAGATCCGAGTGCAGCGGAGTAATTGTCCCCCTGCACAAGAGGCTGATTCAATTCGTTGCCGATGAGCGTCGGAACGGAAACCCGAATCTGTTTCAGCGCGAGAAGTTGTTGAAGGGACGCAGTGCTCAGTCCGAGAGTCAGGTGTGGAGTTGCACTGGACGGAGCGCTGGCCGGACCATCCAGACCAAGTTGATATCTCAGTTGTTGAACATCGTTTGAACTTAACGCTGAGCCGACCAGCGCGGCACTCACAGTGCTTGCAATTGATTCCGCGATTGCCGCCTGATCAATGTCGATCTCAGTCAGCGTTCTTGTTACCGCCGACCAGACGGCATCACGAATCGTTTCAACTGTTGGGGGAGCCACGTAATCGTCTGACTGGAGCGGAGTGCCAATTGCATTCAGAATCGTATCGCGAACACTGGCGGCGATAGGAACTTCCCCGTTTGAAGTGAGCCCCTGTGCCAGAATTGCCGCCTCGCGCGTCTCGGAAGCAACAATGACGCCGCTCGTCTTGAGAACTGCCCAGCTCTGCCACACCGGCGTTGTGTCGTCATAGGCGATCAGAAGGTGCAGTCCGGTCGCTGTGTCATTACTGAACGAATAGACCCCCGGTCTGGTGCCTGATTCTGTCAGCGGTACAGATGTCAATGCGGCTGTGTCTGATCCATCGGGAAATGCTGACAGGGTGAATGTCCTGCCGGGACGAGTTGTCGGAATCTCGATTGTTGCTGGCATTGCTGTTTCGATTAATGACGGTCTGGCGAGAATTCAGTTATGAGGACACTGCGGGGGCGATCGGATCCGGGGACAGATGAGACTCCCATTTCGTGATTGCCTTGTCGAGTCGCTCGATCTCGGCCGCATTGGCTGAACGCTGCTGATTCAACGCGGCGATCTGATGATCGATCTGGTCCTGCATATCGAGCCGTTTTCGCCGTAACGCTCGCATTTCATCAAGATCCTGCCGGATCGCTAATTCGGTCTTAACTGGGTCGATGATCATGCGATTGCAATCTCTCCGGTTTTGATCGTTCCACCTGATGTCTTGCACTTGAACATCAGTTTGTTGGATGCCTCATCGATCCAGATGTTGACTTGGCCATTGCCGATGTTTTCGTCGCTAACGGCAGAGGTTGCAATACCAACGATGGTCGAGCCGATTGAGTGAAACTTGGCTTGTGGAGTGTTCGTACCCACACCGAAATCCCCATCAATCAAGCAAAAGTAGGTTGGTCCACCTTTGCTGCGAATCTTGTGCTGAACTGATGTAGTTCCATTACCACGATAAAGTGTGAGTTCCACATTTCCTGTTGTATTCACATTTCGGAAAAACCTGAATTCCGAAAGAGATGTCCCATCTGAAGGGATGGGATCAAAGGAGATGACACTCTGACCTGATGAAGTCGTTCTCTGCATGTTTGTAAACCCCTCAGAGGGTGTCTCGATCGCGAACGTTGCACCGGAGCTGTGAGCGGCCCTCAGCTGGGCCCCCGACACGGTCACGTTGCCGCTGAAATTCGCACCACTCAAATCCGCCTTGCTATCAAGCGATGTCTGAAGATTCGTAATGTCGCTGATGGCATGAGAGTGTGTGGCCGCTGCTGCTCCGACGTCAGAATAACCGAGTACAACAACTCCGGTCTGACCATTGACAGACTGCACCGAGACTGACGGGATCGCGACCTGCAACCAGTTCTCTGGGGCAGAAGGATCGTCATCGGTCAGCCAGAAGGCCGCCTGCACATCGTTGCGATAGCAATAATCCCCACGCTGTCCGACCAGCTCGAGCATTTCGTCCTCGTCATCCACTGCTCCGAGGAACTCGCTGATCGCAACAGCGGGAATCTGTGAAGTCACGAGTTTGCCGCCGACCAGATCCGCCTTGAGCTCGAGCGTCGAAACAAGGTCCGTTATTTCGCTCTGCGCGTGCGTGTGACTGGACGGAGCCTTGCCATCGAGAGCGGTCAGAAGGCCGTCGACATCGTCGATCAGAATCTGATCCCATGACGGAGCTGATGAATTTGCTCCGTCACCGACCGACAACAGGAACTTGCGGGTCGTTGTCGTGTTGCCGGGCAGGCGGGTCTCGACACCGGTTGCACCTCCAACAATAAGGTCACCTTGTGCGGTCAGTACTGAATATTCAGGCATATTTTTGAAAGCTCGATTTTGCCACCGAATCAACGGTTGCAATGGGAATCCAATCTGGAGCAAACCGTCATTCCGGAGCAGGAAAAATGACTGCCGGGAACGTAAAACTCGGACAGTGTTGCGCTCTCCCCTGCTTCTCATGCGAATTCTGGGACGGACCGAGTTGGGAGCATTGGCGTGAGAGGTGATTTCAGCTCGGTTCTGGTTCTGTTGAGCAGCACATTGCAGTCATTCAGAGGAGAGGAATTGGAATTCTCACCCGCCTCACATCACAATCTGCTTGCCTGGGATTTTGTCCCTTTCAGAACTTGTGCCGCGTCCTCTAGAATCCCCCAGTCGTTCCAGATCCTGGTCCAAATGTGAGTGATTCTGGTGGATTCACATTCGCTGCTCATTGCACTGACATCTCTTGTTGTTTTCGGAACGGGAGCGCAGTGGCTGGCCTGGCGGATGCGGCTTCCGTCGATTTTGCTTCTGCTGGGATGTGGATTTCTCGCCGGTCCGGTATTGGAGATCGTCCGCCCGGATGTGATGTTCGGCGATCTGCTGTTTCCACTCGTGTCACTCTGCGTCGCTGTGATTCTGTTTGAGGGGAGCCTGTCTCTTCATTTTGCAGAACTCAAACAGATGGGGACGGTTCTATTCTGGCTTCTGACGGTCGGAATGCTCGTCACCTGGGGATTGGGCCTACTGGGGGCGCATTGGATTCTGGGAATGCCCTGGTTTCCCTCTGTCCTGCTTGGAGCAATTCTCACGGTGACCGGTCCCACCGTTATTGGTCCGATTTTGCGTCAGATTCGTCCCAATGGAATTGTGGGCCCCATTTCCCGTTGGGAAGGGATTGTCATTGATCCCGTGGGAGCGATTCTGGCCGTTCTCGTGTATGAAGCCTATTCGTCTTCGGTCGAAAGTGGAGCCTCCTGGGTGATTGCAGAGAGACTCCTCCTGTCTCTTGCCGCAGGGATCGTCAGTGGTGTCATTTCTGCGGTTGTTCTGGTACGCCTTCTGAAAAGTCATCAGATTCCAGACCACCTCGAGAGTCTCGTCACTCTCCTCTTTGTCCTTCTGTCATTTACAGGTGCGAACCTCGTCCAGAGTGAATCCGGTCTGATCGCCGTGACGCTGATGGGGATTCTTGTTGCCAACTCCGGAATTTCCCTGAAGCATATTCTTGAGTTCAAGGAGAGCCTCAGCCTTCTCCTCATTTCCGGTCTGTTTATTCTCCTGGCGGCGCGAGTGAACCCTGATGCATTCGCAGCTGCGGGCTGGAGAGGGGTCGCTTATGTTGCGTTCATGATTATTGTTGTCCGCCCACTTTCTGTGTTGATTTCCACGTGGAGGTCGAAACTCACCTGGCAGGAAAAGGCCTTTCTGGCATGGCTCGCCCCGCGAGGGATTGTTGCCGCTTCTGTGGCCTCGATTTTTGCAATCAAGCTTGGTCCGGAAGATGGTGCCGGCCTGGTTCCTGCCGTCTTCAGCCTCATCGTTGGGACCGTCGTTATTTATGGGCTCACTGCGTATCCCCTCGCAAAGAAACTGGGGCTGGCAAGCGAAAATCCGCAGGGACTCCTGATTGTCGGAGCACATCCCTTTTCCCGTGCGGTTGGTCGAATTATTCAGGACCTCGGATTCCCTGTCCTGCTCGTCGATACGAACTGGCGAAATATCAGCGCCGCTCGAATGGAGGGACTGAAGACCGTTGAGATGAACATTCTGCAGGATGAAATCGGGTCCCATCTCGATCTCGGAGGAATCGGTCGATCATTGGCCATGACCTCCAACGACGAAGTGAATACCCTTGCTTCAATGAACCTGGCAGACCTGTTCGGACGAGCCAATACGTACCAGCTGACTCCATGGCGCCAGATCGAAAAAAACGAACAGTTCGCTCCGCATCTTCGCGGCCGTTATCTCTTCAAGAAAGAGTTGACGCTCGAGCAGATCGAACAACGGATGGAGGATGGAGACGAGGTTCGGGCAACAAAGCTCACCAAAGAGTTTGATTTGACCCGGTTTATGGAAACACATGGGTGGAATGCGGTCCCACTCTTTATTGTTTCCGGGGCCCGTTTGACAATTGTCGATGCAGAAGGAAAGCTGACAGCCCGTGCTGGGGACACCATCATCTCGTTGTGCGGAAAGCATGACATCCTGAGCAGTTCTTCCACTTCCAGCAATTCTTCATCCAGCGATCCAGCATAATCTGGCATACAAAACGGAACGCTGAGGAGGCACCTGATCTCGCCGTCGGAATGTCAGGTGGGATCAGCTGAGAACGATTGATTGCCTTCTTTTCCAGAGTTCGCATTCCGATGTCCGCGTGCGGTTGAACCGACATCACGACTGGACCAGGTGACTGGATGCTCCCCACCGCTCAGGCCTCCTCATGGAATTTGATTCGCAGGTTTCGGACGAGACTTTTCGTTTCCACTCCATTCTGCAATGATCGTGCACGATTGAGTCACGTTCATCCCCCTCTCCGTCGTCATGCTCGCCGACGGAGAGTCCAGAATGCAGGATTTCTTCCCGCCGGATCAATCTGAGAAATTTTGGGAGAAGTCTTGGCCCCACCTGAAAATCCACTGCGATGAAGCGTTATTACCTCCCTGCTTTTCTTGTCTGTTTTCTGGCCCTGACGACAGTGCCTGCCCGCGGAGAACACTCTGTTCCATCCCCGGCGGAGCATCTGGGACATTCTGTCGGGGCCGACTTTCACCTTTCTTCCTGGCCGGTCGTTCTGGACTATTACAAGAAGCTCGCCAATGCTTCCAGCCGGGTCCAACTCCAGTTTCCGGGCAAAACGACAGAAGGGCGCGATTTCTGCGTCGCGATAATTTCCTCGGAAGAGAACCTGAAGAATCTCGATCAGATTCGAAAGCGTTCAAAAATCATTTCCGATCCACGAGGACATTCACCTGAGGAAATTGAAGACGCTGTGACCAACGGAAAGGTCACTTTGGTCATTTCGCTGACAATGCATTCCGATGAGCCCGCTGCGACGGAAATGGGAATGCAACTGGCCTATGAACTCGCCACAAGTACCGAAGATCTGTATGAACAGACCCGGAAGAATGTTGTCGTCGTCCTGATTCCTTCTCTGAATCCGGATGGGACTGACCTCGTTTCCAACTGGTATCACAAGCACCTTGGAACCGAGTATGAAGCCTCCGCTCTTCCGAGGCTGTATCAGTATTATTCCGGGCACGATAACAACCGCGATTACTTCAGCCTGACCCAGGCTGAAGCGCGATACATGACACAACTGCTGTATCACGACTGGCATCCGCAAGTCATGTGGGATGTCCATCAGCAAGGGGGAACGAAAGAACGATTCTTTGTCCCACCCTACCGTGATCCGCTCAATCCGAATATTGATCCCGCCATCGTTGCTGGGATGAACCTGATCGGGACTCGTGCCGTCATGGACATGACTCGCGACGGCCTGACAGGGATTGCGACCGGCGTTTCCTATGACAACTGGTGGAACGGGGGAAATCGTTCTGTTCCAGCTCGGCACAACATTATCGGGATTCTGACAGAAGCAGCCAGCTGCTATCTGGCCTCTCCCCGCTTCTACCGGCCGGGCGACCTCTCCGATCCTCTTGGGCGGAAGGAATATTCTCCTTCAAATCAGTTTATCGCTCCATGGCCGGGCGGGTGGTGGAGGCTGCAGGACATCGTTCGATATGAGTTGTCGTTCGCCCGATCCCTGTTAGGAACCGTCTCGCGAGAGCCGGAGTTCTGGCTGCGAAATAAACTGGAGGCGACCCAGCGAGTCATTGCCCTTGGAAAGTCTGGAGGCCCGCGAGGTTGGTTGATCCCGACCGATAACTATGACATCGGAGCCCTCACTCGGCTGGCTGACATCCTGCTGCTGTCTGGTGTGGAAGTGCGTATCGCGACTGCAGATTTCACTGCAGATGGTCGCTCCTATCCCGCCGGAACAATTGTGCTTCTGCGCGATCAGCCCTATGGGAACTTCCTGAAAGATCTGTTTGCACTTCAGGACTTTCCTAAAGACTCCAAGCCTTACGATGTCGCAGGCTGGGTCTTGCCACACCTTCTAGGAATACGACGAGTACAGATTGAACATGATGTTGAGATCCCCACCGTTGTTGCCACATCTGTCAGCGACGTCGTAAAGCCATTCCGGGGAGACCCAAGACTGGCAAAAGCCCCCACTGGGGCGACCTCCATCGCAGACAGTCGCAGCTGGACCGATCTGGTCTCCCGTCTCAGCTCTGGAGAATCCCGTCATCTTGCGACCACTGGAGAACTGGCTGGAATCTGGGTTTCCGGAGTCCCCAATTCAGAACAGTCTTTCGGAAAAGTCATCTCTCTGACATCGGTCCCCAGGATCGGGATTTATTCTCCGTGGCAGGGGATTGCGGATCACGGCTGGATGAAATGGGTCTTCGACAGCATGAAGATTCCCTACCGGTCCATGACCAATGAGGCCATTCGGGCCGGTCGGCTGAGTGATGTCATTGATGTTCTGATTATCCCGAGTATCTCATCCGCAGTGCTTAATAATGGCCGTTCGACAATCGAACCTCCATTCCAGGGGGGCCTTTCGACCGAAGGAACGGTGGCGATTCAGGAATTTGTCCGACAAGGCGGAACATTGATCACCTGTGCAAACGCGAGCGGCTGGGCCATCAAGTCGCTTCAGCTTCCTGTGGTTGATGTTACTTCCCAGAGAGGAAACGAGGCGTTCTCCTGTAGTGGAAGCGTCCTTCGAGTCGTCCCGGAAAACAATGCCATGATGACAGCTGCTCCGCGAGACGGAGCCATCTTCTTCTCGTCTTCAGCCGCCTATCGTGAAATGACCTCCGATGAGCGAACAAAGGCAGGAGTAGACGCTTCCGTCTCACTCGTCCCCATGCTGCGATACTCAGGGCATCCGGTCCTGCTTTCGGGCCATATCTCCAGCCCGGACGTCATCGAGAACAAAGTGGCGTGGATGCAGGCAAGTTACGGGGAGGGGACCGTACATCTCTTCGGATTCAGTCCACACTATCGAGCCTGGTCACAGGGAGCGTTTCATCTGCTGATGAGAGCTGTCTTCCTTCCTCCGGAAGCCAAGAAAGTCTCGGCGGCACCCCGGAAGTGAGTGGCAGGAGTTTCCCGGTTGCCCTTGTCTGCATTGGATGATTGATATGCAGTGCAGACAAGGGGGACGGGCTTTCTGTTTCGCCGCATGAGTAGGTTTAAGTGAATCTCCAGTGACTGGATCACATCACCGGGGCTTCCTCATCGTCCACGCTCCCTCATCATGTCCTGAAGCACTGATGCGGAGTCAACGAGAAGCGCATTGAGGAACACATTCTGAACGAGGGAGCCGTGCCCGGATGGATGTTTCTGGACGGGCTCCCTGCTTGTTGCGTTCCTAGCGAAGAGCTTGATACTGGCGATGAACCGTCGGCTTGAAGGTCCGCTCAAGGGTGTAGTGACGGTAATCGCCCGGTGTCTGCCCTGTTTCCCGTTTGAAGAAGCGTATCATCACTTCCTGATAGGCAAACCCAGCCTTGGCTGCAACGGCGTTCAGCGAGAGTGAAGGATCTTTGAGTAGCTTCTTCAGGTGATTCAGTCGGGATTGCCGGATCTCTTCTGCCGGTGTCCGGTTCAGCACTTTTCGGAATCGGTCTTCCAGAGACCGCCGCGAGACGTTCACGTGCCGGGTGACATCCGACACCTGAATGGATCGGTGTAGGTTCGCATGGATGAAGGTGATCGCCTTGTTGACAATGTCGTCTGTCCCGAGCCGGATGTCCGTCGACAGATATTCGGCAATCCCTTCCGGAGCGATCAGGATCGGAGAGCTGGGGGCGGGGCGTCCCCGCATCATCTGATCCAGCAGTTCGGCAGCAGCGTATCCCACCGCCTGCGGACGCTGCATGACATGAGAAATCTGGATTGGGCTGAGCGCGGAGAGAAGCGGGTCATGCTCAATGGCAAGGACGGAAACCTCTTCCGGAACCTCGATCGCCCGACTCTGACAGGCGAGAATTGCCTCACGGGCGACGATCGTTGACCAGCTGATGATTGCCAGTGGCTTCGGGAGAGATTCGATCCAGTCTCCAAGAGCTTCCCGCTGAAAACTCCAGTCGGGAGAATCAAATGTCGGATCGGGTTCAAAACGGGAAAGAGGGTATCCTTCGCGGGCCAGAAACTGCTGGGCAGCGTCATACGCCTTGTCCACATAACCCAGATAGGGCTGGGGTCCGATATAGGCGAACGACTGGAAATTGCGATTCAGGAAGTACTCCGCACACATTTCGGAGCAGGCAGAGAGGTCGGAGATGACCTTGGGAATCTCGGGGGTATTTTCTCCCAACCACGAGATGTTCACTGTTGGAAGCCGGAGCTTCAGTAATTCGCTCTTCAGTTCGTCATCCGCCAGACGGCAGATAATTCCGTTCCCTTTCCAGTGAGGCCCCATAAACACACGTTCACGAGTTCCTCGAGGCTGGAGCCAGAATTCCCAATTCCCTTGCTCACGGGCAAAGGCTGCAATCCCTTCGTGAACCTGTCTCGACCAGTCACTCGCGTTCAGGACCAAAAGTGCGACACGACGGACCGGCGATCTTTCCTGCAAATGGTTGGGCATTCGGCTGATCATGAGACTGCTCTCCAGTGAAGGTATGACCGGAATCGTTTTCCGAGAGACCTTCATGCATGGCTCCCAAACGTTTCTTTGCCCAAGTTCTCAGCAAAATAAAGGCCATCAATCATCGTTGATGAATTGTTTGCACATCACTGTGATTTTTTCAAGCAGCCCCGTGGGAATGGCGCGGAAGAAGCAAAATTTCAGCGCACGGAATATGCAGTCGTGCATGCATTTCTCGCATTATGAAATGTAAGTGCCTCGACCGGATGTCGCAGATATTGTATTTCAAAGGACGCTGAATTCAAAAAGAGTCCACAATTCTGCGTAACTGATCATCGATCTGAAGGGGGCATATTGCCATGCTCATGAGCAATCTTGATTGAGGCCATCCGGCTGCGGTTCAAAGACCAGACAAAATCCACACTGACAAATTTCCGTTGATTGATTCCGGAGTTCACCGATGAGACGTGCGGCACTGAGTGCGATCCTGATATCAGCTCTTGTTCTGGCCCCGGCATTCTCCGCATG
>Ga0065721_10053279_pt1 | contig 10213 bp, 9 predicted proteins | sample Mesricmetagenome_FD_59108 | JGI IMG/M metagenome (GOLD analysis project Ga0065721, IMG submission 59108) | Mesophilic microbial community from rice straw/compost enrichment Sample: eDNA_1 v2 (version 2) | ecosystem: Engineered > Solid waste > Grass > Composting > Bioreactor | place: USA: Davis... | reverse complement strand
CGAGCTCATTGTCGCGGCGGATCATATGCACGCCAATATCGTCGCCGAAGCGCACCGCCACCGTGCGGCGCGCATCCGTCACGCGAAAATTCCTGTTTGTCATCCCCCCGTCGAGCGGCTCTATCCGGACCTTGCCGGTCCATATGCCGAGCTTCAGGATGCGATCCTCCGCACTGCCATCCATCAATGATTACCGGCATTTGGTGTAACCAGGACCGAGAGCTTAGAAAGCCTCCCCCCGATTGTAAATCGACTTCTCCAAATTGCGCCCACGCCTGCCCGTCAACGATTGGCGTGTGACGGCGCGAAAGCGCTGGCCGGCGTCGCGGGCGCCCGCGCATCTTGCCGGGCGATGCGAAATCATGTTCATGGATATGAGACAATCCAACCGACAGGTGGCGGAATGAAAACCATCGTTATCGGCGGCAGCCACGCAGCACTTTCGCTGGCAGCCGAGCTTCGCAAGCTGGCCTCGGATGCAGAGATCACCATCGTCAGTGCCGATCCGGAACTGCCCTACCAGCGGCCGCCGCTTTCCAAGGCCTACATGTCGGGCAAGGTGACCTTCGAACAGATCCTGCTCAGACCGGAAGACTGGTACGCGGCCAACACGATCGCGCTCATCCGCGGCCTGCGCGCCGAGCGCATTGACCGCACCGCGCGCGAGGTGGAACTCTCCGACGGCCGCAGGCTTGCCTATGACCGTCTGGTGCTGGCGACCGGCGCGCGCCCGCGCAGGCTTCCCGCCGAGATCGGTGGCATGCTGCCGAACGTGCATGTGATGCGCGACCTTTCCGACGCCCACCAGCTGATGGAGCGGATGAAGGAAGGCGCGCGCCTCGTCGTCATCGGCGGCGGCTATATCGGTCTCGAGGCAGCCTCCGAAGCGGCCAAGCGCGGCGTCGCCGTCACCGTCATCGAGGCGGCCGACCGCATCCTCAAGCGCGTCGCCAGCGAGGAGACGGCGGATGACGTGCGCAGTCTCCACCAGCATCATGGCGTGCGTATCTTCGAAAATGCCAGCCTGATGCGGATTATCGAGGAAGACGGCAAGGCCACTGGCATCGAGCTCAACGACGGCTCCTTCATCGCCGCCGATTTCGTGATCACCGGCATCGGGGTCACGCCCGAAACCGGCCTCGCCGAGGCCGCCGGCCTTGATATCCGCAACGGCATTGCGGTCGACAGCTTCCTGCAGACCTCCGATCCCTCGATCTATGCGATCGGAGACTGTGCATGCTTTCCCTATCGCGGCACGATGATCCGGCTCGAATCCGTCCAGAACGCCAACGACATGGGGATCGTGGCGGCGAAGAACATTGCCGGCCAGAAGACGGAATATGCGCCGGTGCCGTGGTTCTGGTCCGACCAGTACGATCTCAAGCTGCAGATTGCCGGGCTGAACCTCGGCTACGATCGAGTCATTACCCGGCCGGGCGCGCGCGAGGGTGCCAGATCGCATTTCTATTTCCGCGGCGATGAGTTCCTGGCGGCCGACTGTCTCAACGACGGCGCGACCTACATGATCGCCCGCCGTCTGCTCGAAGCCGGGAAGAAACTCCCCCCCGAGCTGGTGGACGACCATTCCTTCCCGCTCAAATCGCTGCTCTGAGAGGAGGCAATCATGGCTGCTCCGAAGAACCGGCTTAAGGAACTGTTTGCCTCGGGCAGGACCACGCACGGGTTGTGGCTGTCGACGGCCAATGCCTATGCGGCGGAGATTGCCGCCACTGCCGGTTTCGACTGGCTGATGATCGACGGCGAGCACGCGCCGAACGATCTGAGGACCATCATGGAGCAGCTGCAGGTGCTGAAATCTGCCACCTCGGCCGTCGCTGTGCGGGTGGTGACCGGCGAGGTCCATCTCATCAAGCAGCTGCTCGACATCGGTGCGCAGTCGATCCTGGTGCCGATGGTCGAAAGCCGCGAGCAGGCGGAGATGCTGGTGCGGGCGGTGCGCTATCCGCCACGCGGAATCCGCGGCGTCGGCGCTGGCTCGGCACGCGCCTCCGACTTCGGCGCCGTCGACAACTACATCGCCACCGCGGACGGCGAGATCTGCCTGATGCTGCAGATCGAAAGCCGCAAGGGTCTGGCAGTCCTCGACGAGATCGCGAGCGTCGATGGCGTCGACTGCCTGTTCATCGGCCCTTCCGACCTCTCCGCCGACATGGGATATCCCGGCAATCCGACCGCACCGGACGTGCAGCAGGCGATCGAGGACGCGATCCCGCGCATCCGCGCCCACGGCAAGGCCGCCGGCATCTACATGGCCGATCACACGCTTGCCCGCCACTATGCCGCGCTCGGCGCCAACATGATCGCCATCGGCTCCGACGCGGCGGTGCTGGCAAGATCGCTGCGCGAGCTGAAGCGGAGTTACGGGTGAGGGGTGCCCTCACACACGGCATGCAAATAGCCAAAGGAGCCGTGATCTCTCAGTGAGCGGCTGCGGAAGACTGGCGCCAGCAACAGATATTCATGATGGAATCGTCGTCTGGCAATGTACGCAGAACCTGCCTCGGGTTCCTCACGTCGGCGACGGCAAATCCCTTGCCATGCACGAAATCGAGCAGCTCGCGGGGGCTTGAACCGGCCGCACGAAGAAGCGATCCATTCACTTCCAGCATCATGGCCTTGATACGCCCCTCGGCAAAGTATCGCTCGAGGCCCCGCAGAACGTACATTTCCGCGCCTTCAACATCGACCTTGAGCAGGTCGATCTGTTCGACACCTCGGGACATGAGCACTTCGTCACCGCGACGCGTCTGGATCGTCTCAAGCCGCGTATAGTCAGCCGTCCCAAACATGCTGTTGCCGCCGCTGTCGTTCTCCTTGTTTGCGAAGATATCGACGCTGCCCGATGAATCGCTCAGTCCAATCTGGTAGAGCTCGACATTGGTGAGCCTGTTCAGGTCGATATTGGACTGAAGTTCGCTGAACGTGCTGCTCACCGGTTCGAATGCGAAAACCCGTCCATTCGGGCTAACGCGGCTAGCTGCAATCAGGGTATGCCAGCCAATATTGGCACCGACGTCCACGAAGGTCTGACCCGCCTGCAGCGAATTGCGGACAAAATGCGTCTCCGCCCATTCGAAATAACCCTGAAAGAATATGTGCTTCTTAATCTGGGTGTCGAAGCGATCGATAATGACGTTGAACTGGTTCCACCGATCCGGCGAAACCTGCGGCATCTGGATCGAGGAAAGGTCGACACCGGTCAGATTGAGGACCCGATCCAAGTATTTTCCCGGAACAGGAAGCGATCTCATGAACTTTCTGACGACCTTGGCCCAGTCTGTTTGAATCATTTCTAGCTCCTCAACCAGACAAAGACCGTCTTTGGAACTTTGTCCACGACCCAATCAAACATATGGATATGAAGAATAGGTGTTCTTCTTGCTCTACCATTTATAAACCGATGAAACGTTCTGTTCACCATTGTCCCTCCCTGTTGAGACAACTGTCTCAAGGACGACCGTTGCTGGCGGACGCATTGGAGGCGCATCTGCACTAGAGGCAATGGGATATGGCAACGACCGGAAACAGGCTCCAGAGGCTTGCGACAAGCGAGGCGGCGGCAGCGGCCATGCTGACCCAGCGGCAGAAGGGCGCGGGCGAGGCAAATCTGTATGACAGGCCGTAGAGCAGTGCGGCCTGCAACAGGACCAGCAGCAACCATGCCAGGACAAGCAGCATGTTGCCGGTCAGGCCGAATAGCCAGGCGCCACGTGCCGAGCACAACAGCCCGTGCAGTCCGTAGATGCCGCTGAAGCCGGCGAGCCATACTGTGAGCGGTGTTGCCATCCGCAGGATCTCGATCATGCAAGCGCTCCCGGAAGATAGATCGCAATGAGCGAGATCGCCGCCACAGTGGCGGTGTAGTCCGACCACAGGCGCACGATCCGTAGAGCGCCCCGACGTTCTTTGGAGAGGTAGCCGGCGCGCGCCTGCGCCGCGATGAACAGGATCATCACGCCCACCACGGCTGCATGCAGGAGCAGGTATCCGGAAAGCACCCAGAGTGTGGCCCCATAGGCATGGCTGTCATGGCCGGGTGCGGTGACCATCACCACGACAGCCGCCAATGCCACCGACATCGTGCCGACGAACAGCAGACCGAGTGGCACGGCCAGCGGCCGGCCATCCTTCAGGCGCGCTTCCGACAGTCTTGTGGCCAGCGGCATCAGTATGATGCCGGCGAGACCGAGCCCCGGGCCGGCGAGGCCCGGCACCAGGAATTCCGGCGGCGGCCAGTTCGGGGCCACGGTCCAGAGGAATGCATAGCCGAACAGGAGTGATCCGAAAAATACCGCATCGGCCACAAGCAGGAACAGCGATCCCCACCAGCCCGGCGGCGCAAGCGAGGCGGAGGCAAGCGGCAGGCTGAGGCCATGCCCGGCGGGCAGCATGCCCTCATCCGGCCTGGCGCCCTGGCTCCACGCCCAGCGCAGGGCAAGCGCAAGAACGCCCGCTGCGGCAATGGGGATCAGCCAGTAGATCTTCAGCAACATCCCGACAAAGATGCCGCCGGTCACGAAGGCCATCACGATCGGCAGCACCGTATTGCCCGGAAAGACAACGATTGCGTCGGGCTTCCCCGACGCCACGTCGACAGTCAGCGTTTCCCGCCGGCCGCGCGCGGGATCGCCGAGCAGTCCCTCCCCCCGGGCGATGCGGGCCGGCAGTTCCGGGTCGCGGTAGAGCGGATCGCGCGCATCGATCCACGGCAGGCTCGCGAAATTGTAGGCAGGCGAAGGCGTCGGCATCGCCCATTCGAGCGTGCCCGCGCGCCAGGGATCGCGCGAACCGCGATTGGCCGCCCAGACGTTGAAGGCGATGTCGACGACGACCATGGCGAACCCGATTGCCATCACGAAGCTGCCGATGGACGAGACGAGATTGATGACCTCCCAGCCCTGCCCGCTTTCATAGGTGAAAATCCGCCTGCGCATGCCGACAAGCCCGGCCCAGTGAACCGCGAGAAAGGTGACATGGAAGCCGAGAAAGATCAGCCAGAAGGCAACCTCGCCCAGCTTGAAGAAGCGGCGCCGGCCGGTCACCTGCGGCAGCCAGTAGTAAAGTGCTGCCAGCATCGGAAACACGAAGCCGCCGACGAGCACGTAGTGCAGATGCGCGACGATGAAATGGGTGTCGTGGACCTGCCAGTCGAACGGGACCACGGCGACCATGACGCCGGTCAGCCCGCCGATCACGAAAGTGGCGAAGAAGGCGATGAGCCAGCGCATCGGCAGATGCATCTTCGGGCGCCCCTTCCACAGCGTACCGATCCAGGCAAACACCTGAATGCCCGTGGGCACCGCCACCAGGGTCGAGGCGGCAGAAAAGAAGGCAAGGCCGAGATGCGGTATGCCAGTGGTGAACATGTGATGTACCCACAGGCCGAAGCTCAGCACGGCGAGCGCGATTGCCGATGCCACGACCCAGCCGTAACCCAGCAGGGTCGTGCGCGCCATCACCGGCAGAATGGTGGAGATCACCCCGGCCGCCGGCAGGAAGATGATATAGACCTCCGGATGGCCGAACAGCCAGAACAGATGCTGCCAGAGCAGGCTGTCTCCGCCAGCGGACACCTGGAAGAACGGCATTCCAAATGCACGTTCGAGCTCGAGCAGGATCGAGCCGAGAATCAACGGCGGAAAGCCGGTGAGGATCATCACCGCGACGACCAGCGCATACCAGGCATAGACGGGCATGCTCGCGAGCGACATGCCCGGCGCGCGGAAGCGGAGCACCGAGACCACGATTTCAACCGCAGCGGATATGGCCGAGATTTCGACGAAGGTGATCCCGATCAGCCAAAAATCCGTGTTGATGCCGTGCGAATTGAGTTTTGACGTCAGCGGCGGATACATGAACCAGCCGCTGTCGGGCGCAATCCCGGCCAAAAGCGCCACGATGAGCATGGAACCGCCGAAGGCATAGCACCAGAAACCATAGGCCGACAGGCGCGGATAGGCGAGATCGCGCGTGCCCAGCATCTTCGGCAGCATGTAGACGGTGAAGCCCTCGAAGAGCGGGATCGCAAACAGGAACATCATAATCGTTCCGTGCATGGTGAAGACCTGGGCATAGGTCTCCGGCTCCATGAAGGCGGAACGCGGCGTGGCAAGCTGCGCCCGGATGAGCATCGCCAGCAGCCCGCCGATGATGAAGAAGCAGATGCTGGCGGCCATGAACATCCGGCCGAGGTCGTTATGGTTGACTGTGGTGAACCAGCCCCTGAAGCCCGGTTCGGACGCCCAGATCCGTTGCAGTGCACGATGGCGCGCCAGAACATTCATTCACTGTTCCCCTTCAGGAAGGCATCCCATTCCGCCGGGGCATGCGCCACGACCGTGAATGTGTGGCCGCGATAGCCCGGACCGCTGAATTCGGCGCTGACGCCTTGATAACGCCCGGGCTCCCAGGCTTCGAGGCGCAGCGTGTTGACGTGACCGGGCACCGCATCCAGCTTGCCGGCCAGCCGCGGTACCCAGAAGCTGTGGATCACGTCTTCGGTGCTGATCTGCACATCGACGGGGCGACCGGCGGGAATGTTGAGGATATTTTCTGTGACGCGGCCCGGCGCATCGGCATAGGCAAAGCGCCAGCTCCACTGCCGGGCCACGGCTGCGACCCGCACCACGTCCGCGCCCGGACGCGGCAATAGCCTCTCGCCAATGACAAGACCGTAGCCGAGCAACAGCGCCAGGACGCTGAGCGAGAAGCCAAGGCCGAGGCCAAGGAGCCAGACGCGCTCTGCGCCTTTCTCCGGTCCGGGGATGCCGTCGGCCGGCCGATGGCGGAACGCCAGCCCCACCAGGCCCATCACCATGAGGAAGATCACGCTTGCACCCGCCAGCATCACCCACCAGAGTGTGGCGATCGCGGCAGCAGCTGGCCCGGCCGGATGCACGGCCGACAATGAATCGGCGCAACCGGGCAGCGTCCCGAGCATTATCAAGCTGGACACCCCCCGAAACAGGCGGCCACGATGACCGAACCGATGAAGCAGCATACAGGTGAAGAGCTGGTCGATCCGATCGAACAGCACCCGCATTACGAAGAGACCGAGTCGAAGGTCGGGATCTGGGGACACCCGCTGCATGCGATGAGCGTGAGCTTTCCCGTGGCGCTCACCTTCTGCACCTTCGGTGCTGACGCGCTCTACTGGTGGAGCGGCGAATTGTTCTGGGCGCGCGCTGCAGTCTGGGCCTCCGGCACCGCCTTCCTCTTCGGCCTGGGGGCTGCCGCCACCGGCGCTGCCGAACTGCTGCTCGTGGCCGGCATACGCATGCGTGCACCCGCCTGGACCCACGCCGTCATTGCGGTGCTGCTCCTGTCGCTGCTCGGCGCGAACTGGGGTTACAGGCTCGATGGATACGAGACGGCGGTCCTGCCCTACGGCATCCTGCTTTCCGGTTTCAATGTGCTTGTCGTGATTGCAACTGGCTGGCATGGCGGCAAGCTCGTCTTCGACTATCGTCTGGGAACGTCAAAGGGGAGTTGACCTCCCAAGGGACGCGAGAGCCAGTCCGGGACCGGCACCTCACCGAGATCCGGCTTGCCGAGAACCAGAGTCAGGATGGCCAGTATCGGCACCAGCAGCAGGAGCAACGGCAGGCCGGGATTGGGCGGTCTGTGCGAGCCTTCCGTCTCTGCGACGGCAACGAGCACGTAGCCGATCCAGGCATGGAAGGCGACAAGCAAGGCCACGAAGACGAGCTTGGCGAACATCCACAGGACGAAGGCATCGCGCAGGAAGATCAGCAGGGTCCCCGAAATGATGGCGATCAATGCTGCCGGAGTCACCACGAGCGTGTAGCCATAGTGGGTGACGTGCCGGATGCGCGCATACTCGACCTGGCCGCTTGCCGGATCATGCCGGGCCAGCATCAACGGCAGGGCGAAGAGCCCCGCAGCCCAGATGCAGAGCATGGCGACGTGCAAGGTCTTCAGATACGGGATGACCGGCTCGAGAGAACCCATCATGCGCGTTGCTCCGCCAGAAGGCGCCAGTGCCGGCGCGCCACCACCGCACCGAAGGCCAGGAAGGGCAAGCCGGCCGGGACCCACATGATGAGGCCGCCGAGCTGCTGGTCGCCGAGGTCCGACAGGCCCCAGGCAAGAGTCGTTGCGGCATGGGCCGCGTAAAGGGCTGAAGGCGCGAATGTCAGGAGTGCGCCAAGCATGCCCATCTGGACATAGCCGCCAAGGACGAGCAGGAGGCCGTAGCCGCCCGCCTTTTCATGAAGGGCTGATTGCCAGAAGAGAACGGCGGCGGCCAGAAGCGAGGCCTGCATGACCCAGTAAACGCCCTTGTTGGCGAGCGCGAGGTCATAGGCCACCGGCAGATGCCAGAGCCAGAGAACCGACGTCAGCAACACCAGAGCCAGCCCCGCACCCGGCCACCTTGCAGCAGGACGCGCCATCGCCAGCAGCGGCGCGGCAACGGCAATGATCAGCACGTGATGGACGACCCGGGCGGAGAAAAGCGCAGCCGACAGGGCGCAGAGCGGCGAAACGAAGGCAATCGCCAGCACCGCGATCGCCATCAGCCCTGCCATCGACCGCCGCAGCAGAAGCGCGGCCGCCGCAAGCACCATGAGCAGGACAGGGTCGAGGTTCCAGTTCGACCAGATACCGAACGGTTCGGGCGGAGGTCCGCAATAGGTGCCATTCAGGAAGTCCATGCGCCATTCCTTCCTTGATCGGCCGTCAGGACCGAATGCGAACCGGAACACCCTTCGCCGCCGGCGTGCGCGAGAGCTCGTCGTGAAGATCGAGCGGCACCAGCGGGTTCGCCTCAGGATAGTATGCCGCCACGCAGCCATCCGGCAAGTCGTAAGCTGTCACCTTCAGGTTCCCGACGACGCGCTTGACGCCGTCATCGACGGTACATTCCAGTGCAACGCGCTGTCCTTCGGCCAAACCCAGGCGCGCCATCTCTTCCGGATTGATCAGCACGATGTCGCGCGAGCCTTCGAGCCCGCGCAGGCGATCGCTGAAGCCGTAGATCGTGGTGTTGAACTGGTCGTTCGAGCGCAGCGTGATCAGCGTGAGCGTATCGCCACCGGGCAAATGGCCTAGCGCCGAGAGGTGATCGGGTGCGGTAAACTGCGCCTTGCCCGTTTCGGTTTTCCAGACACGGTTGCGGACTTCGTTGCCCTTGAAGAAGCCACCCGGCGTGAAGAGACGCTCATTGAAGCGCGCGAACGTGTCCGGATAGGTCTCTTCGATCAGACCGCGGATCAGGCTGTAGTCGCCGGTCCATTCCTCCCAGTGCAGTTTCGGACTGGGGGCGAGGGTCGCGCGTGCCAGGTTTGCGATGATGGCGACTTCGCTGAGCAGCATGTCGGAAGCCGGGCGTCGCTTGCCCAGCGAGCCGTGAATCATGCTCAGGCTGTCTTCCATGGAAACGGCCTGCGGGCCCGTGGCCTGAAGATCCTCTTCGGCGCGCACAAGGCAGGGCAAAAGCCATGCCGAGCCGCCGGCCAGCACGTGCGAACGGTTGAGCCGCGTCGCAATGTTGACCGTAATGTCAAGGCCTGCCCAGGCGGGATCGGTCCTGCCCTGGTCGGGAATGGCGCGCGCGAAGTTGCCGCCAAGCGAGATGAAAGCCCGCACGGAGCCGTCAAGCAGACCCTCCGCAGCCGACACCGTGTCGTGGCCCTTCTCGCGGGGCGCGGTGAAGCCGAACAGTTCTTCAAGCCTGTCGAGCGGCACGAGCTCGGGCTTTTCGCTTATGCCGACGGTGCGCTGTCCCTGCACGTTGGAGTGTCCGCGGACAGGCGAGATCCCGGCTCCCTGTCGCCCGATATTGCCGCGCATCAGAAGCAGGTTGACGAGCATGGCGATGCTGAGCCAGCCGCGCACCTGCTGCGTCAGGCCCATTCCGTAGATGCCGATGACCCGCGACGAGGCCGCATAGATTTCGGCGACCCGTTCGAGGTCGGCGCGGGCGAGACCGGATGTGGATTCGATCTCCTCCCACCCGGTCTCGAGCAGGCGCTCCCGGAATGCTTCGAAGCCGGTCGAGTGCTCTGCGATGAAATCCCGATCAATGATGCCGCCGCGCGTCTCATCCAGCGCCAAAAGATGCTTGCAGAGACCTGCAAGCGCGGCAATGTCGCCGCCAGGCCGGACCTGAAGGTAGAGTTCGGAAATGTCGGTTGCCGGCGTCACCATCATCTGTGTCGGGCGCTGCGGG
>Ga0065721_10053273_pt1 | contig 10214 bp, 9 predicted proteins | sample Mesricmetagenome_FD_59108 | JGI IMG/M metagenome (GOLD analysis project Ga0065721, IMG submission 59108) | Mesophilic microbial community from rice straw/compost enrichment Sample: eDNA_1 v2 (version 2) | ecosystem: Engineered > Solid waste > Grass > Composting > Bioreactor | place: USA: Davis... | reverse complement strand
GATGCAAATACTCTGCAATACTCCAGGCAATGGAGATTCCATCATAGGTTGATGTACCCCGTCCGATCTCATCCAGTAATACCAGGCTTCGGGAGGTGATATTGTTGATGATTGAGGCCGTTTCATTCATTTCCACCATGAATGTAGACTCACCGCCACTCAGGTTATCTGAAGCGCCAACCCGCGTAAATATTTTATCCGTTAACGGAATTTTTGCTTCGGTTGCCGGCACAAAACTGCCAATATGAGCCATGAGTGTGATCAATGCTGTTTGCCTCAGCAAAGCGCTCTTACCGCTCATATTCGGCCCTGTAAGGATGATGATCTGCCGGTCAGTTTTATTCAGTACAAGGTCATTGTGAATATACACGTCTCCGGCAGGTAAATGTCTTTCAATAACCGGGTGTCTTCCTTCTTTTACGTCCCACTCATCGCCTGTATGCAATAGTGGTTTCTTATACTGGAATTGCAATGCATTTTGGGCAAAGCAGCAAAGACAGTCGAGTATGGCAACAATATTTCCATTGTTTTGAACCGCTGCCAGGTAATCAAATAATTCATTGATCAGAAGTTCATAGATCTGCAGCTCCAATTCAAGGATCTTGTCTTCAGCACCGGTTATTTTTTCTTCATATTCCTTCAGCTCAGCCGTGATGAAACGTTCCGCATTTGCCAATGTTTGTTTACGGATCCAGTCTGACGGGACTTTATTTTTATGCAGGTTGGTTACTTCCAGATAATAACCAAATACATTATTAAATCCGACTTTCAGTGAGTTGATCCCGGTTCGCTCACTCTCTTTTTGCTGAAGCTGTACCAGGTATTCTTTCCCGCTTGATGAAATCTTTCTCAAGTTGTCCAGTTCTGCATGGACCCCGCTGTTGATCATCCCGCCTTTTGACGCCAATGCAGGCGGGTTGTTTACTATTTCTTTAAAAATTTTCTCTGCAATGTATGGGCACGGATTCAGTGCGTCACCCAGTCGCATCAGGTATTCATGTCCTGAATGCATACAAAGTTCTTTGATAATGGAAACCTGTTGAAGTCCCCTGGCCAGTTGTAATATTTCCCGGGGATTGATCCGTTTGGAAGGAATTTTGGAAACCAGTCTTTCAATATCACCGCACAGGCGTATCGCCTGAACCAACTTATTCCGCAGTTCGGTTTCCCTGATAAAAAATTCTACAAGGTCCAATCTTTCATTGATCTTGAGGATATCTTTCAACGGGAACACAATCCAGCGTTTCATCAACCGTGCCCCCATAGGCGATACGGTGTTGTCAAGAACCGATAAAAGGTTGTGTTGCCTGTCATTTCTTTCCCAACCGGCCTCCGGTACAAGTTCCAGGTTGCGAATGGTAAAACGGTCCATCCAGAGAAAATCATCCCGGTCAATTCGCTGAATTGAACTGATATGTTGCAGGTGCGGGTGCTCGGTGTCTTTCAGGTAATGAATAATACTTCCCGCTGCAATCAGTCCATCCTGTAAATCTTCGACCCCGAAACCTTTCAGCGAATGCGTTTGAAAATGTTTTAATAAAATATCGTTCGCATAAACGCCGTCGAAAATCCATTCGTCGAGGGTATAGGTGTATGTTTTATTGCCAAACCATTCCCTGAAGTTTTTCTGGCGATGTCTTTGAAAAATAACTTCCGAAGGTTTGAAGCTCTGCAGCAACTTATCCGCGTATTCCCGGTCACCCTCTGCTACCAGGAATTCCCCGGTTGAAATATCCAGAAAGGCGAGCCCGAAATGATCATTCTCTGTAAAATGAATACCTGCGAGGAAATTATTGCTGTGATGTTCAAGCAGCTTATCGTTTAACGCGGTGCCCGGGGTTACCATTTCTGTCACACCACGTTTAACCACACCCTTGGCCTGTTTTGGATCTTCGAGCTGATCACAGATGGCTACGCGATAGCCGGCCTTCACCAGTTTGTGCAGATAAGTATCAAGGGCGTGATGAGGAAAACCAGCGAGTTCAAGGGAGGCGGCAGTGCCATTGTTGCGTTTGGTGAGCGTAATTCCAAGAACCTGTGCTGCAATCACGGCATCCTGTCCAAACGTCTCGTAAAAATCTCCAACCCTGAACAGAAGGATGGCATCCGGGTACTTTTGCTTGATTGCCCGGTGTTGCTGCATCATAGGTGTCTCTTCCGTCCTGGTTTTAGCCATATCTGCCTTTCGTTTGGAAAGTGGCAAAAATAAGGACTTGACAAGGTAACTGGATGGTTAAAACACCAACGTGAATAAATGAATAATTCCATTGAATAACCAGGGGGATTTTCGTAATTTTTCCTGTTTTAAACCTGTTCTGCATTGTCAAATAACATGTATGAAAAAATTTCTGAGAGGTTTTTTCCTCTTCATATTCATAATTATCCTGGTATTTTCTGTCTTTGCTTTTGCCAGTGGAAGAACTTACCTGTTTAAAGCGGTTATCTACAATTTCGCCGGGATTGATGACTATGAGATTTTTGATAATGCGACTGTAAACATCGGTGAGCCTCAGCCCTGGCCGGAATCGCAAACTTATAACCAGCTTAAGCTCCCGGAAGATCTTTCTTCCATGATGGAATCTCTCCGGTCAGTGGCACTGCTCGCTATTAAAAACGATTCGGTACTGTATGAGAAATACTGGGACGGGTATAGCGACTCATCATTGTCCGGTTCTTTTTCTGTCGCAAAAAGCATAACGAGTTTGCTGATAGGGGCTGCTATTAAAGAAGGAAAAATAAAATCTGTTGATGACCTGGTGGGTGACTATTTGCCGGAAATGCGGGAGGGGTTGGCTGGCAGACTCCGTATCAAACACCTGCTAACCATGAGTAGTGGCAGCGACTGGGACGAATCCTATAGTAATCCCCTGTCCGTAACAACAGAATCATATTATGGAAAGGATCTTTATAAAACAGCTACGGGTGTAAAAATTATCAAAGAGCCGGGTACCGGGCACAGTTATAAATCAGGAGATACAGAGTTGTTGGGTTTGATCTTGAAAAAAGCAACTGGTAAACGTGTGAGTGATTATGCTTCTGAAAAATTATGGATACCGGTTGGTGCGGCGCATCCTGCCTTATGGAGCCTTGACCGCGAAGACGGAAATGAGAAAGCTTTCTGTTGTTTCAATACAAATGCCCGCGACTTCGCCAGGATTGGCCAGTTAATGCTGGATAGTGGCCGTTGGAAAGGAACGCCTGTTATTGACAGTGCTTATTATGTTCAGTCTGTCTCCGCCTGTGGTATACCCGAAGAAGACGGTTCACCCTGCGAGGATTATGGTTATCAATGGTGGATATATCCTTCAGAGCCGGGTGTGTTCTATGCTCGTGGTATCCTTGGCCAGTATATTATTGTGATTCCCGACAAGAAGGTTGTAATCGTAAGGCTGGGTCACAAACGATCGGATCGTATGATCAATGGTGCCCCTGCTGAGGTTGATGCACTGGTGGCCTGGGGCAAATCGCTTTAAACGGCTTTTGACGTCGCCGTATGGTTTATAAGAGCCCTTCCCTAATTTTGCGCCATGCGAAAATTGAGCATGGAGGAGTTGGGTCGCAAAACGGTTGAGGAGTTTAAACAATCACCGAAGAATCCCGTTATTGCGGTCCTTGAAAATGTCAGGAGTGCCTACAATGTTGGCAGCCTTTTCCGCACGGCAGATGCTTTTCTCATCGAGGCTATATATATAACCGGTTATACAGCGAGGCCACCTCACAAAGAAATAAAGAAGACTGCACTGGGCGCGGAAGACACCGTTGACTGGCGTTATTTTCCCACGGCAGCTGAAGCCATTGCTGAACTAAGAAGGACCGGTTACAGGGTATTTGCAGTTGAACAGGTGGAAAACAGCATTTCCCTTGAAAAATTCGAACACGACGGTCCTGTCGCCGTTGTTTTCGGAAATGAAGTAAGCGGTGTGGAACAGTCGACAATTCGGTTGTGTGATGGCAGCATTGAAATTCCGCAACTTGGCATGAAACATTCTCTCAACATTGCCACGGCCGCCGGAGTAGTGTTGTGGGAATTGGTCAGGGACCGTCTTCATACCCCGTCCGGATCTTAAGTGTAAAAAGAATTGAAATGACTGTTGTAAAAAATTACCTTTCTCTGATAAAATTCTCCCACACCATCTTCGCCATGCCTTTTGCGATGATTGGATTTTTCCTGGGTATTGCAGAGAGTGTAATGACAGAATATGGTATTGAGCAGTGGAATTTGAATAAGTCGCTTGGTTGGGCAAAGGGGATCGAAACCGGCCAAACAGGCACATCTGACTTTTCTCATTTAATCAAACTTTTCCTGCTTGTTATCGGCTGCATGGTTTTCGCGCGCAGTGCTGCCATGGCTTTTAACCGTTATCTTGACCGGCAGTTTGATGCTAAAAACCCACGTACCGCAATTCGCGAAATTCCGGCAGGCATACTGAAGGCAAACAGTGTTTTGTGGTTTACCATTATCAATTGTATTCTTTTTATAACCTGCACATTCTTTATCAACAGGCTTTGCTTTTATCTTTCTCCGGTAGCCTTGTTGGTTGTTCTGGGTTATAGTTATACAAAAAGATTCACCCCGTTGTGTCACCTGGTTTTGGGTCTGGGGCTTTCTCTCGCTCCGATTGGTGCCTACCTGGCAGTGACGGGTACTTTTTCATGGCTGCCCATATTCTTTTCACTAGCGGTGATTTTTTGGGTCAGCGGGTTTGATATCATTTATGCCTTGCAGGATGAAGAGTTTGATCGTTCTCAAAAGCTGTATTCAATTCCCGCGGCATTGGGCAAAGCAAGAGCACTTCGTATTTCAGAGATCCTGCATTTTCTCAGTGCAGCATGCGTAGTGGCTGCGGGTTTGTTTGGCGAGTTTGGATGGTTGTACTGGTCAGGAATTGTGGTATTTATCGGGATGCTTGTTTACCAGCATTCAATTGTAAAACCGGATGACCTGCGAAAAGTAAACCTGGCTTTTATGACTGCAAACGGAATTGCCAGCGTGATCTTTGCTGTATTTGTGATCAGTGACCTGTTTGTAAATTTTTAAGCCATCGAGTAATGCCAAGAATCATTGCCATTGATTACGGATTGAAAAGAACGGGGCTTGCCGTTACCGATCCTTTGCAAATCATTTCCACGGGTCTCACCACTGTAGATTCAAAACAACTGATCCCTTTTTTAAAAGATTATTTTTCCAGGGAACCGGTGGAACTGATCATCATTGGCGAGCCCAGGAACTGGGACGATTCTGACACCCATGCGACACCTCTTGTTGAAAAATGTGTTGCTGAACTTCGCCGGAATTTCCCGCAAATACCCATTCAAAAGGTTGATGAGCGATATACTTCAAAAATGGCTAAGGACGCGATGCTGGAAATGGGCTTGAAGAAGATGCAACGAAGAAACAAGGCCCTGGTGGATGAAATTGCAGCTGCAATCATGCTGCAGGAATATATGAGAAATCGTTAAAGCCCGCTACCTGTCTAGGTGAAACGGCAGATTAGCTGTAAATTTGTCGCCTAAATTTTTGATGTTGATATTTCCAATTGTAGCATACGGGCACCCGGTTTTAAGAAAAGTAGCTGAAGATATTACCGCTGATTACCCGGATTTGCAAAAACTGATTGAGGCAATGTGGGAAACCATGTATGCCAGTGCCGGCGTAGGGCTTGCTGCTCCGCAGATAAATAAGTCTGTCCGGATATTTGTTGTCGATACAGAGCAGATGTTTGCGAACATGGACGAGGATGAAAGAAAGGAATTTCCTGATGCGCCGGGCATCAAATCGGTTTTTATCAATGCTCATGTCGTGGAGCTGGATGGTGAAGAATGGGCATACAATGAAGGATGCCTCAGCATTCCTAAAATCAGGGAAGATATTTATCGCAAAGACACCATTACGCTCAATTATGTTGATGAAAATTTCCAGTCGCATACAAAAACCTTTACCGGTCTCTCTGCGAGGGTCATACAACATGAGTATGACCATATCGACGGAAAATTATTCATTGATTATCTTTCTCCGCTCAAGCGTAAACTGATGAAGGGCAGGCTGACAGATATTTCGAAAGGAAAAGTGAGTGTGGACTATAAAATGTTGTTTCCGGACAAATAATTTATGCGGAATGTAAATGCCTGCCTGTTGCTGGTGCTCATGCTCATGCTCTTAACCCGGGCATATGCACAGACAGATTCCCTGGATAATGAGCGCCTGGCCAGGATGATCAATCTCTCGGAGGTCGTGGTCAGAACCGATATCAATGTGCCCCGCTTTATTGAGAGAGTGAAGAACGATACAACGTTTTACAAGGCTTTTCGCAATCTTCACGTTCTGGGTTTTACTTCGCTGAATGATATTCGTATCGTTGATAAAAATGGCCGGCAAGAAGCATCCATGCAAAGTCGCACAAGGCAGGATCGTATCGACAACTGCCGCACCATGGAGACACTGTCGGAATCAACTACTGGTGATTTTTATAAAAAAAATGGTTCTTACAACTATTATACGGCTGAACTATATGCCGGGCTTTTTTTTACCAGGGGAAAAATTTGCGGGGAAGACAATATCGTAGCAGGAACACGCTTCGATGCAAAAGGAAGAAAAGGGATAGACAAACACAAGGAGCAGCTAAAAATGCTTTTCTTCAATCCCGGAAAAAAAATACCGGGCATTCCGTTTATCGGTAATAAGATAAATATTTTCGACCCCGACGTCGCAGAGTATTATGATTTTATGATTGACTATGCAGATTACGAAGGGAATCCCTGCTATCTCTTTTCAATAAAAGCCAAAGCAGACTTGACCGGCAGTCAGAAAAATAAGATCGTAATCGATGACATGGTTACCTGGTTCGACGCCAAAACAATGGAAGTGCTTGCCCGCAACTACAGTCTGAGTTATGACGCCGGTGTTTACGATTTCGATGTGAGCATGGAAGTACAGATGACCCGCTTCGAAAATTACCTCGTTCCAAAAACACTTCGGTATAAAGGCAACTGGGATGTGATCATGAAAAAACGCGAACGCGGAATTTTCACCGCCACGTTGTTTGACTTCAGGCTTTAAGCATCGCGTTTAACATACTTCCTCCATTTTTCAATAACTGCCTGCATATCTTCGGCAAGTTCTGTATCAAAAAAGAGTTCTTCACCGGTTTCGGGATGCGTAAAACCTAATGTCTTTGCATGTAATGCCTGTCGCGGACAGATGTCAAAACAGTTTTCAACGAACTGCTTGTATTTGGCATAGACGGTACCCTTCACAATTTTATCTCCACCATAAAAATCATCGTTGAACAGGGGATGCCCAATATGTTTCATGTGCACCCGGATCTGGTGTGTACGGCCTGTTTCCAGCACACATTGTACAAGCGTTACATAGTTGAAGCGTTCTATTACTTTGTAATGGGTAATCGCGTCCTTACCATGTTCCCCTTCCGGGTAAGCAGCAAATTGTTTCCGGAAACGTAAGTGCCTGCCGATATGAGCGACAATCGTTCCTTCATCCTTCTCCACATCGCCCCAAACCAGTGCAACGTATTGACGTTTTACAGTATGGTCAAAAAACTGGCGCGCAAGCATTCGCATGGCATGTTCGGTCTTGGCCAGCACCAGTAGCCCGCTTGTATTTTTATCTATCCGATGCACCAGTCCAAACCGAGGAAGTGTGTCTTCGGATAAACCCGGATTCTTCTGTTGCAAGTAATAAGCTACCCCGTTTAATAAAGTGCCGGTATAATTTCCACTGCCCGGATGTACCACCATACCCACAGGTTTATTGATCACCATGAGTGAATCGTCTTCATAGACAATATTGAGCGGAATATTTTCCGGTATGATCTCAGATTCCTCCGGGTTGGTATCGGAATAAACCACAATTTCATCACCCGGCTTCACTTTATAATTGGGCCGCACTTCTTTTCCATTTACCAGGACCATCCCGGTATTAATCCCACGCTGCAGCTTATTGCGGGTACCCCGTTCAATGCGACTGATGAGGAATTTATCTATTCGCAACGGTTCCTGTCCTTTGTCAACGGTGATGTTAAGCCTTTCGTAAAGCTCATCATTACCATCGGTGAGATCCTGGTTCTCCAAGCCGTCCACTGAATTGATATCCATATTTTATCTCGACTGATTCATTTTAAGCCGGCTGCAAAGTTGCGGGATTTCATACTTTGCCGGTCCGGTCCATCGGTGAAAAGATAGGCGATACCACGTAATTTTGCAATTCTATGGCGAACAGACAATCAGTTATCTTCCGTGACCTGGGAACGATGGGATACAGGGACGCCTGGGATTACCAGGAAAAGCTCCTGCAGGAAAATGTTCGGATCAAGTCGGTTGCCCGTAATGTGGCCATTGCATCAGAAGGTCAAAATGCAGATTTGCAACCCGCGGTGGACGATATCAATACAAACCATTATTTGTTATTTGTTGAACATCCTCCTGTTTATACACTTGGTAAAAGCGGCAACATGCAAAATGTTTTGCTGAGTGAAGAAAATTTGAAGGCCCGTGGTATTGAATTTTTCCGCACAAACCGGGGCGGAGATATAACCTTTCATGGTCCGCAACAGATCGTGGGTTACCCGATCCTGGATTTGGAAAAATTTTACACGGATATTGGCAAATACCTGCGAAATATGGAAGAAGCCATTATTCTTACGCTGCGTGAATATGGTATCGAAGCAGGACGCTCGCCTGGTGAGACCGGTGTCTGGATAGATGCAGATATTAAAGGAAAGGAAAGAAAGATCTGTGCCATCGGGGTGCGAAGCAGTCGCTGGATAACCATGCACGGATTTGCACTGAATGTTAATACCAACCTGGATTATTTCAATTTTATTATCCCGTGCGGTATTCAAAATAAACAGGTCACATCAATTCAAAAAGAACTCGGTCGCGAAGTTGATTTCGAAGAAGCCAAGGAAAAAGTAAAAAGAAATTTCGCTGCCGTATTTGATGTGGATATTATTGAAAAATCCAGTACCTAAAATTCCTTGGGGATAAAGAATTTATTTTTTTCCAATAACTCCCCGTCTTCATAAAGTTCAAATTTGTACCAGCCCGCGCTGTAGAAATTGGCCTTATCAATTTTGAAACTTTTTTCCTTTACATCTTTTAATTCGAACAATAATTCATCTTTTGATGTAAAGAACTTGATGTCATATTTCTTCAATGTCTGGGGAAGAACGATCCTTACATAACCATCGCGGAAGGTATAGATACGTTTGCTGGGCACATAAATTTCAGCTTTCGGGCGATTGTTTCCGTTGACCGGGCCAAGCACAACGCTGTCTGAAATGATCACGGGTGTGTTCATACCGGGAAGAGTGGTTTTTACAGATTCCCGTTTTGTTACAGTATCGATAACCGGTCTTTTTGATTCACTGAAAGCATAGGCCCCCTTTTCAAACATGATATAAAGGCGATAAAACATCTTATCATGATTGGCCTTCGTATCAACATAGCCATTTTCGGGAAGGGTAGGCTCTGCAACCGTTAAAATGGTTTTGAAATTCTTTGTGCTGTCGAATGATCGTTGGATACTGATCTGCCTTACGGTTGAGAAACTGTTAATCCATCCGATAACAATCCTGTTGTTCCCAACATTTTTTACTGAAAAATTTGGCAGCGTATCCTGCGCTGTCAGGACAGAGAAAATGAGCAGTATCGGGAAGAGGAGCAGGATTCGTTTTTTCATGCTTGCAATAAACTGGTAAGATATGGATTTTCGTATCCATCGAGCAACAAATATACCACAGGGTGTCAAAACATTTAAAACATTAACGTTCCGGGGGAAATCGAGGTATTGCCCTGTAAACCACCGCTGTGTATAAGCAGAATTTTACTACTGGGAGGGAAGTGGTTTTTCTTAATCAAATCGTTGAATGCATAAAATAGCTTTCCTGTATATACAAAATCGGTCGGGATACCGGTTTGCTTATAGAAGTCATTCATGAATTCGAAAAGAGTGGGCTGATGTTTTGCATAACCACCAAACGAATAATCATGAATGATACTCCATGATTTGTTTTGACTGTCTAATAAGCTGTGAACAGATTCCTGCAGCTGAAAATTATTTTTGAGCACACTGATTCCCGTGACCTGTTGATCGCTGTTTAATTTATTTATCAAACCGGCCATCATAGTGCCGGTGCCCACAGCACAGCCATAATGGGTGTAATTAAATTCGGCATGATCAAGTATTGTGGATGCTC
>Ga0065721_10053278_pt1 | contig 10215 bp, 11 predicted proteins | sample Mesricmetagenome_FD_59108 | JGI IMG/M metagenome (GOLD analysis project Ga0065721, IMG submission 59108) | Mesophilic microbial community from rice straw/compost enrichment Sample: eDNA_1 v2 (version 2) | ecosystem: Engineered > Solid waste > Grass > Composting > Bioreactor | place: USA: Davis... | reverse complement strand
GGGGGGAGCCGATCGGGCGCTGGACCACGATCCGCGAAGATGCGGCGGGCCTCTTCGTCGAGGGGCTTCTGCACACGGAGGTTGTACGGGGCCGGGAGGTGGCGAGCCTCATTTCGGCCGGCATTCTCGACGGCCTTTCGATCGGCTTCCGGGCGGTGCGGGCGGAGCGGGGCGGAGGCGGTCGGGAGGGCCACGGTCGCGACGGCATCGGGTGGGACGGCGGCGGCCTGAAGCGCCGCCTCCGCGAGGTCGACCTCTGGGAGATCTCGCTGGTCACCTTCCCGATGCAGCCGGGCGCCCGGCTGGAGCGGCGTGGCGGCCAGGGGGCCGACCTCGCCCTGCTGCTGCGCGGCGGCTGCGAGCGGATGCGGGCGGCGGTGATGCCAAGCGATGCGGCGTCACCGGGCGGGGCGGTGATGCCACGGACGGAGTGCCCTCGATCCGGGCGCGTCCGCTCCGGACCCTGCCGGACCGGTTCGCTCGCCCGCCGCTACTTCGAGGACCAGCGCAGCCGAACCTGAACCCTTCCGTGCCGGGTGGCGAACCCGCGGTGCTCGCGCCGGATCTCTTCCGACCGGCGGAGCGCGGCTGCCAGGGGCCGACCCGTGGCACCGGCATCCGCGACCCGCCGGCTGCGGACTCCCCCCGCCGTGGCGGCGGATCTTTCCATCGCAACAGAGGACATCAGACGTGATCGAAACCGACACGACGCCGGTCACCGGCGCCGCGGCGCTCTCGCGCGCCCCCGAAATCAAGGCGAGCGGCGATATCGGCGCCGCCTTCACCGACTTCATGCAGGCCTTCGAGGCCTTCAAGGAGAGCAACGACCGCCGCCTCGACGAGATCGAGCGGCGCGCCGTCGACCCGCTGACCGTCGAGACGCTGGAGCGGATCGACCGCCATCTCGACGCCCGCCGCGACGAGATCGACAGGCTGACGACCAAGGCGATGCGTCCGCCGATCGGCGGCGAGCGCCGCGCCGAGGGGCCGCGACTCGAGCATCGCGAGGCTTTCGACGCCTATGTCCGCGGCGGCGCCGAGACCGGCCTCAGGGCGCTGGAGGCGAAGGCGCTCCGGGTCGGCTCCGGGCCGGACGGCGGCTATCTGGTGCCGGAGGAGACAGAGACCGAAATCGGCCGGCGCCTCGCGGCGCTGTCGCCGATCCGAGCGCTGTCGACGGTGCGGACCGTGTCCTCGGCCACCTACAAGAAGCCTTTCTCGGTGTCCGGCCCGGCGGTCGGCTGGGTCGGCGAGACGGCCTCGCGGCCCCAGACGGCGAGCCCGACGCTGGCCGAACTCGCCTATCCGACCATGGAACTCTATGCCATGCCGGCGGCGACCCAGACCCTGCTCGACGACGCGGCGGTCGACGTCGACGCCTGGCTCGCCGACGAGGTCGAGACGGCCTTCGCCGCCCAGGAGGGCGCCGCCTTCGTCACCGGGGACGGCTCGGCCAAGCCGACCGGCTTCCTCTCGGTGCCGACCGAGCCGGAAGCGAGCTGGACGTGGGGCAAGCTCGGCACGGTGGCGACGGGGGCCGACGGCGCCTTCGCGGCCTCGAACCCGGGCGACGCGCTGGTCGATCTCGTCTACGCGCTGAAGGCCGGTTATCGGCAGAACGCCGCCTTCGTGATGAACCGCCGCACCCAGGCGGCGGTGCGCAAGCTCAAGGACGGCGACGGCAACTATCTCTGGCAGCCGCCGGCGGCGGCCGACGGCCGGGCCAGCCTGATGAGCTTCCCGCTGGTCGAGGTCGAGGACATGCCGGACATCGACGAGGACGCGAAGGCGATCGCCTTCGGCGACTTCCGCCGCGGCTATCTCGTGGTCGACCGGGCCGGGGTGCGGGTGCTGCGCGATCCCTATTCGGCCAAGCCCTACGTGCTGTTCTACACGACCAAGCGCGTCGGCGGCGGCGTCCAGGACTTCGACGCGATCAAGCTGCTGGCCTTCTCCGGCAGCTGACGGACCCCGCGGCGCCGGTGCCGGATCTGCAACCTAAACGTGACGATGCGCGCCGGGCCACGGTGCGGCCCCGCCGTCTCCTCCCGCGGCGGGGCCGCTGCAATCCCAGAAAATATTCCTATCGAGCGAGGTGGTGATGAGCGCGGAACTGATCGGGCAGCCGGCGGTGGAGCCGGTGTCGCTGGCCGAGGCGAAGCTGTTCCTGCGGCTGTCGGGCGAGGCCGAAGACGAGATCGTCGCCGCGCTGATCCTCGGGGCGAGGCTCGCCGTCGAGCAATTGTCGCGGCGGATGCTGATCGCCCAGACCTGGCGGGCGCGGTTCGATGCGCTTCCGAAGTCGGGCCTTCTGGTGCTGCCGGTCGCGCCGCTGATCGAGGTCGAGGCGGTGACGGTGGCCGATGGCGAGGGTGGCGCCGTCACCGTTCCGGCGGGCGACTACGAGGTCGATCGCGGGGGCGCGGTGCCGCGGATCGCCTTCGCCGTCCCGTTGCGGCCGGGCACCCGGCTCGGCGGCATCGAGGTGACCTTCCGGGCGGGCTACGGCGAGACGGCCACAGACGTGCCCGAGCCGCTGCGCCAGGCGGTGCGCCTGCTGCTCGCCCACTGGTTCGAGAACCGCGGCGACGTCGCCGGCGCGGGAATTCCCGAGATGGTGCTGGCGCTGGTGCGCCCCTATCGCAGCCTGAGGATCGCGGCGTGAGCGCGCATGCCGACATCGGGTCGCTGCGCCGGCGGCTGACGGTCGAGGAGCCGGTCGAGACGATCGACGCCCTCGGCGGCGCGAGCGTCGTCCACGTCGTCACCGGCGACACCTGGGCGGCGGTGGAGCCGGTGCGGATGGCCGAGGCGGTGGATGCCGCCGGCCGGTCGGGAGCGGTCGTCACCCACAGGATCGTGCTGCGCGCCGATCTGACGGTCGCACCCGGCTGGCGGCTGTCGGGCGGTGGCCGGCGCTACCGCGTGCTCGCGGTGAGCGATCCGGACGGGCGCGGCGCCTTCCTTCGCTGCCTCGCCGAGGAGGAGAGCTGATGGACGCGGATTTCAGCGGAGCCGCGGCGGAGCTGCAGGCGGCGCTGCGGGCGCGATTGTCCGGGGACGACGCCCTCGTCGCCCTCGTCGGCGACAGGGTCGTCGATGGCGGTCCGGGGCGGGCGGCGGCGACGCCGCATCTCGCCTTCGCCGGGCTTCGTGCCGAGGACTGGAGCACGGACGAGGGCGAGGGAGCGCGGATCGAGCTGACCCTCGAGGCGGTGTCGCGCCAGGGCGGCCGGGCCGAATGCCTCGCCGTGCTGTCGGCCGCCTCGGCGGCGATTGCCGCGGCGCCGCTCGCGCTCGCCAGCCGGACGCTGGTGCTGCTGCGGAGCGAGCGGCTCGAGGTCGAGCGGCTGCGCGACGGGCGCGGCTGGCGCGGCCGGCTGACGCTGCGCGCCCTCGTCGAGGGCTGAACAAAACCGGCGACGGCGTCGTCGCCGGACTTCCACATCGATGACGAGGAGATCGCCATGGCGGCGCAGCGTGGCCGCGACCTGTTGCTGAAGGTCGACGCGGCGGACACCGGCAGCTTTTCCACGGTCGCCGGGCTCAGGGCCCGACGACTCGCCTTCAACGCGGCGGCGGTCGACGTCACCGACACCGAGTCGGCCGGCCGCTGGCGGGAACTGCTCGCCGGGGCGGGCGTGCGCCGGGCCAGCCTTTCCGGCAGCGGCCTCTTCAAGGATGCCGCCTCGGATGCCCTGTTGCGGACCCTGTTCTTCGACGGGGCGATCCGCGCCTGGCAGGTGGTGGTGCCGGACTTCGGCGTGATCGAGGGACCCTTCCAGATCACCGCCCTCGAATACGCCGGCAATCACGACGGCGAGGTGACCTTCGAGCTCGGCCTCGAATCGGCCGGCGCGCTCGGCTTCGCCGCGATCTGAAGGGGAGGGGATCATGGCCAACAGGCACAGGGGCGAGATTTCGGCGGTGATCGGTGGCGAGCGGCGATGCCTGCGGCTGACGCTCGGCGCGCTCGCCGACCTCGAGGACGCCTTCGGCGCCGAGGACATGGCCGCCTTCGCCGCGAGCTTCGCCGGCGGCCGGCTGCGTGCCGCCGACGCCATCCGCGTCATCGGCGCCGGACTGCGCGGCGGCGGGGCGACGGTGTCGGACGCCGAGGTCGCGGCGATGGCGGTGGAGGGCGGCGCGGCGGGATACGCCCGCATCGTCGTCGACCTGCTGGCGGCGACCTTCGGCGCCGACGGGGCGGATGGTGAAAGGACGACCGGCGAGGACGCTGCCGGAGCGGTGTCGCCTGATGCGGCCGCGACGGCCGGGCGGGGCGGTGCCCGCCCTTTCCCTGGAGCGCCGCGATCCGCTTCGGTCTCGGCGCCCTGAAGCTCGCGCCGGAGGCCTTTTGGGCGCTGACGCCGCGCGAACTCGCCGCCCTCGCCGCACCGGCGGGCGGCGACGCGATCGGCCGGGCCGCCTTCGAGGCCCTGGCACGGGCGCATCCCGACGCGGCCGGAGCCGAGCCCGACGAAGGCCACGGGATCGGGCGCGGGGCGGGGGGCGCCGGTCTCGGCGGTCGGCGGCGCGGCCGGACCTGATGCACCGCCGCAGGCGGCTCGCACGCGACGAAGGAGCAAGGACATGGCGGACAACGACGACGACGGCGGCGGCGATCTCGGCCGGGCGCTGGCGGATCTCGAATCGCGGCTCGCCGACCTCGACGGCATGGCCGACCGCTTTGCCGGGACGCTCGCCCGCGGCCTCGCCGCGGCGGTGGTCCAGGGCCGGGCGCTCGACGACGTGCTGAGGAGCGTCGCCCTCGGCCTGTCGTCGCGGGTGCTGACCGGGGCGTTGACGCCGATCACCGGGGAACTCGCCTCGCTCGCCGGCAGCCTCGCCGCCGGACTTGTCGGCGCGGTCGGCGGCGGCGCGGCGGTGCCCTTCGCCAGCGGCGGCGTCGTCGCGAGCCCGAGCTACTTTCCGCTGCCGGACGGGCGGACGGCCCTGATGGGGGAGGCGGGGGCGGAAGCGATCCTGCCGCTCGCCCGCGGCGCCGATGGCCGGCTCGGCGTGCGCTCGGCCGGGGGCGGGGTCGCCGTCACGTTCAACGTGACGACCCCGGACGTCGAAGGCTTCCGCCGCTCCGAGACCCAGCTGACCGCGATGCTGGCGCGCGCCGTCGGCCGGGGCCGGCGCGGACTGTGAGCCGATCCCGCGGTGGCGGGATCGGGGCCGGATCGGATGAGGCTGTTCGGAAAAAGGGCGGGGAGAAAAGGCTAGCCCGCGCCGAGGGACGGGCACGGCGCGGGCTATAGCGCACGGCCCGACGAGGAGGGGGTCAGGCGACGGCGCGTCTCTGGGCCTCGACGAAATCCAGGATCTCCTCCCGGAACATCAGGCGCTGTGTCTTCAGCTCTTCGAGCAGGTGACCCGAATTGCGCTCGGCCTCGTGCTCGAGGCGCTGGATCTCGTGGATGATCGTTCCGAAACGATCGGCGAGATCCGCGTCGAAGCACCGGACGAGGCGTTCGAGGGCATGATCGGCGACGGTCGTGCCGGTCGACCCCTCGACGAGGATGTCTCTGGCGAACCGGTTCATTGTCCTCCCTCACGGCTCGAAGGATGGAGCCGCCCGCACGGGGCGGCTTTGAGGTGGATCAAACTGGCAGGGAAAAATGTCGTCATCGGGTTCGTTTCATGACATCGCCTTTCCGATGCGCATCGCCTTCGGAGCCAGTGGCGGCCCCGAGCGGCGCACGGAGATCGTGACGCTCGGCTCCGGCCGGGAAGCTCGCAACGGCCGCTGGGCCCACGCCCGGCGCCGCTTCGACGTCGGCCAGGGCATCCGCGGCTTCGACGACCTCGACGAGGTCGTCGCCTTTTTCGAGGAGCGGCGCGGCCGGCTTCACGGCTTTCGCTTTCGCGACCGCACCGACTGCAAATCCTGCAAGCCGGGAAGGGTTCCATCCGCTTTCGATCAACTGCTTGGCCGCGGCGACGGCGTCGCGACCGACTTCCAGCTGGTGAAGGCCTACGGCACGCTGGCGCCTTATCGGCGGACGATCCGCCTGCCGCTCGCCGGCAGCCTTCTTGTCGCCGTCGCCGGTGAGGAACTGCCGGCGGGGGCTTACTCCGTCGACGGCCTCACCGGACTGGTGCGGCTGTCCATAGCCCCGCCGGGCGACGCTCTCGTGACGGCGGGATTTCAGTTCGACATTCCCGCCCGCTTCGACAGCGACCAGCTGACCGTCAATCTCGCCGCCTTCGACGCCGGCGAGATTCCGTCCGTTCCCGTCGTCGAACTCCTGATCTGAGGACGATCCGCGATGCGAGAAATTCCCACCGGCCTCGCCGCGCGTCTCGCGGCGGGGGTGACGACGCTCGCCACCTGCTGGCGGCTGACGCGGACCGACGGCGTGGAGATGGGCTTCACCGACCACGATGACGATATCGTGATCGGCGGGACGGTGTTCGCCGCGGCCACCGGCCTCACCCGGTCGGCGGCGAGCGCGGCCTCTGGCCTAGCCGTCGGTGAGGAGGAGATCGCCGGCGTCATCGATGCGGCCGCCCTGACCGAGGAGGATCTTCTCGCCGGGCGCTGGGACGGGGCGCGGGTGGAGGTGATCCTCGTCGACTGGCAGGTGCCGGACGACCGGCTGGTGCTCAAGGTCGCGACCATCGGCGAGGTGATCCGTGCCGACGGCGGCTTCCGCGCCGAACTGCGCGGCCCGGCCCACCGCCTCGAACGGGTGTCGGGGCGGATCTACGGCCGGCTCTGCGACGCCGAGTTCGGCGACGGGCGCTGCGGTGTCGACGCCACCTCGCCGATCCACCGCGCCGAAGCGACGGTGACCGGTGGCGACGGGCGTTCGAGCCTCCTCGTCGACGGAATCGCGACCTTCGCGGACGGCTGGTTCACCGGCGGCCGGCTGACGATCAGCGACGGCGCTCTCGCCGGCCACACCATCGGCATCGACGCCCACGAGGCGGCGGTGGAGGCGGGAGCGGGGGCCGGCGCCGCGCGGCTGCGGCTGTGGCGGCGGTTGCCGCTGGAGGTCGCGGCGGGCACCGGGGTCGTCGTCGTCGCCGGCTGCGACAAGCGGCTGGCGACCTGCCGGGAGAAATTCGCCAACACCGTCAACTTCCGCGGCTTCCCGCACATTCCCGGCAACGACTTCGCCTTCTCCTACGCCCGCACCGGCGGCGCCAACGACGGCGGGGTGCTGTTCGAATGAGCCGGCGCGATCGCATCGTCGCGGAGGCGCTGGCCTGGGTCGGCACGCCCTACCGCCACCAGGCCTCGCTGAAGGGCGTCGGCTGCGACTGCCTCGGCCTGGTGCGCGGGGTCTGGCGGGCGGTGATCGGGCCGGAGCCCGAGGTCGCGCCAGCCTATTCGCCGGACTGGGCCGAGGCCGGGGCCGACAGCCTCGCGCAAGCCGCGCTCCGTCACCTGCGCCCGGTCGTGCCCGGTGAAATGGCACCGGGCGACGTGCTGCTGTTCCGCTGGCGGCCGGAGCTTCCCGCGCGGCACGCGGCGATCCTCGTCGCGCCCGTCCGCTTCGTCCACGCCCAGGCCGGGGCGGCCGTCGCGGGGGCGGCGCTGTCGCCGTGGTGGCGCCGGCGGCTCTGCGGCGTCTTCGCCTTTCCGGCCGACTGAACGGGCGAGCGGACGGGCCGCCGCCACCCGGCGACCGGCCGGCGCCGCACGTCTTGCGATCAACCTCCGTCCCGGGAACCCGTCCTCATGGCAACGCTGCTTCTCTCGGCGGTCGGTGCCGCCCTCGGCACCGGTTTCGGCGTCTTCGGCACCGTCGCGGGCCGCGCGATCGGGGCGCTCGCCGGGGCGGCGCTCGACCAGGCGCTGTTTGGAACGTCGCGGACGGTCGAGCGGGGCCGCCTCGCTGACCTCTCGGTGCAGGCCTCGCAGGAGGGCGCCTCGGTCCCGCGGATCTACGGGCGGATGCGGGTCGCCGGGCAGGTGATCTGGGCGACGCGCTTCACCGAGACCGTGACCTCCGAGAAGCAGGGCGGCAAGGGTGGCGGCTCGTCGGTCAGGACGAAGACCTACAGCTACACGGCCGACTTCGCCGTCGGCCTCTGCGAGGGACCGATCGCCCGGGTCGGGCGGGTATGGGCCAACGGTGCGCCGCTCGACCTCACCAGGGTGACGATGCGGGTCCACACCGGCGGGGAGAGCCAGGAACCCGACAGCCTGATCGAGGCCCGGCAGGGCACCGACGCGGTGCCCGCCTATCGCGGCCTCGCCTACGTCGTCTTCGAGGGGTTGCCGCTCGGCGACTTCGGCAACGCGCTGCCGCAGCTGACCTTCGAGGTGATGCGGCCGGTCGGCCGGCTGGAGCGGATGATCCGGGCGGTGACGCTGATCCCCGGCGCCACCGAGTTCGGCTACGAGCCGGCGCCGGTGACGAGGCGGCCGGAGGAGGGCGTCACCGAGACCGAGAACGCCCACACGCCGGTGGCGCGCAGCGACGTCGTCGCCGCCCTCGACGAACTCGAGGCGGTCTGTCCCAATCTGGAAAGCGTCGCGGTGGTGGTGACCTGGTTCGGTGAGGACCTGCGCTGCGGCGCCTGCGCGATCCGGCCGAGGGTCGAGAACGCCGGCAAGCGCACCGCGGGGCGGGCGTGGTCGGTGGCCGGGATCGGCCGAGGGGCGGCGGCGGTGGTGTCGAGCGTCGCGGGGACGCCGGCTTTCGGCGGCACACCCTCCGACGAGACGGTGGTGGCGCTGATCCGCGAACTGCGCGACCGCGGTCTCGCCGTCACCTTCTATCCTTTCGTGATGATGGACGTTCCGGAGGGCAACGGCCTGCCCGATCCCTACGGCTCCGGCCTCGGCCAGCCGGCCTATCCCTGGCGCGGGCGCATCACCTGCCATCCGGCACCCGGCCGGGACGGCTCGCCGGACGGCGGTGCCGCGGTCGCCGGGCAGGTGGCGCAGTTCGTCGGCACGGCGGCGGCGGCGGATTTCTCGGCGTCGGGCGGTGCCGTCGTCTATTCCGGGCCGGCGGAATGGTCCTACCGCCGGATGATCCTGCACTACGCCCGGCTCTGCGCGATCGCCGGCGGCGTCGACAGCTTCCTCGTCGGCTCCGAGATGCGCGGCCTGACGGCGCTGCGCACCGGCTTCGCGGCCCATCCCTTCGTCGACGCCCTCGTCGTCCTCGCCGGCGACGTCAAGGCGATGCTCGGGCCGGGGACGAAGGTGAGCTACGCCGCCGACTGGACCGAGTGGGCCAACCACCGCGCGGACGACGGCAGCGGCGACGTCACCTTCCATCTCGATCCGCTATGGGCGAGCCCGGATGTCGATTTCGTCGGCATCGACGCCTATTTCCCGCTGTCCGACTGGCGGGACGGCGACCATATCGACCGGACCGCTGCGGCGGCGCCGACCGATCGGGCCTATCTCGCCGGCAACGTCGCCGGCGGCGAGGACTTCGACTGGTATTACGCGAGCGAGGCCGACCGCCGCGCCCAGATCCGCAGCCCGATCACCGACGGGGCGGCGGGCAAGCCGTGGGTGTTCCGGGTGAAGGATCTCGCCGGATGGTGGGGCAATTCGCACGTCAACCGGCCGGGCGGGGCGGAGACCGGCGCTCCGACGGCCTGGGTGCCGGGTGCCAAGCCGATCCGCTTCACCGAGGTCGGCTGCCCGGCGGTGGACCTCGGCGCCAACGAGCCCAACGTCTTTCCCGACGCGGTCTCGTCGGAGGGACGCTCGCCGCGCTTCTCCTCCGGCCGGCGCGACGACCTGATGCAGCGGCGCTACCTCGAGGCCGTGCTCGGCCACTTCGACCCGGCCGCGCCGGATTTCGTCGCCGCCCGCAATCCGCTCTCGCCGCTCGACGGTCGGCGGATGGTGGAGACCGCTCGCTGCCACGTCTGGACCTTCGACGCCCGGCCGTTTCCGCAGTTTCCGCTCTACGAGGACGTCTGGGCGGACGGCGCCAACTGGGCGACCGGCCACTGGCTCAACGGACGGCTCGGCACCGCGCCGCTCGACGACCTCGTCGCGGCGGTCCTCGCCGATCACGGCATCGCCGAGGTCGACGTCGATGGCCTCACTGGCGTCGTCGACGGCCTCGCGGTGCCCGCGCGCGGCGACGCGCGATCGGTGCTGGAACCGCTCGCGCGCCTGTTCCGCTTCGACCTCGTCGAGCGCGAGGACCGTCTCGCCTTCCGCGACCGCGGCGGCCGGACGGTGGCGACGATCGGTGAGGAGGATCTCGCCGCTGCGGCGGG
>Ga0065721_10053275_pt1 | contig 10216 bp, 8 predicted proteins | sample Mesricmetagenome_FD_59108 | JGI IMG/M metagenome (GOLD analysis project Ga0065721, IMG submission 59108) | Mesophilic microbial community from rice straw/compost enrichment Sample: eDNA_1 v2 (version 2) | ecosystem: Engineered > Solid waste > Grass > Composting > Bioreactor | place: USA: Davis... | reverse complement strand
CCCAGGTATTCATTGCAATAGTTAGCGAGCCATGTTTACGGTATAAATACCGGCAGCGTAACCAACATTCTGCACACCAACTTCCATTTTCAACGTCAGCTTCTGTGCGCAGAATTCGAGTTTACCTACTTGTCCGGCCGGAGCACGCACGATGTGCGCCTGGCCGTTGTAAGCAGACCCAAACGTACCACCAGCATCACCACCGGCCACCTGCTGTCCCGCAAGCACCACAGTCATGTTGTTGAGATCACTCCAGTCAATGGTAAACTTGATTGGGTTCCAGTCAGGATCGTCATCATACAGGTTTAGCACTGTGATATCAGCTGTTGTTGGACTTGTTTGAACTACTGAAGAAATGCTGGTTGTATAGGGACCATATGATATCGCATAGGTCTCAGTTGTATTATGATAGTCACCCATCAGCGCCAACAGTTCCGTGTTGATCTCGCTGGCAAAGCAGGGGCCTCTCATATACAGGGTAAACTTGTTGTTGTAATCAGAAGGACTAACACCGCCTTCCACGATAGTGAAGATGAGCGTATCTTTTCTTCCGCTGATATAATCAGCATAGTTTCCCTGAACAGTGAGCGAATCAACTGCCTTTCCTGCAGGAATGGTTACTGTTTTGCTATCTACAGTATAGTGTTGACCTTCCACAGCACCGGTTGGGGAAGATATATCAACTGTAACCGTCCGATCCTGTGCGGCAATCGTACTCAGTCCAATCGGAACTTTATACGTAACAGTTGGGCCGGTAACCTCATACCTTTCGAAAGTCAGGTTGGTGAAACTCGCGACTTCTGGTGGAATGGTGAAGGAGTCGCTTTTTTTACAACCAGTCATAACCGCTCCTGACAGAGCTATGGTTGCAAAAAGAAGATAACTGTATTTTTTCATTTTCATGTTGATTTAAAAATTGATCAATAGCCGTCGTTTTGCTTTATGTTTTTATTTGCCAAAAGCTCGTCTGCAGGAATCGGATATACAAAACGGAAGTTGCCTACAGGAAGTGTTTGCCACAGTGGGCTGTCTACGTCAGAAGCGGCGCGTTGAACAGGAAGACCTCTTCTCTTTAGATCGTAGAAACGGAAAGCTTCGAAGGCAAGTTCTCTGAATCGCTCGAGCATGATATCATCGAGAGCTGTGTTCTTATCAGGATAAGTAACGTTACCGTGTCCGGCAATTCTGCGATCTCTGATTGCGTCGATATCAGCAGCAGCGCCTGCGAGGTCATCCATTTCGGCACGTGCTTCAGCGCGGATCAGGTACATTTCAGCAGTGCGGATGCTTTTCACATCAACTACGTTCGGGCCACGCGAAGAGTTGGAAAACTTCTTCACATAACGTCCGCTTGCATTGGTACCAATGAAAGCACTCAGTCTGATGTCTCCGGCGGGATAGCTGTTCGTTAGTTTATCTGAAGGAGAGAAAATGATACCTGCGTTGTTCCACTGTGCACCAACAACACTGCTGGTTTCATAGTGGTTCAGGAACAACACTTCTTCAGTGTTCGCATCTTCCCAAATACCTTCATACACACCTGCATTTACAAGTGGTTTCAAACCAGCATTGATCACTTCAGTAGCCAGGTCAGCAGCCTTTTGCCATTCACGCTTGTAGAGTGCAACTCTGGCCTGATAAGCTGCAACAGTAACCACATTCAGTTTTCTGACGTTATGCGTGCCAGAAGTCACTGCAGGCATCATGGCTTTTGCATCAGCCAGATCTTTTTCAACCTGTTCGATTACTTCAGCCACTGTATTTCTTGCAGGCTGGCAGGTAAGACAGTTTGCAGTCATCACCGGAACACCAAGAGGATCTGCCGGATCGTAGCGTTTGCTATAAGCTTCCAGCAATTCAAAATGTGCCATTCCTCTCAAAGCCAGCAATTGTGCCTGGATGTAGTCGCGCTCCTGGATTTCATCACCTTCAGCCGGAACCTGATCTACTTTTGCAAGCACGCGGTTCGCCTGATCAATCATTGCATAGTATCCATAGAACATTGCAGTGACGTCGGCACCGGTGGAAGCATCAGCATTGTATTGCAATCTGAAACTAAATTGTCCGAAACCACCGTTTTGCGGTCCAAACTTCGTTTCGTCTGAAGTAAGCGAAGTTGCAAGCATTGCACTAACGCGGGCGTTACCGTAGCGTGTGTATGCCACGTTCAGTCCTTTTTGCAATGCGGCTACGCTGTTGAAGGCCACTTCTTCACCAACTGAATCGGTGGGCCTCAGATCAAGATCTTTTTCACAACTGGTGGTGAATAACGCCAGTGCTACCAGACCTGTCATTATATTTCTTGTTCTCATAATCATGAATAAGATTTATTGTTTTGAATTAGAACCTGATTTCCAGACCAGCTGTCAAAGCACGTGGGTTAGGATATTCTGTATCTGAAAGGTTGTTTGAATCTTCCGGATCCAGACCTCTCCACTTGGTCCATGTCAGCAGGTTTTGACCCAGTACATAGATCCTTGCTTCAGAGATGTGCCTGATTTTACCCAGAACGTTTTTAGGTAATGAGTAAGCGATCTGCGCGTTTCTCAGTCTCAGCCATGATGCATCCTGAATCAGCTTGGATGAGAAGTTCATTTGATACAGCGGACTTTGAACAGTTGCAACATCTCCGGGTTTTGTCCAGAAAGTATAACCAGCATCCTGGTTTACACCTTGTTGCAAAAAGCCAGGGTTCTGCAGGAAGAACTCCATGTTATTCACACGCTTTGTATTGGCAGCGTAGTTAAAGAACAATGAAGCTTCGAAATTTTTGTAACGAAGTGATGTTCCAAAACCACCAGTGACAGAAGGAATCCATGTGCCATGTGTTTGCACGCGGTCTTCAGATGAGTACTGAGTGGTGATCTTGCCATCTTTAGTATAGTACAGGGGAGCACCAGTAGCAGCGTCAACACCAGCCCATCTTACCTGGTAGTGAGAACCATAAGGCAGACCAACTGTAATCAGCTCAGTGCCCTGCTCATAAGAAGCAATGTTTCCGAGGCTTGTGATCTCGTTCTTGTTGTAAGCACCGTTAGCAGTAACAGTCCATACCAGGTTTCTGTTGCTGATCACATCGTAGTTGATGCTATACTCGATACCCTTGTTAAACATTGAACCCGCATTCACGTCCTGAGATCCGAAACCACTGGTTGCAGAAAGCGACAGCGATGCAAACAGATTCTTTGTTCTCTTATCATACAACTGGATATCACCATACAGTCTGTTGCGCAACATGGCGAACTCAATACCGATGTTAAGCGTGTTTGTGAATTCCCAATCACCCTCAGGGTTACCAGGTGAGCTGGCAGCAACACCAGTGCTGGCATCAACAAGGGTAAGGTTGGTTTGATACTGAGCGAGGTACCCAAAATCTCCGAAGGGGAAGTTGTCTACGTTAGCAGACTGTCCATAGCTCACTTTCAGTCTCAATCCGTCCATGAAGTTTACATTGTTCATGAAGTTTTCCTTTTGTACATCCCAAATAGCACCTATGCTATAAAAACCATGGAAACGGTTCTTTTCAGGAAGGCTGGAAACTCCGTCATAACGATAGCTGGCAGACAGAGAGTACTTCTGCTGGAAGCTATAGTTCACGATACCAAGCAATGATTGCAGTGTTCTTTCTGTTTTGGAACCACCCACAATCTGGAACAGCTGGTTGGCGGCGTTACCGGTAGTGATCCCTGCCATTGTGTTGGGTCTGAGCGTATCCACACCAAATCCCTGTCCAGAAAAGAACTTCTGATAAGTGCGCACCACCTCACCGTATACTGTCGCGTCGAAAGAATGATCGCGGTTGAATGTGTTCTTATATCCAATATATGCTTTTGCATTGGGCTGGAACCAGCGGGTAAGTGCTTCCGTCATGGAACCACTTCTTGTACGTACACTCAGGTTAGGCTGTTCAGCTGTATTGAATGGACGGGGATCGCGGTATACAGAGTTTTGCGTTTCTCTGAAATCCACGCCAGCCAGAACACCACCGTAAACATTCTTCGTGAAATCGTAGTTCAATGAAAGTGCAATCGTTGCTTTCGCCTGGTTGTTATATACTTTGTCGTAGTATGCTTTGTCCAGCATTGTTGGAGCAAAGAAGGCAAAGCCAAGACCTGTGTTGTACTTTCCGTTAGGCAGTCTTGGTGTGATGTATTTGGGAGAAAACTGCGCTACACCCATTGGGTTGATGAAGTTGTTGAAGCCGTTAAGATCTTCGGTTTGCAGTGTTCTGCGAGTGAAACCAAGGATAGATGACAAAGACAATGTGAGCTTATCATCCCTGTAATCTGCATTGTTGCGGAATGTGATCCTCTTCATACCTGTTGGTCTGAGGATACCGTCTTCTTTATAATAAGCAATGTTAGAATACAGTCTTGTTTTTCCTTCACCACCGGAGAGACTGATCTCGTTGTTACTGAATCTGCCGAGTCTGTAGAATTCGTCGGACCAGTCAGTATTGATAGCGCGGAGACTGTCGAGAGCTCTCATACCGAAATCAATATCAGCCTGAGTTTTTGGGACCAGCACTCCATTTACCAGTTTGTTAGGGTTGTTGGGCGACCATTGCCATCCTGGTAATACAGGGAATTCATCCCATTCGCTCAAAGAAGATGAAGGGAGCATTACACCGAGTTTTTCCTGAGCGTCGAGCAGTTGAGCACTGTTCATCGGATCGTATCCAAATTCAGGCTTGAACTTTACACCCTGCTGTGTAGAAAAACCGAGTTTCATCTTACCGCTCTTGCCGCGTTTTGTAGTCACTACAATTACACCAGCTGCACCACGGCTACCATAAAGCGCTGCGGCACTTGCATCTTTCAATACGTCCACCGAAGCAATGTCATTGGGGTTGATGCTTTGGAAAACTGCAGGTTCAACAGGAACACCATCCACAACATACAATGGAAGACTACCACCTTCGAGAGAGGTAGGTCCACGGAGGATTACGTTCGCGGCAGAACCAGGCTGACCATTTCCACTCAAAACAGTAAGACCGGGAGCACGGCCCTGAAGAATTTGTTCGAACGAAGCGATAGGCACGTTGCGCATTTCTTTTTCAGAAACTTTGGACGCAGCACCAGCATACTTCGAGCGCTCAACGTTGCGGTAACCGGTAATTACGACTGTTTCGTTTTCAACAACTGCAACAGACATCGCAACATTCATCTCAGCTGATGAACCAATGTCAATAGTTTGTGTGGCATAACCAATTGAAGAAACCGTAAGCGAACGGGTGCCTGCAGGCACACTGATGGTAAAGCTTCCATTAGGACCCGATACGGTTCTTGCACCCGACCCTGTGGCCTGAATAGTAGCACCCGGAATTGGCGTACCACTAACGTCTGTTATCTTTCCGGAAATTGTCCGGTTCTGGGCCAGCACCTGTACACATAAAAAGAACAGTGCCGACACTAAAAAGGCTAATCTTCTCATATCAGTTTTTAGATTTTATGTACATACAAGACATAAATATTCGCCACATTGATTTTTAAAACCGTAGTTTTTTCGTGATACATGATAAAGAGTAAGTGAAGAATGATTTTTAGTCAGTGAAGCCATTTCACTCAGTAAGATTTCATTAACAAAAAATCCCGCAAATGCGGGATCGGTCGAAGAACAAACAAACAACGTAACAGCATCATCCTTCAGATAACCATTGCCGGAAAGCTCTCGCCTTTTCCTGGCCCACAATGATCAGATGATCAATATCTTTTAATGTAAGACTTACCATCAGCTTCACTCTTTCATAAGTTTTGAAGCCCTGCACATAGTTTATATTAAGAATGTACTGCCGGTTGGCGCGGAAAAACATCTTTTCGTCAAGTTCGCTTTCAAGGGCATTCAGACTTTTATCAACCAAATATTTGTTGCCCTTGTTATCATAAACATACACCACAAGATTTTCCGTGTAAAACAAAACAACATCAGTCAAAAGCAAAGAAATATTGGATGCGCCTTTCTTTACAATCAGTCTTGTTTTCTTATTGGTAAGATAATCGTCAAGGAATTTTTTGAGCAGGTTGTGATTGGCAGTAAAATGTTCCTGCAAGGCCCTGTATTTCCTCAATGAATTCTGCGCCGACTCTTTCGACACGGGTTTCAGCAGGTAGTCAATACCGCTGTATTCAAACGCATTCACGAGATATTGATCGTATGCCGAAACGAAGATAACAGGACAAGTGATGATCGCATTTTCGAAAATTTCAAAAGAGAGACCATCGGCCAATTGCACATCAGAGAATATCAGATCAACCTCGCGATCGGTTTTAAAAAATTCCATCGCCTCTTCCACACTTCTCAATACGGCTTTCACGCGGATATCCTGATTTACTTCGTCCAAAATAGAGATCAAAAGGTCTGAGCTAAGGGGATCGTCTTCTATTATTACTACAGATATCATATCAGTTCTGAGTGTACGTCTCCTGTCTACTAGTGTTACTGGAAGCTGCATAACAGTTTTATTTAGAGTCGCTGTCATTATAAAACCCTAAAATGCAATGGAATATTATGTTCTATCAGAACAACTTGATAAGCGGCGGATAGAACTTACCATTGTTCATTTACTGTTAGAGACAACCAAAACTGCCTGGTTTCAATTTGCATTAGATAAACGGAATTTCTGTTTTATGAACGGTAGGGATTATTCATCAAACGATCATAAACCGCATTATGTTACCCGGAGCAATTAAGTCAGGGAAATGAAAAAGCTGTGCTAAAAGCCGGTGAAACATTACAAATTCATCGTGAAGCGTGGTATTTCGTTGTAAACCCTTATTTTCATGTCGTAAAAGAAAAAAGCGGGCAAGTTGGACAACTACCCGCGTTCTAATTTAAAACAAATGAGAGCCCTGATTCGACAAAAAGGGCGGAGACTTTCCTAAATTTCTTTGCCTGGATTCCGGGCTGCTTTCCCAGATTACCCTTTATTTGAAGCAGTGATACTTACGGTATCCTGCTGAGTTTTTTATTAAAAAAGGCAGTGGACACTGCCTTCGTTGTGCTAACAAGCACATGAGAAAAATTTTGATACTGGTCTCAAATTACACAAGGCTTCATTGCTATCATTCATAATTCCCTTCAACCATGTATTATGCGCTGTCAACCGTGATTTTTTCTGGTTAACAGATTCAAAGAAGGGATACGTTTGCCAACATTCTGTTTTTCAATCACCGGCCTTATTAAGCTTGTTGATCATGGTCAGATTACCTACTGCATCTGAATTCACCGTATACCATTTCTTATCGCCTTCCAACATCAGCTGATAATAAAATTCATCCTGTGCTGCATATTCAGTCACACCATAAATACGCAGTCCAGGATATTTTTTACGCACATTTCCTGCAACCATTGGCGGAAGCATGGAAGCATCCAGGTAACGGATCGCCTTCATCACATTTCCATCCTCATCATACCACGCCCTGCATCGAACACCATCGTTAATAAAGTAAACATTGTACTCCTCTTTGCCTTCTGACCACTGCACACTATCCGCATTGGGGAAGGTTTTTTTGAAGTTATTCAACACCTTGTCGTTGGGAAGAGCGAACGCAGCCACACTGGTTACGATCGCGATGAGGAAGAAAATTGTTCTCATAACCAAAAATTTATTCTGGAAATTATGCCCACATATCAGTCAGGAAAAGGAGATCCAAGAGGAACGGCAATGTTGTTTCCAACCGCATTTTGGCTTTACATAACCATTGGGGAAATGAGAAATGAAAAGCAGGACGTGAAGGATTACAATCAGCCCGTGAACTGCCTTGTTGCTCAAATTGTTAAAGCAATTGAAAAGAACTCCTGCTTCGTGATAAGCGGTGGAGAACGGTTTACTAAAAGTTTTGGCAAGACCGTTATTTTGTTGAAAATTTGCGGGATGCCTACCAATATAAAATGTCCACAGTGCGCCACGGTGTTCGACGTTGAACACGTGCTGTCAACCGATGTAAAGCAAAAGCTGGAACAGGAGTACCAGCAAAAGCTGCAGGCATCGCTGGCTCAGGTCATGGCCGATAAGAAAAGGCTGGAAGAAGAACAGAAAACCTTTGAAGAAAAAAAGCGAAGAGAAAATGAATTGTTCCAGCAAAGGCTGCAGCAGGAAAAACAAAAACTGGAAGCCGAACTGCAACAGCAGTTGCAACAATCCATTGCGAAAGAATATGAGAACAAGTTGAAGATCCTTCAGGAGTCTGATAAAGAAAAAGAAGAAAAGCTGAGGCGCGCTCAGGAAAGAGAACTTGAATTCCTGCGCAAGGAAAAAGAACTACAGGCCAAAGAAAATGAGCTGGACATCACACTTGAAAAAAGATTACTGCACGAAAGATCTCTGTTGCTCGAACAACTAAAAAAAGAAGAAGAACAACGCCTCTCTTTAAAAGAAGAAGAACACAAGTTCCGCGTGAAGGACCTCGAGATGCAACTGGAAGAACAAAAAAAACTGATCGAGGAAATGAAACGCCGCGCAGAGCAGGGCTCCATGCAACGTCAGGGCGAAGTGCAGGAACTTTTACTGGAAGAAATTTTAAAAGACCACTTCCCTTTCGATCTCATTTCCGAAGTGGGTAAAGGTGTGGAAGGCGCCGACTGTATTCAAACAGTAAGAAATCATCTGGGTAATGATTGTGGCCGCGTGATCTTCGAAAGCAAACGCACTAAAACTTTCAACAATGCGTGGATTGAAAAACTGAAAAATGACATGCGCACCACGGGTGCCGATGTTGCCATACTGGTAACACAGGTTTATCCGAAAGACATGCAATGCTTTGGTGAAAGAGATGGTGTATGGATCTGCTCTTTCAGTGAAGTCATTGCCGTTACAGCTGCACTGCGACACACGATCATCCGCGTGGCTGATGCAAAACGATCTGAGGAGAATAAGGGTGAAAAAATGCAATTGCTGTATTCTTATCTTACCGGAAATGAATTCAGGCAAAGCATCGAAACCATTGTGGAAGGATTTCTTTCTTTAAAAAATTCTATCACAAAAGAAAGAATGCAAATGGAAAAATTGTGGAAGGAACGGGAAAAACAATTGGAAAAAGTACTACTGAGCACTTCAGGACTTTATGGTTCCATTAAAGGAATTGCCGGTGCTTCAGTGGGTAATATTCCTTTGCTGGAAGATGGTCAGGAAGAAGAACAGGAAGAACAAGCCTAATTTGCAAACACAGTCAACAAAGCGGTGAGCATAACTCACCGCTTTTCTTTTTATGATGATCAGTTTTGTTCTGCCAGTTGTTTCAATTGCTGCAGTGCCTGTGGCCAGGTATTTTTAAAGTAGTCGGTATAATCTTCGGCTACGTCTACTTCAATTTTCAGTTCCGTTTTTCCATTCACTGGCTGCAGCGTGTAATTTTCCATGGCACCATTCCATACCCGGGCGGCAGGCGTGTCAAACTCTTCCTGGCCTTTCATTTTAATGCCAAGATGTTTGAACGACATAAACTGATTCGGCACTTTGTCTGCTACCATGGATACCATGCCTTCATCGTTGCCATCTACAAAATATACTTTGCTGCCTTTTTCCCAATCGGTGATTGCCCTTGAACCTTCACTGAATGCCTTCGTCCATGCAGTATAAGTGTCTTTTCCCCAAAGAATATCCCAAACTCTTTCAGGTGATGCATCGATTATAACGGAGAATGTTTGCTTTTCCATAACTGATTGTTTTTGTTAGGTCAAAAATCCAATAAACATTCCGCTTCAGTTGTGTGTAACTGCGTCGAAAAGAGGGCGTTTTGCGACAATACCGTTGTTCTTTGTTTTTAACTGCCCAATTCACCCCTCAGATCGCTTTTTATCCACTTTTGTTTATTTCAAATGCCGCCAACAGCCAACTTTTTACTACATTCAGGGGGATCATCATGCTGGGAAAACACACGATCTCTCTGCTGCTGTTTTGTTTGTTGTTTGCATTTACGACGAACGCGCAGATCATTGGAGGACCGTCAGGGCCTGGCTCCGACGGATCGCAATGTGTTATTTTCATGTTTCTGCCGGATACTGTGATTTGCAAGGGAGATACCATTACGGGCAGACTGCTGGGCAATCCGGGCAAAGGCGTTTTCTCCGCAACTCCCGCCAACTTTGCTGATGTATCTGACTCCAACTCCGTCAAATTCTTTCCGCAAACGACTACCACCTATACGGTTGTGCGTACGAATGAAGTAGGTTGTTACAACTCGCTCATATTTAGAATCCATGTTGTAGACAGCATACA
>Ga0065721_10006637_pt1 | contig 10216 bp, 9 predicted proteins | sample Mesricmetagenome_FD_59108 | JGI IMG/M metagenome (GOLD analysis project Ga0065721, IMG submission 59108) | Mesophilic microbial community from rice straw/compost enrichment Sample: eDNA_1 v2 (version 2) | ecosystem: Engineered > Solid waste > Grass > Composting > Bioreactor | place: USA: Davis... | reverse complement strand
CAAGGCCAGAGGCAAGCCAAACAAGCTCATCATCACCGCTGTCATGCGAAAACTCATCGTCATCCTCAATGCAATCGTCGCATCAGGACAGCCCGCCAGAACTTGACACCTAAAGACGGTAGATAAGTTTTTGTGGCAGGGGTGTTCCACCGACACCGGCCGTCACCCTCGGCCTTGAGCCGAGGGCGTTACACTTGCAGGTGTCATCCCATAGGTCGCGCCGGTCGGGGTGGTGTCGGGCCATGGAGCCGCTGCCAAAATCCCAAAGTACGGGGCCCTCGGCTCAAGGCCGAGGGTGACGCTCAGTGGGGTGGATAGACAGAGGCGGAAACCGAAGGTCCGCTTTCGACCCCATTTCGGTCATTGGACCACGAAAACGCGGCTCCTCTTAACTGCCGTTTAAGTTGACGCGAGAAGAACTGGCCGCCTGTTCGGGATTTACAACTACTTCGTGCCTCGACAAACCACAGGAGAAAACGCATCTTCTCGGCGAAATAAGGGGGGATATGGGCAAAGAACTGAACAAGTTGCGCGCTCGAAAAGAGGTACGACAGCGTTTCGACGCGATTAACAAGCGGCGCGATATGTGCCTAGTAATCCATTATTCTTGCGAAAGTTTCTACGATATCAAGGACGGTAGGACGCCGCGCGTCACCTCGATCGCAGTCCGGCAGTTTTCCAGCGGACAGACATCCTCGTTTTCGATCCACAAGTCCGCAGAACTCAAAGGCGTCGCCCAATCTGATATCGCCGCTCACTATGACGACCTTGAACGAGACATGCTGACGGAATTCTTCGATTTCCTCAGAACTAAGCCGGATCACACGTTCGTCCATTGGAACATGCGTGATATCAACTACGGTTTCCAAGCGATTGAGCACAGGTTCCGCGTGCTCAAGGGCGCACCCGTCGTGGTTTCAGACGATAAGAAATTCGATCTCGCGCGAGAACTCATTGCCATTTATGGGGTGAAGTATGCTCCTCACGGTGGCGCTGGCCGTTTGCACAGTCTTATGGAAATGAACCACATCACAGCCAAGGATGTCCTTACGGGTGCCGGGGAGGCTGAGGCTTTCGAAAAGAAAGAATACGTGAAGCTTCACCAGTCGACGCTTCGCAAGGTCGACGTGGTAGCCAACATTTTGGACCGCGTTCTCGACGGCTCGTTGAAAACAAAAGCGTCATGGTTGGACAAGCACGGTTTCCATCCTGCGGCTGTCGTCGAATGGCTCACCGAGCATTGGCTATGGTCGGTGATCGGCGTTGTCGCAATTATGGTCGGGCTCTATGCAGGGTTTAAAGACATCTTTTGGCCTTCGGAACCCGCGGCGTCCCCCTCATCCGAGGCCGTGTCCTTGTTATGGGATGGGGCGGCCTCCTTGCTGTCGTCGATGCTGATCTGAAATCCATATGACAGAGCCCGATAAGCTGTCTCCCGCCGAGCGCGTAGCATTCGATCATCTCGTCATGATCAAGGAACATATGCTCTCCCTATTACGCTTCCTCCGCGCTCGCGACGACCACACATTTGGACCGCTGGATGTCGTAGCGCTGCGCCATGCCTTCATCGATGTGCGTATGGTCGTCGAAGAGTTGCTGCTGCTCTCGGTCTCCGCGCATCAGGAAATGGGGGAGCAAATTTCGCGAAGTTTCCGGTCTGGGTATCAGGCCGGCAAAAAACTCGCTGAACTGCGACGCATCAATCCGCAGTTTTTCCCTGTCGCGATCAGTATTGTTCCGTCCATTGAGCCCGGCATAGATGGCCAATTTGTAGATGTGACTGAACCGTACTTGACCGAGGCGGATGTCAAAGAGATCTACGCCGCCGCCGGCGATAGACTGCACTCAAAGCGCAAGCCCTTCAGCAAGGCGGAGTTTGATGCCGATGTGGAATTCGTCCAACGCTTCACCACGCTTACAGCACGGTTGCTGGATACGTTTGAAGTCGACATCTCCGGCCGTGGCCACATCATCGTAGGACATCTTAATTTAGCCGGGGACGGCGGACCGGCTTTATTCACTGCGCCCATTCACTTTGACCGCAACTAGCTCTTCTCCATGGCAAAGCGGCCACCCGACCACTGCCGTCAGTTAACTGCCCGTATCGGCAACCGTCTGATGCCTGCTTTCTCTATCGGCTGATCCAAGAGCCGCCCGTCCGCAAGCCACCCCTTATCAGACATGGCCCGGCTCTTCATGGTCAGTCCGCCCCTCTAGCTCGTCAGCACGATCCGCATCAGGTCTGCGGTGTTGCGGGCGCCGAGTTTTTCCATGACGCGGGCGCGGTGGACTTCGATGGTGCGGGGGGAGATGCCCAGTTCCCGGCCGGCTTCCTTGTTGGATTGGCCGTTGGTGATCAGTTGCAGCACTTCGCGTTCGCGCGGGGTGAGCTGGGCGAAACCGCGCACCTCCACCGGACGGGTGCCCGCCTGCATGGCGCCCAGATGCACGTCCTTGCGCAAGGCGTCGCGCACCACGGTGAGCAGCACTTCGCTGTCGATAGGCTTGGTCAGGACATCGGTGGCGCCCAGTTTCATGGCGGTGACGGCCGCCTCGACATGGGCGAAGTTGGCCAGCATGACCACAGGCGCTCCGGTGCGCAGCGCCTTGAAGCGCCGCAACAGCCCCAGGCCGCTTTCCTCCCCCAGATCGAGATTGGCGACCACGACATCGGGCTGGCGCCGGTCGAGCGCGGCGATGAAATGGGATTGCTCAAGTGAAAAGACGGTCTGAAATCCCTCGAGCCGAAACAGCACGCTGAGCGCTTCGCAGGTCCCGGCATCGGGATCGACAATGTGCACCAGGCGGTCGCGGTTAAGGAATGCATGGTAGTAGTTGTGCGTGTTCATGCCTTGAGCCCCTTCCGGCAGAATTCATCTTCCGAACGGCACATCCGGACACACACAACGGCCCGCTGGCAGAAGCTCGCCCCCGCCGCCGCTGCACTCCTGCCCGGCGTCCTCAACGGTAGTTTGCTCTACGTGGTGAGTCCCTCCGATACGCAGCACTACGTAAACAATACAGGATAAACTACCTACGTATAGTTATATGTTCTCTCTTTGTTTAGTCAACGACTGTATTCCTATACCCGGGGCAAACAAAAGCCGGCATTGCTGCCGGCTCTGCTGTCAGCCCTGCCGGGCGCGGAGGGCGTCGCGGATTTCGGTGAGCAGCACTTCCTCGCGCGAGGGGGCGGGAGTGGTTTCCACCGGCTCCTGGGCGGCTTCGCGCTTGAGCGAATTGATGGCTTTGACCACGAGGAACAGCACGAAGGCGATGATGGTGAACTTGACCACGGCATTGAGGAAGAGGCCGATATTCACCTTGGCTTCGCCCACGGTCAGGACGAGAGAGGAAAAGTCGATACCGCCGATGATGATGCCGATGAGCGGCATGAAAATGTCGTCGACGATCGACGAGACGATGGCTCCGAACGCTGCGCCGATGATCACGCCAATGGCGAGATCGATCATGTTGCCCTTGATGGCAAAGTCCCGGAATTCCTTGAAGACGCTCATGGTCTACCTCTTAGTTTTGCCTTTGTCTTCCCAGCCGCGCGGCAGGAATTGCGGCCCGATAGCACGTTTACAGGGCTTTTCGCGCTTTGCAATGGGTCCAATGGCTGGCTTGCGCGGCCCCCGGTTTGGGGCGGATAAGGACATGACGGGTACACCGGAAGACCGGCCATGACACTGCTAGACCATGATCGCGTCCAAGCCTTCAAGCTGGCCATGGACCATATTCCGCAAGGCGTCGCGGTGTTCGATGCCGGGCTCAGGCTGGTTGCGTCCAACAGCCGGTACAACAGCCTGCTCGAGCTGCCCGATGATCTGGTACGACCCGGCTCGGCGCTGTTCGATATTGCCCTTTATATGGCCGAGCGCGGGGACCTGGGCCCGGGTGATGCGGCCATGCTGGCCATCGAGCGCATCAAGGTGATCACCGGCGCGCCCACCACCGTGACGCAGCGCACGGCCAATGCCGGGCAGACGCTGGAATTCTATTCGAGCCGCCTGCCCGATGGCGGGCTGGTCATCAGCTTTTCCGATGTTACGGCCCGGGTGCGGGCCGAGCGCCAGCTCGAGCAGATCAACCAGACGCTCGAGCATCGCGTCGAAGAACGCACCTCGGCCCTGCGGCAGGTCAATTCCGAGCTGGAGGTTGCCCGCGCCAAGGCAGACGCCTCGAACCACGACAAGACCCGGTTCCTGGCCGCCGCCAGTCATGACCTGCTCCAGCCGCTCAACGCGGCGCGGCTCTATACCTCGACCCTGATCGAGCGGGCCAAGTCCACCGCCTTTGCCGAACTGGCCAATTCCATCGAGGCCTCGCTGACGGCGGTGGAGGACATCATGTCTGCCCTACTCGACATTTCGCGCATCGACAGCGGCGCCCTGAGGCCCGCCCCGGCTCCCATAAAGGCCCAGGACCTGCTCAAGAAAACCGAGGTGGAGTTTGCGCCCATGGCGCGGGAGCGCTCCATTTCGCTGCGCATCATTCCCACCGGGGCAACCGTGCTGGCCGACCGCTCGCTGGTTGGCCGCATCGTGCAGAACCTGGTGTCAAACGCCATCAAGTATACGCCGGTGGGTGGCAAGGTGCTGGTGGGCCTCAGGCGGCGCGGCAATCGCTGGCGGCTCGACGTCATCGATACCGGTATTGGCTTCAACAAGGACCAGCATCGGCTGGTATTTGCCGAATTCTCGCGGCTCGATCGGGGCGCCCGCATGGCCCAGGGCCTGGGGCTGGGTCTGTCGATCGTGCAGCGGCTGGTCTCGGCGATGGGGCTGACGCTCGAACTGGAAAGCCGCGAGGGGCGCGGCTCGCGCTTTTCGCTCTATCTGCCGGCCGTGCGCAATGCCCGGCCCGCCAGCGAGGCTGAGCCCACCGCGCCAGAGCCCGATTTCGGCACGCTGAGCCTCAAGGTGCTCTGCGTGGACAACGAGCGGGCCATTCTCGAGGCCATGGAAGGGCTGCTTTCGCACTGGGGCTGCGACGTGCGCACGGCGCTCTCGCTCAAGCAGATCGACCGGGAGCGGCTCTTGGAGGGCTGGTATCCCGACCTGGTGCTGATGGACTATCACCTGGACCAGACATCGGGCCTGGATGCCATAGAGTGGCTGCGGCACAATATCGGTGGTCACCTGCCGGCAGCGCTGGTCACGGCCGATCGCAGTCCGGCAGTGCGGAGCCTGGCGGAAGACCGGGGCATCCCCGTCATTACCAAGCCGGTCAAGCCCGCCGCCCTGCGCGCCACCATCAGCGGTCTTGCCAACCAGAGCACCGGCAGCGGACCGCGGCAGGGATAAGGGCTCAGGTCCTGGTCGGCGGGGGCGTTTCCGGGCTCATGTCCGGCGTCGCCGTGGCCTTGTCGGCCACCGGGGCAACCGGGGTCACGCGCGGCATGCGGTTCCAGGCGTCGAGCGCGGCAATCTTGTAGGCCTCGGCGAGCGTGGGATAGTTGAAGGTATTCTCGACGAAGTAGTCGAGCGTGGCGCCAAGGTTCAGTACCGCCTGACCAATATGGATGAGTTCGGTGGCGCCCTCGCCCACGATATGGACGCCGAGCAGTTTGCGCGTTTCGAGCGAGACGATCATTTTCATCATGCCCGACTGCAGGCCCATGATGTGGCCGCGCGAGGTTTCGCGGAACCGCGCCACCCCGCATTCGTAGGGGATTTTCTGCTCGCGCACCTGCGCCTCGGTGAGGCCGATGGTCGAGATTTCCGGCACGGCATAGATGCCATAGGGGAAAAACTCGGGCGCCGGCGGCATGCCCGCGCCAAAAGCATGCAGCGCCGCAATGCGTCCCTGCTCCATCGAGGTCGAGGCCAGCGCCGGAAAACCGATCACGTCGCCCGCCGCATAGATATGGGGGATCTGCGTCTGGAAGGTCGCCGGGTCGACCTTGAGACGTCCGCGCTCGTCAGGCACGACCCCGCAGCAATCGAGGCCCAGGTCGGCGGTGGCCCCAACGCGACCGGCCGCATAGAGCAGCATGTCGGAACGGATCTGGCGCCCGTCGGAGAGATAGGCGATGGCCCAGCCCTGGGGGTCCTTTTCCACCCGCTCCACCTTGCCGCCAAGGCGCATGGTCACGCCGCGCTGGCGCAGGTCGTGGGTGAATTCCTCGATGATTTCGCGATCGATGAAATCGAGGAAATTGTCGCGCGGCTCGACAATGGTCACCGGCACATCGAGGGCGGAGAAGATGGTGGCATATTCGATGCCGATCACCCCGGCGCCCACGACCGTCAGGCTGCGCGGAACCCGCAATTCGCTCACCAGCGTATCGCTGTCCATGATCGTGTGACCATCGAAGTCGATATTGGCCGGCCGGTAGGGCGCCGTGCCTACAGCGATGACGGCATAGTCGAAGGCAAAGACATGTTCGTCGCCGGCATGGTCGGTAACGCAGACATGCCGGTCGTCCTTGAAGCGGGCCATGCCGCCGAAAGTGCGCACGCCATTGCGGGCGAACTGGTGCTCGAGCACCTCGATCTCGTAGTCGAGCGTCTTGCGCAGCCGTGCCCCGAGATCCTTGCCCTCGATCTCCTTCTTGACCCGGTAGGCCATGCCGTAAAAGCCGCGCTCGCGCCAGCCGGAGAGGTTGAGCACGGTCTCGCGCAGCGTCTTGGACGGGATGGTGCCGGTATGAACGGACACGCCGCCAAGGCGCAGGCGATTTTCGATCACCAGCACGGACTTGCCCAGCTTGGCGGCCTGGATGGCGGCGCGACGCCCTGCCGGCCCCGAACCGATGACGACGAGATCGAAGCGTTCCACGGCAATGCCCCCTGATTTGGTCAACCACACCGGCGCGTCAGTGTGACAGCCCGGTCAAGTCGCTGGCAGGGCTGAGGTTGCAACCCTGCCGTGTCGAACTAGTCACCGCGCGGAGACGGCGGCCCCATTTCGGGCAGGTTGTAGAAGCGGCGTACCACGTCCCAGCCCTCATCGGCCGAATCCACCATCGTGAAGAGANCGGGGTCCTCGGGCGAGATGGTGCCGGCCTCGGCCAGCGCNTCGAGATTGATCACCCTGGTCCAGAATTCCTTGCCNAACAGCAGCATGGGGATCTTCTCCATGCGGCCGGTCTGGATCAGNGTCAGCGCCTCGAAGAATTCGTCCATCGTGCCGAACCCGCCGGGAAACACCGCTACCGCCTTGGCCCGCATCAGGAAGTGGATCTTGCGGGTGGCGAAATAGTGGAAGTTGAAGCTCAGGTCCGGCGTCACATAGAGGTTGGGCGCCTGCTCGTGCGGCAGCACGATGTTGAGACCGATGGTGGGTGCACCAACATCGGCGGCGCCGCGATTGCCCGCCTCCATCACGCCCGGCCCGCCGCCTGTGGTCACCACGAATTCCTTGAAGTCGAGCGAGGCGGAGGTCTGCGAGGCGAGCTGGGCAAAGCGGCGGGCCTCGTCATAGTAGCGCGAGGCGAGTTCGAGATTGCGCCGCTGTGTCTCGTTCTTGGCTGCCCAGGCCGGCTTGCCGGGCTCGGGAATGCGCGCGCCGCCAAACAGCACCACCGTCGAATTGATGCCATGCTCGCGCAGTCGGAATTCGGGCTTGAGATATTCAAGCTGGAAGCGCACGCCGCGCGTGTCCTCCGAGGTCATGAATTCATCGTCGGCAAAGGCCAGGCGATAGGCCGCGCTGCGGGTCTGGGGCGTGTCGGGCGCCTTGCGCGAAACGGCGATGTCCTCGCCCGATGTACGCAGGGATGTCGGGTGGCGGCGTTTGGCCAAGGGTCGTCCTCGCTGGTCCGATACGGTCTGGTAACCGGCATAAACAGCAAGCCGGTGAGGAGCAAGGTGCTGGCGCATTGGTGAGGGAGTCAGGGCTTCGCCCCCGACCGCCATGGCTTTGCCCATTATCAGGAGGAATGGTGGCACTACACGCTGCGCAACGAGCCGTTTCCGGACACCTGTTTCGACTTTATGGTTGGCGCGGCGCAGGGTTGGTTCTGCGAGCATTGGGGCAATCATGGCCGGCCGGTTCACGAGCGTAGAAGCAAGGATTGACCAGGCTGCCCATGCCGTCCTGGCGCGGCTGCCGCGCGGCCGGCTGGCCGACGGGCTGATCGAATTCCTGGTCTTTGGCCTCAAGCAGGCCTGGGCCTGCCTTTTCGGCGGGCTGATGCTGGGCATGATACTGGTCCACNCGGCTCTGGTGGCCCGACATCGGCATCCACCGCTATGACTTCTGGTTTGCAGCCGCGCTTGTCATTCAGGCCGGGATGATCCTGTTCCGCCTCGAAACCCTCGACGAGGCGCGGGTTCATCCTCATCTTCCACGTCGTGGGCACCGGCATGGAAATCTTCAAGACGGCCGCCGGCTCCTGGCTCTATCCCGATGAAGCTCTGATCCGCATTGCGGGCGTGCCGCTGTTTTCAGGCTTCATGTATGCCTGCGTGGGCAGCTACATGGCNCGCATCCAGCGCATCTTCGACATCACATTCACCCGCTATCCCCCGGTCTGGATGACGGTCGTNCTGGCCGTTGCGATCTACATCAACTTCTTTTCGCACCACTATATCTTNGATTTCCGCTGGGTGCTCTTCGGGCTCGTCGTGCTGCTCTACGGGCGCAGCTGGATGCATTACCGGGTGTTCCGCTTCCGCCATTCCATGCCCATGCTGCTGGCTTTTCTGCTCGTGGCGCTGTTCATCTGGCTGGCGGAGAATATCGGCACCTGGTCCCGGGCCTGGATTTACCCCGACCAGGCCGAAGGCTGGTCCATGGTGAGCTGGAGCAAGCTGGGCTCGTGGTACCTGCTGATGTTGATTTCCGTAGTATTGGTGACACTGATCCACAGTCCCCGGGCCCACGATGGAAATCCCTAAACTGCAGCCAATAGGCTAGCAGGTTGTCAATATTTCGCGCGCATTGTGAACCCGCCCGGTAAGGAGCAGCATAGCTTGCAGTGGCGATGGAACCTATTGAGCCAGCTGGCAACGGCCGGGGCAGTCATTGCCGCGGTCCTGGCCCCCATCGCGCTTGCCTTCATCGTCACCAGCAACGAGGTGACCAAGGCCGAGTTCGAGCGCACCATGAGCTATGCCCAGGATGTCATGCGCCGCACCGAGGGCACGAGCGCCCAGGTGCTGGGCGGCATCGAACAGCTTGAGGTCTCGGGCATGGCCAACAATTGCAGCGTCCGCAGTGTCGCGGCCCTGCGCAACATCGACATTTCCTCGAGCTATATCCAGGCCATTGGCCGCGTGGTGGACAATCAGCTTGTGTGCTCGTCGCTGGGGCTCGGGGGACCCTCGCTGGCCCTGGGGCCGGTGGACATCGTGCTGCCCAACGGGGTCATGCTGCGCACCAATGTCACCTTTCCCTTCGCGACGCAGACCAGATTTCTGGTGGCCGAGGTCAACGGCTATGCCGTCATCATCCACAAGTCCCTGCCCATCGACACCGCCCTCGACCGCCCGGACGTCTCGCTGGCCAGCTATTCGCTGGTGGGCGGCGCCTTGCTGGCAGCGCGCGGCACCATCCTGCCCGAATGGATCGCGCGGGCCGATGACCGGCAACCATCACAGTTCATTGCCGACGGCTACATGGTCGTGGTCATCCCCTCCCAGACCTATTACATCGGCGCCATTGCGGCGGTCCCGGTCAGCCATCTCAATGCCCGCCTGACCGACGTGATGCTGGTTGCCCTGCCCCTTGGCGTATTAGCCGGGGGGCTGTTCGCCGTCGCCCTCTACCGCCTCGCAATGCGGCAGCGGTCCATGCCCAATCTCATCCGGACGGGGCTGCGCCACAACGAATTCCGGCTCGAATACCAGCCCGTTGTCGATCTCAGGTCCGGCCGCTGGATCGGGGCCGAAGCCCTGATCCGCTGGGACCGGGGCGCCGATGGCGTGCGGCCCGACATCTTCATCGCTGCGGCCGAGGAAGCCGGGCTCATACAGGCCATNTCGCGCCGCGCCATCGGCCTGGCCTGCGTCGATGCAGCGGGCCTGTTCGACGAGTTTCCCGACTTTCACCTGGGCATNAACCTGTCTGCCGCNGANCTNGGCGACCCCGAAACGCTGACGTTGATGGACCGACTGACAGAAGCAACGGCCGCGCGCTCGGGCAATCTCATGGTNGAAGCCACCGAGAGGGGGTTTACCGATCCGGAAAAGGCGGGCCCCATCATCCGGCGCCTGCGCATGAGCGGCATTGCCGTGGCCGTGGACGATTTCGGCACCGGCTATTC
>Ga0065721_10000050_pt1 | contig 10216 bp, 9 predicted proteins | sample Mesricmetagenome_FD_59108 | JGI IMG/M metagenome (GOLD analysis project Ga0065721, IMG submission 59108) | Mesophilic microbial community from rice straw/compost enrichment Sample: eDNA_1 v2 (version 2) | ecosystem: Engineered > Solid waste > Grass > Composting > Bioreactor | place: USA: Davis... | reverse complement strand
TTCACATTCCAGACCAGCCAGATAATGACAGGAAGAATAATAATTAATAATATAGGAAGGAAATACAGCAGAGAATCGTTCAGTGTATATATCTGAATGCTCATATACACGAAAAATATAAATAAAGAAACCAGCGGATTGAAAAAGTCTGAGATAATTTTTGAAATTTTATGCGTGAACGAAGGTTGTTGATCTGCCATAATAAGTTTAAAATTCAAATATAAGATTAAACTCAAAAAACAATTGGTTATGTATACAATAAAAACAAAGTTTTTTTTATAATTTTGCTCAACTATTTCATAATAAATAAGCAAAGAGCTAACACATGAAAGAATTTTCGAAAGAGGTATACCTGAAGTGGTATGAAGATATGACAATGTGGAGAAGGTTTGAAGACAAATGCCGTTCTCTTTATCTAAAACAAAAAATCAGAGGTTTCTTACATTTGTATAACGGTCAGGAAGCTATTCCGGCAGGTTTTACACATGCAATGGATCTTACCAAAGATAGTATGATTACTGCTTACAGATGTCATATCCATCCAATGGCAATGGGAGTAGACCCTAAAAGAATCATGGCGGAACTTTGCGGAAAAGCAACAGGAACTTCCGGAGGTATGGGTGGTTCTATGCACATTTTCAGTAAAGAGCACCGTTTCTACGGAGGTCACGGTATTGTAGGAGGACAAATTCCTTTAGGAGCAGGTATTGCTTTCGCAGATAAATACTTTGACAGAAAAGCTGTAAACATCTGTTTCTTCGGAGACGGAGCAGCAAGACAGGGTTCATTGCACGAAACATTCAATATGGCGATGAACTGGAAACTTCCTGTAGTATTTGTGGTTGAAAACAACCAGTATGCGATGGGAACTTCCGTAAAAAGAACAGCTAATCACGAAGATATCTATAAATTAGGTTTAGGATACGAAATGCCTTGTCTTGCAGTAGATGCAATGGATCCTGAAAAAGTGGCAGAAGCTGCTTATGAAGCGATTGAAAGAGCAAGAAGAGGAGACGGACCTACTTTCATTGAGGCAAGAACGTACCGTTACAGAGGACACTCAATGTCTGATGCAGAACCATACAGAAGCAAAGAAGAAGTAGCTCTTCATAAAAACGATGACCCTATCGAGTTGATAAAACAAAGAATTTTATCCAACAACTGGGCTACGGAAGAAGAACTGGATGCTTTGGACAACAAATCAAGAGACTTTGTGGAAGAATGTGTAGAATTCATGGAAAATTCTCCATATCCTACAGCAGACAAGATCTATGAATATGTTTACGCTCAGGAAGATTACCCATTCTTAGATAAATTAGAAAATAATAATTAGATAATTTGAGAATTTGAAAATGAGTTAATTATTTTTAATTCTCACATCATCACATTAACAGATTATCATATTAGAAAATTATGGCAGAAGTAATTACAATGCCGCGTCTTTCCGACACCATGACGGAAGGTAAAGTGGCAAAATGGCATAAAAAAGTAGGCGATAAAATAAAGGAAGGAGATATTCTTGCTGAAATCGAAACAGATAAAGCAGTTCAGGATTTTGAATCTGAGGTTGAGGGAACCCTTTTATACGTAGGAGTGGAAGAAGGNAACGCTGCTGCCGTAGATACTGTTTTGGCAATTATCGGGAATGAAGGAGAAGATATTTCTGGATTAACAGGTGGAAGCGCNTCCAACNCGGGTTCAGAAGAAAAAAAATCTNAAGAAGAATCAAAAACANAAAATAACTCAACTGCTGTGGAGCAAGCTGCTACAGAAGTTCCGGCAGGAGTAGAAGTGATCACAATGCCTCGTCTTTCTGATACCATGACGGAAGGTAAGGTAGCGAAATGGCACAAAAANGTAGGTGATACCGTAAAAGAAGGCGATATCCTTGCAGAAATCGAAACNGATAAAGCCGTTCAGGATTTTGAATCTGANTTCAATGGGGTGTTATTGAANCAGGGAGTNGAAGAAGGTGGTGGTGCTCCGGTAGATTCTGTATTGGCAATTATTGGCCCTGAAGGAACTGACGTTTCAGGTATTGGTGCTCCAAAAGCTGAAGCTCAATCTGCAGAAAAAACAGCTGAACAAAAAACAGATGCTAAAGCGGAAGAAAAAGTGGCTTCGGCTGTAAATTCTTCATCTTCTGACAGAGTGGCTATTTCTCCTTTAGCTAAAAAAATGGCTCAGGAAAAAGGTGTTGACATNAATAGTGTTCAGGGATCAGGAGAAAACGGAAGAATCGTTAAAAAAGATATTGAAAATTATCAGCCTTCTCAGGCAAAAGCGACTGCATCTGCTTCGGCAACAAGCGCAGCAGCAGANGTTGCTGTAAACTTTGTTCAGGGAGAAGATACAGAGACTCCAAACTCACAGGTAAGAAATGTTATTGCTAAACGTCTTTCTGAAAGTAAATTCTCTGCTCCTCACTACTATCTGATGGTAGAGATCAACATGGATAAAGCCATTGANGCANGAAAAGAGATCAATTCTTTACCGGATACAAAAATTTCTTTCAATGATATGATCATTAAGGCAACAGCGATTGCTTTAAGAAAACATCCGCAGGTAAATTCAAGCTGGGCAGGAGATAAGATCATTCACAGAGGAAATATCAATATTGGAGTAGCGGTAGCTATTCCTGACGGATTGGTGGTTCCTGTTCTTAAGAATACAGATCAGATGAGCTATACGCAAATTTCTGCTGCCGTAAAAGATATGGCTTCAAGAGCTAAATCTAAAGGTCTTAAGGCAAATGAAATGGAAGGTTCAACATTCTCTATTTCCAATTTGGGAATGTTCGGAATTGAAACTTTTACAAGTATCATCAATCAGCCAAACTCAGCGATCCTTTCTGTAGGAGCAATCATTGAAAAACCGATCGTTAAAAACGGACAAATNGTAGTNGGNAACACGATGAAACTTTCATTAGCTTGCGACCACAGAGTAGTAGATGGAGCAACTGGTGCTGAATTCTTACAAACATTAAGAACTTATCTTGAAAATCCTTTAACTCTGTTGCTGTAATTTCTTGATATTTAAAATATTAAAACCTCTCACTTTGAGAGGTTTTTTGTTGGGTGTTGTTTGAAATTTTAACATATTGATTTATAATTTGTACTTGAATTTCAAAATCAAATTACTATTTTTGAATCATGATTAAAGCAAGGAATATCCATAAATCTTATGGAAATTTAGAAGTATTAAAAGGGGTTGATATTCATATCAAAGAAGGGGAAGTGGTATCTATCGTGGGGGAATCCGGAGCGGGAAAATCTACGCTTTTGCAGATTCTGGGAACACTGGATCAGCCTACGAATTCTAAACATTATGATACCGAAATTACAATTGCTAAGGAGTCTTTCATCAATATGAACGATAAGCAGCTCTCTAAATTCAGAAATCAGAATATCGGTTTCGTGTTTCAGTTTCATCAGTTGCTTCCGGAGTTTACCGCTTTGGAAAATGTTCTGTTACCTACTAAAATTGCAGGAGCTAATGAAAAAGAAGCCCTTGAGAAAGCCTATGCCTTATTCGAAGATTTAAAAATAGAACAAAGATTACATCATAAACCCAACCAATTGTCCGGGGGGGAAGCGCAAAGAGTAGCGGTGGCAAGAGCCTTGATCAATTCTCCAAAAATCATTTTTGCCGATGAGCCTACCGGTAACCTTGATTCTAAAAATGCCGATGATCTCCACAGTTTGTTTTTTCATCTGAGAGATAAATACAACCAGACATTTGTCATTGTAACGCACAACCCTCATTTAGCAGAAATTACCGACAGAAAACTGGTGATGAAAGATGGGATGATTATTGAATAAAAAACACACTTTACCGATGATGAAAAAAATTATATTCCTGTTTCTCTTTATGGTTTCCTGTTGCTGTTTTCATGCGCAGGAAAAAAATAGCGCTTTGCCGGAATCGAAGATTCTGGAAATCAAAAACTATCTGAAAGGCAAAAACTATAATCAGGATATTGCTGTTTTCATTAATTTTAAAATTCATTCAGGGAAGTACCGGTACTTTGTGTATGACCTGAAGAACAATAAAATCCTTCAAAAAGCCATTGTTTCTCATGGTTCAGGATCTGTTATTGCCAACTCCGATAAATTGACTTTCAGTAATATCGAAGGATCTTATCAATCGTCTTTAGGAAAGTATGAGATCCGTGAAAACTATGTAGGGCAATTCGGGAAGTCTTATCGCCTAAATGGACTGGACAGTTCCAACAGCAAGGCCAGAAAAAGAGCAATCGTTCTACATTCTTATTCTTGTATTCCGGATAAAGAAAGTAATGAGCCTGCATGTTTAAGTTTAGGTTGTCCGATGCTTTCATCCAACGCATTCAGTCAAACTGCAAAATACATTGATCAGTCTAAAAAACCGATCATTTTATATGCATTCTATTAATTCATAACTTATAACTCATACTCTTTTCAGAATGCCTATCAAACATCTTGCAGAAGACGACAGACCCCGTGAAAAGTTTTTACAGAAAGGTAAAAGCTCGGTTTCGGATTCGGAACTATTGGCTATTATCATGGGAAGCGGAAACAAAGACGAAACAGCAGTGGAGCTTGCCAGGAAAATATTGGCCTCTGTGGATCATAACTGGAACCAGCTTAGTCTGCTTNCCGTAAAAGATCTGATGAAATTCAAAGGAATAGGAGAAGTGAAAGCAATATCCATTGCTGCAGCTTTGGAAATAGGAAGGAGNAAAGCCAGTCAGGAGGTATCAAAGAAAATTGTTATTTCNAATAGTAACGATGCTTATCAGGTATTTAAAAACCAGTTGTCCGACTTACGATCGGAAGAGTTTTGGGCGATATTCCTCAACCAGAGTAATAAAGTAATCCATATTTCAAAATTAACACAAGGAGGCATCACCCAATCCGTTGTGGATGTAAGGATTTTATTTAAAACAGCTCTGGATCATTATTCTACAGGGATTATTATCGCTCACAACCATCCTTCCGGAAGTTTAAAACCAAGCCGTGAGGACATGAATATTACACAAAAAATACATGANGCCGGAAAACTTCTCAATGTTCAGCTTTTAGACCATTTAATTATTACTCAAAGTTCGTATTTTAGCTTCTCAGACGAAGGATTGCTATGATTAGAAGATTNAAATATCATGAAATTGATTTCAGGAAATATGCTGAATGCCTGNAAAATTCCGAACAGAGGAAATATTCCGCCTCTAAGGAATTTTTAGATATTACCTCTAAAAAACAGTGGGAAATTCTGGTTTACAAGGATTATGAAGCAGTAATGCCTATTCCTTACATCAGGAAAATGGGTGTTAAAATGGTCATTAATCCTAAACTTTGCCAGCAATTGGGTATATTTTCAAAGAAAGATGATATTAACCTCAATGATCTGTTCTTACAGACTTTTGAAAAGAAATATAATGTTTGGTATTATGCATTTAATGACTCCAATCGTTTTACAAAGTCACTGAAGCAGAGGCAAAACTTCCTGATCTTTCCTGATCGATATGAAATCGTAAGACAGAAATATTCCCCCAAAAGAAAAAGAAAATTGAGATTGGATGAAGATGTGCAGGAGGATTCTGAAATTCGTGAAGTTACCCTTAATGAAGCTTACAGCTTTATTTCTGAGAATATAATAGGAGCCAAAACTGAAAAAGATAAGCAGGAATTTTTACAGACTTTCCTTGATTTTGAGAAGAGTGCGGCTCTTACAGTAACTGCATTTTACTATAAACAGGCAATTATTAATGCTATTGCGACCTATCATGATCCAAAAACGGTTGCCCTTTTAGGAACATTCAACAATAAGGATTTTATTAAACTTTCCGGAGCATCGGTAATTATAGATCANGTCATTTCTAAAAATATAGAACAAAAAATCTTCGACTTTGAGGGCAGTGAGGTACCCTCTATTGAAGAATTTTTCCGCGGATTCAGACCGGAACTCAAGCCCTATCCTGTGATCATAAGTTCCAAGAAAGAACTGATCAAAAAAATTCTGAAGTTATCATAATATAGCCAGAACGGGGATAATACTGCTGTTTCAGGACAAAAATCAGGTAAATTAACGTTCTGAAAATGATGAGAAATAGCAAATTATTAGTAATTTTGCCACTTCAAATTATGACTAATTTTTCAGGATATCTACCGTATGCATTTGCATTGATCATTGCAATACCGTTTTTGGTTTTGCTAAGACAATTTGTATTTACTTATATCAGATTAAAAAATCAGGAGCTGAAGCTGCTTTCGGTGANATCAAACTCTGAAAATAAAACCCATTCCTACGAAAGAATGACCCTTTTTCTTGAAAGAATAAAGCCTTCCAACCTTATTCAGAAATTTGATAAAGGTCTGGCTGTTCATGAATTTATTTTCCTTACTGAAAAATCTATCAACGAAGAATTTGAATATAACGCTTCACAACAGCTTTATCTTACAAAAAATTCATGGCAGAATATTGTTGATTCTAAAAATGCAGTCATAGAACTGCTTCATAGAACTTATGAAAACCTGAATGATCCCAGTCTGGAGGATTTTAAAACTGTTTTTATCATGAATTATATGAACAACGACGACTATATTGCTGCCACTATTGAAGACCTTAGAAAAGAAATTTTAATAATAGCTTAATTAAAAATAAAACAGAATAGATAATGATTCCAAATTTTAAAGCACATCCATGGCATGGAATTTCTGCGGGAGAAGATGCGCCAAATGTTGTAAACGTATTTGTGGAAATTGTTCCTTCAGATACTATTAAATATGAAGTAGATAAAGAAACGGGATATTTAAAGGTTGACAGACCTCAGAAATTCTCGAATATCATTCCTGCATTATACGGTTTTGTTCCAAGAACGTTTTGCCACGATGAAGTAATGAGATTAGCAGTGGAAATGGGTGCAGAAGATGTAACGATGGGAGATCATGACCCTTTGGATATTTGTGTATTAAGCTCACACAACATTCACTCCGGAGGAATGCTTATGGAAGCTATTCCAATCGGTGGATTCAAAATGATTGACGGAGGTGAGGCAGATGATAAAATTGTTGCAGTAATGGTGGGAGACCACGCTTTCGGACATTTCAGAGACATTACTGAGCTTCCTGAAGCTGAAGTAAGAAGACTGATGCACTACTTCCTAACCTATAAAAACCTTCCGGATGAGCCTGCAAAATGTAGAATTCAGGAGGTTTACGGAGCAGAACACGCTAAAAAAGTGATCAAGGCTTCATTAACAGATTACGCAAATAAATTCGGAGGATAAAATTGCATTCCGATTAAAAATATAAAGGGTAAATGAGTTTTCATTTGCCCTTTTTTGTTGATTGACAAACCGCTTTGAAAGTCCCTGANGCAAGCNTTTNCAGTAAATTAAGTCTAATTTTAAGATGATTTAAATTTAATATAGTTTCAATATTTTTAACATTATCATGGAAATTATTTATTATATTTAATTTTCTATTACCAAAAAAATATTAAACTATGGATCTATTTGTGTTAGTGCCAATTTTTGGTGTTATTGCTTTGCTTTACACATTTCTTCAAAGTAACTGGGTAAGTAAGCAAAATGCCGGAAATGAAAAAATGAAACTTATCAGCGGACANATCGCTGACGGTGCAATGGCTTTTTTAAAGGCTGAGTACAAGATTTTAACCTATTTCGTTGTGATTGTAGCTGTTTTATTGGCAGTGATGGGAATGAGCAATCCCGCTTCACACTGGAGCATCGGAATTGCATTTGTGGTAGGAGCCATGTTTTCAGCATCTGCCGGATTTATCGGGATGAAGATTGCTACGAAAGCTAATGTAAGAACCGCTGAAGCAGCAAAAACTTCACTTTCCAAAGCGCTTAAGGTTTCATTTACAGGAGGTTCTGTAATGGGAATGGGTGTTGCCGGATTGGCTGTTTTAGGTTTGGGAGCTCTTTATCTCATCATCAAACAATCTTCGCGCCTGATGCACTCCCTGATTCACATGAAATGGAAAGAGCTATTGAAATTCTTACAGGATTTTCTTTAGGTGCTGAATCTATTGCACTGTTTGCGAGAGTAGGAGGTGGTATTTACACAAAAGCAGCCGACGTTGGAGCGGATCTCGTAGGAAAAGTGGAAGCCGGAATTCCGGAGGATGATCCTCGAAATCCGGCAACTATTGCAGATAACGTGGGAGATAATGTAGGAGATGTTGCGGGAATGGGAGCAGATTTATTCGGTTCCTATGTAGCGACTGTACTGGCAACGATGGTTTTGGGAAGAGAAACGGTTTCTCAGGATACTTTCGGCGGTTTTGCCCCTATTTTATTACCTATGATGATTGCGGGAACAGGAATTATTTTTTCTATCATAGGAACTTTATTTGTAAGAATCAATGATAATGAAGGAGCATCTACTTCAAACGTTCAGAACGCACTGAACCTTGGAAACTGGGGGAGTATTGTGATAACGGCTGTAGCTTCTTATTTCTTGGTTAATTATATCTTGCCGGAAACAATGGTCTTAAGAGGTCACGAATTTACGAAAATGGGTGTTTTCGGGGCAATTATGGTAGGATTGGTCGTGGGTACTTTAATGAGTATCATTACAGAATATTATACAGCAATGGGTAAAAGACCTGTTTCAAGCATTGTAAGACAATCTTCTACCGGTCATGCTACCAATATCATCGGCGGGCTTTCCGTAGGAATGGAATCTACATTATTACCAATTATTGTTTTAGCAGGTGGAATTTACGGTTCATACTTATGTGCCGGACTTTATGGGGTTGCTATTGCAGCGGCCGGAATGATGGCTACAACAGCTATGCAGTTGGCAATTGATGCTTTCGGGCCTATTGCAGATAATGCCGGAGGAATTGCGGAAATGAGTGAATTACCTAAAGAAGTCAGAGAAAAAACAGATATTCTGGATGCGGTAGGAAACACTACGGCAGCAACAGGAAAAGGATTTGCCATTGCTTCAGCAGCTTTAACAGCTTTAGCATTATTTGCAGCATTCGTTGGAATTGCAGGAATTGACGGAATTGATATCTACAGAGCTGATGTTCTAGCCGGTTTATTTGTAGGTGGAATGATTCCGTTTATCTTCTCATCATTAGCAATTACGGCTGTAGGACAGGCTGCAATGGCAATGGTAGAGGAAGTACGAAGGCAGTTCCGCGAAATTCCGGGAATTTTAGAAGGAAAAGCAGAACCGGAATATGAAAAATGCGTAGCCATTTCTACCGACGCTTCCATTAGAAAAATGATGCTTCCCGGAGCTATTGCTATTATTTCTCCACTTTTGGTAGGATTTATTTTCGGTCCGGAAGTATTAGGAGGATTCCTTGCAGGGGCAACAGTAAGCGGTGTTTTGATGGGAATGTTCCAGAACAATGCGGGTGGAGCATGGGATAATGCTAAAAAATCATTTGAAAAAGGCGTGGATATCAACGGTCAAACCTATTATAAAGGTTCAGATCCTCATAAAGCTTCTGTAACAGGAGATACTGTAGGAGATCCGTTCAAAGATACTTCAGGTCCTTCCATGAACATCCTGATCAAACTGATGTCTATTGTTTCATTAGTTATCGCACCTACCTTGGCGAATATTCATAAAGATAAAATTGATGCTAACAGACAGGCAAAAATAGAAAGCTTAACAGGTGTTGCAGGAATGGATCATGGAGGAAGAAACGGATTCACGGTTGTTCCATTAGTGTCTACGGAAATCAAAGGTTACGTTAATGAAAATGGTGATTTTGTTTATGATACCGGAAATATCGAGGAAATCCAATTGAAAGGAGGTAAGAAAATTTCCATCGGTGAAAACAGTCAATTGTATCAGATGTATAATGCAGTTGAACAAAAAAGTCAGGCTGCTCTGGATCCGAACACTTGGTATACCATTGAAAACCTTTACTTTGAAACAGGTTCAAGTGATTTGAAACCCGGCTCAGAAGCACAGTTGAATAACTTAGCGGAAATTCTTAATGCTTATCCTGATCTGAAAATAAAATTAGGCGGATATACAGATAACACAGGAAATGAAGAAAGCAATCAGCAATTATCCAATCTCAGAGCTCAAACGGCAAAATTAAAGCTGTTGGAAATGGGAATTTCTTCGGACAGAGTGGAAGCAGAAGGGTACGGCTCTCAACATCCTGTTTGTGAAGCAAACGATACAGATGAATGCAAAGCGAAGAACAGAAGGATTGATGTAAGAATTCTTTCGATGTA
>Ga0065721_10053277_pt1 | contig 10217 bp, 19 predicted proteins | sample Mesricmetagenome_FD_59108 | JGI IMG/M metagenome (GOLD analysis project Ga0065721, IMG submission 59108) | Mesophilic microbial community from rice straw/compost enrichment Sample: eDNA_1 v2 (version 2) | ecosystem: Engineered > Solid waste > Grass > Composting > Bioreactor | place: USA: Davis... | reverse complement strand
CGCTAGCGGGTTCTGGAACTTCACCCCCAGCGGATCGATGATGTCGCCGACGCGGTCGACGGTCGGAGTTGTGGCGATCCCGCGAATAACGCGGCGGCCCTCGTCCACCGCCTTCACCTGAAGGACGGAATAAGCACGGTTCTGCATTGCGAACCTCCTAGATAATTACGAGTTCGTAGGTCGGGGCTTCCGTCGCCTCTTCCGGCGCAATCCCCATCGCCATTGCCAAGCTGACCATGCCGTCGATCCTTCCTGCCGCCTTGGCCTTGTTCAGCTTGCGGTTGCCCGCAGGGTCCGAGGTCACCACCGCATTGGCAGCGCACATCGTCAGAACCGGGTGATTTGCGTGGCGGACCTTTTCTTCGAGCAACGCCGATTCCAGTTCCCGCAAGGCCGGGGACATCGACGCGAAGCCTTGTCCGAACTCCGCGAACACTTCCTCGATTTGCTCTTCGGTGAACCCCGCCTTCAGCAGCCACGGCTTGAGGTGCCGCATCCCCCAGCGGTCGAACGCGATCTTCAGCCGCGGATGGGCGAGGTAGAACCCGAACAGCCACTCCGCGACGAACTCGTATTGGATCGACCGGCCCGGCGTGGTCTGCAAATACCCGTCGCGCGCCCATACATCGTAAGGCACCCGGTCGGTGCGAGACTTCTCCAACAGCCCCTCGCCAGGAAGCCAGAACGTCGGCTTTACCTCCCAAGCGTCGTCGATCCATGCGATCGGCACAAACGCGGTCAGGTCATGCACCGCCGACAGGTCCAGCCCGGCATAGACCGGCACATCGCCCCAATCGGAGACCTCGCCACCGTTCGCCTGCCAGATCGTCTTCGACACAAACGGCGTCGTGCGATCCACGCGCTGGTTCAAAATCAGGTTGCGGTATTCGTTTTCGCGGCTCGGCATCCGGCGGGCGTCTTCTGCCATCGCCTTCACTTCATCCGCAGACTGAAAGTCCCCAAAGGCCGGGTTGGCCTGCTTGATCGTCTCGACATCGAACGGGTCTGCTTCAACGTCCGATGTGTAGAGCGACAGAATAACCCTCGGGTCCGCGCCAGAGGATGCGTCATCGATCAGAACTGACAGCAAGTCCCCATCGGTTGGAGCCTGCGTCGAAATCACGATTGAGAGCGGGTTCTCCTGTGCGGCACAGGCGGTTTCCAGTGCCTCGTAAAGTTCGGACCTCGGCCCTTTGACCTGCCCCAGCTCATCATGAACGATGAACACCGGGCTAAGGCCATAAGCTGTCGAAGCCTCCGCCGAAAGCGCGCGATAAAGCGTCCCCAACTCCTGGCAGGCCAGTTGCTTTGCCGTGTCGCGAACCACCACCACCGCGTTCAGGTCCGGCGACATACGAACCACCTTGGCCGCCAGGCTGAACAGGATCGCCGCCTGGTCCCTCGATTGCGCCGCCGAATAAAGCTGCGAGTTCGGCCGCGCTTCCGGGCCGCACAAATGCAGCAGCAACAGGAACGCGGACAGCGCCGTCTTGCCGTTCTTGCGGCCGAAGCTCAGGATCGCGCGGCGCGTCCCGGCCGGGTTGTCATAAATCCGCTTGATTTCCTTTCGCTGCCACGGCCGCAGTTTGACGGGTTGCCCGACAAGGCGCCCCTCCGGAACCCTGCAATAATCCTCGATCCATTTGCAGTTGCGCTCGCCGCGCGTCAGCTTACCTGCCACGGCTTGGCCGGCGCTCCTGCCTTCTTTGCCGCCGTCGCCGCCGCCTGCGGCGTGTAGCGAGACTGATTAGTCAGCCGCAGCTTCGTAGCCTTGTCGGCAATCGCCTTCGTCTCCCGGTCCCGCATCTTCAGCAGGCAATCCAGGTCTTTGAGCGAAATCCCGTCTTCGCGATCGGGCTGCGACATGTGCGCCTCGATCACCAACCCCAACCTCTCCGCCGCCACAACATGTCGGCAATAGTCCTTGAGCAACTGCTGAAGGGCCGCCGTCCCGAATACGTCCGCCGCCTCATGAGCCACCGTCCGCTCCCAGACCTCGGCTTCTTCCGGGGTCAACTCGACGGGCGGGGAAGGGCGCTTGTCGAGACTGCCGGCGATGACCGACAGCGATGCTGCCGACTTGCGGGCCATGCGAAATCTCCAGGTGTTACGCGCACGCGCGCGTGGTGTTACGGTTTATAGTTTTTGTGGGCGGGCGGCGGTCCTGAGCGCGACGGCCCAGACAATTCCCCTCCCCGCCCCCTATCATGCGACCAATCGAAGCTGCCCGAGCGGCTTGTCTGCCTTCTCGATGTTGCACTTGCGGCAGGCACAGGCGGTATTCCTTCGACTGTGCTCGCCACCAGCGGCCAGCGGGATCACGTGGTCTAGCTCAGGCGCGTTGTCTTCATATGTTCCGCGCAATCGCTTTGGCGTCTTGATGCCACAAAGGTGGCAGCGCCATTTGTCTCTCTCGAATATCTCGAACGGATCGAAGCGCTCAGCATTGCGTCCGCGTTCAACAGCGCGGCGCCTCGCCTTTGCCGCCCGCTTCCACCCCTTCAATCTGTGAGCCATGCAATCCGTACAGAACCGCTGCCCGAGATGTTGTCCGCTTAGGGGCGCTGAACAGCTACTGCAGCAGTGGGAACGGCGAGCCACGATGTCAGCGATCTTAGCGCGCAATCCCTGAATGCGGTGCAGCGCGATGGGGACGCGCCTTGCTATCCGTTTCAGAGCTGCCGCCTCACGCTGCACTAACATAGACTGGGTGACCCGGCCACGCCTGAGCTTGTAGGCCGCCACCTTACAGGCATTGGAACATAGCGACGCCTGAGCATTGAAGCGCCTGAACATCCTCCCGCAGTGAGAGCACGGCATGAAGGGCTGTTCTATCCTCTTGTATGCCCGCGCGTGGTGGCGCTCTCTGCATTTAGGTGAGCAAAACCGCTGCGGTCGTCCTCGCCCCTTTCGCCGCTTGAACGGCTCGCCGCATTGCGCGCACGTCGGCCAAGCGGTATCCGCTGTGTCAGCCATTGCGATCCTACCCGATCGTTGATGGTCAGGCCCGGCTCGCAGTTACCGCTGCTTGTCGGGCCGCTTTTGTTCTACTCTTCTACAGGCCAGCCATCAAGCGCGATGGCCACCTTCTTTCGCAGGGGTCTGCCACTTTCTTCCGCGACTTTCGCCTTGTTGCATTCATCGCAGATCACTTGGAGATTCCCAGGATCGTCGGTGCCACCATGCGCCTTCGCTGTAATGTGATCGACTATGCGGCCTGCCGTGGTCCTGCCTTTCGCCCTACATGGCTGGCATAGGTGCTTATCCCTTGCGAGGATGCGCTTGCGTAGTTTGTCCCAGGCAGTGCCGTATCCTCTGGCGTGCCGGCTTTCACGCGACCAAGCCACTGCGCTTCCTTAGCTCTGCTGTCTTCGCCCGCTCCACTGTGGCCGGTCCTGGGGAGATTGCGTCGGCGCTAGGGGCGGGCAGGCGGGTGATGTGCGTCACCGGCCGGAAACGCGAAAGGGCCGCCCGTGAGGACAGCCCTTCATGGCGCAATAACGCCAATTAGCTGAATGGACTAACTTAGGGCGCGCGTTATGTCAAGAGGGCCAGAACCTGTTCGGCAATTCGTCCGCGTCCATCAATTCAAGGACGATCGACGCCGGTCCGGAAACAGGCACATCGCCCTTCTCCCAACGGCGGATCGTCTTCTCATCTCGGATACGCAGCAATGCCGCAAGGCCACGGATGGTTAGTTCGTAGCGCTTGCGGATGGCTTTGAGTTCGGCGGGGGTCATCGCTCCAGCGCCTTCCCGAACGCAACGCCGTGCCGAAATGCGATAAACAGCTTGTTGAGTTCCCCGTCCTGGTAAACGTAGCCCTTCACCCAAAGTGCCTTATCCTCCTTGTCGAAGCGGCCGGGAAAGAGCCGCTCAAACATGGCGATGATGTCGTAATGCTCTTTGGTCTTGATCTGCATTTTCATTCTCCCTTAGCAGGTGGGGCACCGCCCCGTTCGATGACTAGTGGATAGGGCATTATGCCCACCGCGTCAACAGAAAAACGCACCTCCCACGAAAAAATTTCACAGCCCCTCCTTCATCGCGATCAGGTCAGCCACAAAACACACCGTCAGGAACGCAGTGTGCTTAGCGTCCCGGCTCGCATAACCCAGCGCGGCGCCAGCCACACCAGCGGGTATCCCATGCCGACATACGTCCTCAAAAACGTCCCAATACGGTTTGGGGACATAACCCTGTATCCGGTGAAGGGTCCGCCGGGCCTCCACTTCGCCATTCGCCCGCGCTTCGGTATCGCCGCCACCATCCAGCCTTTCGCCGTATTTAGCCGTCAGAGGCGTTTTCAGGCCCGCCAAGCGCCAAAGGGTGGTGACATACCCGATAGCCGCCTCTTGGCGCTGAGAGAGCCGTTTCTGGGCGATCCAGCGGCATAACGGGGTGCCGCCTCGGTTCACGACCGTATACGCCTTCGTTGCTGTCTCCACGTGCGTGACGAAGCCCTTCTCGTAATCGCCATGTCGCTCAGCCTCTTTCGGCACGATGGGCTCTGACCTGTCTCGGGCTTCCTGGCGTGCTCGGGCCAGGCGGCTGCGGAACTGCCATTCGGTTTCATCGCGGCGCTTGCGTAGGGAAGTCATGCTGGGGCTCCGAAAAGAATTACGCGAAGGCCGCGCACCGGATCGTTGGGCTAGACAGCGCCTCGATCGCTGTAGCGCTCCGCCGCTGATCGAGGGGCGGTGAAAAAATTTCGCCCGGCTGTGATTTGTTGTTGACAGCGTTCCTAATTGTTCCTATATCAGTTTCATCAGCGATGGGGACTGGCCCCGCGCAGCAGGTAGGAGAACCGCAATGACCATCACCGAGATTTTCGCTCAGTTCCGCAAGGGTTCGCAGGGTTTCGTCCAGGCCGTCCAGGATTACTGCGGCTACGATTGTTCGCACGAGGAAATCGCTCGCATCGCCGAGCGCGCCAACAACGCCGACGAGTTCCAAACCATCTGGGAAAACGAGGACTGGTGGGCTGACGCGAACAACTGATCGACCCGGCCCCGCTTCGGCGGGGCCTTTGCTTTGAGGGACAGCATGAGCAGCGACGCCGAAAAATTCCGCGCAGGGATCGGGCAACTCTGGGGCTACGGGGCGCAGAGCCGAGCCGCGCGGTATTTCGAGGTTACCGACCGCACGATCCGCCACTGGATCGCCGGGACGCGCTCCATCCCCGCGAACGTCATGGCCGAGCTGCACGCCATGATTTCGATCGCTCCACCCGACGGGGAGACCGACCGCGACGCGGCGTGTCAGGACGCGCTCGAACCGGCGCTTTCCGAGCTGCGCGATCGCGCGGTCGGAGCGGGCTGGCATCCGGCCGAGGTTGCCACCGCGATCATGGCGTTGGCCGCCGCCGAGATACTGGCGCACGCCGGCCGGGAGGGGCTGGCGGACATCATGGGGCAAATCGACGCTGTGGCAGGCTGACCAGGCATCGAACCCCGCATCGGCCAGCGACGCGGCAAGCTCGAGGGTTTTCGTGTTCGAGCAGCGCAGGACGCACCAGCGCTCCGTCGCGTGCCGGGTGACGTGGACATAGGCCATGTCAGGCGCTCTCCCTGAAAAAAGTTTGAAATAGGGCTTGCGCTGCCCCGTATCTTTCGGATACAAGGGACACACCAAGAGCGGATGGATCGGCCAACCGCGATAGGTATGGAGACCTGAGATGGCGAAGCGGTTTGAAAACCTTCCGGAGCTGAGCGCTGACCTGGCTTTCGCTCTGATCGAGCGCCTGTCTGCTCGTGACGATCTGAGCGTCCAGTTCGGGGCCTCGAACCAGTCCTGCTCGCGCTACGTCAACATCGACATCCTCGACGAGGACGGTGATTACGTCGAGGAGTTCAAGGTGCGCTTCTCCGACCATGACGACCGGCATGGGTCGGACATCACCATCCGGATCGACCATCTGGTTTCGGACATCGAGGAAGGTAGCGAGTTCGCCGCGGTCGAGATTGGTGCCGAGGCTTACGAAGCCGCGCTGGTCGAAGCCATTTCGGCGGTTGACAGCTTCGTTGCGGAGAACGCCTGATGAAAACCCTCTACGCCGCCTGCCTTTCCCGCCTCGGTCTATCGCTGGCCGAGGCGGCTGCGCTGCATGATGTCGGATTGCCCACGGTGAAGCACTGGTCATCGGGCCGGCGTCCGGTGCCGCAGGGCGTGTGGGATGATCTGCGCCGCCGTGAAGCGCAGATCGTGGATGGCTCGGACGAGTTGCTCGAGGCCTGGGAAGGGGCAGGGCGGCCGCCGATCGAGATTGACGATTCGTCGGCGGACGAGATCGCGGTGATGGCCGCTGCCGACTTCCTCCTGAACACACCGGAAGGCGTTCCGGTTCAGCTAGGACCGACCGATGCGACCCGTGAAGCGAGGCGCTGGCGCTAGTCATTCAGGCGCTCTCCTTGTGCGTTGCGGGAAGGCCGGTCCACTTGGAGCTATCGAACGTGACACGGGCACACTTCACATGCGCATTCGGCACATCGCATATGCTCAAGACAGCACTGGAAACATTCGCCGCCCCGCTGCGCGCCGACAGCCCCTCAAGGCGGGCAACCCACAGAACCTGAGCGAGGTCGGGGCCAGCTTCAACAGCCTCTACGTCGGTGAGGTAGGTCCTGTAGGTGTCTTCGCGCACTATCATCAGGCGCTCTCCTGTTGGTGTGAGGGGGTCATGCTGGGGCTCCGGGGGTGGGGGTGGTCATTCGCTTGGGCCGATCTTGGTTTCGGTCAGCAGGGCTTGCAGCTCGGCGGGCGGAACCTCGTCCTTCGCGGGGTGCCATTCCTGTTCGTGCTTCCATGCGAGGTGGCGGGCGCGGCTCTTGGCGTAGCGGCGCAGGGCACCGGCACGGATTGCCGCGCTTCTCACCTCTGCCGGGGTGGGTAGGAACTTGGCCGTGCGCAGCAGTTCGACGAACGCAGCTCGCAGGTCACTGACCGGCAGGTCGCGAAGGGCGAGCCAGTACATCGCCAGGCGCTCCTTCGCCTCCTCCTTAGAAACCTTCGGCTGAGCGGTTGCGAGCGCCAACTTCGCCAGCATGGTCTCAACTTCGTCTTCGGTGACGAGCGGCGGTTCCGGCTCCTCCGCAAAAGCTTTCAGCGCTGCGGCAGACTTGGGGCCGACGACGGGGCTATCTCCCGAAAGCAGCAGCTCGTTCAGCTTGTCGCTCAAGGGCGGCCTGGACGTAAGGGTTCCGGTGCTCGTCGTTGTCGGGAGGTTTGCGGTCATGGCGTTTCATCTCATCGGTTTCGAATACGGTGAGCCAGCCTCGCTCGGCGGCGTTGGCGAGGATCGGACCGGGCGGCCATCCAGCATCGGCCCACTTCCGGAGCTTGTTCGTGATTTGCTTGTAGGCCCCCGCCGTCATCGGCCTGCGCTGGGCCTTGCGAGTGGCAAGCAGGCTGTCCCAGTCCGTCGGGTCACAGCCCTCAGGACACGGGAACGAAGACCTCGCGCGCTTAGACTTAGCGTCAGCTAAGTCTTTACTGACGGTTCTTGACGGTTTGGGTGGCAATTTGCCGGGGGTTTTCGTCGTTTTTGTCACCGGTGACGATTTGCCGGGGGTGGCAATTTGCCGGGGGTTGAAGTGGTAGCGATTACCCCTTCCAGGCACTTCCTCGCGGCGAATGATGCCGGCCAATTCGGACCCTCTAAGGTTCCGCTGGATGGTGCGTTCGTCACAGCCGCACTTGCGCGCCAACGTGGCGATCGAGGGCCATGCAATGCCTTCATCATTCGCGCAGTCAGCTAGTGCCAACAGGACAAGCTTGTCCTTGGCGGGTAGGTCCATTGCCCAAACTGCGGACATGACGCGGACACTCATTTCAGCACCCTCAATTCGATCTCAGGGTAGCAGTGGCGGAACAGCGCAGCGCGAAGCGGGAAGTCCCGGACGATGAAGCCCTTCACGTCCTCAGCAACGACCTTGCCGCGCTCCAGGTAGGTGAAGTCGGGTCGGTACTTTGCCGTATGCCCGTTGCTCATTTTGATGGGGCGACCGTCGAGCCGCAGCTCGTAAGTCGGCTCTACTGTGAGCCCTTCGATTTCACCGGCCCGCAACAGCAGGTGAAGCTCGGCGCAGCGACGGGCCTCCCTGCCGCTGGCATGGACGTGACCATGAGGACACGTTGTCTTACGGGCTCGGTACTTGTTCACGCCGCCTCCAGTTCCAGTTCGTTGTCTTGCTGGCGGGCTTCGATCTCGCGCTCGGCTTCCTCGATCAGCTTGGCGAGCCGGTCATAAGACGGCCCCACCAACGGATTGCGGCGGCAGTAGATGTCGAAGTGTTCCCGCGCGTGGATGACGGTGGAATGGTCTCTGCCACCAAGCGCCTTGCCGATTTGGGGGTAGGAGTGCCGCCCCCAGCGCTTGAGGGCGGCAACCACTACCGCGCGGGCATCCACTAAGGATGCGTGGCGCCTCGGCCCGGTCAGGTCCGATGCCGTGCAGCCGAAGTCCTTTGCCACTAGCTCGATGACGCGCTTCGCCACGAATGGCTGGAGGAATGGGTTCGGAGCGGGTTTCGGCGGTGGCAGAACAAGGTAGTCCCGCTTGCGGGGCTCCTCTGGCGGGTCCACCGTCCCTGCAGGCGAGTATATCTTGCCGTCGAGCGCCGGGTTATCCTTGTAGTAGGTATTCATCGGCTTGCGGCGCTGCTCGATCCGATAGCGCTCGCTCGCAATCCAATGCAGCGGCGGGGCCTCTCCGAACTCAAGCCGAGTGTAAGCCTCGATCTTCGTTGGGCTGGCTATGTAGGTAGCCAGGTGGCGCGCGTATGCTTGGGGCGTGTCGAAGGTCATCCAGCTTTCCTTGTCTGCCAGCCCTTGAGGGCGGCCTGTCTGCGTTGGGGTCGGAGGGCGCGGCGGGCGCGAAGATTGCGCTCCAACTCGCGAGAGAAGCGGTAGGCGGCCAGCTTGCGGCGGATGAAGGCGATCATGCTGCCTCCTTTGTGCGGTAGCGCGCTTGGTAGGACGCAAGCGCAGGGTCGGGATCGGTGAGGCGCAGGCCGTTTTGCAGGCACTCGCGCTGGATGGTGTCGAGGTAGCGAACCATCTGCCGCACCTTCATCTCGCTGGTGACGGGCAGGAAGCGCATGGCCTCCACCTTCAATTCATAGGGCAGCGGCTTGATCGCCTTGTCATAGACGGCGCGGAACTCGGGGCTTTCCTCGCGAAGGATCGGAACGCCGTAGCGCAGCTTCCATTCGCGCTGCACCTCGTCCGCCGTGCGGTCGCCAAGCTGGTTGGCTGCCTCGGTTGCCCAAAGCCACTGCAGGGCGTTTTGATCGCGGGTCCGGTCGCGCCCCTGAACCCACTCCACCGTGATCGGCAGCTTGAGGTTGCCTAGGAACCGGGCGAAGTCGGCCAGGTCGCGTTCGTTCTCGATCAAGCGGTGAGCCACTATGCCGCCTCCCGCAATTCAGGGAGGATGCCGAGCGCGATCGATTCCTGTTCGAGCCAGCGGGCCTCTGCCAGCAGGTCTATCCCGTAGGCGTCGTAGAAGCCGCGATGGCCTAGCGCCTCGACGCTAGAGCGAGGGCCATGCTGCACGTCATGGTGACGAGGGCAAAGCGGAGTGACGAGGCGGTGATCCTTCGACAACCGCCCCGGCCTGTCAGCATATCCGATAACGTGATGCACGCATACTGGACGCGCCCCGCAGGCGAGGCATGGCAAGCCAGCCACGCGGGCCATGTGCAGTTGCTCGGCTCTGTTGGGGCGCTTTGCCATCAGAACGGCACTTCGTCATCGAGATCGACCGGCCCACGCGCGTTCTCGATCTCCCGGCGCGCGGCTTCGCGATCATAGCCCCCGCTATCCCGCTGGCCCTGTGGGCCGTCGAGCATCGTCAGAATCGCGTTGGGCCCCTGCAAGACAACCTCTGTCGAGTAGCGGTCGGCACCCGACTGGTCCTGCCATTTCCTGGTCGAGAGTTTGCCCGAGATGAATACCTTGGAGCCTTTGCGCAGGTAGCGTTCGGCCACCCCTGCCAACCCTTCGGAGAATATCGCCACGCTGACCCATTCGGTCTTTTCCTGGCGCTCGCCGTTCCTGTCCTTCCACTTCTCGGTAACGGCGAGGCGGAAGTTGCAAACCTTCCCTCCATTCTGGAAGGATCGCGATTCAGGATCGGCGCCAAGGTGGCCGATGAATTGGCATTGATTGAGCATTAGGCGGCCTCTCTTTGAAGATAGCGCTCGCGAAGGTCGGCAA
>Ga0065721_10053276_pt1 | contig 10220 bp, 6 predicted proteins | sample Mesricmetagenome_FD_59108 | JGI IMG/M metagenome (GOLD analysis project Ga0065721, IMG submission 59108) | Mesophilic microbial community from rice straw/compost enrichment Sample: eDNA_1 v2 (version 2) | ecosystem: Engineered > Solid waste > Grass > Composting > Bioreactor | place: USA: Davis... | reverse complement strand
CTGCCGCTGATTCGCGAAGGGGTTGGAAGGATGGAAGGCATACAAATAGCTTTGCTGATTTTGTTGATGTTTTTTCTGCTCGTTTCCCTGCATGAGTGGGGACACTTTTACTTCGCCCGCCGGGCGGGGATTCTCGTTCGCGAATTCGCGATCGGGTTCGGCCCGAAGCTGTTCTCGATCAAACGGGGGGAAACCCGCTATACGCTTCGCTTGCTGCCGATCGGCGGCTTCGTGCGGATGGCCGGGGAGGATCCCGAGATCGTCGAGGTTCAGCCGGGCCAGACGCTCGCCGTTCGGGTGAAGGACGACCCGGAACAGAAGACGGCCAAGGTCACGCGCCTTTATTTGGACCGGTTGGACGAACGCTCCGGCGTCATGCGCGGGGAAGTGAAGGCGCTCGACCTGGAGCGCGACCTGTACATCGAATTGGACGTGGACGGCGACATCGAAAGATACGCGGTACACCCGCAAGCGCTGATCGTCGCGCGCGGCCGCGAGACGCAGATCGCGCCGATCGACCGCCAGTTCGGCCATAAGACGGTCGGCCAGAGGGCGCTTGCGATCTTCGCCGGCCCGGTCATGAACTTCGTGCTCGCCTTCATTCTGTTCGGCCTGTTTTTGGTCCAGCAAGGCGTACCTCTCGAAAACTCGTCGAAGGTGCTGATCTCGGACATCGTGGCCGGAGATCCCGCCGATCAGTCCGGCATTCAAAAAGGCGACTGGGTCAAGTCGATCAACGGAACGGAGATCGGAGGAAACCTGGACGCCTTCATGGAGATCATCAGTTCCTCCAAAGGCAAGCAGCTGGACATGGTCGTCGACCGGGACGGCGTGGAATTGCCGATCAAGGTGACGCCGAACGCGGAGACCGGGAAAATCGGCGTCTATCCGTCCCCGGAGATGAGAAATCCCGGCTTCCTGGAGACGATCCGGTTCTCCGGGGAAACGATGGTCGAGATGACCCAGCGCATCTTCGAAGGGTTCCGGCAGCTCATCCGGAATTTTAATCTGGACGACGTCGGCGGCCCCGTCAAGACGACTCAGGTGACGGTGGAGATCGCGCAGCAAGGGCTGGATCAGCTGACGCTGTGGGCGGGCATTCTGAGCCTGTACTTGGGCATCTTTAACCTGCTGCCGATTCCGGCGCTCGACGGAAGCCGGCTGCTGTTCCTGGGGCTCGAAGCGGTCAGGGGCAAGCCGATCGACCCGAACCGCGAAAGCATGGTTCATTTCGTCGGCTTCGCGATGCTGATGCTGCTCATGATCGTGGTCACGTATAACGATATTGTCGGATTGGTTAGTAAATAAGCGGTCGTCAGGAGTTGGAGAAGGTCATGTCGAAGGAAAAGGATAAAGGATTCGTTACGGAAATTACGCCGCAGGGCGAAGATTTCTCCCGCTGGTATATCGACGTCATCAAGAAAGCCGAGCTGATGGATTACTCGCCCGTGCGCGGCTGCATCGTGTTCCGCCCCGACGGCTACGAATTGTGGGAGAACATGCAGCGGGAGCTGGACCGGCGGTTCAAGGAAACGGGACATCGCAACGCCTATTTCCCGCTTTTCATCCCGGAGAGCTTCTTCACGAAAGAGAAAGAGCACGTTGAAGGCTTTAACCCGGAGCTTCCGTTCGTCACCGAAGCCGGCGGCGAGCAGCTCGAGGAGAAGCTGGCGATCCGTCCGACGTCGGAAACGATGTTCGGCCACATGTACGCCAAATGGATCAATTCCTACCGCGATCTCCCGCTCTTGATCAACCAGTGGGCGAACGTCGTGCGCTGGGAGAAAAGGACGCTGCCGTTCCTGCGGACGAGCGAGTTTCTGTGGCAGGAAGGCCATACGGCCCACGAGGACGAAGCGGACGCCCGCCGGGAGACGATGCAGATGCTCGACGTGTACACCGATTTCGTCGAGAACGTGCTGGCCATTCCGGTCATCAAGGGCCAGAAGACGCCTTCGGAGCGCTTCGCCGGCGCGGTCGATACGTATTCGATCGAGGCGATGATGAAGGACGGCCGGGCGGTTCAAGCCGGCACGTCGCATTATCTCGGGACGAAGTTCGCGGTCGCCTTCGACATTAAATATTTGGATCGCGAGAATACGCAGCAATATTGCCATACGACGTCTTGGGGCGTCAGCACGCGTCTCATCGGCGCGCTTATCATGGTGCACGGCGACGATCGCGGCCTAGTCATGCCGCCGAAGGTCGCGCCGACGCAGGTCGTCATGATTCCGATCGGCCCGCCGAAGACGCGGGAGGTCGTCATCGCCAAGACGGACGAGCTGTACGCGCGGCTCAAGGCCGCGGGCATTCGCGTTCGCGTCGACGACCGGTCGGACGTCTCTCCGGGCTGGAAGTTCAACGAATACGAGATGCGCGGCATCCCGGTTCGCCTCGAGCTCGGGCCGCGCGATCTGGAGAACGGCCAATGCGTGCTCGTCTCCCGCGTCACCGGCGAGAAGAAATCCGTCGCGCTGGATAACCTCGTGGCGGAAGTAGAAGCTCTTCTGGATCAAATCCACGACGATATGTACGAGCGCGCCCGCGTCTTCCGCGAGGAGAACTTCTTCTCGGTCGACACGTTGGACGAGTACAAGGCGGCGATGGAAGAGAAGAGAGGCTTCGCGCTGGCGGGGTGGTGCGGATCGGACGCTTGCGAGAAGCAGGTGAAGGAAGAGACCGGCGCGACGAGCCGGAACATCCCGTTCGAGCCTGCGGAGACCAAACCGAAGTGTCTCGTCTGCGGGGACAAGGCCGAGCATACGGTCGTGTTCGCGAGAGCTTACTAAGTTCCGGCTGACCTGGCCGCGGAAACATATCGAATCGGCCGAACGCGCCGCGATCGTCTCCTCTTTGACCTTCGCGGCCGTTCTTTTTTCCAGACCGATTCTATTGATGCATCGATAGCGTTCGGTTAGAATAATAGAAAGCGCAACGTCAGCTTCTGATCGAAGACGGCGTCGGACGCGGCACGGGTGCAACCCTCGCGACGACCCTATTCTCGGAAGCTTTTGTATTTGAATAGCGGAAACGGAACAAATTCGTTTGTTCGAGATCGTTTATTCGAACGACCTTATGGAAAGGGATGTGGGGATGCAGCCGACGGATGATCGACGCAAACGGTTCGAGGTGCTGCTCCAGCAAGCGGAATTGCCGACGGAATGGCTGGGGAAGCATTTTCGCGACGGATATATCGAACAGGTGGAAGTAAGCCGTTCCCGCAAGCGGTGGACGCTGACGATCCGCAAGGACGAGTTGCTTCCGAAATCGGTTTACATAGGCTTCGGAGAACGGGTGGCGGAGAAGCTCCGGCATATCGCGGATATCCGGCTCGTTCTCAAGTACGGCCGGGAGGTGTCGGCGGACAGCCTGGTCAAGGAATACTGGTCCGCTTTCGTGGAGCGGCTGCAGAGAAAGGTCGCTTCGGTGAACGGTTGGCTCGCGAAAGCGGACGTCGGCGTCGAAGGGGACGTGCTGACCGTCGCCCTTCTGAACGACACGAACCTCGAGCTCGCGCGGAAGAAAGAGGTCGACGTTCTCGCGGCGAAATATTTCGAGCAGTTTTTCGACCGCGCCTTCCGCGTGAAGCTGACGGTCGGCGAAGGGAATCCGGATTCGTATACGGAATTTACGCAGAAGATCGAGGAAGAGAACCGCGCGGCGATCGAGCAGATCATGGCGAGCGCGCGGGAGGAAGCTCCGGCGGTCGAGGAAGGCGAAGCGCCGCAGGTGCTTCAGCACGGCTACGAGATCAAGGAGCCTCCCGTCCCGATTCAGGAAATCCGCGAGGAAGAGAAGAAGATCACGGTGCAGGGCGTCGTGTTCGGTCTGGAGACGAAAGAGCTGCGCACGGGCAGCACGCTGTTCACGTTCTCGGTGACCGACTTCTCCGATTCGCTGTCGATCAAGCTGTTCGGCAAAAACAAGGAAGATATCAAGATGCTCGGGCTGCTCGCCAACGGCAAATGGGTGAAAATGCGGGGCAAGGTCGAGTACGACCGGTTCCTGAACCCGCCCGAGCTCGTCATGTTCCCGAACGACATCCGGGAAATTCCGTCCCCGCCGGACCCGAAGGATACGGCCGAGGAGAAGCGGGTGGAGTTCCATCTGCACACGACGATGAGCACGATGGACGCGGTGACGCCGGTCGACGCGTATATCAAAACGGCGGCCAAATGGGGCCACAAAGCGATCGCCGTCACCGACCACGGGAACGTGCAATGTTATCCGGACGCCGCGAAAGCCGGCAAAAAGCACGGCATTAAGGTCATGTACGGCGTGGAGGCGAACGTTGTCGACGACGGCGTCGGCATGGTCATCCAGCCGAGGGAGCAAACGCTGTCGGACGCCGAATTCGTCGTGTTCGATATCGAGACGACAGGCTTGTCCGTCACCGACAACAAGATCATCGAGCTCGCGGGAATCAAGATGAAGAACGGGCAGGAGATCGACCGGTTCGAGACGTTCGTCAATCCGCACGAGCCGATTCCGTACAACATCCAGCAGCTGACGAACATTACCGACGACATGGTCCGGGACGCGCCGGAGCTGGAGCCGAAGCTGAAGGAATTCATCGCTTTCGTCGGAGACGCGGTGCTCGTCGCGCACAACGCCCGCTTCGACGTCGGATTTATCCAGCACGCCTGCAAGCAGCTCGGCTTGCCGCCGCTGACCAACCCGGCTCTCGACACGCTGGAACTGGCCCGCTACCTGCACCCGACGATGAAAAACCATCGGCTCAACACGCTGGCGGCGCTGTACAAAGTGTCGCTCGAGAACCATCACCGGGCGATCGACGATACGATCGCGCTCGGCGGCATTTTGAACGGCTTGCTGAAAGACTTGCAGAACCGGGGCGTGGACGAGCTTCACGCGCTCAACGGCTTAAACGAGAACGCCTGGAAGACGACCCGCCCGTTCCATTGCGGCATCTACGCGCTTAACGCGGTCGGCAAGAAAAACTTGTACAAGCTGATCTCGATGTCCCATACCGAATATTTTCACCGGGTGGCGTGCATCCCGAGAAGCAAGCTGATCGAGCATCGCGAAGGGCTGCTGTTGATCTCCGGCTGCGAGAAGGGCGAGCTGTTCGAGACGGTGCTGAACAAATCGATGGAGGAAGCTGAGCAAGTCGCGGCTTTCTACGACGTGCTGGAGATTCAGCCGCTCGACTTCTATCTGCACCTTCTCGAAAAAGGGCTCGTCTCCAGCCGGGCCGCGCTCGAGGACGCGCTGCGCCGCGTCGTCCGGCTCGGGGAGAAGCTGACGAAGCCGGTCATCGCGACGGGCAACGTGCATTACTTGCAGCCGCGGGACAAAATTTTCCGCGACATTACGATTCACGGCATTACCGGGTTCAGTCCGCTAAAGGACCAGCGCAAGCCGGATGCCCATTTCCGGACGACGACGGAAATGCTGGAGGAGTTCCGCTTCCTCGGCCAGGAAAAAGCTTACGAGGTCGTCGTCGCGAACACGTCCGAGCTGGCCGACCGGTTCGAGGAGATCAAGCTGTTCCCGGACGAGCTGTTCACGCCGGTCATCGAAGGCGCGGACGACGAAATCCGGAACACGTGCTACGCGACGGCGCGCGACATGTACGGGGACGAGCTGCCGGAAGTCGTCACGGCCCGGCTGGAGAAAGAGCTCGTGCCGATCATCAAATACGGGTTCTCGGCCAACTATTTGATCTCCGCGCGGCTCGTGAAGAAGTCGAACCAGGACGGCTATCTCGTCGGCTCGCGGGGCTCGGTCGGTTCGTCGGTCGTGGCGACGTTCCTCGGCATTTCCGAGGTTAACCCGCTCCCGGCGCACTACTTGTGCCGGAATTCGGCTTGCAAGCACAGCGAATGGATTCTCGACGGAAGCGTGCCGAGCGGCTTCGATCTGCCGGACAAGCCTTGCCCGAATTGCGGCACGACGATGCGCGGGGAAGGCCAGGACATTCCGTTCGAGACGTTCCTCGGGTTCAAGGGCGACAAGGTTCCCGATATCGACTTGAACTTCTCGGGCGAATACCAGCCGCACGCGCACAACTACACGAAGGTCATGTTCGGCGAGAAAAGCGTGTTCCGGGCCGGAACGATCGGCACGGTGGCGGAGAAGACGGCCTACGGCTTCACGAAAAAATACGAGGAAGAGCACGGCAAGTCGTGGCGAGGCGCGGAGCTGAACCGGCTCGCCGCCGGCTGCACGGGCGTCAAGCGAAGCACCGGACAGCACCCGGGCGGCATCGTCGTCGTGCCGGACTATATGGAAGTGGAAGACATCACGCCCGTGCAATATCCGGCCGACGATACGAGCGCGGAGTGGAAAACGACCCACTTCGATTACCATGCCTTCGACGCCAACCTGCTCAAGCTCGATATTCTCGGACACGACGACCCGACGATGATGCGGATGCTGCAGGACTTGACCGGCGTCGACCCGACGACGATTCCGATGAACGATCCGAAGGTGATGAGCCTGTTCAATTCCGTCGAAGCGCTCGGCGTGACGCCGCAGCAGATCCGTTCGCCCGTGGCGACCTTCGGGGTTCCGGAGATGGGAACGCGCTTCGTTCGGCAGATGCTCGAGGAGACGAAGCCGTCCACGTTCGCGGACTTGCTGCAAATCTCGGGCCTGTCCCACGGAACGGGCGTATGGCTGGGCAACGCGCAGGAGCTGATCAAGAACAACACCTGCACGATCAAGACGGTCATCGGCTGCCGCGACGACATTATGCTGTTTCTGATCTACAAAGCCGGGATGGACGCTTCCCTCGCCTTCAAGATCACGGAAAGCGTGCGGAAAGGGAAGGGCTTGACGCCGGAGTGGATCGAAGAGATGAAGCGCTGCAAAGTGCCTCAGTGGTATATCGATTCCTGCCTGCGCATCGAGTACATGTTCCCGAAGGCTCACGCCGCCGCCTACGTCATCTCGGCCGTTCGCACCGCTTATTTTAAACTGTATTATCCGATCCATTATTACGCGACCTATTTCTCCGTGCGGGCCGGCGATTTCGACGTCGAATTGTTCTGCCAAGGCTACGACGCCATCCTGAAGACGCTCATCGAGATCGAGGAAAAAGGGTTCCAGGCGACGACCAAGGAGAAGAACATGATTTCCATCCTCGAGATGGGGCTGGAAATGACGGCGCGCGGCTTCAAGTTCAAGACGATCGATCTGTACAGGTCGGACGCGACCCGCTTCATCGTCGACGGAGACAGCCTCATTCCGCCGTTCGGCGCCATCCCCGGCGTCGGGGAGAACGCGGCGCGCAACATCGCGGCCTCCCGCGAAGACGGGGATTTCCTCTCCGTCGAGGACTTCCAGCAGCGTTCCAGGGCGAGCAAAACGATCGTCGAAGTGCTGTCGGGCCTCGGGACGTTCCGGGGATTGCCGGAGTCGAACCAGCTGATGCTTTTCTAGCGCCCGAGAGGCGCTTCCGGGCCGACGGCAAGCCCGGCGCGGGAAGGAAAGTTGTGGTTGCCAGAGGCTGTAAGGTTATGTTATATTATTTATGGTAATCATGTGGATAACACTGTCTGCAGAAGAGTGGGGAAACCCACTCTTTCCGTTTTGTCTGCGGATCTTTAAGGTTGCGCGCGCGCAATCGAAGGCTGCGACCATCCATTTGGAACATCGGGAGGTATCTTATTGAATTCGGCGCAAATCAAATCCATCGTGGAAAACAGTTCGGCCTCCTTCCTGGAGGAGAACGGGTTGGAACTGGTGGACGTGGAGTACGTGAAAGAGGGCAGCAACTGGTTTTTGCGGATCTACGTGGATAAGGAAGGCGGCATCGATATCGACGATTGCGGCCGTTATTCCGAATTCATCAGCGCAAAGCTGGATGAGCTGGACCCGATCGAAGACGCGTACTTCCTGGAAGTCAGCTCTCCCGGAGCGGAAAGGCCGCTCAAAAAGGCGGAGGACGTCGCCAAAGCCGTAGGCAAGCACGTCTTCGTCACGACTTACGAGAAAATCGACGGGGCCAAGGAATTCGAAGGCCGGCTGGAACAATTCGACGGAGCGACGCTCGTCGTGGCGGTCGGACGCCGGAAACACGCCATCCCTTACGATAAAGTGGCCTCCGCCAGGTTGGCCATCGTTTTCTAATCCATAACAAGCGGCGACGACGGGTAGGCGGCCGAAAATCGCCCGCGCCGCGTCGCCTACGAGGAGGAATTATGTAGCCATGAGCATGGAGTTTATCGAGGCGCTGTCCGAAATCGAGCGGGAGAAGGGCATCGGCAAGGATGTTCTTCTCGAAGCTATCGAAGCGGCACTTATCTCCAGCTACAAACGCAACTTTAATACGGCGCAGAACGTTCGCGTCGACATCAATCGGACGACGGGCTCGATCAAAGTCTACGCCCGCAAGACGATCGTGGAGGACGTGCTGGATCCGCGCCTGGAAATCTCGCTCGAAGCCGCGAGGGCGATCAACCCTCACTACCAGATCGACGATATCGCCGAGATCGAAGTCACGCCGAGGGATTTCGGACGCATCGCCGCGCAGACGGCGAAGCAGGTCGTGACCCAGCGCATCCGCGAAGCGGAACGCGGACTGATCTACCATGCGTTCGTCGATAAGGAACAGGACATCGTGACGGGGATCATCCAGCGGATGGACTTGCGCAACTTGTACGTCGATCTCGGGAAGGTGGAGGCGGCGCTGCCGCTTACCGAGCTGATGCCGACCGACAAGTTCAAGCAAGGGGACCGCGTCAAATCGTTCATCACGAAGGTCGAGAACACGAGCAAAGGGCCGCAGATCATTCTTTCCCGGACGCATCCGGGACTGCTGAAACGGCTGTTCGAGCTCGAGGTTCCCGAAATTTTCGACGGCACGGTCGAAATTCGCTCGGTCGCCCGGGAAGCGGGCTTCCGCTCGAAGATCGCCGTGTACTCCCGCAACGAGGAAGTCGACCCGGTCGGCTCTTGCGTCGGCCAGCGCGGCACCCGCGTTCAGTCGATCGTGACCGAGCTTAAGGGAGAGAAAATCGACATCGTGCGCTGGTCCGAAGCGATCGACGAATACGTCGCGAACGCGCTCAGCCCGTCCAAGGTGCTCGAGGTCATCGTGTTCGAAGCGGAGAAAATGGCGCGCGTCATCGTGCCGGACTACCAGCTCTCGCTGGCGATCGGCATCAAGGGACAGAACGCCCGGCTGGCGGCGAAGCTGACCGGCTGGAAGATCGATATCAAGAGCGAAACGCAGGCCGAGCAAGAATACGGGCGTCCGAAATCGACCGGCGCGACGATGCATCAGGACAGCGTATCGATCGATTGAGGGGGATCGCCTTGAGACCCAGGAAAATACCGCAGCGCAAGTGCGTGGCCTGCCAGGAAATGATGCCCAAGAAAGAATTGATCCGGATCGTTCGTTCTCCGCAAGGAGATATCCATATCGACCTGACCGGCAAAAAGCCGGGAAGAGGCGCTTACCTGTGCGGCAAGGTCGCCTGCTTCAAGCTGGCGAAGAAGTCCAAGGCGTTCGAACGCGCCTTGAAGACGCCCGTCGCGGCCGAAATCTACGACCGGCTGGAAGCCGACTTCGTTCTGGCGGAGGAGGAGTTCCAGGCGAACAAGGAGCTGGCGGACGACGATGAAGACGAATAAGGCGTTGTCGCGGCTCGGCCTGGCGATGAGGGCGGGCAAGCTGATCAGCGGGGAAGAAGTCGTGCTTAAGGCGGTCCGTTCGGGTGAAGCTAAGCTTGTCATGCTCGCCGGAGACGCCTCGGAGAATACGAAGAAGAAAATCTCGGACAAATGCAATAGTTACGGTATTCCGTTGTTAGTCGGTTTTACGCGATTCGAACTGGGATCGGCGGTCGGCAAACCGGAGCGCGTGCTCTTCGCGGTAACGGACCGCGGGTTCGCCGACCTGCTGGCCGCCGGCTGGAATCATCACTCGGAGGTGGAGAATATTGAGTAAGCAAGATCAAACGGACAACAAGGATAAGCTTAGGGTTTACGAATACGCGAAACAGCTCAATATGAGCAGCAAGGAAGTCATTACGATTTTGAAAAGAATGAATATGCCCGTCAACAACCATATGAGCGTCATGGAAGACGGCATGACGAACGCGGTGGAGAAGTTCTTCCGCGACATTAAAGCGAACGCGGCCGCGAAAATGGCCCAAGCTTCCGCGAAACCGTCGGCGGCTCCGGCGGCTCCGGAGCGTCGTCCGCAAGGCGGAGGCCAAGGGCAATCCGGTACGGCCGGGGGGCAAAAC
>Ga0065721_10053274_pt1 | contig 10223 bp, 8 predicted proteins | sample Mesricmetagenome_FD_59108 | JGI IMG/M metagenome (GOLD analysis project Ga0065721, IMG submission 59108) | Mesophilic microbial community from rice straw/compost enrichment Sample: eDNA_1 v2 (version 2) | ecosystem: Engineered > Solid waste > Grass > Composting > Bioreactor | place: USA: Davis... | reverse complement strand
CGGCGCAGCACCGAGCCGATGAACGGCTTCTTGGCTGAAGCCAAGCCTTCAAGGCCAAGATCCTTCATCGTCGTGCGGCCTTCGATCTCCGCGCCGGCGACATGGCCCTTCTCGATGCGCAGCGTACCCATGGCCTCGGTGCCGTAGGGCTTGAGGTCATGAGACTTGCCCGCCTCCACAAGCGCCTCCCAGACCTTTCGCCCCGACTTCGCCGGAATGTAGATCTCGTAGGCGAGTTCGCCCGAATAGCTCATCCGGTGCAGGCGGCAGGGAACGCCCGCTATCGCGACATACGTCAGGTGATTGTTGGGAAGCGCTTCCTTGCCCAGATCGGCCCCGGTAAGCTCGACAAGCACGGTGCGCGACTTCGGGCCGGCTATCGCGACCGCCGCCCACTGGTCGGTCACCGTCGTCACATGCACCTTGAGATCGCGCCAGGCGGTCTGCAGAAGGAATTCGGCCTGCGCCAGGACCTTCGCGGCGTTGGCCGTCGTGGTCGACATGAAGTAGTCGTTCTCGCCAAGGCGGGCCGTCGCGCCATCGTCGAGGACGAAGCCGTCCTCACGCAGCATGACGCCGTAGCGCAGGCGACCGACCGCCAGGGTCTTGAAACCGTTGGCATAGATACGATTCAGGAACTCCGCCGCGTCAGGCCCCTGCACGGCGATCTTGCCGAGCGTCGATACGTCGACGATGCCCGCATGCTCGCGGACATGGGCCGCCTCGCGGATGTAGGCATCGCGCAGGCTCTCGCCCCGGCTGGGATAATACCAGGGACGCAGCCACGCACCCGCCTCGATCGTCTGCGCGCCGTTTTCCACATGCCAATCATGGATCGTCGACAGGCGTGTTGGACGGAAGTGAAGGCCGTGATCGTGGGCAACGATCGCGCCGATGGCGACAGGGGTGTATGGCGGCCGGAACGTGGTCGTACCGATCTGCGGGATCTCCATGCCGCGAAGGGCGGCCATCCGGGCAAGCGCATTGAGATTGGATGTCTTGCCCTGATCGGCAGCCATGCCGGACGTGGTGTAGCGCTTGAGGTGCTCGACCGAGACGTAGCCTTCGAGATGGGCCTGATCGATATCGGCGAGCTTCACGTCATGCTGGAAATCGACGAAGGCCTTGCCGGGGGTCGAGCCGTTCGCGTTCGTGATCACGGTCGCGGGCATGAGGCCGCGGCCCCAGAAGTCGCCGTGATCGCGCAGGTTGCCCCGTGTTCCCGCGCCTCCGCCGGCAGCATGCCCCTGGTCCAGCGCCTCGGTGGCGGACCTCGCGCCCACAAGCGAACCGACGCAGGTGAAGGCGCCCTTCTCGACCGGAGGCAGGAACGCGTCCAGTTCGGCATCATATCGCGGCTTTCCGAAACGCTGGCTCCACAGGTGCAGCGCCGGCGCCCAACCGCCCGAGGTGACGATCAGGTCACAGGCGACAACGGACGCGGTACCGGACACCCTGCCGCTCGCATCCACCGCGGCGACGCGGGCGCCACGGACCTGCTTGCCACCCTCGGCCTTGAGGACCGAATGGCCGAGACGCAGGTCGATCCCGGCACCCAGCGCGCGCAGCGAGAGATCGCCGGGAATATAGGGACGCAGATCGCAGAGCGTGATCTTGGCGCCAGCCTTGGCCAGATCGACGGCGGCGGTATAGGCGCTATCGTTGTTGGTCGCGACGACGACCCTTTCGCCGGCCAGGACCGCATGACGATTGAGATACGTGCGCGCGGCGGATGCGAGCATGACGCCGGGCACGTCGTTGCCGGCGAAAACCAACGGCCGCTCGATCGCGCCGGTGGCCAGGATCGCCCTCCTGGTGCGGACCAGCCAGTAGCGCTGGCGCGGCTTGCCGGCTTCCGGGACAAGCAGGTGATCCTGGAAGCGTTCGACAAGACCGAAGACCTCGCTGTCATAGGCCCCGAAGGCGGTGGTGCGGCTGAGGACGCGGACGCTCGGCAGGTCCCTGAGCTCGGCCAGGGCTTCGCCGAGCCACGCATCCGATGCGCCGCCGGTGGCCTCGCCGAGAAGCGAGCCGCCGAGTTCATGGTCCTGCTCGACGAGAATGACGTTTTCGCCCTTCCGCCCGGCCGCCAGCGCCGCCGAGATACCGGCGGGACCGGCACCGACGATCAGCACGTCGCAGAAGGCGTTGATCTTCTCGTAGTGGTCGGGATCATCCAGCGTCGTCGCCCGGCCCATGCCGGCGGCGTTGCGGATGATCTTCTCGCATGCCATCCAGAAGCCTGTTCCCCGGAAGGGGCCGATGAAGGTCTTGTAGTAGAAGCCGGCGCCGAAGAAGCGCGACAGGGCGCCGTTGACGGAACCGATGTCGAACTGAAGGCTCGGCCACGCATTCTGCGATGTCGCGACGAGGCCGTCGAACACTTCCACCATCGTCGCCTGGGCGTTCGGTTCATGGCGAGCGCCATCACGCAGATGCACCAGCGCGTTCGGCTCTTCCACGCCTGCCGCCATCAGGCCACGCGGGCGATGATACTTGAAGCTGCGTGCGAAAATCTGCTGGCCGCCGGCCAGCAATGCCGATGCCAGCGTATCGCCGGGATGAGCCGGGAACGTGCGTCCGTCGAAGCTGACGGTCACGGTGCGACCGCGGTCGATACGGCCGCCGGAGGGAAGCCTTCGCGCCGTCATGCCACCACCTCGCGGGCGAGATACGCGCCCGAGATCTCGTGGGTCAGCGTATCGCGTTCCACGACCAGCCACTGGCGGCAACCGGTGACGTGATGCCAGTACTCCCTGTGCGGTCCACGTGGATTGTCACGCATGAAGACGTAGTCGAGCCAGGCCTTAGGATCGTTCTCTGTCATCTCGGGCCGACGGATCGTCGCGTCCGAACCGTAAGTGAACTCCGTCTCGTCCCGCGGTCCGCAGACCGGGCAATGAATTCTCAACATGATGGGGACCTCAGTGGGCGTTGGGTTGCGGGCCGGCGCCCTTCTCGTCGATCTGGTAGCCGCGCGCGAAGCGTTCCAGCGTGAATTCGGCGTTGTCGGGATGCGGCTCGCCCTTGGCGATGGTCCAGGCAAAGCAATAGCCGGAAGCCGGAGTGGCCTTGAAGCCGCCGTAACACCAGCCGCCGTTGAGCCAGAGCCCTTCGACCGGCATCTTGCCGATGATCGGCGATCCATCCATCGACATGTCCATGACACCCGCCCAGTGGCGAAGCAGGCGCAGGCGCGACAACGAGGGCATCAGTGCCTTGGCGCTGTGCAGCGTATGCTCGACGATCGGCAAGCCGCCGCGCTGGGCGTAGGAATTGAAGCCATCGAGGTCCCCGCCCAGCACCAGGCCTCCCTTGTCCGACTGGCTGATGTAGAAATGCGCCGCACCGAAGGAGATGACGCTGTCGACCAGCGGCTTCAGCGGCTCGGTCACGAAGGCTTGCAGCACATGGGTCTCGATCGGCAGCCGAAGACCGGCCTTCTCGGCCAGGTGCCCGGTATGACCGGCGACCGCCAGGGCCACCTTCCTGGCCCGGATCGGGCCGCGCGTGGTCTCCACGCCGACGATCGCGCCCTTGTCCCAGATGTAGCCGGTGACCTCACATTGCTGGATCAGGTCGACGCCATGCTTGTCGGCGCCGCGGGCATAACCCCAGGCGACCGCGTCATGGCGCGCGGTGCCGGCGCGCGACTGGTAGATCGCCCCATGGATCGGGAAACGTGCGTTCGGCGAGTAGTCGAGATAGGGAACGCGGCGCATCATCTCGGCACGGTCCAACAACTCGGCATCGATGCCGTTGGCGCGCATGATGTTGCCGCGGCGGCGGGCGGCGTCCATCTGCGCCGGCGAGTGGCAGAGATTGAACTGGCCGCGCTGGGAGATCATCACATTGTAGTTCAGGTCCTGGCTCAGATTCTCCCAAAGCCGCATCGAGCGCTCGTAGAACATCGTGTTGCCGGGCATCATATAGTTGGAGCGCACGATGGTGGTGTTGCGGCCCGTATTGCCGCCGCCGAGCCACCCCTTCTCAAGCACGGCGACATCGCGGATGCCATGTTCCTTGGCAAGGTAGTAAGCCGTCGCAAGCCCGTGGCCGCCACCTCCGACGATGATGACATCGTAGCTCGGCTTAGGCGCGGGATCGCGCCATGCACGTGTCCAGTGCCTGTTGCCGCTGAGGCCGTGGCGCAAGATCGATAGGGCGGAATAATGGCTCATGCGAGGGATCCCCGACTCCGTTCGAGTGTCGCGACGACCATGACAAACTCGACGAGGCATTTGAATCGAATAAGCAAGACTTAAAACAATTCACTAATTTCCATTATTTCAATTAATAGTGCGGACGGGCCTTGCCCGGCCGGCGCAAAAATCCTTTAAGCGCGGGGTAGTTCTCGCAACGACATGGAAGACCTGATGCTGCCCAAGATCGCCTTCATCGGCACCGGCGGAACCATTGCCTCCCTAGGCAACGACCAGTTCGATCTGCTCGATTACAATGCCGGCGAGAAGCGGCTCGATGCGGCGTCGCTGATCGAGCGGGTCGGCCTTCAGGCGACGATCGCCGACATCGTGCCGGTCAATTTCCGGCGGATCGACAGCACCGCCATGACACCGGGCGACTGGGCCGACCTCGCGGACACATGCCACCGGGTCGCGGAAGATCCCGAGCTAAAGGGCATCGTCATAGGTCACGGCACAGCCAGCCTCGAGGAGACCGCCTGGGCGCTGTCGCTGGTGCTGGATCTCGATATTCCGGTCACGCTGACGGGGTCGATGCGGCCGCTCACCGGCATTTCCACCGATGCCAACGCCAATCTCGCCGCGGCCATCCGCGTCGCGGCCGCACCATGCCTGCCGCCCGGCGTCTTCGTCGTCGTCAATGACGAGATCCATGCGCCGCGATCGGTCACCAAGACCCATACCTTGCGGCTTGGCGCCTTCCAGTCGCCGTGGACGGGGCCGCTTGGCGTCGTGGATGGCCCTCACGTGAGGCTGACAAGGGCGGAGCAAGGCCGGCCGCCGCTGTTCCCGCGGTCGCTTCTGCGCGACCTGCCGCGGGTCGACATCGCCTATAGCCATGTCGGGGCCGACGGCTGCGCCATCAACGCCTTCGTCGCCGCCGGAGCGCGAGGCATCGTGTCGGCCGGTTTCGGACCGGGGATGGCGACGCCGGCCGAGATCGCGGCGCTCGGAGCCGCGGTCGAAGCCGGCACGACCGTCATCCAATCCGCGCGAACCGGTGCGGGACTGGTGGTCGACAGCGCCCGCCATCGAAGCCTTGGCATCATCGCCGGCGGCGACCTCAATCCGCAGAAGGCCAGGATCCTGCTGTCGCTCTGCCTTGCCAGGGGCGACAGCCGCGACGAGATTGAGCGGATCTTTCAGGCGCCCTGATCGGCGTCGGCACCGGAGGGCCGCCAGATCATCTCGTCCGCGGTCTCCCTCAACCAGGGGATATGCCCCACGATGAGCGGCAGGGTATGCTTGACAAGCATGTCGCGCGCCGCTTCCGCCACCCGCGGCCCCAGCGTATCGAATTCGCCGCGGCGGGTGACCAGCGTCAGTTCGCGGGAGAAGCCGGGGCTGGGCAGAGGCAGTACCGACAGCGCCGGCATGTGGATGGCGCCCTGCACCAGGCAGAGCGGCGTGGTGATGGCAACGCCAACGCCGCCGGCAACCATCGCCAACAGGGAATCCGAGGTATCGAAGGACAGGATCTGAGGGTGCTCGATGCGCAGCCGCCGCAGGTGCCGCTCGACCTGCATGCCCATGTGTGAGCGGGCGCTGTAGCGGATCAGGCGATGCTCGAACAGGATGTCGCGCAAGGGTGTGTCGCGCAGCGTATCGCCCCAGGCGACCGGCGCCACGAGCACGAAGGGCTCCCGATACAGCGTGAAGCGCATCATCTCGTCCAGTTCATCCATGGGATCGGAGGTGATCGCCGCGTCGATCTCATGGCGCATCAATGCGTCCGTGTGGGAATGAGCCAGACCCGAGAACGCGGTGACCCTGAGCGCGATGGATCCTTCCATCAGGTCGCGGATCAGCACCGGCCCCACCGAGGAAGCGAAGGTGTCGACCATGCCGAGGCGGAGGTCCTGACGCGACGGCCGGCGCGCGGTCGCCCTGACCTCCTCGATGGCGCGCTCCGCCCGATTGGCGATCTCCCGGATATGGGCGACCAGGACGCGGCCGGCCTCGGTGGCGACCAGTGGTCGCCGGTCGCGGTGAACCAGTGTCACCTCGACCTGAGCCTCGGCCCGCTTCATCGCCTGGGACACGGCGGATTGCGTCATCCCGAGTTGCGCGGCGGCCGCGCTCATGCTGCCCTGCTCGATGACTGTCGCGGCGATTTCAAGGGCGTGGAGATCCGGTAGCGGCATCGATTGAATTCAACTGGATTAATCTTTTTCAGTAATTTGATTACTATTGACAAATCCTCATTGAAGCAATCGCCGCAATTGATGACATTCCATTCTCATCGACTTTCCGCACCGCAACAAGAAGAATTGCCAAGCAGCTCACGGCGGTTGATGACGATGCCACCCACAAACTAAAAAGGGGAACGGAATGATGAGTTTGAAAGCACTGGTACTGACCGCTGCGCTCGCGGCGATCGGCTTCTCGGCCTCGGCCCAGGCGCAGTCCTGCGGCGACGACACGCTGTGCAAGGTCAAGGCGGCGGGCGTCCTCAAGATCGGCACCAAGGACGACTATGTCCCTTGGTCCTACCGCGCGCCGGACGGCAGCTTCAAGGGCATGGAAGTCGACATCGGCACCAAGATCGCCGAGACGCTGGGCGTGAAGGCGGAGTTCGTCAAGGTCACCTCGGCCAACCGCTTCGAGTTTCTCGCCCAGGGCCAGATCGATCTGATGATCGCCTCGGCGTCCGACACAGCCGAGCGCCGCAAGGTCGTGTCCTTCGTTCACCCGAATTACTACTCCTCGGGCTACACCCTGCTCCTGCCCAAGGCCGTCACCGCGACCGAGTGGTCGCAGCTTTCCGGCCAGACCGTCTGCGCGGTACAGGGTGCCTGGTACAACAAGCCTGCCCAGGAAGAGCTCGGCCTCAAGGTCCAAGCCTTTGCCGGTACCGCCGAGACCGAGGCGGCCATGACCCAGGGCCGCTGCATCGCCCTGCTCGAGGACGACAACCAGATCAACGTCCGCCTCTCCAATCCCAAGTGGGCGGATTATCACAAGCCGCTGCCAAGCCAGGCCGACACACCCTGGGGCATGGCCGTGCGCCAGAGCGATCACGCCGCGCCCTTCGGCCTCGCAATCGCCGGCATGATCGCCGAGATGCATCGCGACGGCTCGCTGCTCGAAATGGAAAAGGCCCACGGCATCGCCAACTCGGCCTTCCTCATCAAGATGCATGAGGCCCTGAAAGATCACATCAACTGATTCCTGCGATCCAGGCAGTCCGGAGCGCCAATGCTCCGGACCGAACGAGAGATTGGGCTGTGATCACCAATATCCAAACATTCTTCCAGGACCTGGCGTCGTCCGGCATCAACCTGACGATCTTCTACGATGCCTTCGATTTCGACCGGTTCGTCACCGGCCTGGGCAATACGCTGCTTCTCATCCTGATCAGCGCATTGCTTTCCATCGTCATCGGCGCAGGCTGCGCGGCGATCCTCACGCTGTCGAATGGTTTCGCTGCCGCCATCGTGCGCGGCTACATCGCACTTTTTCGCAACACGCCGCTGATCGTGCAGATGTATTTCTTCTATTTCGCGATCGGCAGCATCATGCCGGTCGGACGCAACGAGCTGGGCCTGCCCCAGCCACTGATCAGCAGCTTCAGCTGGGCGGTGCTGTCCCTGTCGCTCTATTCCGGCGCGTTCAATACCGAAACATTTCGAGCGGGCATCGGCGCGGTCCACAATTCCTATGAGGAAGCCGCGCTCGCGCTGGGTTACGGCAAGCGGCAGGCCTTCTTCTCGGTTACCGCCCCGCTGGCGCTGCGCTTCTCCTTCGCCTCTCTCGCCAACAATCTCGTGGACCTCACCAAGGCGACGACGGTCGCCTATGCCGTGGGGGTCGCCGAGCTTCTCTACGTCTCCAACCAGATCTGGTCGGACTCGCTCAACACGATCGAGATGATGAACGTGATGCTGGTGATCTATCTGGTCCTGACAGGAGCCGTCGTCTTTATCATCAACAGGGTCGAGGCGGCCATGCGCCTGCCGGGCTTCGGTCTGGGAGACGGACAATGAACCAGGCCAATCTTCTCGCGCAGATCCTCGAGTGGATGCCATTCGTGCTCCAGGGTTTCGTCCTGAACATCCTGATGAGCGTCCTGGCGATCGCCATCGGCACGACGGTCGGCACCTTTCTTGGTTTCGGGCAGATCTCGCCCAACATCCTGATCGGCGCGCCGGCGAAGCTGGCGACCCAACTATTCCGCAACGCGCCCTGGCTGGTGCTGCTGTTCTACTGCATCTTCCTGATGCCATACCAAGTGAATATCGGCGGCGTCATGATCCAGTTGCCGAGCTGGCTGCGGGCGACGATCGGCTTTTCGTTCCCCGTCGCGGCCAACTTTTCCGAGATCGTTCGCGGTTCCGTCAATTCGGTCCCCAGAGGCCAGTGGGAAGCGGCCGAGGCGCTGGGCTATAGCCGACGCGCGACGCTGTTCCGTATCATCCTGCCGCAATGCGTCACCCGGATGGTGCCGCCCTGGATGAACCTATATGCCCTGCTGCTCACCGCTACGCCGCTCTCGATGATCGTGGGCGTGGAGGAAGCGCTCGGCAGGACCCAAGCCGCCGTTCAGGCGCAGAGCGACAGCCGCGTGCTCATCCCGATGTATCTCGCCCTTCTCGCGATGTTCTTCCTCTACACCTGGCCGATCAACCGGCTGTCGCTGATGCTTGAACGCCGATTTCGCACGAAATGAGGTGCTGACATGACCATCACTCCAAACGCGGCGCCGCTGATCTGCCTGCGCGGCGTTCGCAAGTCCTTCGGCACCTTCGAAGTTCTTCGCGGTATCGACATGGATATCCGCAAGGGCGAGGTCGTTGCGATCATCGGCCCCTCGGGCTCGGGAAAATCGACGATCCTCAGGGCCATCAACGGCCTGACGCCGATCAACGAGGGCACGATCCAGGTCGGCGATATCGAGGTCAGCGATCCGAAGCTGGACCAGGTCAAGCTGCGTCACCGCGTCGGCATGGTGTTCCAGCAATACAATCTCTTCCCGCACAAGACCGTGCTGGAAAACGTCGCCATGGCGCCCATCCAGGTGCTGAGGCAGCCGCGCAGGCTGGTGGAGGAGCGTGCCCGCAAGCTGCTCGCCGACATGCGCCTTCCCGACAAGGCCTCCTCCTATCCGGGCGAGCTCTCCGGCGGCCAGCAGCAGCGCGTGGCCATCGCCCGGGCGCTGTGCATGGAGCCGGAGGTGATCCTATTCGACGAGGTGACGGCCGCGCTGGATCCGGAAATGGTCAAGGAGGTGCTGTCGGCCGTGCGCAAGGTCGCCGAGGACGGCATGACCTGCATCCTCGTCACGCACGAGATGGGCTTCGCCCGCGAGGCCGCCGACCACGTCTACTTCACCGACAAGGGCGTCATCGTCGAACACGCACCGCCCGCCGATTTCTTCACCAAGGCCAGCGATCCCCGCACCAAGGAATTCCTGTCCAAGGTACTCTGACGGCCGATAGCATCGAGATCCGTGATGACCTTTTGCGGACGACCAAGCGGCTTCGCCCCTCTATACTCTGTTGCGAGGCGGCGAAGCTGTTGTGTCGCAAACGCTGAACGGCGCTCGATGCCAATGGCGAGCCTGCGCACAAGTCGCGCCGCTCAGAGCATCTGCTCTTTGAATCTCAAGCTCATTGGCCCGTACGAGCACGCGCTCTTGCTTGTCCCGCCCGGATCAGCCCTTGATACTGGGCATCCTTGTCGGGATACCAGGGCATCCGTGCTATATCGGCGAAGCCCGAGATCGTCTCCATATGCTGTACCATGCGCCGACGCATCGCCTCGTCCGGCAAGGGACCGTACATCGCCTGGACATTGTCCTCGGCATGCTCCGGGTTTGACGTGCCACACAGAACCGTCGTGACCGCCGGATGCGCCATGACCCATTTGAGGAAGAACTGGGCCCAGGTCGCCGCTTCGAATTCCCGAGCGAAGTCCGGCAGCGGGCGATCTTCCACCACCTTCATAAGGCGCGCCTTCTCGAGCGGAAGATTGACGAGGACGCCGACCCCGCGGTCGGCGGCGGCCGGCAGCAGGCGCCGC
>Ga0065721_10007590_pt1 | contig 10223 bp, 8 predicted proteins | sample Mesricmetagenome_FD_59108 | JGI IMG/M metagenome (GOLD analysis project Ga0065721, IMG submission 59108) | Mesophilic microbial community from rice straw/compost enrichment Sample: eDNA_1 v2 (version 2) | ecosystem: Engineered > Solid waste > Grass > Composting > Bioreactor | place: USA: Davis... | reverse complement strand
ATGGCCGCGCGAACCCGCTCCACCGACTCCCGGATGGCCGGATCCGGGAGTCCGACCACGCTCACCTGAGGCAAGCCGCTCGATATATCGACTTCCACCTCTATCAGTCGTCCCTCGACTCCGACGACGGTTGCGCTTAGCATTTTGACATACATGACAAAGAAACACCCTCCTCCTCAACGTAATCGTTGGCGAAGAAAGGTGCTTCCCTCCCGCTCATTCCATATATTAGCATTCTAACGTCGAACGGAAGCGGCTGTCAATCGTCGGATAAGCGGATTGTTAATGGGCGTTAACGATATAATCGGAGAGAACCTTCTGCAGCTCGTAAATATTAAGGGATTTATTGAATTGCTTGACTACCGGGGCGGGATTGCCGGAAATCCAAAATTTCAATTCGGCATCGAGGTCGAAGCGGCCGGCCGTTTCGATGCTGAAATGAGTGATGCTCTTATAAGGATACGAATGGTATTCGACTTTCTTCCCCGTGAGCCCTTGGCGATCGACAAGGATCAGCCGTTTGTTCGTGAATACGAACATATCCCGAACGAGCTTATAAGCCTTCTCGATCCGTTCTTTTTCCCCGATAATCCTGGCAAACTCCGCTGTTGCTTCCTCGATTTTCACTTCCGAGGCATTCCCTATCAGCCCATCTAAAAATCCCATGTGCTCCCGCCTCTAACGTTCTCCTCATCGGCTGAGGGATTGGGGTTCAACGTGTTTTAACAAGACCTATTACACGATACGCGCTTCTTCCGGAGATATGAGGAAATATCTTATTTTGCGTCTTGATGGGAACGTATATTCCCATTATAATACAAGAACAAATGTTTGCGTATAGGAGATGAGGGGATGTCCTTCCAGAAGTTTGTCGGCCGCCGGGTAGAGGTCGTTTATCTCAATGCCAACGGTCGGCTTAGGAGGAGAGAAGTAAACGTTCTGGCCGTTACGAGAAAATCGGTTTACGTCTTCGATTGGGGGAAGCAAACGTATCGCACGCTGAGCCGGCAACGGGTGCTGGCGATCATGCCGGACGCGAGCGCTTCTTGAAGCGTCTCCGAATTCCATGCGATTGCCGGTTGTTTGGAAGCCCATGTTTAATGCGGAGCGCATAGGGATTGGTGCCTTACGCCAGCCGATGGTTAGTTTTCTTCGTATTGGAGAATCTATTATCGTTTAAGGGGTTATCCATCGCATTCTGATATGAAACCATTGCCGATTGGGACTAATAAAAAGATGAAAAATGGAGGAAGACGGACTGAAAAGGTGTTACAATAGTTAAGGTTTCGGTACATGCAATAGTTAGTACCCAGAGATTCTTCAGATGCGTGCAAAACGGGAGGATGCTAGGCCATGAATATTCATGAGTATCAAGGCAAGGCAGTCTTGAGACAGTACGGCGTCACCGTGCCGAACGGCAAGGTCGCTTTCTCTGTCGAAGAAGCTGTAAGCGCGGCTCAAGAGCTCGGCACGCCTGTCGTTGTCGTCAAAGCTCAGATCCATGCGGGCGGACGCGGCAAGGCTGGCGGTGTCAAGGTCGCCAAGGGCTTGGACGAAGTCAAGCAATATGCGGAACAAATTCTCGGCAAGGTTCTGGTCACTCACCAGACCGGTCCGGAAGGCAAGGAAGTCAAGCGCCTTCTTATCGAAGAAGGCTGCGACATCAAGAAGGAATATTACATCGGTCTGGTCGTTGACCGCGGAACGGGCCGCGTCGTCCTGATGGGCTCCGAAGAAGGCGGCACGGAGATCGAAGAAGTTGCGGCACACTCTCCGGAGAAGATCATCAAGGAAGTCGTCGATCCGGCCGTCGGCCTGACGACGTTCCAAGCGCGCCGCTTGGCGTACGCGATCAACATCCCGAACGAGCTGATCAACAAGGCGGTTAAGTTCATCCTGTCCCTGTATGCGGCATTCGTGGACAAGGACTGCTCGATCGCGGAGATCAACCCGCTGGTCGTTACCGGCGGCGGCGACATCATCGCCCTCGACGCGAAGCTGAACTTCGACTCCAACGCGCTGTTCCGTCACAAGGACATCGTCGAGCTGCGCGACCTGGACGAAGAAGACGAGAAGGAAATCCAAGCTTCCAAATTCGATCTGTCCTACATCGCCCTCGACGGCAACATCGGCTGCATGGTTAACGGCGCCGGCCTCGCGATGGCTACGATGGACATTATCAAATATTACGGCGGCGAGCCGGCCAACTTCCTGGACGTAGGCGGCGGCGCAACCAAAGAGAAAGTTACCGAAGCGTTCAAGATCATTCTCAGCGACGCGAATGTCAAGGGAATCTTCGTCAACATCTTCGGCGGCATCATGAAGTGCGACATCATCGCCGAAGGCGTCGTGGCGGCCGCTCGCGAGCTTGGCTTGGACAAGCCGCTCGTCGTTCGTCTGGAAGGCACGAACGTCAATCTCGGCAAAGAAATCTTGAATAATTCCGGGCTGAACATCGTGGCCGCGGATTCGATGGCTGACGGCGCGCAGAAGATCGTTGCGCTCGTGAAATAGGGAGAACCAACCGGGGAGTGTGAAGTCATGAGTATCTTGATCGATAAGAACACCAAGGTGATCACCCAAGGCATCACAGGCGCAACGGGCGCGTTCCACGCCAAGGGTGCTCTGGATTACGGCACGCAGATGGTCGGCGGCGTTACGCCGGGCAAGGGCGGCCAAACGATCGATTTCGACCTGGAGAACGGCACGAAGGTAACCCTGCCGATCTTCAACACGGTTAAAGAAGCGGTAGCGGCTACGGGCGCGACGGCTTCCGTTATCTATGTCGCTCCTCCGTTCGCGGCGGATTCGATCATGGAAGCGGTAGACGCCGAGCTGGACCTCGTCATCTGCATCACGGAAGGCATTCCGGTGCTCGACATGGTCAAGGTTAAGCGCTACATGGAAGGCAAGAAGACCCGCCTGATCGGACCGAACTGCCCGGGCGTCATTACGCCCGAGGAGATCAAGATCGGCATCATGCCGGGCTACATCCATAAGAAGGGCCACGTAGGCGTCGTTTCCCGTTCGGGAACGCTGACGTACGAAGCGGTTCATCAATTGACGTCCCGCGGCATCGGCCAATCGTCCGCGGTCGGCATCGGCGGCGACCCTGTCAAGGGCTCCGAGTTCATCGACATTCTGAACCTGTTCAACGAAGACCCTGACACTTATGCGGTCATCATGATCGGGGAAATCGGCGGAACGGCGGAAGAAGAAGCGGCGGAGTGGGTCAAGGCGAACATGAAGAAGCCGGTCGTCGGCTTCATCGGCGGCGCGACCGCGCCTCCAGGAAAGCGCATGGGCCATGCCGGCGCCATCATCTCGGGCGGCAAGGGTACGGCTGCGGAGAAGATCGCCAAGCTCGAAGAGTGCGGCATTCGCGTGTCCCCGACTCCTTCGGAGATGGGCGCGACGCTGGTGAGCGTTCTCGAAGAGCGCGGCCTGCTGGAAAAGTGCAAGAGCTAATCGTATAATTAGCCATATAGCTATCGGATAGGCAAGCAGCCTTCCGCCTTCCTCGAACGAGGAGCGCGGAGGGCTGTTTTGTTTTTGCCGCTGCGATTAAGGAGGGGAACGGGATGGGGAAAGATTGGGACGTAAGCGAGCTGTTGGTCGGGATGCACGAGACGGAAGGGGTCGGTTGGATAACCATCCGGAGAATCGTGGCCAGCGGCGCTCTGGAAGGCGCGAATCGCCGGCGGGAGAAGGATTGGATGGAGTTCGCCTTGTCGGCGAAGCAAGCGGCGAAATTGGCGGAGAGATTGTCGGACGAGAAGATCGAACGGGCGATCGACAGCCGCCGCCGGGCAGGGATAAGCGTCCTAACGGCATTGGATCCGGATTATCCGGAGCTCCTTAAGCACATGGACACCGCTCCATGGGTACTTTACGGGATAGGGAGGCTGGAGCTGCTGGCAAGGCCGGCTCTCGCGATCGTCGGAACGCGAGTGGCGACGGCATACGGCAAACGCGTGGCGGAGGAACTGGCCGCCTCCTGCGCGGCGGAGGGGATTGCCGTCGTAAGCGGAATGGCTAGAGGCATCGATACGGCGGCCCATGCGGGAGCGATTGGCAAGGAGGGTTCGACGATCGCCGTGCTCGCTTCTCCCGTCGACAGCCCTTATCCGCCGGAGAACCGCGGGCTCTACCGGGAAATCGCGGAGCGCGGGCTTGTCTTATCGGAATCGCCCGCCGGAACGCCTTTGACCAAAGCGCATTTCTACCTTCGCAACCGGATCATTGCGGGCTTATGCCAGGGGGCGCTCGTGGTGGAAGCGGGCGAAGGGAGCGGCGCTTTGATCACGGCCCAGCATACTTTGAATTCCAATCGGGATCTCTATATCGTCCCAGGCCCTATTACGTCGCCTAGAAGTACGGGGGCGCTTAAGCTTCTCCGCGACGGGGCGAAGCCGGTCCTGGAGGCGGAGGATATTTTGTGCGATTACAGAAGGGCGCTGCGGGAGTGGCGGTCAAGCTCCGGTCTGGCTGAAGAACTTCCGGAGAGCCCCGGTTCCCCGGAGGAGCTGGAGGAAGAAGAGGCGAGCTTGTACGAAATCCTGCTGGAAGAGCCTCGCACGATCGACGAATTGTCGGAGCTTAGCGGAATGGCCCGCGGCCAGCTTCACACGGTGCTGCTCCATCTCCAGATGAAGCGGCGCGTGCAGCAGCTTCCGGGTTCGATGTTTGCCGTTATTTAGCGCGATGGATCCGCGGGTCCGGGTCAACCGGAATCGCGGTTTTTTCACGTTCCGACGGTCTCGAACGGACAAGGAAGCGAAGCTATATGGAAGCTATATTAATGAAGGAACAGGATGGAGAGATACTCGGGATTTGAGCTCATCCTGAACAACGTGTTATGATGAGCAACGAGAACTTGAACAGGCCATGGATCGCCCGCCGCGATCCATCTCATAGACTTGCAAGCGCCCGATCTTGAGGATAAGATAATGGCGATGTTTGCGTTCAAGCGATTTTATGAGTATCCTTACAGATAAAGCGCAAATTTTCACCAGCCCTATCGGTTTGTATATACTGTCCTGAAACAGGCCGTTCCCTCCATGCGAACGGACCGAGGATAAAGGACTTGTCGACTGTTGGAGAGGAGGAATGGACGTGGCGGATTCACTCGTAATCGTAGAGTCGCCGGCAAAGGCCAAGACCATTGGCAAATACTTAGGAAGCAAATATATCGTTAAAGCGTCCATGGGACACATTCGGGATTTGCCGAAGAGCCAGATCGGCGTGGAGATCGGCAACGATTTCCAGCTGAAGTACATTACGATTCGCGGCAAAGGGAACGTCCTCAAGGAACTGAAGGACGCCAGCAAGAAAGTCAAAAAAGTTTATCTCGCGGCCGACCCCGATAGAGAGGGAGAGGCGATCGCCTGGCACTTGGCTCATTACCTCGAATTGGATGAGCAGGATACGTGCCGCGTCGTGTTCAACGAAATCACGAAGCAAGCGGTCAAGGACGCCTTCAAGGCGCCGCGGCCCATCAATATGGATTTGGTCAACGCGCAGCAAGCCCGCCGCGTGCTGGATCGTTTGGTCGGCTACAAGATCAGTCCGTTATTGTGGAAGAAGGTAAAGAAAGGCTTAAGCGCCGGACGGGTGCAATCGGTAGCCGTCAAGCTGATCATCGACCGCGAGAACGAGATCAAAGCCTTCGAGCCGGAAGAATATTGGAGCATTACGGCGCATTTTCTTAGAGAAGGGAAAGCCTTCGAGGCGAAGTTCCATTCTCTTGGAGACGACAAGAAGGAGCTGTCCAGCGAGTCGGACGTGAACGAGGTGCTCGCCGCCATCGGGAACAAGCCGTTCGCGGTGAGCGAGGTGAAGGAGAAGGAAAGGCAGCGCAACCCGTCTCCTCCGTTCATCACGAGCTCGCTCCAGCAGGAAGCGGCTCGCAAGCTGAACTTCCGCGCGTCGAAGACGATGCAGATCGCCCAGCAGCTTTATGAAGGCGTTGACCTCGGCAAGGAGGGAACGGTCGGTCTCATCACTTATATGAGAACGGACTCGACCCGCATCTCCCCCGTCGCCCAAGAGGAAGCGAAAGGATATATCGTAGGCAAATACGGAGAGAGCTATTATCCGGAGACTCCGAGAGTTTATTTGAAGAAGAACGCGAACGCCCAGGACGCTCACGAAGCGATTCGTCCGACCTCCGTGCTTCGCGAGCCGGACCAGATGAAGCCGTTCCTGTCCCGCGACCAGCACCGTCTCTATAAGCTGATCTGGGACCGCTTCGTCGCCAGCCAGATGTCTTCCGCCGTCCTCGATACGATGACGGTAGACCTCGTCAGCGGCTCCGTCACCTTCCGCGCCAACGGCTCGAAGCTTAAATTCCCGGGCTTTATGAAGGTATACGTGGAAGGCAACGACGACGGAACGACGGAAGAGGACCGGTTGCTGCCGCCCCTGCGTTCGGGAGACGCGGTCGAAACCCGCGAGCTCGACCCGAAGCAGCATTTCACCCAGCCGCCTCCGCGCTATACGGAAGCCCGGCTCGTGAAGACGATGGAGGAGCTGGGCATCGGCCGTCCGAGCACCTACGCCCCGACGCTGGAGACGATTCAGAAGCGCAATTACGTCGCTATCGAAGAGAAGAAGTTTTTCCCGACCGAGCTTGGCGATTTGATCAACCAGCTGATGGAAGAGTTCTTCCCGGAGATTCTCGATACCGAGTTTACGGCNAACATGGAAGACGATCTCGACCATGTGGAAGAAGGCAAGGAGAACTGGGTCGACGTCATCGAGGAGTTCTACAAGTCGTTCGAGAAGCGTCTCGAAGTGGCCGAAGAAGAGATGAAGGAGATCGAGATCAAAGACGAGCCTTCCGACGAGATCTGCGAGAAATGCGGCAGTCCGATGGTTTACAAGATGGGGCGCTTCGGCAAGTTCCTCGCGTGCTCGGGCTTCCCGGATTGCCGCAACACGAAGCCGATCGTGAAGGCGACCGGGGTGATCTGCCCGAAGTGCAAGAAGGGACATATCGTGGAGAGAAGAAGCAAGAAGGGCCGCATGTTCTACGGCTGCGATCAGTACCCCGAATGCGATTACGTCTCCTGGGATAAGCCGGTTGCGAAGCCTTGCCCGGAATGCGGCTCCATGATGACCGAGAAGAGAACGAAGAACGGCGCGACATGGAATTGCACGCAATGCACGCACAGCGAGACGGCTCCGGAAGCCGACGAAGGGACGGATTAAGCCCGAGCTCGCTTGGCGCTCGGCCGGAACGNAACCGGCTGCCGGATGAGAACAGGATGTACCCGTAATAGACTTNTCTTGAGGTCCTCCTAGAACATCCTGGCGCACATTAATTTATTGCCGCAGGGAGGTACTCAAGTTGGTTCAGAACAAACACGTCACCGTCGTCGGAGCGGGACTCGCCGGAAGCGAGGCCGCCTGGCAGATCGCTTCCCAGGGAGTTCCCGTCACTTTATACGAGATGCGTCCCGTTCGCCGGACGCCGGCGCATCATACCGAACAATTCGCCGAGCTCGTCTGCAGCAACAGCTTGAGGGCGAACGGGCTGACGAACGCCGTCGGCGTCTTGAAGGAAGAGATGAGACGTCTGGACTCGCTGATCTTATCCGCGGCCGACAAGCATGCGGTGCCGGCCGGCGGCGCGCTCGCGGTCGATCGGGAGGGCTTCTCCGGGGAAGTGACGAAGCGGCTAAGGGAGCATCCGCTCATAACGGTCGTAAACGAGGAATTCACGACAATTCCGGAGGACGGAATCGTCGTCATCGCGACCGGTCCCCTTACCTCGCCCGAGCTTTCTGCCCAAATCCGCGAGCTGCTCGGCGAAGAATATTTTTATTTCTTCGACGCGGCGGCTCCGATCGTGATGAAGGATTCCATCGACATGAGCAAGGTATTCCTTGCTTCGAGGTACGATAAGGGCGAAGCGGCTTACCTGAACTGTCCGATGACCGAGGAGCAGTTCGAAGCGTTCTACGAAGCTTTGACGACGGCCGAGACGGCCGAAGTGAAGGACTTCGAGAAAAACATGGTGTTCGAAGGCTGCATGCCGATCGAAGTCATGGCGGGACGCGGCAAGCAGACGATGCTGTTCGGGCCTCTGAAGCCGGTCGGACTCGTCGACCCGAATACGGGCAAGCAGCCGCATGCGGTCATCCAGCTTCGCCAGGATAACGCTTCGGGCACGCTGTACAATCTGGTAGGCTTCCAGACTCACTTGAAGTGGGGCGAGCAGAAGCGCGTATTCTCTCTCATTCCGGGATTGGAGAATGCCGAATTCGTCCGCTATGGAGTCATGCATCGCAATACGTTCATCAATTCGCCTCGCCTGCTGAAGTCGACCTACCAGTTCCGCGGCCGAGACACGCTCTTCTTCGCGGGGCAGATGACGGGAGTGGAAGGGTACGTGGAATCCGCCGCGTCAGGCCTGATCGCGGGATTGAACGCCGGCCGGCTCGCGCTTGGCTTGGAGCTGCTTCCGCTGCCGTCGGAGACGACGCTAGGAAGCATGGCCGAGTACATCACGACGGCGGATTTCCGCCACTTCCAGCCGATGAACGCGAACTTCGGTCTTTTCCCTCCGCTTGATCATCGCGTGCGCAGCAAGAAAGAGAAGAACGACAAGATCGCGGCTCGCGCGCTGGAAGCGATCGAGCAATTCAAAAGCAGCATTCAGAGTCCTAGCGACATTAAGGCCCATTGAAGCAGCGGCAGCCGGTCCGAGCGCCGGCTGCTTCGCCGCGTTTAACGACTAAGGGAATTATTGGAACAACTTCATGGAGGAGGAACGAAGATGGAGATGTCTTTTCACGCCACGACCATATGCGCGGTACGCCATAATGGCAAAGGAGCCATTGCGGGAGACGGGCAGGTCACGTTCGGCAACAGCATGGTGATGAAGAATACGGCCAAGAAGGTTCGCCGCTTATACCGAGGCCAAGTGCTGGCGGGCTTCGCGGGATCCGTCGCCGATGCCATCACGCTGTTCGAGAAATTCGAGGGCAAGCTGGAAGAGCACCACGGCAATCTGCAGCGCGCGGCCGTCGAGCTGGCCAAGGATTGGCGCTCGGATCGGGTGCTTCGCCGTCTGGAAGCGATGATGATCGTCGTGGACGCCACCGGCATGCTGCTGCTGTCGGGCAACGGGGAAGTCATCGAGCCGGATGACGACATTCTGGCGATCGGTTCCGGCGGAAGCTTCGCCCTGTCCGCGGCGCGCGCTCTCAAGCGGCATGCTCCGCAGCTGGAGGCTAAGGAGATCGCGAAGAACGCCCTGCAGATCGCATCCGAGATCTGCGTATACACGAACAATAACCTCGTGGTGGAAGAACTCTAAGAGCGAATAGAATCGGAGGGATTAGGATGAGTGATCAATGGACGCCCCGCCAGATCGTCGCGGAGCTCGATAAATATATCGTAGGCCAGAAGCAAGCGAAGAGGTCCGTCGCCGTCGCGCTTAGAAACCGGTATCGCCGAGGCAAGCTGCCGGAAGCGATGAGAGACGAGGTCGTTCCGAAGAATATCCTGATGATCGGGCCTACGGGCGTCGGCAAGACGGAGATCGCGCGCAGGCTGGCGAAGCTCGTGCATGCGCCGTTCATCAAGATCGAAGCGACCAAGTTCACCGAAGTCGGCTATGTCGGCCGCGATGTCGAATCCATGGTCCGGGACCTGGTGGAAACCGCGATTCGCATGGTCAAGGAAGAACGCACGGAGAAAGTCCGGGACAAAGCGGAGGAGGCGGCCAACGAGCGGCTTGCGTCCTTGCTGGTGCCTTCGCAGGCGAAGCCGAAGTCGCAGCGGAATCCGTTCGAGATGCTGTTCGGCGGCGGGCAGAACAACCAGCCCGAGGAGCCGGAGGAGGTCGACCCTTCCTTGCAAACGAAGCGCTCGGATACCCTTACCAAGCTGAAAGCGGGTTCCCTGGAGAACGAGATCGTCGAGATCGAAGTGGACGATACGACGCCTACCATGCTCGATATGTTCTCGGGTCCCGGCCAGGATCAAATGGGCAACATGCAGGAGATGCTCAGCCAATTCATGCCCAAGAGGCGCAAGAAGCGCAAGCTGTCCGTCAAGGAAGCGCGCAAGGTGCTGGTGGTGGAAGAGGCGGGCAAGCTGATCGATATGGACGACGTGATCGCCGAATCCGTCGCGCGGGCCGAGCAATCCGGCATTATTTTCATAGACGAAATCGATAAAATCGCAAGCAACGGAAGAGGCCAAGGACCGGA
>Ga0065721_10053272_pt1 | contig 10224 bp, 8 predicted proteins | sample Mesricmetagenome_FD_59108 | JGI IMG/M metagenome (GOLD analysis project Ga0065721, IMG submission 59108) | Mesophilic microbial community from rice straw/compost enrichment Sample: eDNA_1 v2 (version 2) | ecosystem: Engineered > Solid waste > Grass > Composting > Bioreactor | place: USA: Davis... | reverse complement strand
GGCGGCGCATTTTTCATCGGACCCGCCGCTCAGAAGGGAACGGTGGTCCGGCTCAAAGCGCCGGTCAGAAACGGATAATATGCCGATCACAGTTTCAATCGTTGAGGACAGCGACAAGTTCCGCACCACACTGGCGCGCGTGCTGGACCGCGCCGAGGGATTCAAGTGCATCAGCCATTATCCGAACGCCGAGGATGCGTTGAAGAAACTGCCGGAGGACAAGCCCGAGGTGGTGCTGATGGACATCAATCTTCCGGGAATGAACGGCGTGGAATGTGTCCGCCAGCTGAAACAGCTTTTGCCGTCCGTGCAGGTGATGATGCTCACGGTTTACGAGGACACGGACAACATCTTCAACGCGCTGGCTGCCGGTGCGACGGGTTACATGCTCAAGCGCACTCCGCAGGCACAATTGCTGGAAGCGATCAAGGAAGTGCATCGCGGCGGGTCGCCGATGACGACACACATTGCGCGCAAAGTGGTGCTGTCGTTCCAGCGCACTGCAGCCACGGCGCCGGCAACGGAAAATCTGTCGCCGCGCGAACAGGAAGTGCTCGACTGTCTGGCCCAGGGATTTCTCTACAAGGAAATCGCGGAGAAACTCGGGATCAGCTACGAAACGGTTCATACCTACATCCGCCGCATTTACGAAAAACTTCAGGTGCGAACCCGGACAGAAGCGGTGGCGAAGTTTTTACGGCGCTAATCCTCGTCGTTTTAAGTTTTGAATCTGAATTTTGAGTTTTGAGTTTTGAGGTTCACTGCGGTTCGGCTCAACTCCTCACGTTGACATCTCCCATGTCGTTCGACACTCTGGCTGCATGGCAAAACCAGCTTTGGGCCGAGGTCTCGGCGCTCTTCTGGGCGGCGCGCCGGCCTCCGGCAAGCCGTCTCAGCCAGCGCCTGCATCGACGCCGCCCGCAAGTTCATCTCAGTCCGCCGCGCCAGCTCCGGCGGAGGCGCCCGCTGACACGCGGGAACGGGTTCAGCGTGTTCCGCTGAGCCGCATCCAGCCGTGTTCATTTCAGCCGCGCAAAGATTTTTCCCAGGAAGCGCTTCAGGAACTTGCCGATTCGATTCGCGAACAGGGAATCGTCCAGCCGCTGATCGTTCGCGATCTCGGAAAACATCTCGAACTGATCGCGGGCGAACGCCGCTGGCGCGCGGCGCAACTGGCAGGCTTGAACGAAGTCCCGGTGATCGTGCGCGAAGCCGACGATCGCGCCGTACTAGAGCTGGCATTGATCGAAAACCTGCAGCGCGAGAACCTGAATGCGATCGAAGAAGCCCAGGGTTACGCGCAGCTGATCGCTCAATTCCAGCTCACGCAGGAGGAAGTGGCGGTGAAGGTCGGAAAGAGCCGCGCTGTCGTCGCCAACGCGCTGCGACTTCTGAAACTTCCAGCCGTTCTGCAGAGTTACATCCGCGAAGGACGCCTTTCGGTCGGTCACGCAAAAGTGATTCTCGGCGTTGCGGGAGACAAGCAGCAGCAGACGGTTGCGGAGCGTGTGATCAAGGAAGGATTGAATGTTCGCCAGACCGAAGGGCTGATTGCGAAACTGCAGGCACGCGCCTCCGGATCGGACAAGCTCGGAACGATGGCGCCCGCGACGCGCGACGCACACGTGGCAAATCTCGAGAACAAGCTGCGGGAACGCCTTGGAACAAAAGTGCAGCTGCGTTACTCGCAGGGTAAGGGTTCGCTGGAAGTGGCGTTTTTCAGCGATGACGAACTTGAACGCATTCTCCAGATTGTCGGGGTGACATTGGATTGAACAAAGGAACGGGATGATTTTGAAAGTGGTCAAATACGGCGAGCCGGTGCTGCGAAAAAAGGGCGCGAAGATCGAAACGATCACGCCCGAGGTCACCAAGCTGATCGCCGACATGTTCGAAACGATGTACGCCTACAAGGGCGTCGGCCTCGCAGCGCAACAGATTGGCGTCGCGCTTCAATTGACGGTGATCGACGTTCGGGGTGTGACGGATCGTCCGTCCACGCTGGAACTGGATGGCAAGCCGGCGAACGTCGAGGAATTCATGCCGCTGGTGTTGATCAATCCCGAACTGACGCCGGTGGGTGAATCCGTTGCCGGTCCGGAAGGCTGCCTCAGTTTTCCGGAGGTTTACGGTGATGTGACGCGTCCGGAAAGCGTCGATGTGAAGGCACTCGATCGCGAAGGCAAACCTATTCAATTTCGGTGCGGCGGTCTTCTCGCCCGCGCCGTCCAGCACGAGACCGATCATCTTCAAGGCATTCTGTTCATTGATCGCATGGACAAGAAGACGAAGGAAAGTCTTCAGGACGAACTGGATTACATCCAGGCCGAAACCAAGGCGGAGATCAAAGCTCGGAAGAAGTGACATGCTTCGGGTACGGAGGGAAAGGGGGCTCCATCTGTGTCGCTCCTCTCCATTTCGTGACGCGAGACTCTCCCGTCAATTCTGACCCGGCAATTCAGCCTGCTCGTGCAGCACGTCTTCGACGTAGAGCATTTTGATCAGCACGAGAACCACGGCGAGGATCGGATCAGCCAGCACAACGCCCATGGCTCCGGCCAGCACACCGAGCAGCACCTGTGACATGATGATGAGCGCGGGAGGAACCAGGACAGTCTGCTTTTCGACGAGCGGCGTGAAGACATATCCATCGAGCATCTGATACACGAAGTAGAAGATGATCACGTAAAGCGCGAGCCAGGGACTGTGCGCAAAGGCCAGCAACACCGCCGGGATTGCCGCCACGATCGGTCCAATGTTCGGAATGAAATTGAGAATGCCCGACAGCACACCCAGCGTGACGGGAAGCGGAACACCCATCCACCAGAGCCCGATCATGGTGATGATGCTGTTGGCGATCATGAGCAGCAGGCGGCCAAACAACCATCGCTGCAATGTGGCGCCAAGCGTTTGAAACACTTCGCGCGCGCGTGGACGCTTTTCCTTCGGAAGCAGGCAAACGGCACCTTCCATGTAACGCTGCGGTTCGGCGGCAAGATAAATTCCGATGAAGAACACCACGATGACGTTCGCGAAGAATCCGAACAGCGACGAGAGAAAGCCGGAGGCAGCGCTCCAGCCTGACGATATTTTTGAGAACGCTTGAGGCAGGTCGGGAATCAGCTGCAACACCTGCTTGCCCCAGTTGGTTTCGCCGAGCTGGGATTTGAAATGCGTCCATGCCTTGGGAATTTCGGACGTGAGCTTCGCGAACTGACTGCTCATTTCCGGTGCCAGGAGAAAGCCGGTTCCAACGCAAAGTCCGAGCAAGACGACCGTCACGATGCACAGTGACCAGCCATAAGGAATTCCAGTGCGCCTATGCAGCCAGCTGCTCAAACCCGTGAGGAACGCTGCCAGGAGGATTCCGGTGAAAAACAGGAGAAGGACGTTTCCGGCGAGCAGCAAAAGAACGATTCCGACGACCGCAGCTGCCGCTGCCCAGAGCCAGCGTCTTCGTTGCGATTGTCGCGGGCCTGCGATGTCTCCCGCTTTCATCCGCGCACAATGTCGGACTTCAGCGTTGGACGATCAATCCGGCGCAAACCCCAGACACGAGTTCAACACGCGAACAGAATACAACGGAGTGAATGAGCACGAATACAACTTGCTGTTGCGAATGTCTTACGACTTTCGGTCGATAATGATCGCGCGGTACGTCGTCGATGCGTTAAAAGCGGAATTCTTCAACTGAAACGAGGCGCCTTCTTTGCCAGCGAATACGTGGTTCCCTGGGTGACGGGGAAATCCAGATGATCGCGAAATCGCCAGTGACAGCCGCACGCGGTGACCACGCCGTTTCCGACTGTGAGCGCATTTGAAAAAATTCGGGTTTCATAACACATCAGGAACGTGTTGCTGGCGATTGCCGTGAGGTTGGCGATCGAGTCGCCGGTGTAAACCTGGACGAATGGGAAAAAGTCGGAGCTGGTTAGATCCATCCGCATGGCGCCGTTCGAAGGTGCGGTCCATCGAAACCACTTGGTCTGTCCGCTTGAAATTCCCGACGTCAGCGGTTCGCCCGGTTCGGAAGTCGCGTTCTCCAAAGTGCCGTGAACGTTGGTTGCATTGACGATCAATGCGTCGTTGAAAGAATCAGTGATCTCGGCGGTCAAAGACGCGCTTGAGCTTGAAGTGGGGAGATAAGCTGTATCCGCCCCGGCAGCGACTCGAATTGTCCAAAAGCATCCCGCGACAAACAGTTGAATCAGAATATTCCTCATAAGTTCCCCACCCATTGGTCCCGAAATCCCAGCCTATTTGCCAAAGATTGTCGAGAACGGAGAATCCGGATTTTGAAGTTCGCGACGCCACCCGTTCTCGACTCAGCTTCAGATCCATGAGCCGTCCTTTCAAAGTGCCGTGCAGAAAATCGAAATGAAAAACGCGCCGCGTCTCATTACACTTGCCGCCAACATGCCGCTTTCCCGATCAGCTCCCGCCCTCCGCATATTGCTGGCTTTGGCGATCTCCTTTCAGGTGCTGTCGTCACACGCTGCATTATTGTTTTACGAGGCATTCGATTATCCACCGCGGCGCGAACTCGGTGAGGTGGAATCAAGCGTCAGATGGGCGAACGACAAGAACCAGTTCACGATCGTGAACGGCAGTCTCGACTATCCCGGGTTCAAAACCTCCGCGGGTAATCGATTGAACATCGCACCCGCTTCTCCCAGCTTCGACTCGGTTCGAACGTTCGACGGCACGTGGCGGAAACAGATTCGGGGAACGATTTATGTCTCGTTCCTGTTGCGCATTCAAAGCCTTGCCGAGATTTCCGGTGCCGAACCTGGAACTTCGCTTCTCACGCTGGGCGATACCTCCAATCACACTCAGAGTCTCGGAGTCAACCTGCTCCTGAGCAGCAATGATGTCAGACTTGGGGTGATCAAGTATCCGTCCAGCAGCGCGCACGTAAGCTCGTTTGCCTTCTTTACCAACGGCGCCGGTGCGAGCCTCGTCGCTGACGCTGCGACCACCTACCTGATCGTAGCCAAATACACATGGGTTGAAGGTTCTTCCAATGATGTGGTGAAGGTTTGGGTGAACCCCACCCGTTTTGGCGGGGAGGAGGATTCGGAACATTTCGTCGCCACCAGCGCGGGGCTGGATGGCTCGGGAGCGATCGGACGTCTCACGCTGAGCCGTGGACCGAATGTGAACATTGACGAGTTGCGTATCGGTCAGACCTGGACCGATGTCACTCCGCCGGGCGAGAAACCGAGGCGATTGCTGCCGGTGGTGACGTTGCTTGGTGTTGGATTGCTCGTCGCGGGATTCTGGATTTCACGGCTTCGACGCAAGGTGGCCGAACGTTCCGCTGCGTTGCGTGCGCAGATTCAGGAACGCCAGAAAGCCGAGCAACAACGCCTGATGGAACAGGAACGCGCTCGCATCGCCCATGATTTGCACGATGAACTCGGCGCGGACATCACGGAAATCGGCATGCTGGCCACGCGGGCGCAATCCGATCCATCAGGTGAAGAAGGCCGTCATTGCGTCAGCCAGATGGTGGAGAAGACGCGCACGATGGTCGCGAAGCTGGAAGAAATCGTCTGGGCGTTGAATCCTCAGCACGATTCGCTGGGAGCCACCGTCAATTATTTCACCTTTCTCGCTGACCGCCTGCTCGGGCTCGCGAACATCCGGTTGATCGTCGATGTTTCCGACAATGCCTCCGCTCTCGCACTGGAGGCACGTGTCCGGCACCAATTGTTTCTCGTGTTCAAAGAGGCATTGGCGAATGTGATCCGGCATTCTGGCGCGACGGAGGTTCGCCTTGTGGTCCGTGTCGAAAACGGAACGCTGAAGGTGATCGTCACGGACAACGGACGCGGCTTTGCAGAACTTCCGGAAGCTGCCGCGGGTCACGAGGGAATCGCGAGCATGCGGCGTCGGATGGAAAAACTTGGCGGACAGTTTGAAATTGCCGGCGGGAATGGACGGGGAACGACAGTAACGTTTTCAATTCGAATCGAATCATGACGCGTGTGGCCATAGTTGAAGACAACCGGGTGATCCGGGAAAGCCTTACCGCCTATGTCGGTCAGGCGGCTGATCTGAACTGCATCTGCACGTGTGGAACTGCGGAGGAGGCCCTGGAGGTTTTACCCGCGAAAAAGCCCGACGTGGTGCTGATGGACATTCAGCTGCCGAATCTGTCCGGGATCGATTGTGCAGCCCGGCTCAAGCAACTCCTCCCGGAGGTGCGCATCATCATGGTGACGGTGTATGGCGATCCGGATTTGATCTTCAAAGCGCTTCGTGCGGGGGCCTGCGGTTATCTGCTGAAACGTTGCACGCCGGAGGAATTGATCACGGCGGTTCGCGAAGTGCAGGAGGGTGGCGCGCCAATGTCGCGCGAAATCGCGCGAAAGGTGATTGCGCATTTCCAGAGTGGACCCGCGGCGGTCGAATCTGGTGCGGAGATGGAAAATCTTTCGCCACGCGAACGCGAGATTTTGGAGCTTCTGACCCAGGGTTTTCCTGACAAGGAAATCGCGGACCGGCTCGGCGTGAAGCACGGAACCGTTCGCTGGCATCTGCAGCACATCTACGAAAAGCTTCATGTTCGTTCGCGCACTGAGGCGGCGTTGAAGTTTCGTTCGGCGCAATGATCTGAGCGCGTGACCGAGTGGGAGAAGGAGCACGGGAGAAATGGGGATGAGGGGAAAGGGGACCTGGTGGTCGGCGGGGAAATACCCATGGAGAAGGTTTCGTTTTCGGGGTTGGTTGCTGTGATTGAGGAAAGTTGAGGAACGGTATGAAAACGAAAGTTCTCTTTGTCGCTTTGCTTGCCATGGCTGCTTTGAATGTCATGGCCCAAAACTCCGGCTCGGATGTCATTTCGCATGACAGAACAGGGAACGATTCGAGAATCGTGATGACCACCAATTCGATGGGAGAAACCTTTTCGCTGAATGAAGTCGCCCGGCAGATTCAGGAATTGCAGCGCGTTGTGAATCAAACCATCCCGATGCTTGAGGCAGTGGCGGAAATTGAATCCGGAAGTTCCACCAATGTGACCGCCTCCACCGGTGGAGTGCTCGCCGGAATTCTGGGAGGAATTCTTCGAGGGAATACGAACGCTTCCTCGGATACCGCATCGACGGGTTCAACCAACGGAGGATTCGCCAATATCCTTCGTGATGTTCTCGGCGGCACATCCACAAACAACGCGCCCGCTTCTGAATCTACGTTCAACGACATCGTGGTTCTGAGGCAGCATCTTCAGCAGATTAGACCGGTTTTGCAGCGATTGGAGCGTGGCGATTTCTCCCAACGGATCGTGCAGCCAGGTTCACAACGGGCGACCGACGGCCTCGCTCCAACAGGTCGAACATCGAAAGACGACGAGGAGTAGCATTGCGCTCCCACAACTGACCGCAGCTTCAGCGGGTTGAGCGTTGTCGAAGATCATTCAGCCGGGATTATCTCATCCGGGGCATTCGCCGACGTTTCGTCCGTGTCCACAGAGGTGGATTCAAAGCCAATATCGGACAAATTTTATCCCTTGGCGGAAAAGCGGAACGGGATTTAGAGTCTGGTCGTGAGCGCGAGGCCTGACAACCGAAGCCGTTCAACAAGGAATCCCCCCTATGAAAGAATATCGCCCTGCGGACATTCGTAACTTTGCCGTCGTCGGACATGCTTCCTCTGGAAAAACCATGCTCAGCGAAGCCATGCTTGCGTGCGCGGGCGTGATCAATCGCATGGGCAGCATCGCCACCGGAAACACGGTGTCCGACTACCACGAAAGCGAGAAGCAACGGCAGATTTCCGTTTCCGCTTCACTCATGCACCTCGAATGGCTCGGGAAGAAATTCAACATCCTCGATTGTCCGGGCTATGCCGATTTCATCAGTGAAGGGCTCGGCGCACTGCGGGTTGGCGATTTCGCGCTCATCGTCGTCAATGCCGCTCATGGCGTCGGTGTCGGAACGGATGCGGTGTGGAAATACGCGACGCAATACGGCATTCCGAAAATGATCGTCGTGAACGCGTTCGACAAGGAGGGAACTGACTTCGACACGACCCTGGCGGAAATTCGCGAGCATTTCGGAGCGTCTGTGTTTCCGCTGACGCTGCCGGTCAATCCCGGGCCGGGCTTCAATCAGGTGCTCGACGTTCCACGCGACGAGATCATCACTTACGCGACGGACAGGAGCGGCAAATTCACGGAAAGCGCGGCGGCGGGCGAATGGAAGGAACGCGTCGATGCACTGCACAAGGAGCTGATCGAGCATGTGGCTGAGTCCGACGATTCGCTGATGGAAAAGTTTTTCGAGCAGGGCGGATTGTCGGAGGAGGAGTGGCGCGCCGGCATTCACAAAGCCATTCAGGATCAGGTTTTCGTGCCGCTGTTCGTCGTCTCAGCCGAAAATAACATCGGCGTCGCACGGCTCATGGATTTCATCGCGAAATATGGATCGTCACCCGTCGATCGGGCGAAGGTGGCCGCGCTGGATGCGAATGGGAAGGAAGTCGATGTAAAGCTCACCGATCCCGAGCCAATTTGTTATGTGTTCAAAACGATGAGTGAAGCGCAGTTCGGCGAGCTGTCGTTCTTCCGCGTTTATTCCGGTCAGGTGAAGGTTGGATCGGAGCTTTTCAACAGCGACCGGCGTGTCACGGAGAAGATCGGTCAGATTTATCTGTTGAACGGACGAAACCGCGAGTCCGCCTCGCTTCTCAATGCCGGCGACATCGGCGCCGTGGTGAAGCTCAAGGACACGCACACGGGGAACACGCTTTGTTCCGCCAAGCATCCGGTGACGCTGCCCAGGGTGAATTATCCGAAGCCGAACATTCACGCTGCGTTGAAGAGCACGTCGAAGGGAGAGGAGGACAAGATCGCTTCAGGCCTCGCGGCATTGCATCACGAAGACCCGACGTTCCTGCATCATGTCGATGCGGAACTGCATCAGACGATTCTGTCCGCACAGGGCGAGCTGCATCTCGAAGTGATCGCCGAACGACTGCGCCGTCGCTACGGCGTTCACGTCGAGCTGCAGGAACCGCGCGTGCGGTATCGCGAGACCATCCGGGCTCGAGGTGAAGCGAAATACCGCCACAAAAAACAGACCGGTGGGGCGGGGCAGTTTGCCGAGGTGTGGATGCGGATCGAACCGCTGCCGCGGGACAGCGGTGTCGAGTTCACTCAATCGCTCGTGGGACAGAATGTAGATCGCGTCTTCGTCCCGTCAGTGGAAAAAGGCGTGCAGAAGGTTTGCGAGGAGGGCGTGCTGGCCGGGTATCGGGTGGTAGATGTGAAGATCGACTTTTACGACGGCAAAATGCACCCGGTCGATTCGAAGGACATTGCGTTTCAGGTTGCCGGGTATTTCGCATTCAAGGAATCGTTCACGGCGGCCAAGCCGTGTCTGCTGGAGCCGATTCATTCCGTTGAAATCCGAATCCCGGAGGATTGCATGGGGAAGGTGATGGGCGATCTTTCGAGCCGTCGCGGCCGGATTCAGGGCATGGACACCGACGGCGCGTTTCAGGTCATCAAGGCGCATGTTCCGGCGAAGGAACTCTATCGCTACTCGAGCACGCTGCGGTCGCTCACCGGCGGACGCGGTGTGCATACCGAGGAATTCAGTCATTACGAGGAAGTGCCGCGCGATGTGGAGGCGAAGATTATCGAGGAGGCGAAGAAGCTGAAGGCGAATCACAACGGCGAAGTGCATGCGTGAGCAAACGTCCGCCTTCTTACGTCGGAGGCTGCATCAACGCACGGACCAATGGTCCATGCTCAAGTCGTCTCCGCCGCTTCCAACCAAATCGTGACGCAGTTGTAACACACCTGTCAGCGCATGGTCACAATGACGGGGTTCATTGGAGCCATGCAAACATGCAGGCACTTCAGGTTTCATATTCCTCGCGAGGACGCGGATGAATTGCGGGATGCCGATCCGGAGCCGTGTGAAGTCTGCGATTCACTTCCACACCGGCAAAAGCGCGGCAACGTCGGTCTGCCGCCGATTTCTGAATTGGCGTGCAGAAGTTTTCGATCTGATTTCAAAGCTGAAAGACAGAAGCGCTTCAGCTTTCGCCGAGCACTTCTGTCGCTAAACGCCTTCCTGCAGTAACGCTCCGGATTCGTCGCAAACATTTTCGGCTCTATAGCAGAATTTGTGGGTGGGAGGGTCAAGCAATTCCGGTGCGGCGAGGGTATGGCTGCGGTCAAAGCCGTCAAGGTATTGCTCGCCACGCGCCCCC
>Ga0065721_10053270_pt1 | contig 10228 bp, 5 predicted proteins | sample Mesricmetagenome_FD_59108 | JGI IMG/M metagenome (GOLD analysis project Ga0065721, IMG submission 59108) | Mesophilic microbial community from rice straw/compost enrichment Sample: eDNA_1 v2 (version 2) | ecosystem: Engineered > Solid waste > Grass > Composting > Bioreactor | place: USA: Davis... | reverse complement strand
CGGTGACGTTCACCACGGGGGCAGCGGATGCGGCGCAATCGACGCTAACGTCATCGCTTGCGAATGTCGTAGCGGACGGGGTCGCGAGCAGCACCTTGACGGTCACGCTCAAGGATGCGTACGGCAATCCGATTAACGGCCACGCGGTCAGCCTAACGCAAGGAAGCGGCAGCTCGGTCATTGCTGCCGTGTACGATACGACCGATGCGGACGGTCGAGCCGTGTTCACGGTGACGAACGCGAGAGCGGAGACCGTCACCTATACCGCCGGGGATACGACAGACAACGTAACGATAGATCAAACCGCGCAAGTTAATTTTACGAGATTGCCTAGCGGCGGAGGCGGATCAACGGTAACGGCACCAGCACCAGGGTCAGTTATCGATTTGAATGGGACTTCGTTCGACCCGGACAAGATCGATACCGCCAATCCGTCAATCATCTTTGAAGTAACCGCCATTAACGGCGTTGCTTATGCCAGCTTTCCCGCAAGTATATTAGCGAGACTCGAGGGGAACAACGCCGACTTCCTGATCGAAATCAAGACGCAATACGGCAGTTATCAAATTCCCGTCAATTTGGCTTCGCTTATTCCAGGGCTAGAAGATTTGTTGATCGCAAACAACCTTAAAGTCGAGGACATTAGCTTTAAGATCAACTTGACCGACATGTCAGACGACAAAGATATCCGTGAAGCGCTGGCAAGCCGGTTGCCAAACGGTCGAACGATGGGATCGATCGTAGATTTCAGCATCGAATGGATTAACAACTCAACCGGAAAGCGCATTGGAACCGCGGAACAGTTCACAAAGGCGCTTGTCAGAATCATTCCCATGCCTAAGAACGCGACATCTATGCCCGAGCAATGGGGCGCCTTCCGCTATAACGAGTCTGCCAAGCAGTTTGAATTTGTTCCTGCCCAGTCGGTTCGGTTCGACGGCGTATGGTACGTGATGATTCACTCCTATTCCAATAGCGTGTATGTCGTCGCGCATAATGAAGTAAGCTTTGCGGATGTGCAATCGCATTGGAGTAAACCGTTCGTCGGGCTTGCGGCGGCGAAAGGACTCATCAACGGAGTCGGAGGCGGCAAGTATGCTCCGGACAAATCCGTGACGAGAGCGGAATTTGCCGCTATGCTAGTCAATGCGCTGGGGCGCGGTACATCGACCGGCAACCATTCGGCACCGTATGGTGACGTCCGGCCGGCCGCATGGTATTACGATGCTGTAACGAAAGCGAAGCAACTAGGATTGCTCGGTTTCGTGAAAGACAACCAATTCTTGCCCGATAAGCCGCTGACCCGCGAGGAAATGGCAAGCATGCTGGCGGCAGCGATTGCGCTGGAAAAGGCGGCGATCACCAAGGAATTCGTCAGCTTGGAAGGTTATAAGGATATTGGGGGCATGGACACTGCCTATCTAGAGGATGTACGGCTGATGGTGAAGCTGAACATAATGACAGGCACGAGTAAGGATACGTTCGATCCGGAAGGCGAATCAACCCGCGCGCAAGCGGCGGTTGTGTTTATCAGATTGCTTCAAACGCTGGATTTAATAGATTAATAAAATAGCAGCAAAACTTATGACGATCGTCAATTATCATATGACGGTCGTTTTTTGTATGTTTATTCCGGCAATATGCTGCTCACCGGCAAAGTGGCGCGCAAGCTTGCTTGACCGGGCTAAGGCGGCATTGATTCTGAAGAGGTATTTCTCTGAGTGAAGAGCACAAAGTTGGCAAGGTTTGTACGAATTATCGAACAGACTGGCGTGCGCGGTTGTTCGTTGCATGAGGCTTGTGTGAAAGATCGTACAAATCGGTTTAAGAGGTAGTCCGCCTTCAAGGTTTTAATCGAAATATCGTTCAAAGTGGCGTATGAGGTCATTCGGTGAAACGCTTTTGTGCGAAATTTAGTATAAAGAAGAACGCAGGGTAGTTTTATTAAAATGAATGACAGACCGAAGCCCGAAAACCCGCCCTGCAGCAGGCTTTCGGACGCTCCAGTACGCCTGTCCCTACTTAAGCGAAATAGCCGAGATACTGCCGTTCTTAGCAAAATCCTTCGAATACGCCACCGTCGCCTTGGCCGTTGTCGTACCGCTCGGAGTTTTGATCGTTATCGTAGGCGCCGAAGAGTAGCCGGACCCGGGGTTCAGGATGTTGATTCCCGTTACGACGCCGTCCTTCACGATCGCGGAGGCAGTTGCCGGCGTGATCTTCCATGTCTTCGACTTCTGTCCATTGTACCGGTAGTAGTTGGATACTTCGTCCAATCGGTCGTTCGTTATGCCGTATGGTGCCAGCACCTTCAACAGCGCTGCTTTGTTGCTTTGCGCTTCTTCGGCGTTCGGGCCGCCGCTGCTCAGTTCGGCTGGCGTTACGCCGCTGAACGCTTCGCGGAAAACTTCGGTCGGTACCCCGAGCGCCGCGGCGATGAGAACGACCGGCCGGCCGTGATCTTGCGGGTCGGTCTCGTAGCCTCCCGAGATGGTAACGGATACGGTGCCGTCCTCCGATGTCGTGACCGTCGTTAAGCTGCTGGACGGAGGGGCGTCGATCGGTGCGGTAGCACGGCCTCCTTTAGCAGGCCCGGGTGGTTTAGGCGGGCGAACGCAGTCGTTCTGCTCGGATGGAGCTGCCGCCGAGGTACGATTGGAACCGTCAAGCACCGCTCCTCCGCCGATAATAACTGCTGCCGCTAACACGACTGCCATCCATTTGGTCGTCTTTGTCATATTCATTGTCTTCCTTCCATAGTGGGAGTGTCTTGCTTGATCCCGATGTTACTAGCGTTTGGTGAAAATATAGTGAAAGCGCGAACGCTATCGAATATACTCTTGGTGACAATGGATCTGGTAGAAAAGAGGAAACGCATTTGAAAATACTACTCGCGGAAGACGATGTCCGGTTAGGCGAGCTGACCGCCCATATGATGAAGAGGAAAGCCGGCTATACGGTCGATTGGGTGACGACGGGCCGCGATGCTTACGATTACGCAACGGCCTCTAGCTACGATGTGGTCATCCTTGATTGGATGATGCCGGACGGGAACGGTCGCGACGCTTGCTTGAAGCTGCGCAAGAACGGGTATGCCGGGGCCATTCTGATGCTGACGGCGAAGGATACGCTGCAGGATCGCGTTGAAGGTCTCGATGCGGGGGCTGACGATTATTTGGTGAAGCCGTTCGAGATCGAGGAGCTGCTCGCACGCGTGCGGGCACTGACGCGCAGAACATTCGTCCCGCTGCAGGAGGACGTGATTCGTATTGGCGAGCTTGAACTGCACAGGAATAACCAAATGGTCAAGAGCGGCGGCGTAGACATCCAACTGTCTCCCCGAGAATTTCAAATCCTAGACTTGCTCGTGCAGAATAGGAATCTTACGTTGTCTCGAGAGATGATATTGGACAAAGTGTGGGGGCTCGACGCCGACGTGGACCTGAGGGCGATCGATGCGACCGTCAAGTTGATTCGCAAGAAGCTCGGGTCTTCCTTATCGCGGGAGCTCATTACGAGCGTGAGAGGCGTTGGTTATCGCGTTGAAGCTTAATGGAAGCTTGATCAAGAGGCGGAAGTCGGACGGCGATCTCTTCGCCATGATGCGCAAGAGGCTGACGGTTCAATATAGCGGCATGCTTATTCTGTTCCTGAGCCTGTTCATTATCGGCGTGTATGCGCTGTTGTACACGGTGATATGGAGCGAGCAGCGGGGGGCTCTGGGCGCGATCGCGGATAGCGAATTCGAAGCGCTGAAGCAATGGAGCGAGCAAGGCGGCGATTCAAGACGTCCGGCTCCTCGCGTTGTCGAAGACGCTTTCGCGATCAGCAACGATCAATCGTTCTATTATTTGATCGGCGCAGGCGGCAACGTCCAGTTGGGCGGCGAGATTCAGCCTCGATTACGAGAGCAGGCGATGCAGGCAATAGCGCAAGGATCGTTCAAGAGGAACGAATATAACCAGATTACGATGCTAACGATCAGCGGCGGGTCGGAACACGAGGCGAGGTTCCTGATTACCGCCCGAGAACTGACGTGGAACGGGAATCAGAGCAGCATGTTGGTTATCGGCAAAGACGTTACGTTCCAGCACAATCTATTCCGATGGCTGCTGCTTCTGCTGGTCGGAATGGCGCTCCTGTTCTTCGCGATCGCCGTATGGTTCAGCTTCTGGATGTCGCGCAAAGCGATGGTCCCGATCGCTCGTTCCTACGCAAAGCAGAAGGAGTTTGCTGCGGATGCTTCACATGAGCTGAGAACGCCGCTAAGCATACTCCTAACGTCGATCGAAGCGCTCGAGCTAGAGCTCGAACAATCCGCTGCGGACGTTCCTCTAGCGAATAACTTCCTTGCGGGAATGAAAGAGGAAGTCGGATCGATGACGAAGCTAGCAGGAGATTTACTGCAGCTTGCCCGTTCCGATTCTGGCGAGCTTATGCTCAACCGATCATCATTCGATGCAGGCTTAGCCGCCAATAAGGCGATTGATCGCCTCCGACCATTAGGGGAGAAGAAGAACATTACGATCGAACTCAACGCTCCAACAGACTTCATCGTCGATTGGGATGAAGAGAGATTCACCCAACTGCTTACGCTGCTTGTCGACAATGCCGTGAAATATACGCCCGAGAACGGAGCCGTACAAGTCAAGCTTGCCGACAGGTCGGTCAAGGGAGAGCGGAACATGACCGTTGAGGTCAAGGATAACGGGGTGGGCATCGCGCCTGAAGCGCTTCCTCGTATATTCGATCGCTTCTACAGGCAGGACAAGTCGAGGACGCGGTTAACAGGCGGACACGGTCTAGGACTAGCGATCGCCGACCAAATTGTGCGCTCAGCCCGCGGCACGATTCATGTGGACAGCGTCGTCGGCCAAGGGACCACGTTCGCCGTGCACCTACCGCTGTAGGAGCGAAGCTGACTAGATTTGACAGTTTTCGAGGGCTAGCCCTACAATACAGCTAAGTTCGTTACCATTCGTCTATTCGATCGGGGGGGACCGGCTGTGGACATCAAGCTTGGAATGGCGGTCCTGCTCTTGATAGCGACGGCGATGATGATGTTCGTTGCGCTGTTATGTTATCGAAACCGCCATCTGCCGATAGCCAAATCGATTGTGTGGACGATGGCTGCAGCCTCCTTCTACGCGATCGGATATGCATTCGAGGTGCTCGGCAGCACTTTGGGCGAAGTGAAGCTGGCGCTGCAAATCGAATACATCGGCATCCCCTTCGTCTCGACGTTATGGCTGCTGCAGATCATACAGCTAGCCCATATCGGAGCACAATACCGCAAGCTGCTGACGACCGCGCTGTTCGTCGTCCCGACGCTCGTGTTTATCGTCCATTTGACGAACGATTGGCATGGGCTGTATTTTACGCAATACGAGCTCAACGAGAACGGAACGATTCCGCTATACGATACGGTCAAGGGACCGTGGTACACCGTGCACGGATTGTACAGCTATTTGGTCATGTTCTTCGGCATGGCGCTGTTCATTCCGATGTACATTCAAGCGTTGCCGAACGTGCGCAAGCGGATCGTTACTTTATTCCTGGGAGCTATCGCGCCGATGCTCTTCAATATGGCGCTCTGGTTCGGCATTACCGTCGATCTGACGCCGTTCGGCTTCGCGATTACCGGTATCGTATACGCGTGGGGCGTTCTACGATTCAATCTGCTTCGGTTGACGCCGCTCGCGCTCGCCAAAGTATTCGAGACGATCGGCGACGGCGTTGTGCTGCTTGATTCTGACGATCGAATCGTCAATTATAACAAGGCCGCCGAAGCCGTGCTGCCCGAGCTAGGCTTCATGCGGAAGCAAGCGACCGCCGCAAGCGAGGTGCTGTCGGCCAAGCCGGAGCTGATCGCCAAGCTTCGCGGGGCGACCATCGGGGACGAGCGGTTTCCGATCGATACGCAGGACGCGAGCGGCAGAAAGTATTACAGCTGCAGCTTGTCGTTCCTCTACGATTCGACGAACGAGCCGATCGGCAAGCTGCTAATTCTGCGCGACATTACCGAGTTGAAAGAAAACGAAGCGAGACTGCGCGAGAACGCCAGGCAGTTGTCTGAGCTGAACGCGTTCAAGGACAAGCTGTTCACCGTCGTGGCGCACGATATTCGCGATCCGATCGCGCTTCTCGTCAGCTTGACCGAGCTGCTCGGCGACGAGGTCGCGGCTGCGGACAGCGGTCAGACGGAGCTGGTTCGGGAGCTTCGGGGGCAAGTGCAGAGCACGTTTCAATTGGTCGATAACTTACTGGATTGGTATAGGAGTCAGAAGGGGAAGGTATCCTTCCGCCCGATCAGTTGGAATTTGCAGCAGGTCGTCCGTCAAGCGATGTCGCTTGCGGGTAAGAGAGCTAGCATGAAACGAATCGGGATGCTGGAGCGCATCGACGAGAAGCTGTCGGTCTTCGCCGATAAAGAGATGCTCGAATTGATTCTCCGCAACCTCCTCTCTAATGCGATCAAGTATACCGGAATCGGCGGCAGCATTGAGATTGAGGCCGTGCCGGGCCAAGCGTCGGTCACCGTATCGGTTCGCGATAACGGGGTCGGCATGGACGAGGCCACGATGGAGCTGCTTCGTACGGAAGAGCCGTTCTTCAAGCTGCCGATGTTTGAAGACGAGTCGGGAGATACGAGATTCGGACCGTGCTTACCCGCGAGTTCGTCCGCATCCATGGCGGGCGGCTTTGGTTCGAAAGCGCGCCAGGCGCGGGAACGACCTTCTCGTTCACCTTGCCGATCTCGGCGGGCACAAGGGAACCGGGCGATAGGAACGGAGGCGAGAGCGCTTGAGGACGATATTGGTAGACGATGAGCCGGCGATGCATCTGATTCTGAGCAAGATGCTGGCCAAGCTGCCGGGCGTACAAGTGGCCGGCGCTTTCCGGGACGCGGAGTCGGCGCTTGCTTACCTGCGCGTGAATCCGGACATCGGCTTGGTGTTCGCGGATATATCGATGCAAGGGGAGAACGGGCTGACGTTCGCGGCTAAGCTAGAAGCGCTGGAGCTGCCCGTGCAGGTCGTGTTCGTCACTTCTCATAAGGAATTCGCCTTGGAAGCGTATGATCTGACCGTGCTCGATTATTTGGTGAAGCCCGTGTCTCAAGAGCGGCTGGCGCGGACGGTGCAGAGGGCGTTAGCTTACTACCAGGCTAAGAAATCCTCCCAAGAAGCGAACGCGGCGCCAACCGAGATGAAGTTCGTCGTAACGGCGCTTGGCGACATGACCGTGAGCAACGGTACGAATCGGATGAAGTGGATTTCGCGAAAATGTACCGAGCTATTCGCCTACTTGCTTCTCTATCGAGGCAAACGCATCCCTCGCTCGAGGCTGCTCACCGATATTTTCGGAGATTCGGAGCAATCCGCTGGGGCGGTCAATTACTTGAATACGACGGTGTACCAATTGCGCAAATCTCTCGAATCGCTCGGGGTGCAGGGCGTGATCCGTTCGGAGAACGACGGCTACGCTCTGGAATGGAAGGAGCTTACCATTGATTTCGCCGAATTCGAGCGAGAAGTCGAAGCATTGCCGATCATCGACGCAAGCAACATCGACCAAGCGATCCAGACGGAACGGCGACATACGGGCGAGTTGTTCGGTGATAAAGCGTACGTATGGGCAACGAGCGAAACGGAACGTTATGCGGGAATGTATGCTTCGTTCGCGCAGAGGCTCGCCCATGCGCTTCTTCAGCAAGGAGATCCGACGGCTGCGTCGAAGCTGCTCATCAAGCTAAATCGGCACAATCCGTTCGATGAATCGGTCATTCGACAGCTCATCGCGATTCGGAATCGCCAGGGAGATCGCAAAGGTATGACCGATCTCTATCGCGACTACGTCAAGCTGCTTGATCAAGAGCTGGGCATTCGTCCGTCCGAGGACCTGACCCGTTTATACGAATCCTTCTCAACCTCGCTCGATGCCTAGAGAACCGCTAAGCCGCACGGCTTAGCGGTTTTTTTGCGCGCGCTAAAACCGAATCTTTCATTATTCTTTCATTTAAGTTTAGTAGACTACAAGAATAATGTCCGAATAAGTCGATTTACCGAGGGTGGGGGATCGTGGTCAATTTTACGATTGCGGCTATTTTGTCCGTCGCATTGCTGATAACCCTATTTCTTGCCGTATTTACGTTGTTGTACTGCCAAAGCTCCAAAAAGACGTATTTTATCCTGCTATCCGTATCCGTCTTTCTCTTCGTGCTCGGTTACTTGTTGGAGGTTACGGCAACGACTTCGGACGGCGGAATGGCGGCTACGAAGGTCATGTATATGGGGTCCGCGTTTTTCTCTCCGCTGTTTCTTCTGTTCGTGGCGGATTACTGCGAAGTGCGGATTTCGAAGCCGATCATTCTCATTCCGCTCTTGTCGATCCCGTCCTTCGTGATCGTGCTGGTCTGGACATCCGAGCATCACACTCTCATCTATTCCACTTACTCCTATAGATTGGATGCGCCGATTCATCATCTGGCAATGGAACCGGGAAGTCTATACTATTTGAATCATGTGTTCGCGATGCTGTGCATGTTCGCGGTAGGCGGAATATTATTTCACAGATTAATTCATTGGGGAAAGCGGTACAGATCACAGCTATTACTCTTGGTCCTTGGCGTGATTACGCCGGTACTCGCCAATATCCTTTACGTCGTCAAGCTTAACGTGTACGGGATCAACTACACGCCGGTGTCCCTCGTTCTATTAAACCTGCTCTTTTTTATCAATATCATCCGCTACGACATCTTCGACATCCTGCCCCAAGCATCCGCTATGGCGCTGAATTCCATCCGGGAAGCCTTCGTGCTGATTGATAAAGATAGACTGTTCGTAAGCGCCAACCCGGCTGCATATCGGATTATGCCGGGGCTATCCCAGCTTCACAAAGGCCGTGAAATAACGGAGATCGGCGATTGGCCGCAGGAGCTGACCAAGCTGACCGATCATACGAACGCGGACATACGATTTTCCGTCAGGACCGATACCGAACGATTCTACGGAGCAAGCGTGAGCGCCGTCATCACGGAGAAGAAGGAGATGGCGGGTTGGATTATTCTGATTCAGGATAGAACGCTCAACGAGGAAAATGTCGCCCTGCAACGGTTGGATAAGCTGAAGGATGAATTTCTGGCCAATACGTCTCACGAGCTTCGAACGCCGCTGCACGGCATTATCGGCATCGCCGAATCGCTCGCGGCCGGCGCGGCCGGACCGTTGCCCGAACGAGCGATGAATCATATCGCGATGATCGGCGCCAGCGGCAAACGGCTGGCTTCGCTCGTCGACGACATTCTCGATTTCTCGAAGCTGCGCCACGAGGAGATCGCGCTGCGGCGTCAAGCGGTCGACATGCATCAGAGCGTCGAGGTGGTGACGACGGTGCTGAGGCCGTTATGGCAAGCGAAGTCGCTGCGATTGGACAATAACCTGCCGGAGAATTGTTATGTCGATGGCGACGAGGGGCGCATTCATCAAATTTTATACAATCTCATCGGCAACGCGATCAAATTTACGACGGAGGGGTCGATCGAGGTGACGGCGGAGCGAACGGAGCTCGGGTGGACCGTGCATGTTGCAGACACCGGCATCGGTATTGCGCCGGAGCAGCTACCGTTCATTTTCGACTCGTTCGCTCAGGGAAGCGGTTCGATTGCCAGGGATTACGGCGGCACCGGTCTTGGACTCTCGATCTCTAAGAAACTGGTCGAGCTCCAAGGCGGCAGCCTTACCGTCTCTTCGGTTGTCGGGGAAGGCTCGACGTTCTCGTTCGCGCTTCCGGCTACGGAATTGCCGCAGGATTCGGGAGCGATGGCAAGTCTCCCCTCTGACGGGGGCTGGCGGTTGCCGTTGATCGAGGAGAAGCTTGGGACGGAAGCGCAAGAGGAGATCGCGGCGGACTCGTCGCAAGCCTGTATTCTCGTTGTCGACGACGAACCGGTTAATCTGCAAGTGCTGGACAGCTTTCTGACGATGGAGGGCTATCGCGTCGTTCAAGCGTCAAGCGCGTTCCAGGCTCTGTCGTTGATCCAAGACGGACTCCAGCCGGATCTGCTCCTTCTTGACGTCATGATGCCGCGCATGTCCGGATATGAGCTCTGTCAGAAGCTGCGCTCGGACTATGCTTCGCGCAGCCAGCTGCCGATCCTGCTATTGACGGCCCGAGGCTTGGCGGAGGACCTGGTCGAAGGCTTCAGCTCAGGCGCCAACGACTATCT
>Ga0065721_10053269_pt1 | contig 10229 bp, 5 predicted proteins | sample Mesricmetagenome_FD_59108 | JGI IMG/M metagenome (GOLD analysis project Ga0065721, IMG submission 59108) | Mesophilic microbial community from rice straw/compost enrichment Sample: eDNA_1 v2 (version 2) | ecosystem: Engineered > Solid waste > Grass > Composting > Bioreactor | place: USA: Davis... | reverse complement strand
AGCGGACGACCCGGTCCGCCGAAGACGTGCTGCTGACGGCGGGCGAGCTGTCCGATGCGTCCCGCCGAACAGCGCAATCCGCCAAGGAAATTGCGGCCGCTACGGAGGAAATCGCCAAGGGCGCTACCAGCTTGGCCGTCGAAGCGGAAAGAGGCGCCGATCTGACCGGCACGATCGGCGGCAGCATGGAGAAGGTGACGTCCGCCAACGATGAGATGGGCCGTTCGGCCGCCGAGGTGGAGCACGCCAGCGTGCAAGGAACGGAGCATATGGCGTCCTTGATCGAGAAGACGGGATTGACGGAAGAGATGACCCGTTCCATGATGAACCGGGTGGACAAGCTGAAGGACAGCACGCGGTCCATCGTCAAAATTTTGGATGTGCTGAACAACATTACGAAGCAGACCAACATCCTGTCGCTGAACGCGACAATCGAGGCGTCGCGGGCCGGTGCGGCCGGCAAAGGGTTTATGGTGGTCGCGGATGAGATTCGCAAGCTGGCGTTCGACACGAGGCAATCGATTGACGTTGTCGCGCAAATTACGCAATCGATCGCCCAAGAGGTTGACGAAACGGTGCAAACGCTGACCGACGCCTACCCGTTGTTCAGGGAGCAAATCGACTCCGTCAAAGAGGCGAACGGCCTTTTTCTGGGCGTACAGTCCCAAATGGCGCAGTTTGTTCAGAAGCTGGAGGTTGCCACGAGCGCGGTGGACGAGCTGGGCGAATCGCAGGCTTTGCTTGCCGAAGCGATGACGAACGTGAGCTCCGTCGCGGAAGAGGCGTCCGCCACGTCCGAAGAAGTGGCGTCGCTCAGCAGCGAGCAGCTGAGCGTCAGCGAAGGTCTCGTTCAGCTGTCGGGCAAGCTAGACGCCGTATCTCGCGAGCTGAAGGAAGCGCTGACTCAATTTAAATTATAGAAAAATGCGGGCCGATGGGAATGAATTCCTGTCGGTCCTATTTCTTTTGTCCTATTATGAATTAAGGCGGATCGGTCGATATGAAATAGTAGGCATAAAGTGGGACCATAGATTTAATACAACTAAGGCGGTGTCATTCAGCATGTCTTTCCTTAAGAAAAAAGCAGGCAGCAAAAGTCAAGGAGGCCAGCCGGCCCAAGTAAACAAGCCGGGAGCGGCCAAAGCGTTTATGGGCAATCTGACAGGGGCGCTGAAGGAAACGAAATTCGGCAATCCGGTGAAATCTGTTGGCATGAAGCTCTTTTTTATCATTTTCGTCAGCATCGTGGCATGCGTTCTTGCGGTAGGTTTCCTTGCGTACAACCAGACGCAGAAGCTTGTCGAGGAAAACGTATCGGAAGCCAGTCTGCAAACGATCAAGCAGGTTGCGAACAATTTGGATGTCGTGATGAAGACTTACGAGGATTTGTCGCTCCAGATCGTTATTGACCAAGATATTAAAGACGAATTCCAAACTTATACGAGTACCAAAGATACATTTGAACAGCTTCAGGCATCGAGAGAAATCCAGACAAGGCTCTCCAACTACATCATGTCGAACAGCACATTGTCGTCGATCTCGATTATTCCGACCAAAAGCGGCCAGAAAGGCATTACGTCCGGCAACGCCAGCAATCAGCAAATCGAGGCGGCTCCCGAGACGGCATGGTTTAAGGAGACGGTCGAGCTCGGCGGCAAAACGGTGTGGATTGTGCCGCAGGCGGACGGACTTTTGAGCGGCAAGCCGTACGATACGATCGCGATCGCCCGTCTGATCAAAAACATGAATACGTCGGACAATCATTTTGTGCTGATCATGGAAATGCCGGCCTACGTCTTGTCCGATCGTTATAAAGACGTCGATTTGGGCGATGGCAGCACCATTTATATTGCCGACACGGAAGGACGCTATATCACGTCGCTTGAAGATCCAACCTTGATCGGCCAGCCGGCCTTGGTCGATCTGAACCAGAACGGCGATGAAGGCCGTTCCGGCAGACCGAAGCTTCAGACGAAGGACGGGGAAAATGTGCTCGCCGCTTATCAGACCTTTTCTTCGGCCGGCTGGAAGCTCGTCGGCGCCATTCCGGTGGACAAGCTGGCGGAGCAAGCGAACGTGATCCGCAATTTGACGTTTATTACGGCCGGCATTGCCGTGCTGCTGGCGGTTGCCATCGGTATTCTTGTGCTGGTTACAATCGCCAGACCGCTGGTGCAGCTTCGCAATCTGATGGTGGAAGGCGCCGGCGGCAATCTGACGGTTCGTGCGTCCGTATCCGGCAAACGAAAAGACGAAATCGGCGAGCTGGCGGGTAGCTTTAACGGCATGATGGCGCAAATTACGGCATTGGCGCAGCAGACGACGCAGTCGGCCGACGAAGTGCTTCAAACCGCGGCAGAGCTGACCGACGCATCGAAGAAAACGGCCATCGCCGCCAAAGAAATCGCCGTGGCGACGGAAGAAATCGCCGGCGGCGCCACCAGCCTCGCCATGGAAGCGGAAAAAGGCTCGGATCTGACCGGCAGCATCAACGAGCAAATGAAGCAGGTCATCGCGGCCAATCAGCAAATGGCGGGTTCTGCGTCCGATATGGAGCAAGCGAGCGGACAAGGCACCGCATACATGGGCATCTTGATCGAAAAAACCGGCGCGACCGAAGAAATGACGCGCTCCATGGTAGAGAAAGTGGACGCCTTGAAGGAAAGCACGGGTTCCATCGTCAAAATTTTGGACGTGCTGAACAATTTGACGAAACAAACGAATATTTTGTCCTTGAACGCGACGATCGAAGCGGCGCGGGCAGGTGCCGCAGGCAAAGGCTTTATGGTGGTGGCGGACGAAATCCGCAAGCTGGCGGATCAGTCGCGACAATCGATCGACGTCGTCGCTCAAATAACCGAGAAGATTCAGAAAGAGATCGAAGAAACGGTAAGCGTCTTGTCCGACGCCTATCCGCTGTTCCAGGAGCAGATCGTTTCCGTCAAGGAAGCGAATACGATCTTTATGACCGTTCAATCGCAAATGGGCGAGTTTATCGAAAAGCTGGAGCTTGCCACGGAATCGATCAGCCAGCTGGACAATACTCAATCCGTATTGTCCGAGGCGATGGCGAACGTCAGCGCCGTAGCCGAGCAGTCTTCGGCCACCTCCGAGGAAGTGGCGTCGCTCAGCACCGAGCAGCTCGGCATCAGCGAAGGTTTGGTTCAGCTTTCGGACAAGCTGGACGCCGTATCCCGCGGCTTGAAGGAATCGCTGGCCAAATTTAAAGTATAACGAATAGCAAATCGCATGGACGGTTGCGCCGAGGGCGCAACCGTCCATTTTTGTATGCGCGCCAACTCCTATCGAACGTTTGAAGCGCTCCCGGCTCAGGAACAATAAAAAGTGAGACGGCAAAGCAAATGATAAGTTGAACTATATAAGCTGAACTAATGATTATCACTACTTAATGCCAAGCTGCATGAGGAATCGACTTCCGATCGCTCTCGCAGAGGGATGCTTGAATTTCCTTAAACCGTATTTCGGTAACCATCCCCCTGCGAAGGCGAACACTGCCGTTTCTCCAGTTCGATTTCCTCATTCCGCTTGTTTCGTGTGATTCTCTAGTTCAACTTATATAGCGGGATAAAGGGGTTGGCGACGATGGCGGAGAACGACAGGCATTCGGATAAAGCGCCCGGACGGACAACCGTCCTTCGCCGGGCCATTTGGGCGGGCATCGCGTTTACGGTTGTCATGGCGGTGTTTGTCGGGCGGCTCGCTTGGCTGCAATTGCTGCCGGCCGGCTCCGCGAAAGCGGCCCATGGCGCGCCGCATCGGGACGGCTGGAAGCGGATGGCGGTGACGCAGCGGCAGCGCAGTCTTGTGCTGGATACCGGAAGGGGAGACTTTGTCGACCGGTATGGGAGGCCGATTACGGGCGAGACGTATCATGCCGTCGCGTTGTTTCCGGTTGCCGCCGCCGCAAGAAGCGACAGCGCCAAAATCGCGGAGCTCGCCGCGGCGTTGGAGGTGCCGGCCGACGAGCTGCGGCGATTCTGGTCGGACTTGCGAGAGCCGAAGCTGTGGCGGAGGGCGAAGGGCGATCCGCCGCTCAAGCTGGACGGCAAACTGGCGGAGCGAATATCGAGGCTGGAATTGGACGGCGTTCGCGTCCTGCCTTACCGCAACCGCTGGCCGGAAACGTTGGAGCCGAAACATTGGATCGGCTTTACGGGCCAGCATCCGGAATGGGTCGAGACTGCCTACATGAGGGGGCTTGCGGCCGGCAAGCATCGTCTTAACGAGCAGGTAGGCGGTTCGGGGCTGGAGAAATCGCTGGACAAGCTGCTTCACGGCGTCGGAGAAACGTCGGTATCCTTTTTTGTGGATGGACTCGGCATGCCGCTGCGCGGATTGGACATGCGATGGATCGCGCCGGCCAATCCCTATTATCCTCTTCGGGTCGTGACGACGGTCGATCTGGACCTGCAAAACGAGATCGAAGCGTATGCCGACCGCGAAGGGCTGCGGGAAGGCGCCATCGTCGTGCTCGATGCCGCCAATGCGGACGTGGTCGCGATGGTATCCCGGCCGCAACTCAAGCCGAGCGGTTTTACTTCGTCCGACGGCTCCGAATGGTCGAACTGGGCGGTGCGGGCGGTGGAGCCGGGGTCGATCTACAAGCTGGTTACGGCGGCCGCCGCGCTGGAGGGGGGCGCCGCACGGCCCGGCGATACGTTCCATTGCGCGGGCGAATACGGCAAATACGGACTGTCTTGCTGGAAGCCCGGAGGCCATGGCCGGATTACGCTGCAGGAAGGGCTCGCCCAATCGTGCAACGTCGTATTTGCTTCGCTGGCGGAGCGGATGCGGTCGGAGCAGCTGGAACGGGCAGCGGATGCGCTTGGGGCCAGCGGGAAGGTCGGCTGGCATGCCGGCAAGCCGTTTGGGCCGTTTGCCCGCCCGCTGCGGCTGCTGGAGGAGGAAGAGCCGGGGCGGCTGTTCGCCGCCGGCGTGAAGCCGGACGGCGGCGTACGGGCGCAAAGCGGAATCGGCCAGCGCGATGTCCGGATGTCTCCGCTGTCGGCGGCCAACTTGATCGTCACGCTGTTGAACGGCGGACGGGCGGCGGAGCCGCGCATCGTCAGCGAGATTCGGTACGCCGACGGCCGCACGATGGTGCGGTTCCCGCCGAAGCGGCTGAACTCGGAAGTGGGCCGGATTCGGCCCGCTACGGCAAGAGCGCTGCTGCGCGGCATGGAAGCGGCCGTCGATCACGGCACCGGGCGGTCGATACGCGGCGGAACGTGGTTCGTTGCCGGCAAATCCGGAACCGCGCAGACATACGTGAAGGGCGCGGAACGGTACCATCAATGGTTTGCCGGTTACGGGCCGTTGGAGTCGCCGCGTTATGCGGTCGCCGTGCTTGCGGCGAACCGGGAGCCCGGAAGCCGCCATCAGGCGACCCGGCTGTTCCGCGGCGTTATGGATATTGCGGCGCGGCACGGGCGGACGGCTGCCGGGAAGTAACAAGGCGCGAGCGTCGTATTTTTGCGGCGCTCGGCGTCTTCGCGGGGGCTAAAGCTGCATGCCCGGACTTGGGAGCGATTACATCTCTTTTTATCGACACCCTTCCACATAAATACATACTAATTTACTATATACATACAGAAATAGCGAGTCTAATATGGTAGACAGGAACGGTCACTGAACCGGTTAAGTGATTGTTTCCGTATCCCCGATAGGTGAAAGGAGGGACTGTGGGTTCAATACCATGAGGAGCAAAAAGTCGACAGGTTCGCTTCTTGTCAGTCTCCGTGAGCGGTAAGCAATTATAGAAAAAGAGAAGAGAAGAGGAGAGAAACGACTATGAAGGCAATGAAAAAATGGTTTGCAGGCTTTATGATGCTTACTCTAATGTTCGGCATTTCTTTTGCAGGTACCGCCGCCGCTTCCGCTTCCGGCCACGAGGTCCGGCTGATCGACTCCCGTATTTTCACTTACAAGTATGGATACGTCGAATTCAGCGGCAGCGTCGAGGTGGCCAATTTGGGTTACGCCAAGCAAGTGACCGTTCATTACTCGACGGACAACGTTAATTGGTATAATACGAGCGCAAATTATGTGGGACCGACGGATGGCGCCCATGAGAAATGGAATTTTAGAATCTCAACAAGCTCAATGACGACGGAGCATCCGGAATTAAAAAATCTCACTTCGATACAATTTGCCATCAAGTATGAGGTCAATGGCAGCACATACTGGGACAACAACGGAGGGGCAAATTATACGAACTCCCCTTATTTCGGCAATGGAACGACCTCCGTCATTTTGGGCAAGCCGAACGTTCTGCTCGGCTTTGGCGACTTGACGAACGATACGTTCTACGATACGTATACGTTAAAAATCTGAGTCCGGCCAAAACCGTCAAGATTCGTTATACGACAGACAACTGGGCAACGTATACGGACGGTTACGCGACCTATAACGGCCCTTCCAACGGTTACAACTCGGTGGAAGGCTGGAGTTTCAGCTTTAACGTTCCGGGCGCCGCTCAGGTGAAGTATGCGGTCGGCTACACGGTGAACGGTACGACTTACTGGGACTCCAACTACGGAAATAACTATACGGCGAACGGATTGGCCCTGAATCCATCCTGATAGAGATTTAAGCCTAAATACGAATGAAGCTCCTCTCCGGTTAATTCGGGAGGAGCTTCTTCAATAGGCTATGTTATTTCTTTTCTTCGTCCGCGCCCGGCTTGGAGCCGATGCGCTTCAGCCGTTCCACGAACGACTCCCCGGCTGATCCTCTGCCATCTCCTTCCCCGTGTATGGTTGAAGTTCCGGCAGCGGCGATTTCGTCGCCAGGCTCGTCGAATTCGTCGACGGGCGTACGAATCCAACGGTGGAAATAACCTTGCACATACAGCGATTTGACGAGAATGACGAGAATCGGCGACAGGATAACGCCGGCGATGCCGAACAGCTTCAAGGAAATAATCATGAATGCCAGCATCGTGAAGGCGGATACGCCCAAGGAGTCTCCCGTAATTTTCGGCTCCAATATTTGCCGGGTCAAGATGACGACCAGCCAGAGCGCCGTCAGCCAGATGGCGAGCGACAATTTGCCGACGATAAACAGATAGATGATCCAAGGGACAAATAAGGTACTGACGCCGAGCAAAGGCAGCACGTCGAAGATGGCAGCCACGACGGCGATTATAAACGCGTTGTCGACGCCGAGCAGGATGAGCGCGACCAGAATGACGATAAATGTGATGCTGATCATTTTGGCTTGGGCTTTAATGTAACTCGCGATTCCTTTGAATACGTTGTCTCTTAAAAAGAAAAAGACGTTTTTGAACGTTCTCGGCGTTTTTTCCGAGGCGGCGGTTTTCCAGGTTTTAATTTCGATGCTCAAGAAATAGGCTAATATAATTCCGATTACAAAATTAAACAGGAACGTGGAAAAGGACGAGACGTAACCGACCATGTTGTTCAGAAACGCCGTTGCCCAACGCTGCAGCGTGGCGGAGGAGCCTTCGATCAATTCCTTGGCCTGGGTTGCCAGATCGAAGTCGGCCGGCAGCCGGTCCAGCTGCTTTTCGAGCTCTCCGGACAGCAAGGAAATTTGTTCGGCGAGCACTTGCTGATATTGCGGAAATTTGTTGACCAGCTCCGTGCCCTGCTTGGTGATCAAGAACGCCGCGCCGGAGAAAGCGCCCAATATAATGAGCGTAAAAAAGATGACCGAAATGCCGGATGCGATCGACTTTTTGATGCCCCATTTGTTCAGCCGCCGTGCCAAAGGCTCGATCATCAAATAAATGACGAATGCAAAAAAAATAGGAGTCGCAATTTTGTACAAATAACTGAAGACAAACATGGTTAGATAGACCGTTAAAGCGATAAGTGCGATATCGAAAGCGGTTTTCCAATATTTTTTGTAAAACGGCAGCAAAACGATCCCCTTCTTTCCTGACGACTGCGGCAAGCTTGAGCCAGATCCGCAATAAGATTGTACTACAGATTTACGAAATGCGCCTATTTTTGTTTCAAATATGCTACAATTAAAGGTATTGCAACGATTGTCCGCTGCCTGTCCGCAGGCCCAAATCATAAGACACGGTGGGGAAAACAACGATGGAAAATTTGCTCTTATGGGGATTCTATGTGATGACGTTCTACGCGTTTCTCCCGGGGCTGATCAGCCGTACGTTCGGCTTTCGCGTGTTCAAAAAAGGCAAGGTGGAAAAGGAAATCGCCTTGACCTTCGACGACGGTCCCGATCCGGTTTATACGCCCAAGCTGCTGGATTTGCTGGCGCGGTACGACGCCAAGGCGACTTTTTTTGTCGTGGGGTCGCATGCCGAAGGCCGCGAAGAGCTGCTGAAACGAATGAAAGAGGAAGGGCATACGATCGGCATTCATAATTATGTCCATAAATCCAATTGGCTCATGCGTCCGCGTACGGTGAAGCGCCATATCGACAAGACGAACGACATTATCGAACAAGCGACGGGTGAACGTTCCGTTTATTACCGGCCGCCTTGGGGCATCGTCAACTTGTTCGATTATTCCAATCTCGGCTATTTGCATATTATTTTGTGGTCCGCGATGTTCGGAGATTGGCGGATTCGGGTCGGGGCTGAACGGCTGAAGCGGCGAATGTTCAAAAAAATGCGGCCCGGCGAAGTGCTGCTGCTTCACGATTGCGGCAATACGTTCGGGGCAGATCTTGACGCGCCCGGCAATATGCTGATTGCGCTGGAGGCTTATTTGGAGGAGGCAACCCGCCGGGGGTACCGGTTCGTCAATATCGAGCGGATGATCCGGCTGTCGGACGCCGCTCGTCCGGCCCGCCGGCCTTTGTGGAAGAGGGGGCTGGTCGCCGGATGGCTGTTGTACGAACGGGCCTTCCATGCCGTTTTCCGGCTGAAGCAGGTAGGGGGCGGCGAAGCGCCGGCGTTTCATTACCGGATCACGTCGTACAGCGGCGAGCCCGTTCAGTTTGCCGAAGGCGGCGGAGTGCAAAAGGGCGACCGGATCGCCGAGCTTCACTTCGACAACAAGATGCTGTCGGGTCTTGCGGCGCAGTCCAAGTCTCCGGTGGCGACCGGCATCAAGATGCTGCGCGAGGTCGAACAGGCGCTGCCTCTGCTGGCCAAGCAGCTCGCAGAAGATCCCGAAGCCCGCGACATTAAAGCGGTGTACGGCGTCACGATGATCCATCGCGGCGCCGACCGGCTCGGCTTTCAAATCTTTAAGCTGCCCGACGGCTGGTTCGCCCGTACGACGCGCGTATATTTGCGGCTGTTGCTGAAGGTTTTGACGGATACGAAGGCGTACAGCAAAGGGCGGCAAATGAAGGCGAAAGGCGACCGCGACCCGTTGACGCCCCGCATGCTGCTGATGCCGATTGACCGGGTTCAAGATTACGCGGCTTCCGGAATCGGCAACATGCAGGAGGAAGCGGGCCGCCTCGGCGAAGCGATCGAGCTGGCGGGCGCCATGGACGATCCGGCGTCTTCGATCGGATCGAAGACGACCGCGATGTAATCTCGATAAACGGTGAACGGATTCCCCTTGACTTGATCGATATATCGTTCAATTAAGCGCAGCAGAGAGCAGGACATGCCTGAATTTGAACGATGAATCGTTCAAATCGAAGCTGCCGGATCACGAAGTTCATGGTTTTGAACGATGAATCGTTCAAATCAAGGATGCAGATGCCCGAAGCACATGGATGTGAACGATAAATCGTTCACATCACTCTGCAGGTCGACGAAAAAAGCGGGTTGACGGGACTTGTTTATGATGAAGACGGTATGACGGATACTGGGTGAGGCGGTAATGGATATGAGCGCAGCTCATTAAAGTCCAACTTGTGGAAGTACGAAGATGTAGCAGTCATGGAGAAGCTTGGAAGGCATATGTGATGGTGAGCAGCAGTATCGGTCTCAGTATCGGTCTCAATTTCTCAACTTATTAACTTCTCAAAAACAGGGTGCGCGCATTAACGGTCATGAGAGAAGCTTAGAAGGCCAAACGTGAGGGTGCACAACCTTAATGGTCATGAGAGACTCTTAGCGCCGAAAAAATCCAATGTGAATGTCACTTTCCGCTTCTAAGATGCACTCATGACCATTAGAATGTACAATGTGCTAAATTCGCTCTCTAAGCGTATCTGGTGTCCATTAACGAATCGTCTGTGTTTGACAAACCTGTGCACAATTTAAAAGGCTGTCCCAAGCCGGTCCCGATCCTATGGATCGGGACCGGCTT
>Ga0065721_10006997_pt1 | contig 10229 bp, 8 predicted proteins | sample Mesricmetagenome_FD_59108 | JGI IMG/M metagenome (GOLD analysis project Ga0065721, IMG submission 59108) | Mesophilic microbial community from rice straw/compost enrichment Sample: eDNA_1 v2 (version 2) | ecosystem: Engineered > Solid waste > Grass > Composting > Bioreactor | place: USA: Davis... | reverse complement strand
AGAAATTGCCGGAGATGCCGGCCCAGACCAGGGCAAGAATTACAACGAGAAAAGCGGTGCTCATTGGACCACCTCTGCCAGACCGGTGGCGGCGACATAGCGGGCGGGATCAGCGATATCGGCGGCACCGCTGCTGATCACCTCCATGAGCGGTCCCGGCCACAAACCCGCCGCCGCAATGCCGGCGACCAGGATCGTCGTCACGCCAAGGGCCAGGCGCGCGCGACTGTCCTGCGGGATGTGGGCTATGAGGGCATGTTCGGTACCCTGGCCTTCCGGCCCCGCCCGCCAGAATACATGCGACCAGAGGCGCGAGCCGGCGATCAGGGTGAGTACGGCATTGACGACAAGGGCCACCACCATAGCCGCCCCCAGCCAGTCCGGAGCCGTGCCGGTCACGCCTTGCTCCAGGCCAGCCTGCATGAGGAGCAATTTGGGCCAGAAGCCGAGAAATGGGGGAACGCCGGCAGACGCCAGGATCAAAACCAGGAAGATGATCGAAATCGGCGCACTGGCCGCGTAAAGCCCGCCCATCTGCCTTGTATCGATCGCCCCGGTGCGCCTCTCGATCAGTCCGGCCACCATGTAGAGTGCACTCATGGTGAGGATGGCGTGGAAGATGTAGAGGCCCGATCCCGCGATGCCGGTGAGCGATGGCATGGACAGACCAGCCAGCACTGCACCAATTCCGCCGATGACAATAAAGCCGATGGCGCGGCGCAAGTTCGTTTCGGCAATCGCTCCCAATGGTGCGATGAGCAGCGTCGCCATGGCGATGACGGCCAGGGCCAATTCCAGCATGTCGCGACTCGCGGGCAGGATAACCACAAGCGCGCGCAAAAGGGCATAGGCACCCACTTTGGTCAGCAGGCCTGCAAACAGCGCCGATACCGCTGCCGATGGCGTATGATAGGAGGCCGGCAGCCAGGCATTCACCGGGAAGGCGGCCGCCTTCATCCCGAAGGCCAGCGTCAGCAGTGCAGCAACGCCTGCCATGGCGGCGGGATCTGCCGCGGGGGCCACCCGCATGATGTCGGACATGTTCAGCGTGCCCAGCAGGCCGTACAGCAGCCCCAGGGCCAGCAGGAAGAAGGTGGTGGCAAGGAAGTTGGGGAAGCCGTACTTGACCGCGCCGTCGAGCTGGATCGGCCGGTTGCCCTGCACAATGAGCCCGAAGGAGGCGATGAGCATCACTTCGAACCACACATAAAGATTGAACAGGTCCCCTGTCAGGAAAGCGCCGGTCACCCCAGCGAGCAGCAGCAGGACCATGGAATGGAAGGCGTCGCGTGCATCTGCCTCGGCCCGGTCTAGTTCGGCGTAGAGCAGAATGGCCAGGGTCACCACTGCCGATGCCAGCGCAAAGCTGGCGCCGAAGAGGTCGGCTGTCAGGCTGATGCCAAAGGGCGGCAGCCACTTGCCCATGGTCATGCTGACCGGGCCATTGGCCACGATCTCGAGCAGCAGGGCGATTTCGCATGCGATGATGGCAAGGACGACCACCACGGCGCCGGCCAGTGGCAGGCCATTGCTGCGGCGGAGCATCAGCAAGCCGGCGGAACCCATCAATGCCAGAACGATGGGCAGCACGATGACCCAATCGCCGGCTGGGGTAACGGTGTCGATCATCGCCAGGGGCAGATCGGCTTGGGAGTTGGTGGTTGCCATGGATCAGTAGCTCAGCGGCGGCTGAGGCGAGCGCTCGGGCTCGGCCAGCCGCATCGTGTCGGTATTGTCCGCATCCAGGCTCTGATAGGCCCGGAATGCCAGCACCAGAAGGAAGGAAAACATCGAAAAGCCGATCACGATAGCCGTCAGGATCAGGGCCTGCGGCAGGGGATTGGCAATCGGGCCATCGGGCTGATCCAGCCCGGCGGGCACGATGGGCGCTACAGCCTGGGTTACGCGCCCGGCTGTGAAAATCAGCAGGTTCACGCCATTGCCGAAAATGGTCATGCCGATAAGCATGCGGATGACCGAGCGCGAGAGCAGCAGATACACGCCGATGGCAATGAAAAGGCCAACGAGTGCCGCCAGTACATAATCCATTACAGATCCTCCTCGCGGTCGCTTTCCAGCGAGAGAGCAATGGCCGAGAGCGTGCCGAAGACCACGCAATAAACCCCGATATCGAAGAACATGGGGGTAGAGAGCGGCAGTTCGCCCTCGCCGAGCGGCAGGTAAAGCCAGATGCTGGTCATGAACGGGGAGCCGGTGAACAGGCTGAGAAGACCGGAGGCTCCGGCCAGAACCACGCCGAACCCGGCAATCGCCATGGGGTCGACGTAAAGCGCATTACGCACCGCGCGAACACCGACGGCCATGCCATAGACCGCAATCGAAGCCGCCGCAATCAATCCGCCGATAAAGCCGCCCCCCGGCTCATTATGCCCGCGCAGGCACACATAGACGGAAAACACGAGCATGATGGCGACGACCAGCGGCGCCAGCGTGCGGAAGATCACCGTGTTCATGACGCGGCCTTCCTTGGCTTGCGAGAGCGTTTGGCAGCGGGTTTTGGAGGCACCGCCACGGTCGGGCCCTTTCGGCGGCGGAGCAGCGCGAGAATGGCCATGCCGGCCCCCATCACCACCGCGATCTCGCCGAGCGTGTCAAAGCCGCGATAGTCCACGAGAATGACATTGACGATGTTGTGGCCGTGCGCGATTGGCACGCTGGTGGCGGTAAACAGGTCCGACAGGCGCTTGTCGAGCGTCCCGTTCAGCACCAGCATGAGCAGCAGGCTGACCCCTAGGCCGCACATGATTGCCAAAGTCCCGTCGCGGGCCCAATCCTCGAACCGGCGGTGGTCGCGCTGGTCCAGACGCAGGCGTGTCATCACGAAGGTGAGCACCACGACCGACAGGATTTCCACCATCAGCTGGGTAAAGGCCAGATCCGGTGCGCCGAACAGCAGGAAGATCAGGGCCACCGCCGTTCCCTGCACACCCAAGGAGAGAATGGCGACCAGGCGCGACGGTGCGACAAGTACAGCGATGAGCCCGATCACGGCCAGTGCGACGATGCCCCATTCGTATGGTGCGAGCGCCGGCAGTGCCAGACGCTTGCTCCAGTCGCCCAGTTCGGCGGTCGGCACGATCCAATCGAGCCCCCCCCAGGCGAGCATGGGGCCGAACAGGGCCAGCGCCATCGCGGCAAAGACGACGACAAGGTAGAGTTCGAGCTGGCCGTGATGCAGCAGCCGCGTCACGGCGCCCGAGAACCGGATAAGGGCAAACATGACCGCATCGAACAGGGTATCTGCAGTCCAGCCAATGGCGTTGTCGATGCGGCGGAGCACGGTGCGGATCGCATCTGCCTGCCGATAGACCAGAACCCCGAGTGCCCAAGTCAGTGCCGACAGCCAGAGCAGCGGCGAGGTCACGTCGAGCGCCAGTGTCAGGTGGCTCTCCACCGCAGATCCGGATATGGCCCCTGCGCCTGGTCCAAGCACGTCATGGCCGAGCCAGTCGGGCATGATGCCAACTACGATGCCCGCCGCCCCCAAGAGGATCGGGCCTGCAAGCATGGCGATGGGCGCCTCATGCGGCTTCTTGGGCGTCGGCAGGGCTTCGCCGAGGAAGGGCCGGATCATGATCAGAATGGCTACGCCGGCCAGCAGGGCATTTCCCGCAACCAGCACGACCAGCACCAGCCAGGTGGAAATGTCGCCGCCAAGCAGGCCCAGATACATTTCTTCCTTGGCGAAGTAGCCAACCGTCAGGGGCAGGCCGATCATCGAAAGGGCTGCCATGGCCGCGCCAATGAAGGTCACTGGCATCTTCTCGGCCAGGCCACCCAGTGCCGTAATTTCCCGCGTTCCCGCCTCGTGGTCCACTGCGCCAGCCACCATGAACAGGCCGGCTTTGTAGAAAGCATGGGCGAGGAAATAGACCACCATGGCGGCAATCGCATAGGTGCTGCCAAGCCCGATCAGCAGTACCAGCAGGCCCAGCGAGGCGATCGTGGTCTGCGCCAGGATCTGCTTGAGATCGGTTTGCCGGAGAGCGCCGAGCGCACCCCAGATGAGCGTCACCCCACCAAAGATCACCAGCACATTGGTCCACACATCCGTCCCCCCCAGGGACGGGGACATGCGCGCCAGAAGATAGACACCCGCCTGAACCATGGTGGCCGAATGCAGGAATGCCGAAACCGGGGTCGGCGCCTCCATGGCGTTAGGGAGCCAGAAGTGCAGTGGAAACTGGGCCGACTTGGTAAAGGCAGCGCCCAGAAAGCAGATGAGCACCAGCACATAGAGCGTGCTCTCGCGCAGCACATCGCCCAGCGCCCGGACGCCGCTCATTTCCCATGTTCCGGTAAGCTGCTGCACGAGAATGGCGCCGGCAAGCAGGAACATGCCCCCGATATTGGTAATCACCAGCGCCTGAATAGCGCCCCGGCGGGCCGCTTGCCTGGCGTGGTCAAAACCGATCAGCAGGAACGAGGTGATGGAGGTCAGCTCCCAGAAAAGGAACAGCGCCAGAAGACTGTCCGCCAACACCAGCCCCAGCATCGCACCCATGAAGGCCAGCATATAGGCCAGGAAGCGGCCCTGATGGTGGTGGCCCGCCAGATAGGCGCCGGAATAGAGAATGATCAGCGTGCCGATGCCGGAAATGGTCAGCGCAAAGATCAGGCTGAGGCCGTCCACGAAGAAGGAGAGGTTGATATCGTAGGCCGCGATCCATTCCATCGAATGGACAACACTGCCGCCGCCCGTCACAGTCTGCGCGAAGCCGAGCAGGTAGACAAAGATGCTTGCAGGCACGAAGGCGAGCAGCCAGCCTGTATAGGCACCCGTGAAACGATGGACAAACGGCGCCAGCGCTGCGGCGACGAACGGCGCGAGCGCAACAACGGCTATTCCTGCATCAAGGGATGACCCCAATGCTACCCCTCCCTTTGCTGTCGCGAGTCTGCCGGACAGGGCTGCGACCTTAACCATTGAGGCACCTGCGACAAGGGGAAAGCATCTGTCTGCGACCATAGTGTCATGTGTTTTCAACTATTTCCGGGGCTGGCAATGCTGCCGCGGGCAGCCTATGTCCTGTCGGAGCACACATCTGGCGCCGGCTGGCGCCGCTGCGGAGAGATCATGAGCAAGGCCACCCCGCCCGTCGCCAGGCGCGTCCCCCATAGCCACACGCATCACAACATCAGTCGCGAGGATCCCTATGCGTGGCTGCGTGCCGACAACTGGCAGGAAGTGATGCAGAAGCCCGAGGCGCTCGATCCCGAGATCCGCGCCTATCTTGAAGCCGAGAACGCGTATTACGAGGCGGAATTCGGCCAGCCCACGTCTGGCTTGCAGGACGCGATATACAAGGAAATCCGTGGCCGCATCAAAGAGGATGACAGCGGCGTTGCCCTGCCCGACGGACCATTTGCGTACAACACGCGGATGCTTGAGGGGAAACAGTATCCCCTGATCGTCCGCACCCCGCGCGAGGGCGGTGAGGAAACCGTCCTGCTGGACTGCAATGTCGAAGCTGGTGACGGCTATTTCGGCTTTGCTGGCGCCAGCCACGATCCGGCGCATCGCATCCTTGCCTGGGCCGCCGACCGGGCCGGCTCGGAATATTACGACATCGTCCTGCGTGATCTGGAAACGGGCCTGGACAGGGATGACGTCATCCGCAACACGGCAGGATCCTATGTCTGGTCCAATGACAGCCGGGCCATCTACTACGCCGAATATGACGACAATCACCGGCCCTTCCGCATCCGCCGGCACGATCTGGGCTCCGATCAGGCGTCCGATCCGATCGTCTACGAGGAGAAGGACCCGGGTTTCTTTGTCGGCGTCGGCAAGACGTTGTCGGGCAAGTACATCATCATTGACGCTCACGACCACCAGACCAGCGAAGTCTGGCTGATCGATGCTGGAACGGGCGGCGAGCCGCGCGTCGTCTCTCCGCGCATGGCGGACCGCGAGTATGAGGTGGATGAGCGTGAAGGCGTGCTCTACATCCGCACCAATGCCGATGGGGCCGAGGACTACAAGATCGTCACTGCCCCGGCGGACAATCCTGCCGCAGAGAACTGGACAGATCTCGTTCCGCACCGCGAAGGCGTCCTGATCCTGGATGTGGCGCTTTTGCGCAACCACATGCTGCGCCTCGAACGCGAAGAGGGATTGCCGCGCATTGTTGCGCGGGACCTTCGCACTGGCAAGGAAGACGTCGTCAACTTCGCCGAAGAAGCCTATTCGCTGGGCATGTCTACCGGCTACGAATTCGATACCTCGGTCTTCCGGCTCACCTACTCCTCGCCCACGACGCCCCAGCAGTTGTTTGATGTCGATCTGGAAACCGGGCAGCGCACCCTGCTGAAGTCCCAGGAAGTGCCCTCCGGTCACGATCCGGCGGACTACGAGACGCGGCGGCTGTTCGCGACCGCCCCTGATGGCGAGCAGGTGCCCGTCACCCTTCTCTACAGGAAGGGTCTCGAGCTTGATGGCTCCCATCCCGCGCTGCTTTACGGCTATGGCGCTTACGGCATGTCCATGCCGGCGTCCTTTTCAGTCTCCGTACTGTCACTGGTCGACCGCGGCTTTGTCTATGCCATCGCCCATATCCGCGGCGGCATGGAAAAGGGCTATCGCTGGTACAAGCAGGGCCGACGCGAGCACAAGACGAACACGTTCACCGATTTCATTGCTGCCGCCGAGATGCTGATTGCCCAGGGCTATACCGCCAAGGGCAGGATCATCGCCCAGGGCGGATCTGCCGGTGGCATGCTGATGGGGGCTGTAGCCAACCTGAGGCCGGATCTGTGGGGCGGCATCATCGCCCAGGTTCCATTCGTGGACGTGCTCAACACAATGCTCGATGACACGCTGCCCCTCACCCCGCCGGAATGGCCGGAATGGGGCAATCCGATAAGCTCGCCGGAGGATTATGCCCGCATTGCCGCCTACGCGCCCTATGAGGCGATCAGCGCGCAGGACTACCCGCCGATCTTCGCGCTGGCCGGTCTTACCGACCCCCGGGTCACCTACTGGGAACCGGCCAAGTGGGTTGCCAGGCTCAGGGCAACCAAGACCGGCACCGCGCCATTATATCTCAAGACCAATATGGGCGCTGGCCATGCTGGGGCATCGGGACGGTTCGACCGTCTCAAGGAGACCGCGCAGTGCTACGCCTTTGCTATAAAGTCGGCAGGATTAGACGTTTAGTGCGCCAGTCGACATTGTTGCGGCATGCCACCATGCCTATAAAGCCTGCCGAACTCCGGCTTTTGGCCGCGTCAACCGTTACAGATCAAAGGAGGCCTTGATGACCACGTTCGAACTCCCGCCGCTGCCCTATGCTTATGATGCCCTGGGGCCCTACATGTCTGCCGAAACGCTCGAGTTTCACCATGACAAGCATCACCAGGCCTATGTGACCAACGGCAACAACCTGCTCAAGGACTCGGGGCTGGAAGGCAAGAGCCTCGAACAGATCGTCAAGGAAAGCTTCGGCAAGAATGCCGGCCTCTTCAACAATGCTGGCCAGCACTACAACCACATCCATTTCTGGAACTGGATGAAGCCCAATGGCGGCGGCAAGTCGCTTCCGGGCAAGCTGGCAACCAAGATTGATGAAGACCTCGGCGGCTTCGACAAGTTCCGCGGCGACTTCATCCAGGCCGGCACCACCCAGTTCGGCTCGGGCTGGGCTTGGCTGTCGCTCAACCAGTCGAGCGGCAAGCTCGAAGTCACCAAGACCGCCAATGGCGAGTCGCCGCTGGTGCATGGCGGCCTGCCGCTGCTTGGCGTCGACGTGTGGGAGCACTCCTACTACATCGACTACCGCAACGCTCGTCCCAAGTACCTGGAAGCCTGGTTCGACAACCTGGTGAACTGGGAACATGTAGAGAAAATGTTCGAGNAAGCCACAGCCTGATCAGCCAATAGCTGACGCATACCGGACGGCGGGAGCAATCNCGCCGTTTTCTTTTGGGCCGCCCAGACTGCCAACCCNGCACGCGCGCCNAAGGTGCTGCTGGCACACATTTACCGTCTTGCAGTTCTCTCTTGAGAACCCGTTTCATGCGCTTCAATCCCCCCGCGGGGCGTGTTAACGAAGCCTTAACGATAACAAAGGCGCTAAGTGACCACTCGGGGCAAGACCGTCGCAATTATGGCCGCAAATCCGGCCCTCAATGCCGTCCTCACGATGGTATTGGCCGGCGACTCGCGCCTGCGCGTTCGCCCCTTCGAGAGCGAACAGGAACTGTTCGCCTATATGCGCATCGCTCCGCTCGATCTGGCAGTGGTCGATTTCGACCGCGAGGGGCGGCCTGCCTATGAAATGGTAGAAGCAATCCGGCTGGACCCGAGCTTTGTTTCGCGCGACCTGCCGGTCATCGCCCTCACGCGCGCCATTACGCCGCCCATGCGGCACCAGGCGATCAGTGCCGGAATCGACGAGGTCGTGGTCAAGCCAATGTCACCACGGCACCTGCTGCAACGAGTCCAGGCGCGCCTGCTCAATCGCAGCGTCGTCGGTGCCCTGGGGCACGGCTATCGCGGGCCGGAGCGCAGGGACCGCGTGTCCATGCAGCCGCCCCTGCCCCATCCGGGTCGCCGCTTCACCGACAATGTTGTCCCGCTTTTCCCCGATCGCCGGAAAGGCCCATCCGAGCTTGAGCCGGTCAACTAGCTCGTCAGGCGCGAACCGATGGTGACGCCGGCTTGTACGTCGAGGCGTCGGTCGTGAAATGGGCTTCTCCCCATGCATCGAGCTGGCGTCTGATCATCGCCACAAGGCGCCTGTCTGCCCGTTCGGCCAGTCCCGGGAGCTTTTCGGCAAAAGCGTACAAGCCGAGCCGCATGGCCGTCACGCCAGCAGCCAGAGCAAAACAGACCTTGTCGGTCCAATTGACGGTCACGCCCATTGCGGCGGCCTTGGCCAGGTCCCCGTTGGCAAAGCTCTGGACGAAAAACACTCGGGTAAACCCGGTCTCAACCCTGTTGAACACGCGCGAGAAGAAGCTCTTGTCTCGTGGCAGATAGGCAGCGAGCGTGGCCTCCATCAGAACCCAACAGGTTTCCTGGTCGAACCCGGGGCGGATCGTTCCCTGGCGCGCAACGAGCAAGGTGGTGATATCCTCCGGGCTCGTCTTGAGAAGGACTTCGGGCAAGCCCAGCAGATGGCAGCGATAGCGGTTGAACTCCACCCGTGCGCGCTCCGCCGGCGTGAACTCTTTGCGCCCCGCCTTTACGGCCGCCACGGCGAGATTGGCTGCCGACATCAATCCGGCAATCATCTGGTCTACCTGCGGGATCGGAATGCCATAAACTGAAACATCCCAGCGCCCTTTGCGCATGGCATTGAAGCGCACCATCGAATGCATCAATCGAACCATGGCGGCTGCCTTGAATCCCTCGCCATTGCGCTTGAGTGCCCCCGGCAGGACTGAGGTCGAGAAGAACGTGGAAGTCTCGCGCACGCGCCGCGCTGCGCCATCGCTTGAGAGCGCCCCTGTCAGCGCCATCGGCAGCGCCGAATAGCGGTTGACGAAGGTGGCTATGAATGTCGCGCGCATCGAAAGCGGGCTCATGATCGCGGTACCGGCGCGTTCGTATCGCGCGCCCTCTTCGACCAGACTCATGTCGATCCAGTCGGGAATCTCTTCCATCGCTTCGATCAGCGCCCTGAGCTCTGCAGGTGCGTTCTCGACAGCGTCTATGCCGTGGTCGCAGGCCTGGACCAGCATGTCGACCAGCCGTTTGAAGCCATATTCGGGCATGAGCGCGGCATAGGGATCGGCTACGCGGTCGCCCATGAAAGTATAGGCCCGCATCAGGTCGGCGATGCCCGGCATGGCCAGAACGCGCTCGCGCAATTCATCATGGCCCGGCCCCAGGTCGTGTGGCTGGCCGGGCTCGATGACGAGGCGCTCCGGAATAGAGTCGAAATCGACGCTGCCGTAGATCGCAGGTGCGATCTTGGCCTGCGAACGCACCATCTCCCAGATTTGCTTGCTGTCCATGTATCCCCCCGCAGTCGGTCGGCCTTATGCCCGCCAGAGAGCGTAGCAAGCCTTGCCTTAAGCAACGCTTAAACCCTCTCCAGCACACAAATTTTGTAGCCGAGGTCTNTCTGGTTCAGCGCCGTTGCTCGTTGACCCAGACCACCTTGGTCCANAGGTCTTCGACCGTATCGGCGAATTGGATATTGCGGTCGTGATTGGCCACTGAAGCGGCGAGCACGTCGGCGGCAAAGCCGCGGATGACT
>Ga0065721_10006138_pt1 | contig 10229 bp, 9 predicted proteins | sample Mesricmetagenome_FD_59108 | JGI IMG/M metagenome (GOLD analysis project Ga0065721, IMG submission 59108) | Mesophilic microbial community from rice straw/compost enrichment Sample: eDNA_1 v2 (version 2) | ecosystem: Engineered > Solid waste > Grass > Composting > Bioreactor | place: USA: Davis... | reverse complement strand
GTTGCCACCAGCTCCAGCCCGAAGCGCGCGACGCGATCGCTGGAGCTCTCCGGCCTTTCGGCCTATTTCGGCGAACGGCTGTTCACCGCCTCGCAGGTCGAGAACGGCAAGCCGGCGCCCGATCTCTTCCTGTTCGCGGCGCAGCGGATGGGGGTNGCGCCGGAGGCGTGCCTNGTCATCGAGGACAGCCTGCCNGGCNTCGAGGCGGCGCGGGCGGCGGGCATGCGCCACTACCGCTTCACCGGCGCGAGCCATCTGCGCGGACTTGACAAGGNGCCGCCCGACGGCGCGGATAACGTGGTGAGNTTCTCACACTGGGTGGAGTTCTTCGAACTCGAGCCCGGGCTGAAGNGAGGGCATACGGGGTAGGCATGGCTGGCAAGATCGAGACGGAAACGAGCAGGCTGGACGACGCGGCGCGCGCGGGCTGGCTCTATTACGTCGCCGGCAACACCCAGGACGAGATCGCCCGCAAGCTCGGCGTCTCGCGCCAGTCGGCGCAGCGCCTCGTCTCGCTCGCCGTCAGCGAGAAGCTCGTCAAGATGCGGCTCGACCACCCGATCGCCAAGTGCATGGAACTCGCCCACCGGCTGACGGAAACGTTCGGGCTCCTTTCCTGCGAGATCGTGCCGTCGGACCCGGACGCCCCCTCCTCGATCACCGGCGTCGCGCAGGTCGGCGCCGCGGAGATGGAGAAGCATCTCAAATCGAACCACCCGAAGATCCTTGCAATCGGCACCGGCCGGGCGCTGCGCGCCTGCGTCGAGCAACTTTCGCCGATGGACTGCCCGCAGCACCGCATCGTCTCGCTCCTCGGCAACATGAATTCGGACGGCTCGGCCACGGCCTACAACGTCGTCATCCGCATGGCCGAACGGGTGAATGCGCGCCATTATCCGATGCCGCTGCCGGTCTTCGCCCGCTCGGCTGAGGAGAAGCGGATCCTCCACAACCAGGAGCCGGTCCACAACATCCTCGAACTCGCCCGCCAGGCCGACGTCACCTTCGTCGGCGTCGGCAATATCGATCTTTCCGCGCCGCTCCATGTCGACGGCTTCATCTCCCGCGACGAGGTCCGCGCGCTCGAGCGGGCCGGCGCGGTCGGCGAGATCACGAGCTGGGTCTACGACCGCGACGGAAGGCTCATCGACGGGCTGATCAACGACCGGGTGGCGAGTGCGCCGCTGGTTCAGAACCCGACCAACCCCGTCGTAGCCATCGCCGCCGGCGAGGCCAAGGTGAAGGCGATCCTCGGCGCGCTGCGCGGCCGGCTGATCAATTCGCTGGTGACCAACGAATACACCGCTGAACGATTGCTCAATCAGTGAGCAAAATTTTATATCATCTAAGTTGTTGATATTTGATGCTTTTTACTCGCCGCCTCGCAGCAGCGCGCGTTTTCGCGCCGCGCGGTAATTGACACGCACAATGGTCAATGCGAGTATTCGCCCGTCTTTTAGGCAAATGCTCAGAGAGGCTTGGGAGGAAATCATGAGGAATTTGGTTCGCGCCCTGATGGGCGCGTCGGCGCTATGTCTCGTCGCAGCCGCGGCCCAGGCCGAGAAGCTGACGATCGCCACCGTCAACAACGGCGACATGATCCGGATGCAGAAGCTGACGGACGACTTCACGGCCAAGAACCCCGACATCGAACTGGAATGGGTGACGCTCGAGGAGAACGTGCTGCGCCAGAAGGTGACGACCGACATCGCCACCAAGGGCGGCCAGTTCGACGTCATGACCATCGGCACCTACGAAGTGCCGATCTGGGGCAAGCAGGGCTGGCTGGTCGACCTGAACGACCTGCCCGCCGAATACGACATCGACGACCTCCTGCCGGCGATCCGCGGCGGCCTCACCGTGGACGGCAAGCTCTANGCAGCGCCNTTCTACGGCGAATCGTCCATGGTCATGTACCGCNAGGACCTGATGGAGAANGCCGGGCTCACCATGCCCGACGCGCCCACCTGGGATGNCATCAAGAAGGCGGCCGAGGCGATGACCGACAAGTCGGCCGAGGTCTACGGCATCTGCCTGCGCGGCAAGGCCGGCTGGGGCGAGAACATGGCCTTCCTGTCGGCCATGGCCAATTCCTACGGCGCCAAATGGTTCGACATGGACTGGAAGCCGCAATTCGACGGCGAGGCCTGGAAGGCGACGCTGACCGACTATCTCGACATGATGAACCGGTTCGGTCCGCCCGGAGCCTCCAACAACGGCTTCAACGAGAACCTCGCCCTGTTCCAGCAGGGCAAGTGCGGTATGTGGATCGACGCCACGGTGGCGGCCTCCTTCGTGACCAACCCGAAGGATTCGACGGTCGCCGACAAGGTCGGCTTCGCGCTCGCCCCCGACACCGGGCTCGGCAAGCGCGGCAACTGGCTCTGGGCCTGGTCGCTCGCCATTCCCGCAGGCTCGCAGAAGGTCGATGCCGCCAAGAAGTTCATCGCCTGGGCGACCTCGAAGGACTACACCGCGCTCGTCGCCGAGAAGGAAGGCTGGGCCAACGTGCCGCCGGGCACCCGCACCTCGCTCTACGAAAACCCGGAGTACCAGAAGGTGCCCTTCGCCAAGATGACGCTCGATTCCATCAACTCTGCCGACCCGACCAAGCCGACCGTCGACGAAGTGCCCTATGTCGGCGTCCAGTTCGTGGCGATCCCCGAGTTCCAGGGCATCGGCACCGCCGTCGGCCAGCAGTTCTCGGCGGCGCTCGCAGGCACCGTCACCGCCGACCAGGCGCTCGCCAACGCGCAGCAGCTCGCCACGCGCGAGATGACAAGGGCCGGCTACATCAAGTGATCCACTCCCGGGAGGGGCTGGTCCGGCTCGCCGGGCCGGCTCCCACCGGATATCCTCGTGCCCATGGTCTCACGCGCCGGCCGCGCCCTGCAGCCGGCCGCTCCGGGGGGATATGCAGATGGCCACCGCACATTCCAGAACCGCCGCCCGCTTCATGATGGCGCCCGCCGTGCTGCTCCTGCTCGGCTGGATGATCGTGCCGCTGGCGATGACGATCTACTTCTCGCTCCTGCGCTACAATCTCCTGATGCCGGGCAACGAGAGCTTCGCGGGGCTGTCCAACTACTATTACTTCCTGACTGATCCGGCCTTCTTCACGGCGCTCTGGAACACGCTCGCCCTCGTCCTCGGCGTTCTTCTCATCACGGTGATCGGCGGCGTTCTCCTCGCCCTCCTCCTCGACCAGCCGATGTTTGGCCAGGGGATCGTGCGCATCCTCGTCATCGCGCCGTTCTTCGTCATGCCGACGGTCTCGGCACTGNTCTGGAAGAACATGTTCATGAACCCGGTCAACGGGCTTTTCGCCCATTTCGCCAAGGCGCTNGGATTCCAGCCCTTCGATTTCCTGGCGCATGCGCCNCTCACCTCGATCATCCTNATCGTGTCGTGGCAATGGCTGCCCTTCGCCACGCTGATCCTGCTCACCGCCATGCAGTCGCTCGACCGCGAGCAGATCGAGGCNGCGGAGATGGATGGCGCCGGGGCNTTCAGCCGCTTCGTCTATATCGTCGTGCCGCATCTGACCCGCGCCATCACCGTCGTCATCCTGATCCAGACGATCTTCCTGCTCTCTGTCTTCGCCGAGATCCTGGTGACGACCAATGGCGGCCCCGGGAACGCCACCACCAACATCACCTATCTCGTCTACGCCCAGTCGCTCCTGCAGTTCGACGTGGGCGGCGGCTCGGCCGGCGGCATCGTCGCCGTCGTCCTCGCCAACATCGTCGCGATCTTCCTGATGCGGATGATCGGCAAGAATCTCGACGCGTGAGGAGGATCGAAGATGGCCCGCGCAGTCTCGCCCCGCCGCATGTGGACCGCCACGATCGCCGCCTGGGCGATCGGCTTCCTGATCTTCTTCCCGATCCTCTGGACGGTGCTGACGAGCTTCAAGTCCGAGGCCGAGGCGATCGCCTCGCCGCCCTCGTTCCTGTTGTTCGACTGGACGCTCGAAAGCTATGCCGAGGTGCAGCAGCGCTCCAACTACGCGCTGCACTTCATGAACTCCGTCGTCATCTCGGTCGGCTCGACCCTGATCGGGCTGATCGTCGCCATCCCCGCCGCCTGGTCGATGGCCTTCGTGCCGGCCAAGCGCACCAAGGACGTGCTGATGTGGATGCTCTCGACCAAGATGCTCCCTCCCGTCGGCGTCCTGATCCCGATCTACCTGATCTTCCGCGACACCGGCCTTCTCGACAGCCGCGCCGGGCTGGTGCTGGTGCTCACGCTCATCAACCTGCCGATCATCGTCTGGATGCTCTACACCTACTTCAAGGAGATCCCCGGCGAGATCCTCGAGGCGGCGCGGATGGACGGCGCCACGCTCTGGTCCGAGATCGTCTACGTGCTGACGCCGATGGCGATCCCCGGCATCGCCTCGACGCTGCTCCTCAACGTCATCCTCGCCTGGAACGAGGCCTTCTGGACGCTGAACCTGACCGCGGCCAAGGCCGCACCGCTGACGACGTTCATCGCCAGCTACTCGTCGCCCGAGGGCCTGTTCTACGCCAAGCTCTCCGCCGCCTCCACCATGGCCATCGCGCCGATCCTGATCCTCGGCTGGTTCAGCCAGAAGCAGCTCGTGCGCGGCCTCACCTTCGGCGCCGTCAAATAGGGACACCACCATGGGACGGATACTCCTCGACAAGGTCACCAAGACCTTCGGCACCACCAACGTCATCCCCCCGCTCGACCTCAGCATCGAGGAAGGCGAGTTCNTNGTNTTCGTCGGCCCGTCAGGCTGCGGCAAGTCCACGCTCCTGCGNCTGATCGCAGGGCTCGAGGACGTCTCTTCCGGCCGCATCGAGATCGACGGAGTGGACGCCACCACGCTGCCGCCGGCCAAGCGCGGGCTTGCCATGGTGTTCCAGTCCTATGCGCTCTATCCACATATGAGCGTGAGGAAGAACATCGCCTTCCCCTTGAAGATGGCCGGGCTGCCACAGGCGGCGATCGACGCCAAGGTCGAAGCGGCGGCGAAGGTGCTCAACCTCACTGACTATCTGGAGCGCCGCCCGGGCCAGCTCTCCGGCGGCCAGCGCCAGCGCGTGGCGATCGGCCGGGCGATCGTGCGCGAGCCATCGGCCTTTCTGTTCGACGAGCCGCTCTCCAATCTCGACGCGGCGCTGAGGGTCAACATGCGGCTCGAGATCTCCGAGCTGCACCAGTCGCTGAAGACGACGATGATCTACGTGACCCACGATCAGGTCGAGGCGATGACGATGGCCGACAAGATCGTCGTGCTCAGGGCCGGCAACATCGAGCAGGTCGGCTCGCCGCTCGAGCTCTACCGCAATCCGGCCAACCTGTTCGTCGCCGGCTTCATCGGCTCGCCGCGGATGAACTTCCTCATCGGCGCCGAGGCGGCGAGCCGCGGCGCGCACACGATCGGCGTGCGGCCGGAGCATCTGAGGTTCTCCGATGCGGGCTGGGCCGGCACGGTCGGCGTGACCGAGCATCTCGGCTCAGACACCTTCGCCCACGTCCATCTCGACGGGCTCGGCACGGTCAATGTCCGCACCGGAGGCGACGCGGCGCTCGAGCCCGGCGCGCGGGTGCACGTCGCGCCCGACCCGGCGCGCATCCACCGTTTCGACGCCGATGGACAGGCGCTGCGATGACCCGGCTCGCTGGCAAGACGGCCCTGATCACCGGCGCCGCGCGCGGTATCGGCCGCGCCTTCGCCGAGGCCTATGTTCGCGAGGGCGCTCGGGTGGCGATCGCCGACATCGACTTCGAGCGCGCCGCGGCGACGGCTCGCGAGATCGGCGAGGCCGCCTTTCCTATTCGCATCGACGTGACCGACCAGGCCTCGATCGACGCGGCGGTCGGGGAAGCCGAGAGCCGCCTCGGCGGCATCGACATCCTCGTCAACAACGCCGCACTCTTCACCGCCGCGCCGATCGTCGAGATCACCCGCGCCGACTATGACCGCGTCTTTTCCGTCAACGTCGCCGGCACGCTCTTCACGCTCCAGGCCGTCGCCCGCTCGATGATCAAGCGCGGCAAGGGCGGCAAGATCATCAACATGGCGAGCCAGGCTGGCCGGCGCGGCGAGGCGCTGGTCGCCGTCTACTGCGCGACGAAGGCGGCGATCATCAGCCTCACCCAGTCGGCGGGCCTCGACCTGATCCGCCATGGCATCAACGTCAACGCCATCTCCCCCGGCGTGGTCGACGGCGAGCACTGGGATGGCGTCGATGCCTTCTTCGCCAGATACGAGAACAAGCCGCTCGGCCAGAAGAAGCGGGAAGTGGGCGCCGCCGTCCCCTTCGGCCGGATGGGCACGGCCGAGGACTTGACCGGCATGGCGATCTTCCTCGCCTCCTCGGAGGCCGACTACATCGTCGCCCAGACCTACAACGTCGACGGCGGCAACTGGATGAACTGAGCCGCGACCGGCTCGCGAAACAACAGACGAGAAGACTGCCCGCGCCGCACAGGCGGCAGCGGGAAGGAGACGAGCGTGACCGAAAAACCCTCCCGCGCCCCGACAGGCCCCCTCGCCCGCGCGGTCAAGGCGCCGACCTATGCCCGGGACGACCTGTCGGCGGGCATCGTCCATGTCGGCGTCGGCAATTTCCACCGCGCGCACCAGGCGCACTATCTCCATCGCCTGTTCGAGACCGGACGCGACCATGACTGGGCGATCGTCGGCGCCGGCATCAAGCCCTTCGACGCGGCGATGCGCGAGAAGCTCGCCGGCCAGGACTACCTGACCACCGTCGTCGAGCTCGACCCGAAGGGCTATTCGGCGGCGATCATCGGCTCGATGATCGACTTCGCGCCCACCGATCCGGAAAGCATCGTCGCCATCATGGCGCGGCCGGAGATCCGCATCGTCTCGCTGACGGTGACGGAGGGCGGCTACTACATCGACGCCAAGACCGGCGCCTTCGACGCCGACCACCCCGACATCCGGGCCGACGCAACCTCACCCGACCGCCCTGCCACCGTCTTCGGGATCCTGATCGCCGCGCTCCGGCGCCGCCGCGCGGCGGGGCTGCCCCCCTTCACGATCATGTCCTGCGACAACCTGCCGGAGAACGGCCACGTCACCCGGGCGGCCGTGCTCGGCCTCGCCCGGCAGACGCCCGGCGACATGGCCGATTACATTACCGGCGAGGTCGCGTTTCCGAATTCGATGGTCGACTGCATCACGCCGGCGACGGGGCCGCGCGAGATCGAGTTCGTGCGCGAGACCTTCGGCCTCGACGACGCCGCGCCGGTCGTGTGCGAGCCTTTCCGGCAATGGGTGCTGGAGGACCATTTCCCGCAAGGGCGGCCGGCATTGGAAAGGGTGGGCGTCGAGTTCGTCGCGGACGTCGCGCCCTACGAACTGATGAAGCTGCGCATCCTCAATGGCGGCCACGCGGTGATCGCCTACGCCTCGGCGCTGCTCGGCCACACCTATGCCTGGGAAGGCATGGCGGACCCCTTGGTGGCAAAATTCCTCGAAAAGCTCGAATTCACCGAGATGATCCCGACCGTGCCGGAGATCGCCGGCGTCAGCCTCCGGGACTACTACGCCAAGGTGGTCAAGCGCTTCGCCAATCCGGCGCTGGGCGACACGATCGCAAGGCTCTGCCTCGACGGCTCGAACCGGCAGCCGAAATTCATCCTGCCGACCATCGCCGACCGGCTCAAGGAGGGGCTCCCGGTCGACGGGCTCGCGCTCGAAACGGCCCTCTGGTGCCGCTACTGCATCGGGACCGGCGAGGACGGCGCGACCTATGCGATCGACGACGTCGCCGCGGCGCGGCTGACGCCGACCGCGGAAGAAGCCCGGACGCGACCGGAGGCCTGGCTGGAGATGCATGACATTTATGGTCCGCTCGGCGAAGACCCGGTTTTTCGCCGGGCTTTCGCCCGCGCGCTTGCCGACGTCTGGTCGAAGGGCGTGAAAGCGACGCTCGAGGCCTATCTCGCGCGCTGAGAAACCCGCTCAGGCGGCGTGGAGGCGATCGTCGCTTTCGTCGGCGCGCTGCCACCGGGCGAGAATCTCCTCGTGCCGGCTCAAGATGTCGGGCACGTCGCGCTCGGACGGAACGCCGAAGAGCGGGCCGCGCAGGGGCTGCGAACTCCACGACAGGATGAGCGGGGCGGCGATCATCGGCAGGCCGACCGGCAGGAGCCAGAAGAAGAGATCCGGCGCGTAGAACCGGGCGAGGACGAGCACGAGCACGCCGGCAGCGACGATCCACGACGAGGCGGCCCAGCTTTCGACGAGCGACAGGCGCCCGTCGCCGCGATTGTTCGTCGGCCAGCCGCCGTCCCGGCCCGACAGGACCTGATAGACGGCGCGGGTGGCGAACATCAGGAAGATCGGTGCGGTGAGCGACGAGAACAGGAGCTCGATCAGCGTCGAGCGGAAGACCATCGCAGCCCCGCCGAAAGCGCGGGCGCGGCCGGTCAACGCCGCCTTGACCGCGATCATCAGCTTCGGAACGACCAGGAGACCGAAAATGCCGATGAACAGGCCGATCGCCTTCGAAGTCTCCGACGGCGGGAAATAGGGGAACGGCCAGTTCGGTTCGGGGAAATAGTTGGGCGGCGGCGCGAAGGCCGGCGCGGCGATCGAGGCGGCGAGGAAGCCGAGCCAGAAGAGCGGCGCGACATAGGCCATGATCAGCTGGGCGAAGACGAAGCGCGACCAGCCGCGCAGGCCCGGCGCGCCGATGATGCGCACATATTGCAGGTTGCCCTGGCACCAGCGGCGATCGCGCTTGGCATGTTCAACGATGTTTTCCGGCCCCTCCTCGTAGGAGCCTTCGAGGTCGTCGTCGACGCGGACGATCCAGCCGGCGCGTGCGAGCAGCGCCGCCTCGACATAGTCGTGGCTGAGGATGTGCCCGCCGAAGGGCGGATCGCCGCGCAGCACCGGAAGGCCGCAGGATTGGGCGAAGGCCTCGACGCGGACGATGGCGTTGTGGCCCCAGAACGGGCCGCTGTCGCCTTGCATCATCGCCAGACCGCGGCAGAAGACCGGCGAGAAGAAAGCGGCCGAGAACTGCATCGCCCGGCCGAACAGCGACCGCGCGCGCACGATCTTCGGCAGCGTCTGCAGCAGGCCGAGGCGGGGCTCCGCCTCCATGCGGCGGATCATCTGCAGGATGGTCTCGCCTTCCATCAGGCTGTCGGCGTCGAGAATGACGGCATAATCGTAGGCAGCGCCCGAGCGCACGACGAAGTCCTCGATGTTGCCGGCCTTCTTGCCGACGTTGCTGACGCGTCGGCGATAGAAGAAGCGGCCGAGCCCGTCGCGCTCGGCGACGAGGCGTGCGAAGAGCTTTTCCTCCGCCTCGGCGATCTCGGGGTCGCGCGTGTCGGAGAGGACGGCGAAATGGACCTTGCCCGGCGCACCGGCGGCGGCGATCGAGGCATCCATGGCCGCGAGCCGCGAGAAGGTGACGAGCGGGTCCTCGTTATAGACCGGCATCAGCACGATCGTGCGGCCGGTGATCGGCGCCTGTGGATCATAGGCGGGCGGGCGCGCACGCGTCGTGAGGCCGAGGAGCGCCTGCGCGGCGCCCCAGGCGAGCCAGAGCGTGGAGATGAGGATCAGGAAGGCGCGGACGTAGTCGAACGCGTCCAGCCCGTCGGACTCGCCGAACTGGAGAAAGAGCACGAACGCGCCCAGCCCGGTGACGACGCTGAAGGCGATCGCACCGGCGCGCAGGAGGTCGGCGCCCGTCCGCCGCACGATCAGCGGTCCGATCGGGCGTGTCCGAGGGCGACCTGCCGGACGCCGAGGAAAAGGGCGCCGAAGAGGCGGCGCGACGCCTGGCTGTCCGGCTCGAGTTGCTGGCGAGGCATGGAAAGCGGCGCATGCGGCAGGGCGAAGGGCGAAACGCCGCTCTCGCGCCCGGTAAACGCGCCGTCGGAAAGCATGTCGATATCATGGGCCACGCGCGTGGCCGTATTCGCAGCGGTGAATGCGGTCATTGCTTGATCCATTGATAGGCCCATGTCTCAGACAATCTTCGACCGTAACCCTCGACATGGGCGGTAAGTTCCACGGTCGCTCCGCTTTGTGCGGTCACATCGACGACGAGACGCCAGGTGTCCTTCCACGGAATGCGGGACAAATCCTTGGAAACGATCTCGCCGTTCGAAACCGAAACGGCGGCCTCGAGGTCCTTGATCGCGTCGCCGGGCAGGCTCGAGAGCATCCCGCCGCGGAAGTCGACGACGAACTTGCGGTGGTC
>Ga0065721_10053268_pt1 | contig 10231 bp, 8 predicted proteins | sample Mesricmetagenome_FD_59108 | JGI IMG/M metagenome (GOLD analysis project Ga0065721, IMG submission 59108) | Mesophilic microbial community from rice straw/compost enrichment Sample: eDNA_1 v2 (version 2) | ecosystem: Engineered > Solid waste > Grass > Composting > Bioreactor | place: USA: Davis... | reverse complement strand
CCAAGGCGAGGAACTGCAGCAGCCACTCGTGCAAGTCCGGACTATCAGCGATTCCGGGATAAAAGTAGCCGACGAATTCGTGCTTCTGAACCCGCCATTCCGCCGTCTCTTCGACCGGATATTGATGGGTAGCCGCCATCAATTCGGCGATCTTGGCGTGTCCCTGCTTATTCAGCTTCGAGATCGGGGCCCCGTCGTAAGACGTCAGAAGCATCTTGCTGCCCCTGTCATTCACCCCGACCCCGAACGGCGTGGATACGGGAACCCCGTTATCCGAAAGCCCCCTCAACAATCCGTACTGGTACGTGATATCCGGCTTCGAGGACTTGTCCCATACCTTGAGCACGTAGCTCGTATCGCCCAAAGTCAGCTTATGCACGCTTGCTTCCAATCCGCTCCGCATCGGCTGCAGAACGACCGACTTCACTTGTTCGCACAATCGATCGACCGCATCTGTCTTGATCGACCAGCTCGTTCGTTTGAGCAAGCTCCGTGCGTCGCTCATCCGCTTATACGCCCGTTCTTTTCTTCTGATTGTTCGGTTTTTTCTTAATCTGGCTCTTCATGGCCTTCACATCGGTAGAATAATGGTCTTGACGGCTTTGCCCCTGGCGCTGCGCCTGTTTTTTCTGCTCCAGCATTCGTTTCATGGCGTCTCCGAGGCTGACTTTTTTCGGTTCGTCGTTCATTCGCGGTTCACCCTTCGTCAATAGATGGCTTCAGTATATCATAGCGGAACTTTCCGTACATGCAGAAGGAATTATTGCCCAATCCATCGAAGTAGTTAGTTCAACAAATTATTACAAGGCAGGCGAGAGTTCGACATGAAAAAGGGAATAACCGTGCTCATCTGCTGTCTCCTGCTGACGGCGTGCGGCGACCATGCGGATCGTTCGAACGTTAAGCAGGCATACAAGCCTAGCATGGACGTGAAGCTGGAGCTGGACGGCAGAAAATTGAGAGTGACCGTCGATACCGACATGCATATATCGCCAGAGCACTACGGCATGCAGCGCAGCGAAGGCGAGGGCCATATCCATATGTACCTGGACGACCAAGCCAAGATCGGCGTGAAGGAGAACATTTACGAGTTCCCTCCTTTGACACCCGGCCGCCATACGCTCAAAGTCAGCTTGCACAATAATGACCATACGCCTTACGACGTTACGGTGAAGAAGGAATTCGATATCAAATGACGACAGAGACGCATAAGCCCCTATTCCGCAGATTTAGCCTACAGACGAAGCTGCTCATGCTCGTTACGGTCGTTACCGTCGCCATGATGTCAGTCATCGTATGGTTTGACACCTACAACCTTCGCAAATCCGTCGAGGAGACGTACGTGAGGCAGCTCGACGGAATGACGACCGCTATCAACGGCAGATACGAGGAATCTCATTCCATCAAGGACGTTCAACAGATTTTCGACTATATCCAATATAAGAATCAGGATGTGCTGCAGCTAACGCTGTTCGGCGAGGAAGAAATCCAAGCTTCGACGGACCGCAGCCGCATCGGCGATCCATCTCCTTCGAACTTGCTCGGTATGCTGGAAGGCAACCGTACGCTCGTCGAACATCTTAACGACGAAGCCGACGGCGTTCCGAAGGACCGGCTGACCGCCCCGCTCAAGGAAGACGGGGTCACGATCGGCGCGATCGAGCTGCTGATCGACACTTCCGACAGCAAAGCGTTGATCCGGACGCGCGTACAGATCATCATCGTCGTCGGATTGGGCATAACCGTACTCCTGTTGCTGTCGCTGTCCTACATCATCCGCAAGTTGCTGCTTCGTCCGCTTCTCAAGCTGCGGGCAGCCGCCGTATCCGTGAAGCAAGGGCTGCCTTACAAGGACATTTCGCTCAACTCCAGCCAGGAGATCAACGAGGTCGCCTCCGCGTTCAACGAGATGGTCATCGACCTCGAAGGCCGTTATACCGAGCTGAAGAAAGCGATGGATATCGTGCAGCACACCCAGAAGCAATTGGTCGAATCGGAGAAAATGGTTGCCCTGGGCAATCTCGTCGCCGGCGTGTCGCACGAGATCAATACGCCGATCGGAATCGGCGTAACCGCCGTCTCGTTCATGGACGAGAAATCGAAGGAATTCCAAGCGCTATACGCGAGCGGGACCATGAAGCGATCGGATCTCGAAGAGTACCTGCGCGTAATCCAAGACACCACCGGAATGATTCAGACGAACCTGTTCCGTGCCTCGGAGCTCATTCGCAGCTTTAAGCAGGTCGCCGTCGACAGCAGCGCGCAAGCGAAGCGACGCTTCAAGCTGAAGGCTTACATCCAGGAAGTGCTCGTCAGCTTGCAGCCGAATCTGAAGAAGACGAAGCATCTCGTCGAGGTTCACGGCTCGGATCAGATCGAGCTGAACACGGATCCCGGCACGATCTCTCAGCTGCTGACCAATTTCATTATGAACTCTTTGATCCATGCTTTTAACGATATAGAAGAGGGCAAGATCGAGATCCACGTGCTCGAGTACAACGGCAAGGTCACGATGCGCTATTCCGATAACGGCAGAGGAATGCCGCCTGAAGTCGTCTCGCAAATCTTCGAGCCGTTCTTCACGACGAATCGCAGCGGCGGCGGCACGGGGCTTGGCATGCATATCGTCTACAATCTCGTCGTCCAGTCGCTCGGCGGCACAATTACGTGCGAGAGCGAGCTAGGGCAAGGCACCGTATTCACAATAGAGATACCGAATTCATGAGGGGGCTTCAAGCATGACGACGAATCACACAGACGATTTCCTCGTATTCGCCGATGAAGATAATACGGTCGCGCCGGTTGACGGGTCCGCCGACAGCGACCTATGGAAGGTCATTATTGTCGATGACGAGAAGGAAGTTCATCAGCTTACGCGTATGGTGCTCAGCGATTTCGAGTTCGACGGCAAACGCCTGCAGTTCATTAGCGCTTATTCCGAAGCGGAGGCGCGCGCTCTGATCGAAGAGCATGCGGACGCGGCGGTCATCCTGCTCGATGTCGTCATGGACGCGGACGATACCGGCTTGAAGCTTGTCAAATACATACGCGAGGACCTCGGCAGAACCTCGGTTCGTATTATTCTGCGCACCGGACAGCCCGGACAGGCACCGGAACGAGTCGTGATCGCGAACTACGATATTAACGATTACAAGGAAAAAACCGAGTTAACCTCGCAAAAGCTGTTCACGACGATGATGGCCGCGCTCCGTTCTTTTCGGGATATTATGGTCATCGAGAACAATAAAGTCGGGTTGGAGAAAATCATTAACTCATCCGCCGACCTGTTCGAGCTCAAATCGATGCGCAAGTTCGCCTCCGGCGTCCTCACGCAGCTGACTTCGATTCTGAACCTGAACAAGAACGCGCTTCATTGCAACAGCTTCGCCGCCGCGAAGGGCGGGCAAGAGGAGATATACATTCTAGCGGCATCCGGGGACTATTCCTTCAACGATAACGAGAAAATCGAGAACGTCGTTCCCGTGCACGTCTATCACTGCATCGAGCAGACGTTCAAGAACAAGACGAGCGAGTTTCAAGATTCTTACTTCACTTGTTATTTCCGCAGCAAGTCCGGCAAGGAGAACGTAATCTATTTCGAGGGGTCCAAAGACTTGAACGAGTGGAATCGTTATTTAATTGAGATTTATTGCGCTAACGTCTCGATCGCGTTCGAGAACATCTATTTGAACGAGGAAGTCGAGAACACGCAGAAGGAAATCATATTCACCTTAGGGGAGATCGCGGAAACTCGCTCCAGGGAGACCGGCTATCACGTTAAGCGCGTCGCCGAATATACGAAGCTGCTGGCGCTCAAATACGGCATCCCCGAGGAAGAGGCGGAGATGGTCAAGCTTGCGTCGTCGATGCACGACGTCGGTAAAGTAGCCGTTCCGGACGCGATTCTGAACAAACCGGGCAAGCTGACGCCGGAGGAATTCGACGTCATCAAGAACCACGCAAATTACGGCTACGCGATGCTGAACCATTCGCAACGCGAGATCATCCAGACCGCCGCGATCATCGCTTACCAGCATCACGAGAAGTATGACGGCACGGGTTATCCGAACGGGCTTGCCGGCGATAACATTCATATCTACGGCCGGATCGTCGCCTTGGCGGACGTGTTCGACGCGCTCGGCAGCGACAGGGTGTACAAGAAAGCGTGGCCGCTGGAACAGATCCTGGACTACTTCAAGGAGCAAAGCGGACGTCACTTCGACCCCACGCTCGTGAAGATTTTCTTGGACAACCTGGACGGCATGCTGGCGATCAGAGATCAATACGCGGAATAGCACTGCGAAGATTGCGCGAGAATTGGTCGGGTTGGGCGACTAACTTCAGGCGAAACGCGGTCATACACGAAAATTAGTCGGGTTGGGCGACTAACTCCGAGCGAAACGCGGTCATGCGCGAGAATTAGTCGGGTTGGGCGACTAACTTCAGGCGAAACGCGGTCATGCGCGAGAATTAGTCGGGTTGGGCGACTAACTCCGAGCGAAACGCGGTCATGCGCGAAAATTAGTCGGGTTGGGCGACTAACTCCGAGCGAAACGCGGTCATGCGCGAGAATTAGTCGGGTTGGGCTACTAATTCCGAGCGGATCGCGGTCATGCGCGAGAATTGGTCGGGTTGGGCGACTAACTCCAGGCGAAACGCGGTCATGCGCGAGAATTAGTCGGGTTGGGCGACTAACTCCGAGCGGATCGCGGTCATGCGCGAGAATTAGTCGGGTTGGGCGACCAATTCCGAGCGAAACGCGGTCATGCGCGAGAATTAGTCGGGTTGGGCGACTAACTTCAGGCGAAACGCGGTCATGCGCGAACAACAAACAAAAGTGGCCCCATGGACTCTGAAGTCCATGGGGCCACCGCTATTCTATACGATCGGTTCGAATATCCCGAATACCCGCTTGCCGATCTTGACCGACTGCAGCCGCTTGAACTTGTCGTGACGCAGCTTCTGGCTCTTGTCGGCTATAATCGCGAGCACGGAACGAGATGGCGCCATCCGCTCGTATGCGAGCTCGAACAGGTCGTTCACCGGGTCCGCGCTGTCCCCGGTCCAACTGACGATGTCGCCGTACGGCAGGTCGGTAATGACGAGATTCACGTCCCGGCACTGCTCCGGCGGCACTTCCCCGGGCTTCGTAATGTCGGCAGCGAACGTCTCTACGCTCTCGATGCGAGAGCCTGCGAGAAGACTACCTAACCTATCTGCACTAGCCACCGCATCACGATGAGAGGCCTTGCCGTACAACTCGAACAGCCTCCCCAACTCAGCCCGCCGCTCGCCAAGCCCACCAGGCGTCAACAGCGACAGGTTCTTGTCCGCAACCCCCAGCACTTCCGCATTAACGTCCGAGGCATACACGCGATCCACCCGACCGCCATGCAGCAAGCCGATCACCGTCAGCAGATAAGCTCCTCCGCAGCATGGATCGTAGACCGAATACGGTCCGCTTACTCCCTTGCTCTCGAGGAACCCCATGCAACGCTGCGCGATCTCGCTCGCCAGCCGCACGGGGAACGCCGTCGTCCCCCGCGCGTTGTATAGCACTCTTCCACTCGCGAAATCCTCATAGTTACGGTCGACCGTCTCGTAGAGGTATTCCATTACACCATCACTTTGCAAATATCGTTAGTGAATGCGACCGGATCCTCGATCGGCAAGCCTTCGATCAGCAGCGCTTGATGGTAGAGCAGCGTCGTGTACAGCTCCAGCTTCGTCTTATCGTTCGCATACGCGTCCTTCAGCGACTGGAACACCGGATGGTTCACGTTAATCTCCAGCACTTTGTCCGCTTGGACGTCGCCGGCGTTCGGCATTTGCTTGAGTACCTTCTCCATCTCGATCGTCAGCTCGCCTTCCGTGGAGATGCAGACCGGATGGGACTTCAGCCGTTTCGAAGCGCGGACGTTCTTCACCTTATCCGACAGCTGAGACTTCATCGCTTCGAACAGGTCTTTGTTCTCCTCGCCCTCGTCCTTGGCGTCCTTCTCGTCGGCTTCGATGCCGAGGTCTCCGCTGGATACGGACTTGAATTCCTTCTCCTTGTACTTGCCGATCATCTTGATCGCGAATTCGTCGATATCGTCGGTGAAGTACAGAATTTCATAGCCCTTATCCGCGACGAGCTCCGTCTGAGGCAGCTTCTCGATCCGTTCGATCGATTCACCCGACGCATAGTAGATATACTTCTGGTCTTCCGGCATTCTGGCGATATACTCGTCGAGCGTAACTTGCTTCTTCTCCTTGGACGAGTAGAACAGCAGCAGATCCTGCAGCACTTCCTTGTTCATGCCGTAGTCGCTGTATACGCCGAACTTCAGCTGTCTGCCGAACGCCTTGTAGAACTCCTCGTACTTGTCGCGTTCGTCCTTCAGCAGGCTCTGGAGCTGGCTCTTGATCTTGCTCTGGATGTTCTTCGCGATCAGCTTCAGCTGGCGGTCGTGCTGCAGCATCTCGCGGGAGATGTTCAGCGACAGGTCCTCGGAGTCGACGAGGCCCTTCACGAAGCTGAAGTAGTCCGGCAGCAGGTCCGCGCACTTGTTCATGATCAGGACGCCGCTGGAGTACAGCTCGAGCCCTTTCTCGTACTCCTTCGTATAGTAGTCGAAAGGCATGCTGCCCGGAATGTACAGAATCGCGTTATAGCGGACCGCTCCGTCGACGCTGATATGGATATGCTTAAGCGGCGTATCGAAGCCGTAATGCTTCTCGTTGTAGAAGCTGTTGTAATCTTCGTCCGTCAGCTCGCTCTTGTTCTTCTTCCAGATCGGAACGAGGCTGTTGACCGTCTGCTCTTCCTGATATTGCTCGTATTCGTCCTCCGTGCCTTCCTTCTTGCGGCTGCGGGAGACGTCCATCTTAATCGGATAACGAATGAAGTCGGAATACTTCTTAATGATCGAACGAAGGCGATACTCCTCGAGGAACTCGTCGTAGCTGTCGTCCTCCGTGTTCGCTTTGATCTTCAACGTAATCTCCGTACCGACTTCGGCTTTATCGGCCGGCTCGATCGTGTACCCGTCCGCGCCTTCGGACTCCCATTTGAACGCGCCGTCACCGTCGAGAGGGCGGCTGATGACCGTCACGCGGTCTGCGACCATAAAGGCGGAATAGAAGCCGACGCCGAATTGGCCGATGATGTCGTGACCGTCCTTGGATTCGTTCTCCTTCTTGAAGGCGAGAGAGCCGCTCTTGGCGATAATCCCGAGATTGTTCTCGAGCTCCTCGCGGGTCATGCCGATACCCGTATCGCGGATCGTCAGCGTTCTGCTGTCCTTGTCCGCGATTACTTTTATGTAGTAATTGTCCTTGTCGAAAACGATGGAATCGTCGGTTAGCGCGCGGTAGTAAATTTTATCGATGGCGTCGCTGGCGTTCGAAATAAGCTCTCTTAAGAAAATTTCCCGCTGCGTGTAGATCGAGTTGATCATCATCTCGAGCAGACGCTTGGATTCGGCTTTGAACTGTTGCTTGGACATTGCGATTACCCCTTTGCGACATAGATTAGCACTCTAACCATTAGAGTGCCAACACTATTTATGTACCATTATCTCCAAGCACCTGTCAAGGTTTCGGGGAGTTCACTCCGCCCTGCGCAGCTTCCCGCGAAAGACGACCGCGAGCCACAGCATGACGACAGGCAGCCCGAAAGCGATCGGAAGCGCGATGTACGGCCATATTTTCTCGAGATATTCCATAGCTTTGAAATGATCGCCAACGATCCGGTAGCTGAACCCGGCGATGACCAAACAAGCCGGAACGATCATCCATCTGTCTCTTCGAAGTCCGAACAGCTTCGACATCGATACCGACGTCCCGTAGATGCAGATCATAATCTCGAACAGCACGGGGACGGAGTATAGGGCGATCATAATCATTTCGTATCGTTGCAGGAAGTCGCCGATGTGCGCGTTCCGAGCCAGCTTCATGCAGGAGACCGTGTATTGAGACGTTACCTCCGAGGACAGAACGGCTCCTTCCAATAACGCCCAGATGAGCGTCACCATCCCCGTAGCCGCTAAGCCGGTCATGCCGATCCGCCCGCCGTGTTTATCGGCGTTATTAACGAACGGCATGACGATCGCAGCCATCATAACCGCCATCGCGCAATCCGCGTCATAGTGCAGACTCGCTTCAGCCACCGCGGGAAATCCGTTCTCAAGCACGGGAAGCAGGTTGCGAATATCGAATTCGTGGGTCGATCCGATAATAATAAGCACGTTCAGCAGGAAAATAAACAGCATGCCAAGCAACGCCAACCGCGCGACGACCTCTAAGCCGTAGAAGCAGCCCAGTGCGCCGACGAGCAGAGAGGAGACGAGGAACAGCGACAGCGGCGCCTCCGGCAGAAAATAATCCCGCAGATGATAGACGAAGGTGATCATGATCGGACCGCTCGAGGCGATGAAGAACACGAGGACGATCAAGGCGACAACCTTCCCAAGCCACTTGCCTAGCACAGCCTCTCCTAGCGACAAGAAATTCATGCCCGGCGCGCGCTTCAACGCCATATACGTAATGTACATGATGATCATCCCCTGCAGCGTGCCGAGCAAAGTCGCCAGCCACATGTCCTGTCCGGCGATTCGCGCCAGCGTCCCTTGCGTCACGCCTATCGATTTGACGAAGATCATGTTGACGATCATCGCAATGAACATCCCGTTGCTAATCCGAATTTTCGTCATTTTACACTTCCCACCGACTTCAATACGACGCTATTCACTTTCGCTTTCACCGTCACTTCGATTGGAGCCTCGGAGAACGCGGAGCTCCACTGGTTACCGATCTTGCGCCATTCCGCCGGGAACTTGTTGCGGAAGACGTCCGCCAGCTTCAAGATATCGGAGTGGAATTCACGCTGCGCTTTGTGCAGGGTCGCCTCGATCGTCTCTTTCAACTGGTCCTCCAGCGACCGTTCGATGTCGGCGCGGAGCTTGGCGATATCCGTATCGCACCCCGACTCTACGACGTCCGCCTTCGTTCGCAGCGAGATTCGAAATTCCGGCTGCTGATTCCTATAGGAAGGAGTGACCTTCAGCTTCGCATCGCGAAATTCCACGGACAGCTTGTTGCCGTTGTTCGGACAGCCGATGGCCACGATGCCGTTATCCAGCCTTTCCGTAAAAAACAACAGACTGCGCGTCTCCTCCGGGGAGAGCCAGCCGACCATTGTCGCCTCTTTGAAAGCAGCAGCCCCCGCCAATTCGACCTGCTTAAGCGAGCCGTGCTCCTGCGGCTTCTTGTTCGATATTCCTCTCGATACGAGCGACAATCTAGCCAATACCGGCTGGGACGAAGTGCTTAAGTACGCTTCCTCCAGGTTCTTCATATCGCTCGACGGCGCCTGGCTGACGATCTTGTTGTCCCGGAACAAATTATCGACTGCTTCGCCCGGCACGACTTCAAGCCCTGTAATCGTCGAGACGATCTCGGCAGGCGAATCCGATGTCACGGCTACCCTCGTATTCATGCGCAATTCGTGGTTCCGCGTGAAAAAGTCGATCATGTCCTCTATTCCGTTCCTGGCGTAATCCTCTTGGAGGACGATGACGAAGTTGTGCGCCCAGTATACCCTGCGCGAGGCGAATCTCCCGAGGTTACGAATCGCTTCGAATAGCGTCTCCCCTTCGGCTAACGCGGAATAGATAGGCTCTCCGGTTCCTCCCGAAGGAGCGCCGGTCTGCCCTCTCGCATCCGACGGGCGGATCATCTGCGCGGAGAGTCTGATCGTGCCGGGTTTCTCTCCGTTCTCGATGCCGACCGCCGTCACGATCGCCAGCTCATTGATCTGCCGTTGGCCGACGCAAGAGGTGCACGTCATTAACGCGACCAGCGCCGCGCACCACATAAGTATGGTTCTAGTCATGTCTTTCCCTTCCTCGGACTCGGCATTTGCATATCTGCCTCGCGCTGCGAATCTTGGGCGAACTGCGGCCTTCGATCCATCATCCATATCGGCAGCCTGAGCACCATGTCGCGTTGTTCGGAGTGACGGTACGGGCTAGCGGGTGCCAAGTACGGTTCGCCGAACGAACGGATCGACAGCGCGTGCAGCAACAGCGCGAAGAACATCGTCGCGAAGCCCAATAGGCCGAAGAGACCGGATGCGATCAAGATCGGGAACCGGAACAACCGGATCGCCAGCGAGGAAGTATAGCTCGGAATCGCGAACGACGATATGCCCGTGATCGCCACGACGATGACCATGAACGGCGATACC
>Ga0065721_10053267_pt1 | contig 10232 bp, 7 predicted proteins | sample Mesricmetagenome_FD_59108 | JGI IMG/M metagenome (GOLD analysis project Ga0065721, IMG submission 59108) | Mesophilic microbial community from rice straw/compost enrichment Sample: eDNA_1 v2 (version 2) | ecosystem: Engineered > Solid waste > Grass > Composting > Bioreactor | place: USA: Davis... | reverse complement strand
CTGGCGAACGAACGGTTCGGCTTGTCCGCGGACCGCATTTCCGACACGACGGTTACGCATATGACCGATTCGCGCGCGACGGGATATTTCTCCAAGCACGGCTACATGGACGAATACGAGAAGGCCAGATCGGAGCGTACCCCTACCGACGTGTACGTCGTCGAAATCTACGCGGAAGGCGTTCCGGGGGCTTTGACGATTTCGTTGAACATGGAAAACGGCAAGCTGGTGGCCTGGAAGCATATTCGAAGCTCTTCCGGAACGGCCGACCCGGCGGCCTCGGAGCAACCGGGCGATGCGAATGCCGACCAGGCTTCCGCCGCGCTCCGATACGCATCATGGTTCGGAATAGCCGCCGCCGATTGGGAGTGGACCGGCAGCTATTCGCGCGAGTCCGGGTACGAGTTCTCATCGCGCGGGGAAAGCATAGGAGAATCCCGGCTATGGCTGAAAGTCCGGCCGCCCGCGTCGTATACGCTGACCGCCTCCTCCTTTCCGCAGTGGCAAGAAGGCGCCGTCGAATACGGTACGGAGCTCCCGCCCTCTTTCGTCGCCTATATGAAGGAGCAGGAGAAATGGGCGGCCGATCTGTCCGCGTTCGGCTACCTTCTCCCCCAAGTGCTGTTGTTCGTCTTCGCCATCATCTACGCGGGCACGCACGGCCGTCATACGTCTTACCGGAGGGGCATCTTCCTGTCGCTCGCCTTCTTCGTGCTCTACGCGATTTTCACGATCAACATAATCCCGGGGCTGCGCGCGGCGACCTGGGATTCGGGCATTCGCATCGGGGACAATCTCAATCTGACCATCAGCCTCGTCACTTATGCGGCGATGGCGCTGCTGACGTACTTCTCCGCGGTGGGGGGAGACGGCCTGTGGAAATCGATGGGGCTGTCGCTCTGGCCGAGATGGCGGGAGGCCGATTACGGCGCTAAAGTGCTGAGAAGCGTGAAGGAAGGCTATTTTCTCGCGTTTATCCTGCTCGGCGCCCAGTCCGTCATCCTGCTCGCGCTGGAACAAACGCTCGGCTCGTTCGCCGCTTCGGACGCGTCGCAGTCCATGTACAACATGAGCATACCGCTGCTGCTTCCCCTGCTGGCCTGGTGCGCGGGCATTTCCGAAGAGCTTCAAAGCCGGCTGTTCGGCATCGGCCTGTTCCGCAGTTGGTTCGTCGGTCTCGCGCGCAAGCTGAAGGGAGGCAAAGAACCGTCCCGCCGAACGATTGCCGTTCTGACGACGATCGCGATCGTGCCTCCGGGACTGTTATGGGCCATCGGCCACGTCGGGTACGCGGTTTACCCGGTATATACCCGGGTCATCGAGCTCGTGCTTCTGTCCTTCCTGTTCGGGTGGTTTATGCTGCGCTTCGGCGTGATCACCGTCATCTTCGCCCACGTGACGCTGGACGCGATCCTGATGGGCTTGCAGATGATGTTCGACGGCTTGCCCTGGGACTTCGCGGGCGGCGTGTTCAGCTTGATCTTCCCGGCCCTCGTCGGCATCGTCATCTGGAAGCTTCACGGGGCAGTTCGATGGAAAACCTGAATAAGCCGTCCGAATAGGCGAGATAAGCGCGGCCTCCGTGAAGCTCGGCGACGCTGCGGGCGATGGCGAGCCCTAGACCCGCCCCGCCGCGCTTATCCGGATTCGAACGGGATTCGTCGACCTTGTAGAAGCGATCGAATAGCCGTTCGGCTTGTTCGTCGGCGATCGGCTCCCCCCGGTTCTCGACCGAGACCGTAGCCGAGTCGACTCCCTGCTCCAACGATACGGCGACTTTTCCCGGTTTGACGGAAAATTTCAAGGCGTTCACAAGGAGATTCTCTACCGCCCTGCGCAATTTCTCCGGATCGACGTCTACCGCCATGCCCTCTGCGGGCATTCTCGCTTCGAGTTCGATCCGCGCCTCCTTGGCGAGAGGCTCCGTCTCCGCAAGCATCTGGACGAGCATCTCCCGCAGGTCGATCGTCTCCGTCTCGAGCTTCGTCTCGCTTTGGGACAGTCTCGTATACTCGAACAGTTCGTCGACCAGCGTCTTCAGCTGCATCGCCTTGTTGAGGGTATTTCCGACAAAACGCTCGTATTCCGCCTCGTCCCGATACGCTCTGTCCCTCAGCAATTCCAAGTAGCCGAGAATGCTCGTCAACGGCGTCCTCAAATCATGGGACACCCCGGTGATCAGCTCCATCCTCGATTTCTCGTGCCGCCTTTCCTTCTCGATCAAGCTCTCCAGCTTCTCGGCCATGGCGTTGATCTGCCCGGCGACGCCGCCCAGCTCGTCCTTCCTTTCGGCGGGAAGCCGGTAACCCAGATTGCCGCCGGACAGGATCGTCAACCCTTGGGACAGCTTCTGCATGAAACGGATGATCGGACGGGTCAACAGGAAAAAAACGAGCGCGAACGTTCCCAGGAAAGCAAGGAGCGTGATCGGAATATCGAACACGAGGCCGATCGGCACCGCGACGGACGCGGCCAAGCCCGCGAGGAAGCTGGCGACGAACGCCCACACCAACCGGAATCGAATGCTCCTTCTTCCGGATACGACGGACCATACGTTAATTTTCAATTTTATATCCCACTCCCCACACCGTCTTGATATAGATCGGCTGCCGGGGATTGTCCTCGATTTTCTCCCGGATGTTGCGAATGTGGACCATGACCGTGTTTTCGGAATACCCCGCCGGCTCTTTCCATACCTTTTCGTAGATTTTGTCCGCATGGAACACTTGCCCCTTATGGGTCGCAAGCAGCTCGAGGATGGCGAATTCGAGCGGTGTCAGCGCCACTTCCCGACCTTTGACGGTTACGCGGTGTCTCGCGATATCGACGGTCAAATCCTTCAAGTACACGGCGTCGGGGCCGTCTTGCGCGGATGTCATTCCGGACCGTCGGAGCTGTGCCTTTATCCTTGCGATCAGCTCCAGCGCGCTGAACGGCTTCGCGACGTAATCGTCCGCGCCGATGGACAGGCCCGTGATTTTGTCGATTTCCTCCTGTTTGGCGGACAGCATGATGATCGGAACGCCGGACGTTTCCCTTATTTTCATGCAAGTCCGTATGCCGTCCAGCTCCGGCATCATCACGTCCAAGACGACCAAATCGACTTTCTCTTTTGCCAATCGCTCCAATGCCCCGATGCCGTTCTCCGCTTCCAGCACGCGAAACCCTTCGTTGCGCAAATAGACGTGAATGACGTCCCGGATCTCGGATTCGTCGTCGACGACCAGTACGGTTTTCCGATGCATCGTCCGCCTGCACTCCTTTGCGTTTCCATTCCTTCCTATTCTAAACGCTGGATAGATCGATATGGAAGTCCTGCGACGAACGATGCTCCTCTTTTCGGCAGACGTAGACGAACGCCGGCGGGACGTTCCAAGGAACGAACTTGATTTTCTCGATCCGGAATCGTTCGGACAATCGCTTCTTCATCTGAAGGGAATATTGGAAAGCGACGAATAGGCCGCCGGGCTTCAGCGCTTCCAGAATCTGCGAGATCAGCTCTTCCCGAAGGCTTGGAGGAAAATTGTAAAACGGCAGGCAGCTGACGACGCAGTCGAGCCGAGCGGCGCCGTCATGTTCCAAGACGCGCATCAGGTTGGCGGCGTTGGCGGCCTGCCTGAAATTCGGATATTGCCGGATCAGCCGGCTTCTCATCCGGTAATCCTTCTCGAACAAATACACCTTCGCGTCCGGCCTGACTTTCCGGGCGATCGTCCGAGTGACGGCTCCCGTCCCCGAACCGAGCTCGGCAACCGATCGCACGGACGCCCATGGGATTTCTTCGGTCATGCCGTCGGCCAGAAATCTCGAGCTCGGGATAAGGCTCCCGACTTGTTTCGGACGGCGGAGAAATTTGCGCAGGAACAATCGGGTTTCCTCGTTCATCGCGTTCACGGGAAGCTCCTTCCTTCGGTCGCCTCTCCGCGGGAAGAAAACCTGTTCGCCAGCACGGGCAAGAGTTCTCCCGCCAGCCAGTAAACGAGCTTGGCCGCGAGCAATCCGCCCATGACGTCCGCGAGCACGTGCTGCTTAATGAACAAGGTAGACGCGATGATGGCGGCGGCCACGATCGCGATCGGAAATCTGGCCTTCAAGCGCAAGGCCCGGGATCCGTAAACCATGAGCGCGCTCGTCATCACGTGAACGCTCGGAAAGCAGTTGTACGGTTGGTCGTTGTCGTACACGAAAGAGACCAAGCGGTTAAAGAAGCCGTCCGGCGGAACTTCGGGCCGGGGCACCGTCGTCTGGAAGAGAAGAAAGACGAGGTTGGACAAGAGAAGGCCGAGACACGTCGCGAGGACCGAGCGGTAGTACTCCGTCTTGTCCTTTCGGAGTATCAAGACGAAGACGGCCAGCATAAACGGATACCAGATCGCGTAAGGCAACGCGAACGCGGAGATAAAAGGAATGTTTCCGTCGACTTCGGTCGCCAGCGACAGGACGTTTCCGTTCGGCCGGTTTTGCAGGACGTACAGCACGTTGATGGCCGGGATGGCCAGCAGCGCGAGAAGCGGCTTCCAATCGGTCTTGCGTTCGAGGTTCGGCCGGCTTGCTTCGTCGGGGAAGACCGATTCGTTGGTTTTCATCGAGAGTTCCTCCTTATGATGATTAGGATGAACCCATCATAGAAAACAATAATAAGAATCCCCCCGAGAAGAATCTGAAGATTTCTTAAAGAATCGATTCCGAATATTCGCGCGCGACTTCCGAAGCCGGGCGGCTTTGGACGTCCATCGCCCGAGGCTCCCGCTTCGCGTGCAGTTTCCTCAGGTTCCCGCGCGTGCAGACGAGCATGACCGGGGTCAGCTTCTCTTTGCTTCGCTCGCTTCTGTCCAGTCCGTCCGGGTGCAGAAAACGAAGCAGAAGCTTCAAATAGACGGAGGTCGCCAGCTCGAACCGCTTCGACGGCAGACGCTTCCGCTCGAACCCGAGGCCATGCGTCAGTCCCCGATGCAGCAGCGTTACGCCTACGAGAGCTTTCACGCCGTCCAGGTCGGGCCGCCGGTCCAGCGCTTCGTCGATTTCCTTGAGGGACGATCGCGCGAGACGCGCCGTGCGGAGCGCGGCCCGGTCGGCTCCGTATTCCCGGGTGAGCTCCAGCACCATCCGGTTGTTGAGATGCAGCTCTCCGATCCGGTCCCCCTTTTCGATTCGCGTTCCGTCCTCGCAGACGAAGCCCGCTCCCTTGTATTTCTTCACCATCATGATGCACATGCCGGCATCGTGCGTGTATTCGCTCGACAGCGCCATCAGCCGCGCCACCGCTTTTTCCCAAGCCATCCACGCTCTTTGTCCGAAGCCCGTTGCTCCTCTTCCGCTTCGCCAAACCCCGACCGCATTCGTCGCGTTCCCTACGATGCCTTTCGCCGCTTGCTGATCCATGTATATTCTCCCGCCTTCGCCTTTCGATTTTCGGCGCGCTCGCCCGAGTTGATTTCATTGTATCCTTGCGCCGCCGCCGCTCCCATCGCTTCCCGTCGGGTTGCGATCCTATCTTTCGTCCAGCGCCGTCTAGACCGAAGTCTTGGTGGGGCCCTGGTTCGCTTGCCGAAACGCGCAAAAAAGAAGGCTGCCCCTCTTGAACATAGGGACAACCTTCACGATATAGGTTGGGATATGAAGAGACCTGGCCTGCTTTCGCTCGTCAATCCGCTTTTAAAGCATCGAGAATTCGCTGCGCCAGCGCCTCGCCGATCGACACCGCCGCGAAATCCGCGACGGAAGCCTCCTTGATCGCCTTGAGGGAACCGAAGTGGCTCAGAAGCTGCTTTCTCCGTTTCTCTCCGATGCCGGGGATGGCGTCCAGCTTGGAGGCGATCATCGATTTCGCCCGCTTCTCGCGATGGAACGTGATCGCGAAGCGGTGAACCTCGTCCTGGATGCGTTGCAGCAAATAAAACTCCTGGCTGTCCCGCGGCAGCGGAACGACCTCGGGCGGGTCTCCGACGAGCAGCTGCGACGTCCGGTGCTTGGCGTCCTTCGCCAAGCCGCATACGGGCACGTCCAGGCCGAGCTCGTTGACGAGCACGTCGAGCGCCGCGGCGATATGCCCTTTGCCGCCGTCGATGACGATCAGGTCGGGCAGCCGCAGTCCTTCCTTGAGCACGCGCTCGTAACGGCGGCGGACGACTTCCCTCATCGACTCGTAGTCGTCGGGCCCTTGCACCGTTTTGACGTTATATTTGCGATACTCTTTCTTGTCCGGCTTGCCGTTCGTGAAGACGACCATCGCCGATACGGCGGAAGCGCCCTGGATGTTCGAGTTGTCGAACGCTTCGATGCGTTCGGCGCTCGGAATGCCCAGCCAGTTCGCCAAGCCCGCCGCCGCTTTGCCGGTGCGCGATTCGTCCCGCTCGATCAAGCGGAATTTCTCCTCCAGCGCCACTCTGGAGTTGTCGCACGCCATCGAGACGAGCTGGCGTTTCGACCCTCGCCGAGGAATGGCGACCTTGATTTTGAGCCAGCGCCGCAACGATTCCCCGACCTCGCCGGCTTCCCCCTCTTCATGGTTGTCCGCCGCCGGATCGCCGTAGCTTTCCTTCGTCTCGGCGACTTTGTCGGACGCCTCCGCGGACGCTTGCGTCGCCACCTCTTCGGTCTCCTCTCCCCTAGCTTCCGCTTCCGGAGGGGGAGGCAGCAGCACCTCGCGGGGCAGCGCCGGATTGTCGCTGTAATATTGCGTCACGTAGCTGAGAAAGTCGTCGTAGGCTTCGCCGTAAAACGGGAACACCGACATGTGGCGCTGATTCATTTTGCCTTGGCGCATATAGAGAATCTGCACGCACATCCAGCCTTTGTCGACCGAATAGCCGAACACGTCCCGGTCCATCGCGTCCGACAGATTGATCGTCTGCTTCTCCATCAACGCTTCGATCGCGACGATCTGGTCCCGGTACTCCTTCGCCCGCTCGAACTGCAGCTCCTCCGCGGCCTGCTCCATTTTGCGCTTCAGCTCTTTTTTGATCTCGCCGTGCCCGCCGTTCAGAAACCGGGAAATTTCCGAGACCATCTCTTCGTAGGCGGACGGCTCGACCGGATATTCGCAGGGCGCCACGCATTGGCCCAAATGGTAATACAGGCATACTTTGTCGGGAAGCGTATTGCATTTCCGCAGAGGGTACATCCGGTCGAGCAGCTTCTTCGTCTCTTGGGCCGCGAACGCGTTCGGGTAAGGCCCGAAATATTTCGCCTTGTCCTTGACGACTCGCCGGGTCACTTCCAGCTTCGGATGCTTCTCGTTGGTGATCTTGATGTAAGGAAAAGACTTATCGTCCTTGAGCAGCACGTTGTACCGCGGAAAATGCTCCTTGATCAAGTTGCATTCGAGAATGAGCGATTCCGTGTTGCTGGCCGTCACGATATATTCGAAGTCCCGGATTTCGGAGACGAGCTTTTGCGTTTTGCCGTCGTGGCTTCCCGTGAAATAGGAGCGCACCCGGTTTTTGAGCACCTTCGCCTTGCCGACGTAGATCACTTTGCCTTCGTCGTTTTTCATTAAATAGCAGCCGGGCTGGTCGGGAAGCAGCGCCAGCTTGTTGCGGATGTTTTCCATCGCCTTCTCCCGGCTGACGGAAGGATGGGTCGTCGGAACGTCCACCTTCGATTCCTCCTCGCTTTTCTCTCTCGTCGCGGACGGCGGAGACAGAACATTCGTTCTTCCATTGTAGCATATCCGGTCCGTTTCTCGCCTTAGCCGTTTTCGTTGTCGCAAACTTGTCACCGGAAGAGAAAGCCGAAGCCTTTACAACGATTTGCGGATTTGGGTATACTGTTGTTAACGAATGCGTTCAGGAGGCTTCCCCATGGAAAAAATTATGGACCCGCGCCAGCATATCAACGAAGAACCTCGCGACGATCTGAAGGACTTGGTAGTGGGCTTCGGAGCGATGTTCAGCTTCATGTTCGTCGTTTTCGCGGCGGCGGTCGTCATCAAATTTCTGATCAGCTAATTCGCGACAGCAGCGTAAAGCCGTCGGGGGCAACCCTGGCGGCTTTTGCGTTTATTCCCGCGGCTAAAAAGTCGGGTCGGTCCGTTGCATTGGGCTTGGGCGACCGAATGTCGCGCGGTTCAACCGATGAGTCCGAGCCATTGCCAATAAGGAATGCTCGCCAGAACGGCGACGGTGACAGCCAACGCGTAGCCGAGGGCGATTTTCCGCCCTTGCCGATGGGAAAACGCCTTTCCTTCCGCGCTGTAGTAGGCGGTCAGGTAGGTCGGAGATTGATAAGCGAAAAAGAACGGATCTGTACAGAGCAGCACGACGAACACGAGCACCCACGGATCGACGCCGGCTTGCTCCGCCAGCGGCAGCATGGCGATGACGAGCAGGATAAGCGCCGGGTCGTCCCTGACGACGAAGGTCGCGGCGAACGAAGCGAGCATAGCCGCAGCCAGGAACAAGGTCGGGGAGGAGAGGAACGCTCCCATGTGCTTCCCGAGAAAATCCGACATCGCCTCCGCTATGCCTAGCTGCTTCGCCCCTTCGGCGAAGCTGAAGGCGATCCCGATAAACAGCAGGAACGTCCAGTCCACGCCGCCCCTTAACGTCTGGCCGTCCATCGTTCCCGTCATGACCAGAACGGCGAAGCCGAGCAGCATAACCCAAGCGTTGTCCAAGCCGTGAAGAGGCTGGGCAATCAGGAGCGCGACGGTGCCGATTGCCGTAATCGCCGTCGTCGTCTCTTGCCTGGTCGGCTTTCCGAGCAGCTTGAGCTGATCGTCCAGAACTTGGCGCGAGACCGGCTTCGCGGCCCCTCCCGACGGGCGAAACGTCATAAAGAGCACGGCCAGCATGACGACCGAGAACAGGAGAAACGCCGGAAGCGCGTACGCGAACCAATGAAACCAGCCCGGCTGCTTCTCTCCGTCCGCCAGCCCGAAAGCGAGGACGTTGCTGTAGGAGCCCGTCAGCACGAATGGCGCCGTGAAACCGTAAAAAACCATGGCGGCGAGACCGAGTCCCGCCGATTCCTTGCCGCGCTCCCGGAATCCCATCGCTTCCGACAGCGTGCGGGCGATCGGCACGCCTAGCGCTACCTTCGCGGAGGAAGACGGGATCAGGGGATTAAGAAGCGTCCCCCCGGCCACGACGCCCCAGAGCTGCCCGCGGTAAGTCGCCGGGAATCTCTTGAGCGCATGCAAGGACAAGCGGAAGAGAATGCCCGATTTCATGATGACGGCGCCAAAAGCGAGAATAAACAGCATGTACAGCCAAGCGGTCGAAGCGAACCCGGACAGCGCCGTCTCGGGCGTCACGAGTCCCTCGAGCACCCAGAGCATCGCCATGAACAGCGCCACGAGATAATCCGGGACGGCGTTCGCGATCCAGAGCGCCACCGCGGCGATGCCGATGCCGATAAAGATCATGCCTTGCCTCGACAATTCGCCTAACGGGGAAGCGAAATGAAAGTAGATCATGCTGACGGCGGCGACAGCCAGCGCGATGACGAGACTCAGCGTCCGGCTCTTCAGCAGTCGGCCTGCCCGGGAAGCCGACTCTCCCGTTCTTTGACGCTCCATTTTCAGCTTGCCGGCCCGATATGCGCGTTCCTCCGCTTCCCCCGGCAAGATGTCCGAATTCGGCGACGTTGCCGTCAGCGCCTCGGCCAACGCCATGAATTCCGCGGACTTGGCGGACATCCCGAGCTTGTCCGCGAGGTCCGCCCCCCGTTCGTACAAGGTCGCTTTCTGCTTCGCGGAGAAAGGCGACGGCCATTCGCGGATCGCCGCTTCGGCCTTGCCCATCCCCTCTTTCCGTCCGTTCGCGGCGCAGTAAGCCAAATAATCGCAAAGCAACTCGAATTCGCCGAACAACAGGGCCGCCGGGCAGCGGTCCAGAAGGTCCAGATCAGCCCGATCCGGCGAATCCGTAGAGCCGGCGGCAAGCGCGACGGCTTCCTGCCATCGGTCGACCGCCGCGTATAGCCGGATCGCCGATGCCCGGTCTCCCTCCTTTACCCAGTAATCCGCCGCCCGATCTTGAAGAGCCGCCTTCATCGAAGGCGCCCTCGTTTCTTCGAACAGCCGGAGCAGAACGCCCAGAACCGTTCCGGGAATCGCGAAGCCTCTCCCGTCCCCTGCCGGCTCGACGCGAAGCGTCTCGTCCCCTTGCCTTAGCTGCTCCAACAGCCGGTCCGCTTCATCCGGATCGAATAAAGAACGAAGCAGCCCCCCGTCGAAGAACGGCAGAGCGGCGCAGTCGATCAGCATGTTCCTCCGGACGGCGGGAAGC
>Ga0065721_10007176_pt1 | contig 10232 bp, 16 predicted proteins | sample Mesricmetagenome_FD_59108 | JGI IMG/M metagenome (GOLD analysis project Ga0065721, IMG submission 59108) | Mesophilic microbial community from rice straw/compost enrichment Sample: eDNA_1 v2 (version 2) | ecosystem: Engineered > Solid waste > Grass > Composting > Bioreactor | place: USA: Davis... | reverse complement strand
CGTACGGCGAGAACAGGTACATGTCCTCGTCGTTCTTCGCGAGCTCGAACGTGATGTCGGGGACGACGACACCGAGCGAGAGGGTCTTGATGCGGATCTTCTCGTCCGCGTTCTCACGCTTCGTGTCCAGGAACCGCATGATGTCGGGGTGGTGCGCGTTCAGGTACACCGCACCGGCACCCTGGCGTGCGCCGAGCTGGTTCGCGTACGAGAAAGAGTCTTCCAGGAGCTTCATCACGGGGATGACGCCCGACGACTGGTTCTCGATCTGCTTGATGGGTGCGCCGTGCTCACGGATGTTCGTGAGGTTCAGGGCGACGCCGCCGCCGCGCTTGGACAGCTGTAGGGCGGAGTTGATGCCGCGGGCGATGGACTCCATGTTGTCCTCGACGCGGAGGAGGAAGCACGAGACGAGCTCGCCGCGCTGCGCCTTGCCAGCGTTGAGGATGGTGGGGGTCGCGGGCTGGAAGCGGCCGAGGATGATCTCGTCGGCGAGCTTGGACGCGAGGGCCTGGTCACCGCGGGCGAGGTACAGGGCGGTGACCGTGACACGGTCCTCCCAGCGCTCGAGGTAGCGCTTGCCGTCGAAGGTCTTGAGGACGTAGGAGGTGTACGCCTTGAACGCGCCGAGGAACGTCTCGAAGCGGAAGCGGTGCCCGTAGACCTGCTTGAACAGGGCCTTCACGAACTCGGCCGGGTACTGGTCGAACGCCTCACGCTCGTAGTAGGCGTTCTCGAAGAGGTAGTCGAGCTTCTCCTCGAGCGAGTGGAAGTACACGGTGTTCTGGTTGACGTGGTCGAGGAAGTACGACCGGGCGGCAGCCTTGTCGGCGTCGAACTGAATGTTGCCGTCCGCGTCGTACAGGTTCAGCATCGCGTTCAGCGCGTGGTAGTCCAGGCCCTGGTAGGCCGGGTTCGTGCGGTAGGAGGGGAGGTCTGAGACCTCGGCGGCAGAGCTCATCTGCGTCCAATCTGTCGTGAGTCGAATTACCGGTGGCGACGACTCACAGGCGCGTGGAGAGAAGCGCGAGAGTGGGCCGTGGCCACCGGTGGGGGTAGTCCTCATGTACGCGGCGGCCGCCGCGAACGGGCGGGGACGCTTCTTCCCTATGCGTGAGCGGGTAGCGAGAACGCCCCGGAGCGTTCGCTCTGGGACCGCACCTTTCCGGTTTGGCGGGCGCGGCGGTGACTCGCGTTACGTTTGGTTTGCCTTCCGCCCTGCGATGCACACACGACATGTCCCTTGCTTTCAGCTCTCGTCGCGAGGTCGGGTGACGGTCACTCCGCCCAGTCCCGGATGATGGCGATGATGCGGAGCATCTCGACGTACATCCACACGAGGGTCAGCATGAGCCCGAACGCGCCCAGCCACGCTTCCTCGCGAGGGCGACCGACGCGGACGCCTTCCTGGATCTCCTCGAAGTCCATCACGAGGAAGTACGACGCGAGGAGGACGGCGAGACCGCCGATGACGAGGCCGAGGGGGATGCCTGCGACCTCCATGCTGCGCATGCCGAACGTGCCGTCGATGGCGCCCGTCCACGACAGGAGCAGGTTCGCGAGGCTGAACACCAGGTAGCCGAGCATCGCGACGAACACGGCGCGGGTCAGAGCCGGGGTGGTGCGGACCTTTCCGTTAGAGAACAGGATGAGCACGGCGAGGGTGACAGCGAGGGTGGCCAGCACCGCCTGGGAGACGACGCCCGGCCAGATGACCTCGAAGTAGGCGGAGATGCCGCCGACGAACAGTCCCTCGAACACCCCGTAGGTGAGGATGAGCCCAGGCCGGACCTTCTTGCTGAAGATGACCATGAGGGAGGTCGCGAAACCGCCCGCCAGCCCGACGAGGTAGGGGGCGAGGGACACCCCGCCGTCGGGGGTGACGGTGGACATGGTCCACAGCCACGACACGGTGGCCGCGGCCAGCATGACAGCGAACAGGGTGACCGTCTTCGCGGTCACGTCCTGGTAGGTCATCCGGTCCGCCGACGGCAGCGCGGGAGGCAAGCCGAGTCGGGAGGTGACGGGGTTGGTGAAGCTCAAGGTGGGCTCCTTGCTCGTGGGTGGGTTCGTCAGCCGGCCAGGCCCGCGCCGACGGGGAGGGTCTCAGGTGCGCAGCCTGCTGTGGTGGCGGCGGTGATGATTGTGTCCGCCTCGGACGCCTGGTCGCTCGATTCGGTCATGGCGAAGAACTTGCCGCTGTCGGACTGGACGATCGCGCACCAGTGCTCGGCGGAGCCCGCCTCGTACGGGGTGACGATGTCGAAGAGGGCGACGTCGGTGGCGTTGCCCCAGTTGCCGCTTGCTTCGTGGAGCGCGGCTGCCTGCTGCTGCATCCGGCCGAGCTTGGCGGTCGCGTCTCCGTCCTGTGCGCCAGCGACGATGGCGGGGACGGCGACGGCTCCGATTGTGATGAGGCCGCCGAAGGCGACTGCCAGGATGCCGAGACGGATTGCGGTGCTGCTGCTGTTGCTGTTCACAGGGGTTCCTCCATACAGGGGTGGGGTTTCCCCGTACCCTGCGGCGGNTACTGGATGCAGGCGCGGGCGGCGGCGTTGAGCATGCCGGTGTCNTCNTCGCCGAGGNCGGCGGATGTGTCCGCTTCGACGGTGACGGTGAGCTTCGTGCCTGCGTGGAGGTTCCGCTCAGGGAAGTAGTCGTAGACGACCGACTGGACGGCCCCGTCGCTCCACCGTGCTTTCGCGGTGGAGGCGACCCCTGCCAGGGGGACGATGAACTCGGTGTCGGTGGCGCACTGGATCGTGAAGGTGCGGAGCGCCTTCTTGTCGGGGCATTTGGCTTCGGTCTTCGCGTCGGCCGCGGTTGCGGCTTCACCGAACCGGCCGGACTTGCTGGATGCGGCGAAGAACTTCCCGGACCGTGACTGGGCGACCGCGCACCAGCCCTGCGAGCTGCCGTACGTGTTGGCGGTGTCGAGGTTCACGTCGGTGGACTCGCTGTACTGGATGCCGGAGATCCCGGCCGTCAGAGCGTCGGCGTCTGCGGCGTACCAGCCGGTGCGTTCCAGGAACGCGGACTGGACGGTGCGGATGGTGCTGAGGTCTGTCTTCGCGGCAGCGTCCGAGGCGGAGTTCACCCAGCCGGGCGCTGTGACAGCGCCGACGCCGGCGACGATAGCGCTGATTGCGATGCCGCCGAGGACGAGGAAGGGGTTGGCCATTGGGTCGCTCCGTCAGGGTTCGTGGGGTTCACCCGTTACCCTGCGGCGACTGCCCTCAGCAGCTCGAGGACGCGGACCTCGTCTTCGGGGGTGCCGAACAGTTCGACGCGGGCCAGGTGCGGCGCCCCGGTCTTGGCGGAGATGATGTCCCCGGCGATGCAGTAGGTGGTCCCGAAGTTTGTGTTGCCGAAGGAGACGACTCCGCGCAGCAGTTCACGGTTCGCTTTGACGTTCAGGAACCGGATGACCTGCTTGGGGACGGCGCCGCCTTCGCTGCCGGACCCGTATGTCGGGGTCAGCAGGACGAACGGGCGGGCCGCGTCCACGTCCGGGTCGCCCTTGCGAAGCGGGAGCCTGCGCGCTTCGAGGTTCGGTTCGCGGGCTTGGAGTTTCGTCGCGAACCGCCAGGTGTATCCAGACACGGACGAGAAGACGATGACCTCAGGCAGCATGGAGGCTCCGGCGGCCGTTGCGGTAGAAGGAGACGAACGCGACCAGCGCGCAGATGGCGGACGCTCCCACACCCATCGCGCTCGGGGAGCTCATGATGATGAGCGGGACACCGTACGTCGACCACAGCAGGGTGCGGCGGGCGGCTTTCACGGCGACACTGACGGTGGCCAGCTCCACGATGGCGAGCACCTGCGCGATGACATGGGCGACGTGCAGCAGCGCGGCCGCGAACGCGTAGACGACCAGGCCCGGCCCGCCGGAGCCGGGGTTCGCGGCGATGACGGTGATGATGGCGACGGCGATGGCGGCGGTCTGGGTGCGGGCGGCGTACCGGTACTTCCGCGCCCAGGTGCCGGTCGCCACCCAGGTGATGACTGCGCCTTGCGCGATCGCGTACATGGCGGCCGCGTCGGTCGGCTGGTTGAGCGCGATGAAGGCGGCGACAACCAGGTACACGACCAGGAGGAGGCGTCGGGCGATGCGGAGGGCGGGTTTCATGCCCTCCTCTATACGGTCAGGGCCTCACGCGGCGCGTTTGAGGGCCGAGCGCGCCCGGTGGAGGAGCGATTTGGTGGCTGAGACGGACAGGTGCAGGCGTTCAGCGGTCGTCTCGATGTCTTCCCCGAGGACGTCCTGCCCGTAGAGGACGAGGACGTACGACGGCGGGTGTTTAGCGAGCTCACGTTGGCGGGCGAGGGCTCGCAGGAGAAGCTCGGCGGGGTCATCCTCCTCCCGGTCGGGGACCTCCTCGGTCACCTCCTCGAACTTCCGGCGCGCCCAGATGCGGGTCGCTTCGTTCTGGATGGAGCGGCGCAGGTACGCGCGGACGTTCCCGGTCGGTCCTCCCCCGTTCAGGCGGGCTTTGTGGATGGCGAGGAAGACTTCGGAGACGACGTCTTCGGCTTCGTGTAGGTCGCCGATGACGCTTCGGGCGACACGGAGCGCCCAAGCATGGTGCTCAGCGAACAGCTCCTGCATGACGCTCCTTGGGATCGTGCATCGGGGGCTGCACGCAAGCGTCAAGTGTACCTGCGGTTTGGACGCGTCTAACGCGCGCGAGCGAGCATCCGGGCCAGCGGAACATGCTGGCCGAGCTCGTGTTCGGCGCGGTCGAGCAGCAGCTCCTGCCCGTAGGTCAGGGTGAACGGTACGGTCGGGTCCAGCTCGGCGTCGCGGACCTCGACGATGACACGGTGCAGGCGCATCGTGTCGGTCTCCGGGCGCGGGAACTTCGCTGGGAGGCCCTTGGCGGCCGTCGCCTGCTCCCACACGGGGCGCAGGGCGCGGAGGTGGAACCTGGCGTTGAGGGTCCTTATCCACGCCTCCCCTCTTCGCAACGCCGGTCCGAAGGTCAAAGCGACAAGGAACACACCGAAGGACGCGGCGGTCAGCGGCGACTGGGCAGCCCCAGCCGCCTCGTACACGACGCTGTTGTGGAAGGCTCCCGCCAGGTACAGGGCAAGGGAGTCCGCCGACATCACCATGCTCAGTCCTGATGCGACGCTCAGCAGCCCGCCGGTGACTTTGTCCCGGCGGGTGGTAGGAGCAATCGTGGTCGCGACAGCGGTGACCCCCAGGTACGCGGACACCAGCAGCCCGTAAAGGAACGGGATGCACCGATACGACGTCGAGGCGAGATCCCCGCCCCAGTTGTCGGTCATGAACGGATCCAGTCCCGACCCGCCGAAGTCCCGGTGAGAAAACACGAACGAGACGAACAGAGCGGCAACACTCGCTGGCAACCCATACCGGGCGCGCTTGGCGAACCTCGACCCGCCCCGCGCGGTGATGATGCTGCGGGCGAAGATGGAGACGCCGCACATGACGATACTCATGCCGATGAAGTGGATGACATCCGGCGGCACGCCCAGACCCTCGAAGGTCGCGAACCGGGACGTACGACAACAGATGATGCCGGTCACCAACAGCGTGATCGCGGTTGAGATGCGGCCGTCTTCCCGTGACCACGGGATGAGCAGGACACAGAAGATGACGACGAACGGGAACGCCGGCCCTAGTGAGTCGGGCAGCATCAGCCGAACACCCTCCCGAAACTCGTCGAACGCGGGTGCCGCATCACTTCGGCGAGGTAGTCAGCGAGGTCTTCCGCTTCCCTTTCACAGTCAGCGTTGTTATGCCCGGCGGTGCCCGCCTCGAGCTCATCGGGGGTGACGCCGCCGTGGCCGAGGAGGATGTGTGCCATTTCGTGCAGGATGAACTGCTCCCGGTGCAGGGGCGATTCGGTCGGGGCGTGAAGGACGATGTCGCCGTGCTCGGTGTTCAGCCACAGCCCGGACAGGACGTAGGTGTCTGAGACCAGCATGGGTTCTTCCCTTACGGTGAGCGGCCTGCTCCTCCAAGCCTGGATGCGAGCGATAAGCTCGTCCAATGTGATGCCGCCCTCGACCGGGATCGGCAACCTGTTCTTGCGCTGCCGATTCCCCCGCATCGTCAGCCCCTATTGAGTGACACCCACCCGTGCCGCCTCCTTGGCAAGCACCTTCTGGATGGTGGCAAGCGCCCCAGGAGACAGGTCGCCGAGGGTGCGAGTGGCGTAGGAGGTGACATCGGCGGCTCGCATCGCGCGGACGACGTCGAGTTCCTTCTCGTCCAGGTCGATGTCCGCTTCGCCGTTCAGGTAGCCCTTCGGGGCGCCGAAGAAGTCGCAGATGGCATCGAGGAGCACAATGTCCTCACAATCGCGGTGGGCGTGGACGATGTATGACCAGCGGGCACGGCTGAGGCTGACACCCCGGACGGCGAGCCAGCCGGACAGGTCGGCGAACGCGACCTTCTTCCCGGTGCGGGCAAGTTCGAGGTCGAGCAGGACACGGAGGCGCTTGGCTCGCTCCGCCGCGCGCTGCAGCTGACTCGCGGTCTGTTCGGTCATGCCTTCGTACTCCCCCGGAGCGCCATTAGACAACGTCTAACGGTACCATTCTGAACCTGCGTCTTTGCTGGGCGGCCACCTTCCGGCGGGCGATGTCGGAGGGTGTCGCTACGGTCCACCTCATGTCTTCTTCCACGCTCGTCTGCCCGAATGGGTGCGGTGACCTGTCCGTCTTCATCAGCCGTCGCGGCCGCCGTCAGCGCCCGTACACAGGGTGCCGTAGCTGCGGGTACGCCGACTACCGCGGCGGGTCCCCGGCCCTTGACGAGGCGTGCGCCACGGTGGAGCCGGTGAACCCGCCGGTGGAGTACGAGCGAATCGACCATGTCATCGGCGACGACCCGTACGCCGGCACGGTGAACTAGCGGAGGAAGCCGGCCTCCATGTCCAGGAGGAAGGCCTCGTCACGGTCCAGGAGCGCCCGACGCTCAGCGTTGGCGAGCCGCTGCTCGGCGAAGAACTCGCTCAGCAGCTTCTGCCACCCGGCGACCGTGTCCGCGTTGAACTGGCGGACCGCTTCAGCCACCTCCTCGTAGTCGGCGTTCACAGTGTTGAGCAGGTCGAACGTCTCCTCAGCACCGGCGACAGCAGCCGTTACCGTGATGATGGTGCCGAAGTCGGTGAGGTGACGCTCGGCGACGAGCTCCGGGAAGTCGAAGGTGGTCGGGTTGACGGCACGGAACACGTCACCGGGGATGCGGAGCTCGACGTCGAGCTCGGTGATGAGGGCACTGTTCATGGTCGGTCCTAACGACGAAGGGTGACGTGCCGGACGGTCACGTCACCCTCTGCATGCGCAGTTCGGTCAGACTTCTGGGTCACCGAGCAGGCGTGCGCGCAGTGCGGCGAGGTTCCGCTCGTCTTCGCGCAGGCGACGGCGACGGTCGGCGATCGCGTCCAGTTCCTCGTCGATGGCATCCTCGACGAGGGTCGCCCATGCCGCGAACGGGTCAGCGTTGAATGCTTCGACGGCGGCTGACACCTCGGCGGGAACCTGCGGGGCGTCGTGGACCTCGGAGTGGAGGCACATCTTCACCCCGCCGACGGTGACGTGGACGAACGTGATGTAGGTGTCCCCGCGGGGGTCCATGCTCACACGTGCCGGGCTGGGCTCAGGGTTGCCGGACAGCCGGCGGAGCTGGTCGAAGTTCAGGATGGTAAGTGGCACGGGGAGGGGCTTTCGGTCGCGCGAATGGGACAAGTCGCCTATGCGCTGACACCTTGCTCCGACGCGTTCTGACGCGGTTCTCGGGCGTGTCGGAGGCTGTCAGAGGCCGGTGGTCATGTACCTGGTGGCGAGGTCGCCGACCGGTTCGAGTGTGCCCTGGATGGCGTCGTACCGGAACAGGCCCATGCCGACCTGGGAGGCGAACGCGACAGAGCCGGCGGTGTAGGTGCCGGACGTGAAGAACAGCGGCTTCCGGCCGTCGGCGTACGCGACGCCCCCGAGCGCGCGGACAGCCTCGACGTCGACGGACCCGGTGTAGTTCTTCACCTGGGCGATGTAGTGGTGGGAGGTGACATCCACTCCCCCGTCGCCGGTGAAGGTCGTGGTGGCCACGCCCTGAGCACCCAGGTAGGTCATCCACTGGGCGACGAGTTGCTCGGCACCTTCGTGGGAGACACCGAACGGCTGCGGGAGAGGGGCCGGGCCGCCCGGGGTGAACCCTTTGCCCTTCTTCCGTTTCTTCTTGGCGGGGTCGTAGGCGCGTGCTTTGTCCCGGCGTTCCTGGATGGCGGCCAGCGCGCCGTCGGCGATGGCTTCCTTGACGATGCGGCGCCGGTCTTCCAGGTCCCGGTTGGCTTCGTAGGTGAGGAACGCGCAGACTCCCCACAGGGCGACGGAGGCGACGAACGAGATGCCGGTGAACATGTCGTACACGTCCGGGTGCTGGTAGTGCTTGCGGGCGTTCGTGGCGAGGTTCAGGAACACGAAACCCGCGATGAGTGCTGCCCAAGCCGCCCAGTACCAGATGGACTTCACCCACCGTGCCTGGGGCAGGATTGTGTTCGCCAGCGCGTGACAGTAAGGGCCGAGCTGAGGCGCCATCGCCTCCATGGTGTCCCAGATTTTCTCGTAGTCGCTGCCCCACGTCCTCCCGGCAGCGTGAGCGTCTTCGAGGATGTCGGCTGCGACGGTCGGGTATGACATGTCGGAGACTTGGGGTGTCGTCATTCCCGCATCATATGGGCGATCCCCGACGTTGCGGAATGACGACTTTCCGGGGCGGGATATCACCCGCCAGATGCGGCGGTGTCTTGAGTGCCTGATGCTGTTGGACTAATGTCGCGGACCTGAGTGCGCCGCGTTTTGCGGCTGTGCGAAATGACACGGTGAAAGGTACGGTAGCCGAATGGCTCAAAGAATTGTGCACCAGCTCGTGGACGACATTGACGGGACGGTGCTGGAAATCGGCACCGGTGAGACGGTGACGTTCTCGCTGGACGGCAAGACGTACGAAATCGACCTGACGGAAGCGAATGCCGCGAAGATGCGGGAAGCGTTCGCACCGTACATCAAGGCGGGGCGCACAGTGTCCGTGGACAAGCCCCGGCGGGGTGGGAACCGGTCCAAGAAGTCGCCTGCGCAGGCGACGCGCGACGGAGGCACGAAGCGTAAGCGCACCCGGAACCCGGAGACCGACGCCATCCGGACGTGGGCGAAAGACAACGGCTACGAGGTCAATGACCGTGGCCGTGTTCCTCAGGCGATCGTGGACGCGTACAACGCCGCGCAGTAGTTACGCGGCGGCGGGCGTCATTCCCGCGGCGGGCGCCTCGGCCTGAGCGGTCGCCTTCGCCTTGTCGAGCTTGTCGGCCTCGTGGAGAAAGAACAGGAATCCGGCACCGAACATGAGCGACATGGTGAGCATGGCGACCATGAAGAACGGGCGGCCGGCAATGTATTCGATGAACGCCGCAACGGTGAAAAACAGCGGGACGACCATGCCGACGAAGCAGACAGCGGCGCTGCGGTGGAGACGTGCGATGCGGGTCATGATGGTCCTTTCGTGAATGCCGTTTCCCGGCTCAGGACCTACATGCGCAGTCGTCGCACTTTTCTGGGTCACTCCACCAGCAGGCGTGCCTTTTCGCGCAGCGTCGCCGCTTTCGCTTCCAGGGCTTCGGCGTCGGTGAGCAGCTCCTCGGCGTGGGCTTTGGCGAGCGCGGACCAGGCGGCGCGGGCGTCAACGTTGAACTCGGCAACCGCGCGCTCGAGGGGCGGCACCTGGTTCGGGCGAAACTGGTTCCAGACGACGACAGACGGTGCGGCCGGGTTGCCGTAGAAGACGGCGACGTTGATGGTCGCCGCCTGCGGGACCGTCGCCATCAGCAATGGCGGGTACTGGAACGTGTCGAAGTCGATGGTGTCGAACACGTCCGGGCGGAGGTGCTCGGCGAGTGATGCGAGTGCGGGAGCTGTCATGCGGTGGCGCTTTCTGGGTGGAGCTTGGCTGTGGCGGTGCGGAACTGTTCGAGCTTGCGGACCTGCTCGATGATGAGCGCCTGCGACCACGCTTCCTGCTGGGTGGCAAGGGCTGCCCATCCGGCGCGGGGGTCCGTGTTGAACTCGTCAACGGCCGCCCAGTAGGCGAGGGCCCGCTCGCGCCCTCCGTCGCTGTCGGTGAAGCTGTCGGAGGAGATGACGTAGTCCTCTCCTTGGATGGTGCAGGTCGCTTTCAGGATGAGGGAGCGGCCGATGGGGTT
>Ga0065721_10053266_pt1 | contig 10233 bp, 10 predicted proteins | sample Mesricmetagenome_FD_59108 | JGI IMG/M metagenome (GOLD analysis project Ga0065721, IMG submission 59108) | Mesophilic microbial community from rice straw/compost enrichment Sample: eDNA_1 v2 (version 2) | ecosystem: Engineered > Solid waste > Grass > Composting > Bioreactor | place: USA: Davis... | reverse complement strand
GGGTAGCCGATGCCGACGACGACGGCGGGATCGAAGCCATGCGGCTTGCGCGTCTGCAGCCGCACCGCTTCCGCCATCGTCAGGAAGGTCGCGTCGCCGTCCAGCGCATAGAGGACCGGATAACCGCCGGGCGGGGGAGGCTCCTTCGGACTTGCGATCAGAATCCGGTATTCGCGTCCGTTGCTCCGCGCCTGAAGACGGTGCTCCTCGTGTGCGCCGAGGCGCAGTTCATTCGCTTGGCTCATGGCGCAAGCAGCCGGACGACTTCGTCGATTACGTTGCCGCCCGCGATCAAGCCGCCGTTCAGCCAGGAGTCGTCCGCGACCTCGAACGCTCTTCCTTCTTTGACCGCCGGAATGTTTTTCCATAGCGGGCTGTCCGTCAATTCTTTGTGGAACGCGTCCCCCGAGCCGGCATGGTTCGCGATAAAAATATAATCCGCGTCCAGCTCCGGCAGCAGCTCCAGCGACAAGTCCGCGCTGCTTTCCTTCTCGACCAGCTTGCTCTTGCCGAAGCCGAGCTCCTGCGCAAGCACGTAGCCGCCGTAATAATCCCCGCCCATCAGGAACATGCCCCTGGCGTTCATACGGATGATCAACGCTTTTTTTCCTGCTGTGACCGGAGCGAGCTTCGTCCGAGCTTCTTCAACCTTGCGCTTATAGTCGCTCAGTGCCAGCTCCGCTTCCTGCTCTTTGCCCAGCAGCTCGCCGAGCTTGCGCAGAGAGCCGTCAAGATCTGTCGATGACTGGCTGAAGGCGTAAGTCGGCGCGATTTTCGCATACTGCTCGTATACGCCGTTCTCCGCGTAATAGGAGTTGCTCAGCACGATGAAATCCGGCTTGTACGAAGCGACGGTTTCCGGAGACGGCAGCCCCGCGGAGAAATCTGCCTTCGGCACTCCGCCGAGATGCTCTTGCAGATAGGCGGGCACGATGTCGCCGTTGGCCCACTGCGCGACGGGTGTAACGCCGAGCACGAGCAGGGAATCCTCCATGTCCGGGGCGAATACCGTTGTCGGAGCGGCCGGAAGGGTCACTTCGTGGCCCAATTCGTCCTGGAAGGTTTGCGGGTACGCCGCTGCTGCGGCAGTTTCCGGCGACGGGGAAGCCTCCGCCGAAGGAGAAGCGGCGCTTTCGGAAGACGGAGATGCGGAGACCGCGGGGGACGAAGCCCCGGCAGACGCTTCAGGCTCGGAGGCGTTATCGGAGCCGCAGGCGGATAGCAAGCCTATGGCGACGACCGCGACGAGCAAGGAAGGCAGGCCGGCTCTCTTGAGCCGGGCCGCCCTGTTTCGATAAAAGGAAAACACAGAAATCCTCCTCAAATTGATAATCATTCTCACTGAATGATTATAATTCAGAGAACCTCCCGTCTCCATGGACGTATTCCAGATCGTCGTTTGGACATTTTCCGGTAAACATCATCAGCATTTCATTCAGCATGCGGTTGATCGAGAAGGCGGAGTATTCGAACCAGGGATCGGAAGGGATCGGATAAATCCTGCCGCCGTTCACCGCGGGGAGGGAACGCCATTCCGCCGAATGCTGAAGGGCCAGCCAAGCCGTCCGAGTCTCGGCGTCTGGACAGATGAGCATCAGAATGCGGTCGGGATCGAGCTGGCGAAGCTGCTGCAGACTGATTTTGTCGTTGTATACGTCGGCTTTCAGGCAGGCTGAATGAAGCTGCAAATCGTGATAGACGACGTCGCGAATGCCCCGATTGCAGTAAAGATGAATGCTGTTCCCGCACAGACGCAAGACGACGAACGAATCCGTGCCGACCGCTTGGCCGACGAGATTGCGCGCCAGCTCGGCTTTGCGGCGGTAAGCCGTGATCCAGGCCTCGCAGCGACCCTGCGCGTTCAGGAACTCGGCGATCTGACGAAGCTGGGCCTCCCAGCCGAGCTGACGATCCGGCACGAACAAGGGGAGGGAGCGCCGCTCAAGAGCCGAGAGCAGACGAAGGTTGCGCGGCTGCTCGGAACCGATCACGGCATCGGGACGGCCCTTCAGCAGCTCGTCGCCGGTCTCTCCCGAATCGGCTTCACCCTGCTTGAGGTGGATCGGAATGCGGGAGAAGTAGGCGTTATAGTAGTAAGGCGTCCACTTGGCGTCGACCGGAGCGGCCACCGGCACGATTCCGAGCGCGAGCAAATATCCGACCGAGGAAGGGGAAAGGGCGGCGATGCGCCTCGTCGCGCTGCGCGGATATGCGGACGGGGGGACGCCCACTTCCTTCTTGAATTTGCGGCTGAAATAAAACTCGTCGTTGTAGCCGACCTTGCGCGCGATATCCCGCAGCAGCCCGTCCGTGTCCCGCAAATATCGTTTGGCCTGATAGATTCGAACTTCCGTCAAATAGTCGGTTACGCTTTGGCCGAAGTGTTTCTTGAACAGCTCTCCGAAATATTTGGGGCTGAGCGACGTCATTGCGGCCAGCTGATCCAGCGTCAGCGGCTCGTCGTAATGCTCGGCCACGTATTCGCGAATTTTTTCAAGTGAGCTCCGTATCGAATCCGCAGCCGTATCGTTTTCCGCGCGTTTCGTGAGACTCATGCTTTTCTCTCCTTGAATGAGAATGAGAATGATTATCATTATATATGGAGATTATAGACGATCGATGATTCGATGTCGAGTCCGCTTCCCGAGAGGCTTCGCGATCAAGAGCGGACTTTCTGAACAACCACTATAAAAATGTCTTGCCATTCCCGAACGTCCGGAGTAAAATCTTACATCAAACGGAAGGGTTTCTAGGGAGCCGGGAGCGAAGGGCGCGCAGCGCCGAGCTCGCCGAACCGAGCGAAACCGGCTGCGGCAAGGGCCGCGTTACACCGCGAGGGATAAAAGACCTTCGGCAAGTTCCGCTACTATGTGGCGGGGCGGGCCGGAGGTCTTTTTTGCTTTACCAAGGCAGAGAGATGAGGGGGAATCGAGATGCTGGCTTTGCAGACCAGGGGATTGGGCAAGACGTTTCGCGTGAAAAGAAAAGAAGCCGGGCTGTCCGGCAGCTTCCGCTCGTTCTGGAAACCGAACTGGGAGACGAAGGAGGCCGTGCGGGGCATCGATCTGACCGTGCGGGAAGGGGAGACGGTCGCCTTCCTCGGTCCGAACGGGGCCGGCAAGTCGACGACGATCAAAATGCTGACCGGCATTCTGCATCCTTCCTTCGGGGAGGCGGAAGTGCTCGGATTGACGCCGTGGAAGGAACGCGAGCGGCTCGCTTATCGGATCGGGGCCGTGTTCGGACAGAAGTCGCAGCTGTGGTACCATCTGCCGCCGATCGATACGTTCGAGCTGATCAGCCGCATCTATGAGCTGCAGCGGGACGAATACGTCCGGCGCAAGGATGAGCTGATCGAACGGTTCGAGCTTGGCCCGTATTTGCATACGCCGGTGCGCAAGCTGTCGCTCGGGGAGCGGATGCGCTGCGAGATCGCCGCCTCGTTCCTGCACGGGCCCCGCCTGCTGTTCATGGACGAACCGACGATCGGCCTGGACGCCGTCGTCAAGCAGCGCATCCGCGAGCTGATTCGCGAACGAAATCGCGTGGAAGGAACGACCGTGTTTCTGACCTCGCACGATGCGGGCGACGTAGAGACGCTCTGCTCGCGGGCGGTCGTTATCCATCACGGCGGCGTGCTCGTCGACGAGCCGGTCGAGCGGATGAAGCGGGAGGTGCTCAGCCGCAAGATCGTCACGCTGAAGCTGACCGAGGGGGCTGATCCGGCTGCGCTGCCGCTTATTGCCGGAACCCGTTGGGAGACGGAAGAGGAAGGCTGTCGGCTGGCGGTCGATCTGAAGCGCACGACGATCGAGCGCGTGCTGAGCGAGCTGATCGGCCGGGTCGGGTTCACGGACGTCAACGTCGAGGACCCGCCGCTCGAGGAAATCATCAAGCACATCTACGGCATGAAAGGGGAGGCGGACTAGATGGACGGCGAGAGCAAACGGTGGACGGCCGCGGGACGCAAAGCAGCCGCGGTCGGCAGAATCGCGTTCCGCCACCAGTTGGCGTACAAGACGGACTTCGCTATGCGCGGCTTCTTCCTGCTCTTCATCCTATTCGTCTTCATTCAGCTCTGGTCGGCCGCATATGAAGGGGATTTCTCCAAGTCGATCTCCGGCTTCACGCTGAAGCAGATCGTCTGGTATCTCGTCTTCACCGAGGCGCTGACGCTGGCGGCTCCGCCGCTGTGTTACCGGATCGAGGAGGAAGTGAAGAACGGCGATGTCGCGATTCGGCTGATTCGGCCGCAGTCTTACGCAGGCTATCACTTCTCCGTCTTCGCGTCCGAGGCGCTGACCCGCTTCATCGTCCATCTGGCGATCGGCAGCGCCATCGCCTGGCCGTTCGTCGGACCTCCGGCGTTCGGCTACGGCTGGCTCGGGTTGCTGGCGCTCAGCGCGGGAGCGCTGACGGTGACGTTCCTGCTGCTGATGCTGGTCGGGCTGTGCGCCTTCTGGGTCGAGGAGACGAGCGGGCTGTACTTCGTCCTGCAGAAGCTGCAATTCACGATCGGGGGCATGCTGCTGCCGATCGACCTGATGCCGGAATGGCTGCAGCGCGTGTGCGCCTGGCTGCCGTTCCAGGCCGCGCTCTATTTCCCGGCGAGAATGGGCGTGCATTTCGATGCGGCGCTGCTCGCCAAGCAGCTTGCGATCCAGATCGGCTGGATCGTCCTGCTGGCGCTGGCCGTAAGCCGAATGTACCGGAGAGGAGTGAGCAAGCTGCATGTCAACGGCGGATAAACTCATGGCGAACGCCCGGTACGTATGGACCTGCTGGAAGGTCAATCTGGCGGCGGCGATGGAGTACAGGCTCAGCTTCCTGCTGCTGGCCGGGATGATGTTCGTGAACAACGCGATCTGGCTGTTTTTCTGGAGCTTGTTTTTCGGCCGGTTTCCGGTCGTGCAGGGCTGGGAGCTTCACGACGTGATGCTGCTGTGGGCGGTCAGCACGGGAGGCTTCGGCTGGGCGGCGATGCTGTTCGGCAACTTCCCGCGAATCGCGGGCATCGTGGCGACGGGGCATCTGGACGTCTACCTGTCGCAGCCGAGACCGGTGCTGCTGAGCGTGCTCGTCAGCCGCTGCTCAGTAACGGCGGCGGGCGATTTCCTGTTCGGAATCGCCGTGTACCTGATGGTCGGGGATACGTCGCCTCGGGGCATGCTGCTGTTCGCGCTCGGGCTGCTGATCAGCGGCATGCTGTTCATCGCGGTGATGGTCGTCGCCGGCTGCTCGGCCTTCTGGATCGGCAACGCGGAGGGAATGACGCAGCAGCTGTTCAACAGCTTCATCGCCCTGACGACGTATCCTTCCGACATCTTCCGGGGTTTCGTGAAGCTGGCGCTGTTCTCGCTCGTGCCGGCCGGCTTTATCAGCTACTTGCCGATCGGCCTGCTGCGCGACTTCGACCCGCTGTTCGCGGCCGGCGCGGTGACCGCCGCCTGCGGATTAACGCTCGCGGGAGCGCTGCTCTTCCGCAGAGGGCTGCGCAGATACGCTTCGGGCAATACGATTGCGATGCGGAGTTGAAGCGCCTCTTAAGGAAGGCAGCAGAGATGAGTCGGAGGAACCAACTGGGCTGCGAGCGAAAGGGTCAAATTGTAACCATCGAAATGGGGAGGACCTTCGCAGCCTGCCCCTATGAAGGTTTGCCCCGTAACGCTGATCGCAATTTCGATTGGCCCCGTATGGGGCTCCGAAGCTGCCAGCAGCTCCCAAGTGAAGAACGGAACATAGTTCTCGATGATAGATACGGGAGTCGGGCTTGGTTGTATATCGTAAATCAGGTTAGTAAAATTGACAAGGGCTTGTGCGGAGCTGATGAATTCGACAAAGATAGGGCCCGGAAGATCGGGATTCGACGCGTAGTTTCCGGTCAGGGCAGCCGTATCGGGGGTTACGATTTCAACGAAAATTTCATCGATAGTAAATCCTCCACCGGATTGCTGATCGCAAAGGAATCGGATAAACGTATCCATATTGAGCGTGAATAGCTGCCCGGAACAAATGACTGACGGGATGTTGGCGGTTGAGGTTATGATCGTGCGAAAGGATTGCGTGTCGCTCGCGAATTGACCGCAAATCGCCGGCCTCTCCGCGTAGATGTCCGTTATAAACCGCAAAGCGGCCGGATTCGGAAGCGTCGGCGCGGGAATGAGATAGTTCAACCCCTTCAAGGAAACGACGATCTTATACGTATTCGCGTTTGCGGGAACCCGGAATGTCGTGGAATAATGCCGGACGTCTTGCCAAGCATAAGGCGGCTGCAGCTCGAATAATCCGGTTGCCGGCATTTCGGGGGTGCCGGCGACGAGGGGAACTCCCAACCCCGCGGGCTGAGGGTTGACATAGACATACGTGCCGCCGACGTTTTCGAACAATTCAATGCTCGCCTCCATGGCGTTATCGGCGAAGGCGGTAAAGTAGACGGTAAAGGACGTGTCCGAATCCTCGGGGGCCGTAAAGGGGCGCGAAGCGACGGCTACCCCGATCGACTGTCCTGCCGCAGTCGGCTGCATCCATAGAAATTGCGGATCGGGAGAAGCGCCGAACGGAGAATGCAAGTCGTTATCGAACTTGAGAATCGAAGGCCATGTCACATAGCGATCGACCGCGGCCGGATGAGCGCCCGATTCGTTCGCGGCATTGAAAGCGGCTTGAGATCGGCTATTCCCCAGAAACGCGAATGCCGCGTGGCTGGTCAGTCTTTGGAAGGGAAACACCGTCATTTCGCCAACTCCGCCCGTTGTATTTTATACGTCAACCCATGCTATGCTAGGATTTGCCCGAAGGTTCGATGCGTTGACAAAACGGTTTTTTACTCGCAAATTAGACATTAAGCGCAATACAATGATCGACCGTCTCCGTCTTATAAGGGATGCGCAAGCAATGGCGGGACGACGAGCGGAGAGGAATCCGTGTCATGACCAAGAAGCTGTACATTCTCGATCCGTCCGAAACGCTGGAGGATCTCAAGGAATTTTATTTTCCCCCTTACATTACGCTCGCGCATATGTTCCATGCCCCTAAAGGATGGAAGCTGAAGCCGAGAGTGCTGAGACAGTACCAGTTGCAATACGTCGTCGAGGGCGCCGCGGATTACGTCATCGGAGGCATTCCATACAGGACGGAGAAAGGCGACCTGCTGTTTCACGGGCCGGGCGAGGATCATTACGTTTGCACGAGGCCGGGCAAGCCGTACGTCTGCTTGTCGATCGTGTTCCATTTCGGAGACGCAGACTATCCGCTGCACGAGCTTCTCGCCGCGCCTCCTTCGTCCCCGACTGCCGCGCAGCGGCCGCACGACATGGGCAATTACGCCGAGCATCCGCTCGATAACAGCCTGACCGAGCTGGTCCACCTCTACCGCCAGCCCGGACTGCTGCCGAAGCAGCGCTGCCAGCATCTGCTGATGGGCGTGTTGACGAGCCTCTCCCAGCTGCGGCATGCCGAAGCCGATTCGCCCGGAGCGAAGGAGCCGTCCGGCAGCGCCAAGCTGATCCAGATTCGCCATTATATCGACGATCGGCTGCAAAGCGGGTTCCGCCACGACGAGCTGGAACGTCTGACCGGCTGGAGCCGCAACTACGTCATATCGCAGTTTAAGCGGGCTTTCGGCATGTCGCCGCTGCAATATCTCGTATGGATCCGCCTCGAGAAAGCGAAGGAGCTCGCGCTCCAATCGGGGTTGTCGTTCAGCGAGATCGCCTCCGAAGTCGGTTATTCGGACATCCATGCCTTCGGCAAAATTTTCAAGCGCAAAACGGGGATGAGCCTCAGCCAGTTCGTCGCCACGCTGTACCGGGACACGCCGGATAGATAAAACGGGATTGCAGCAGAGCTAGGGTCGTTGATGACCCGCGCTCTGCGGGCAATCCCGTTTGCGCGTTCGGCTGCGTCGCGGATCAGGGGTGAATCACCCGCATCTGATTTCCAGGGGACTGCCTGGGGAGGGCAACCTGCTGCTGTTCGACAACGGCGGTTGGGCGGGTTATTTTCTACGTTTATTTCTCCAATTTGAGTACATAGTCGTAAGAAGCAGCGCTTAATCGCTTGCGCACTCCGAAATCCGATATAATCAATTGACCGTCGGCTGTCTCCATCCATAATGAGCCATATTGCGTAAGTGGAGCTTTTCCCTTGACCTCATAGTAAATCAGCGTTTGGTCTTCCATGAACACGACGTTATTCACAATAACGTCTCCAACCTTCCCTTGAGACAGCGTAATCGGGAATTCGTTGGTTAACTTAGACGTCCTCGTCGGTTGAATGCGATGAATCCAGGTACTCGACCAACATGCCGCGCTCGTCCTTCAACTGGATCCGGAACCAGCTCGGATCTCCGGGAAATTCGAAGTTCAGCAACATTGTCGCCGGTGTAAGCAGATAACCTGTGAGTCGGAAATACCTTGTATCCGAGCTGGACGTATATCCGTCTGCAAGTGTTTTGTACTGACTATTGTTCGATACCGGGTTGGTAATCGATGTCTTGAAGCTCCATTCGCCTACAGCCGCGTAACTCATGCCGAGCTGTTCGGCGATTTCCTCGAACCTATTTTCCTCAACGATTCGCAACAAAATAAGATGTCGTTCCTTCGGAGCTAGCCGCAACATCGCCTCTCGCAGCTCCGCGTTGAATTCCAGTCCCTCTGCGGGCAGGTCTGATTGCACAGTCGGCATTGTTCGCGAAAACCGGCTTAAAATACGTCCATAAATATGAGCTCGTCTGAGCTTGTTAAGACACTCATGGTAGGCGATCTTGTACAGCCAGGCGATGAAAGAGGTGCCTTCGCGATACTGTTCGATCCGTTCGATGCCTTTCACGAATACATCTTGCGTGACATCTTCGGCCTCTTGTAGTTGTCCGAGCATATGGAAGCAGTACTTCAATATTTGTTGCTGATAAGTCCATCTATTGGAGGATGGGCTTTTTTATGATTTTTGGAACGAGTGTGATTTTGGTCACATGATTATCACTCTGGACCAAATACAGCTAAAGCGAAAGCGCTTATAATTTGACTCAAGAAGCGGCGATCCGTTCGCCGGACTATTGGGGAGGAGATGCTATTGAGCGCTTCGCAAGAAAAGAGGGATTACAGTCTGACGGGACCCGAAGGGGGGAAAGCCAGGGAACGCGGACTGGTCGGGGCCGAATGGTACGCGAGTCCGATTCCGCGCAAGCGGATGAAGGAGTTGATGAAACGCAAGGACGGACCGGCGATCCGCGATACGATTCTCTGGATCGTTCTGCTGGCGGGAGCGGGCGTTCTGGCCTATTTTTCCTGGGGAACGTGGTGGGCCGTGCCGGCGTTTCTTGTCTATGGGATTTTGTATACATCTCCAGGGGATTCGCGTTGGCATGAGTGCGGCCACGGGACGGCTTTCAAAACGCCGTGGATGAACGAAGTCGTCTATCAATTCGCATCGTTTCTCGTATTAAGGCCGGCGACGCCGTGGCGCTGGAGCCATGCCCGCCATCATACAGACACTTACGTCGTAGGCCGCGATCCGGAGATCAACCAGTCGCGTCCGCCGGTGTGGCGCGTCATCATCATGCAGTTTGCCCATCTCGTCGGGGGACCGAAGGATATCAAGAGGATGTTCATGCACGCCTTCGGCGTCGTCTGCAAGGAAGAGCGGGATTTCATTCCGGAGTCGGAGTTTCGCAAGTCGTTCCGCGAGTCGCGGGTCTACCTGTTGATTTTCGCTTGCGTCATAGCCGCTTGCTTCTATACGGGGAGTATACTGCCGGCGATGTTCGTCGTTCTGCCGTCGTTTTACGGAGCGGGGCTGATGGTCGTCTTCGGGATGATCCAGCATCTGGGCCTTCATGAGGACGTGCTCGATCATCGGCTCAATTCCCGCACGGTGTATATGAATCCGGTGTTCCGCTTCCTCTATTGGAATATGAACTACCATATCGAGCATCACATGTTCCCGATGGTGCCGTATCACGCCTTGCCTGCGTTGCACGAGGAGATCAAGGCGGATTGCCCGCGTCCGAACTGCAGCACCTGGGAAGCGTTCAGGGAAGTCATTCATGCGCTGCTGAAGCAGCGCAATGATCGTACTTACACGATCCAGCGGGAGCTGCCGCCGACCGCGCAGCCTTATCAATACGGGCCGAAGCCGATTATCGCGGAAGCGCCGGGAGAGCAACCGACAACCGCGTGAAGATACGATGGAGGAGAGATGGACAATGGCAGATTGGGTAGCCGCATGCGCGGC
>Ga0065721_10000459_pt1 | contig 10233 bp, 7 predicted proteins | sample Mesricmetagenome_FD_59108 | JGI IMG/M metagenome (GOLD analysis project Ga0065721, IMG submission 59108) | Mesophilic microbial community from rice straw/compost enrichment Sample: eDNA_1 v2 (version 2) | ecosystem: Engineered > Solid waste > Grass > Composting > Bioreactor | place: USA: Davis... | reverse complement strand
TCTCGCGTAACAACAAGAACTTCGCCGAGAAATTCCCCGAGATTGTCGAAGCCGTCTCCGCCCTCGACGTCGACGACGTCATCCTCGACGGCGAAATCGTCGCCCTCGACGACCAGGGCCGTTCCTCCTTCCAACTTCTCCAAGCCCACGACCTCGGCACCGACCGCCCGCCGCTCTTCTTCTACGTTTTCGATCTGCTCCAGCTGAACGGCAAAAAGCTCCAATCGCTCCCGCTCACCGCGCGCAAAGCCGTCCTCGAAAAACTCCTCGCGAAAGACGCCCCCGCCGCCCTCCGCTACTCCGCCTCGCTCGGCAACGATCCCGACACGCTTCTCGCCCAAGCCAAAAAACTCGGCCTCGAAGGTCTCATCGGCAAACGCCCCGACTCCCTCTACGAACCCGGCAAACGCTCCGGCGCCTGGATCAAGCTCAAGCTCCACCGCGAACAGGAATTCGTCATCGGCGGCTACACGCCCCCCGGCGGTTCGCGCACCCATTTCGGCGCGCTCCTCGTCGGCGTCTACGAGGGCAAACAACTCAAATTCGCCGGCAAGGTCGGCACCGGCTTCAACGCCAAACTCCTCCGCTCGCTCCACGCCCAATTCCAGAAAATCGCGAGCGACACCTGCCCCTTCGTCGATCTCCCCGACAAACGCCCCGGCCGCTACGGCGCCGGCGTCACNGCCGCCGAAATGCGCCGCTGCCACTGGGTGAAACCGACCATGGTTGCGCAGATCAAATTCACCGANTGGACGAACGACGACCGTCTNCGCCATCCCGTTTTNCTCGGNCTCCGCGAGGANAAACCCGCCACCGAAGTCGTCCGCGAAAAAGCCTCCTGACCGCCATGGCCACCAAAACCGAAATGACCGTCGGCCGGATGAAGCTCACCGTGAGCAATCTCGACAAGGTCCTGTATCCGGAAGTCGGATTCACGAAGGGCAACGTCATCGACTACTACATCCGCGTCTCCGACGTCCTTCTCCCTCATCTCAAAAACCGCCCGATCACGCTCAAACGCTACCCCGACGGCGTCGAAGGTTTCTTTTTCTACGAGAAGCAATGCCCGTCGCACCGCCCGAAATGGGTGAAGACCACGACCGTCCCGCGCGACCGCGGCGGCGAGATCCACTACTGCGTGATGAACGACCTCCCCGCCCTCGTCTGGGCCGCCAATCTCGCCGACCTCGAGCTGCACACGTTCCTCCACAAAGCCCCCGCGATCTCCCGCCCCACCGCGATCGCCTTCGACCTCGATCCCGGCCCGCCCGCCGACATCGTCCTCTGCTGCCAGGTCGGCCTCTGGGTGAAAGCGCTCTTCGATGGCCTCGGCCTCAAATGCTTCGCCAAAACCTCCGGCTCGAAAGGCCTCCAGGTTTACGTCCCGCTCAACACGCCCGTCACCTACGACCGCACGAAAGAATTCGCCCACACCGTCGCGCGCGTCCTCGAAGCGCAATTCCCCGACGTCGTCGTCGAAAAAATGCTCAAGTCGCTCCGCACCGGAAAGGTGCTCGTCGATTGGAGCCAAAACGACGACCACAAGACCACCGTCAACGTCTACTCCCTCCGCGCCAAACAGCACCCGACCGTCTCGACGCCCGTCACCTGGGACGAAGTCGAAACCTGCTGGAAAAAGAAGAAGAAGGAGCTGCTCACCTTCGAAACCGAAGACGTCCTCAAGCGCATCGAAAAACACGGCGACCTCTTCGCCCCCGTCCTCCAGCTCAAACAAAAGCTCCCGCCCATCCGCGCCCTGCAATAGCTTCGGAGCCGCGGCCCGCGTGGCTACGAGCGCAAGCGAGCGGCTCGAGCGCAATCGGCGCTCTTGCCTTCCCCGAAGACGCCGATTGCGCTTTCGCGCTCCGATGAAGCTTCGCCTCCTCTCCTTTGCCACGGCCGCTTTCGCCGTCCTCGCGGTCCACGCGTCCGCCGCCACCATCCCGGCCTCGCATCCAGAAATCCACTACGAAGGCCGCTTCGACACCTCCTTCTCCGACTCCATCGGCATCATCTGGCAGGCCAGCCGCATCAGCTTCGAATTCACCGGAGATTCCGTCGAACTCCTCTTCTCCGCCGCGAAAGGCCAGAACTTCTTCGACCTCACCCTCGATGACAAAACCCACGTCATCGAACTCCTCGAAAACCAACCACCCGCCAAAACCCGCTTAGAAAACCTCGGCCCCGGACCCCACCGCCTCACCCTCTTCAAACGCAGCGAAGCCGACGCCGGTCACGTCCGCTTCGACGGCGTCCAGCTTTCGTCCGACGGAAAACTCCTCCGCTTCAACCGTCCGTCCTACGCGCACAAATTCCTCTTCCTCGGCGACTCGATCACCGCCGGCGCCTGCAACGAAGACGGCGACACCGACCAGTGGGAAAACCGCCGCACCCACAACGCCGCCAAAAGCTACGCCGCCTTCACCGCCCAAGCCTTCGACGCCGACCACCGCAACATCTCCGTCAGCGGCATGGGCATCGCGATGGGTTGGGTCCCGAAAACGCACCGGCGAAATCTGGGACCGCGTGTATCCAAAAGTTGAATCTCCCCGCGCCGATCTCGCCGCTTGGACGCCCGACGTGATCTTCATCAACTACGGCGAAAACGACGACTCCTACACCATCGCCAAAGATCTCCCTTTCCCCGCCGACTTCACCGCCCGCTACGTCGATCTCGTCCGCGAGGTCCGCCGCGCTTATCCGTCCGCCCAAATCGTCATCCTTCGCGGCGGCATGGCCGGCGGCGCCGTCAGCCAACGCCTCCGCTCGCCTTGGGAAGCCGCCGTCGCCCAACTCGAATCCGAAGACCCCCGCCTCACTCACTTCGTTTTCCAACACTTCTCGCGCAACCACCCCCGCGTCGCCGACGCCCGCACCATGGCCGACGAACTCATCGCCTGGCTCCGCCCCCAGACATTCCTCCGCCACCCCTGACGCCTGCCGTTTTTTAGGAGTCCGTCGTCGCCTTCCACTCCTCCTTCCCGCGAATCGCCAGCCGACAATTCAGCGTTCACCGCGAAATCGGATCGAGAACGGCTTCCCTTTCGCCGGATCGAACGAGAACTGTCACATCACATTCCCGTCCTTCACCGACGCCGGCGTCGTGTCGCCGCGCTGCCATTCGGCTCGAACCGCCGACACCAGCAGCGCAACCACCCGAACGCCACAACGCGCCCGATCGCGCTCACGCTTTCTTCACGCGCCGCATTCCGTAAGGCGCACGCTCCGGCCGCGACAACATCGCCGTCGCTTCGGCATCGTTCTCGAACTTTTCCGTCTTCGGATCCCACCGCAGCGGACGTCCCAGTTTCATCGCGATCCAGCTCAGGATGCACGCCGTGTTCGCACTGTGCGCCACCGTCGCCGGCGCCAGCGGCTGCTGGCGCGACTTCATGCAATCCAGCCAGTTCTTGTGATGACTGCTGCTCTCGAGGAATTTCACCGTCACGCCCTTCGGATCGAGCAGCTTCGGATCGCTCGCATCCAGCGGCTGCAACTCCGTCGCGCGCATCGCCGGATCGCTCGAGGTCTGCGCGGCCTCCTGTTCGCGGCCGACAAAAATCCAGCCTTCATCGCCGATGAACCTCACGCCGTTCGGCAGCTTGTCCGACACCGTCATCCTGATGTCGCCCGGATACAGCAGCTCCACGTGATACTCCCCATGCACGTTCCAGATCGAGTTGGTCGGGAACGTCCCGCGCCCTTCGATCTTCACCGGACCGCTCGACTCCATATCCATGCCCCAGTGCGCCGTGTCAAAGTGGTGCGCGCCCCAACCCGTGATCATGCCCAGGCAATACGATTCGTTGCGCAGCCAGCCCGGCCGGTCGTATCCAAACTGCGGATGCACCCGCTGCTCCGTGTAATACACCTGCGGCGTCGGCCCGAGCCACGCATCGTAGTTCAGATTCGCCGGGATCGGCTGCTCCGGATCATCCGGCTTCGTCGGATCGATCGGCAGCCCGATCTCCACCGCCTTCAACCGCCCCACGCGTCCGCTCCGCACGAACTCGCAGCCTTTCCGAAACTGCTGCGATTGATTCCACGAACGCTGCTGGCTGCCCACCTGCAGAATCCGCCCGCTCTTCACGACCGCGTCGCGCAGGATCACGCTTTCCTCGTGCGTCATCGTGAACGGCTTCTGCAGATACACATCCTTGCCCGCCCGAATCGCCGCGAGAGCGATCTCCGCGTGCTGATGATCCGGCAAGCTCAGCACCACGCCGTCGATGTCATCGCGCGCCAGGATCTCGCGATAATCCATGTGCGTCGACATCGGCGGCGGCACCGCCGACGCGTCGCGATAAAACTTCTCCGCCAGATCCTTCCCTTCCGCCACGCGCCTCAAATCCACGTCGCACAACGCCACGATGTCCGCCATCCCCGAGCGAAACACGCCCGGCATGTCGTGCCCGCGCGCGATGCGCCCGCAACCGATCTGCCCGATGCGGAATCGATTGCTCGGCGAATTCGCGCCGAGCACCCGCGACGGAATGATCGTCGGAAACGAAAACGCCGCCGCCGCGACGCCGAGCGTCTTGATGAAGTCACGACGTATTGAAAGGACCAGTGGGGTTGCGGTGAGTTTTTTTCATCGAGAAAGCGTGTCGCGCGATGACCGTCATTCGGCAGGCCGCGTAATCCTCCATCGATTCGATCAGTCCATTCGCGTGTTGCTGACAAAGGCCACTCGCGTGCTGTCCGGCGACCACGAGGGCACGTTGATCGTCCCCTGCCCGCCATACAAATACGCGATCACCCGCGGTGGCCCGCCGCTCGCCGGCATCATCCGCAGGTAAACGTGCTTATAATACGGATGCTCCTCCGGCCGGATGTCCTGTCCGTAAGAAATGAATACGATCCATTTTCCGTCCGGCGAGAGGTGCGGGAACCAGTTGTTGAACTCGTCGTCCGTCACCTGCTCCTGCTCCGACCCATCCGGCTTCATCCGCCACAGCTGCATCAGCCCCGAACGCGTCGAATTGAAATAGATATACTTCCCGTCCGGCGTGAACTCCGGCCCGTCGCTCAACCCCGGCGCATCGGTCAACCGGACCTCCTCTCCGCCATCCGCCGAAATCTTGTAGATGTCGTATTTGTCCGACGTCGCGTCCGGCGAATGCTTCCGCCCGCCCGTGTAAACCATCCACTTTCCATCCGGCGACCAGCCGTGGAAATACGACGGCGACTTCGGCGTCACCCGCACCGGCGTGCCACCCGTCGCCGGCAACTTGTAGATCACCGAGCGACCGTTGTCATCGGCACTGTGGTGACTGATGCCGAGCTGCTTCCCGTCGAACGTCAGCACGTGGTCGTTGTTGTTCCGTGTCGCGAATCCCGTGTCGAAATCCGCGATCCGCTTCGTCACGAGATCGAACGTCTTCAGCCGCCCTTTGTTCGGCCCCGGCCCGCTCACGTTGATCAGAAGCGTCTTGTGATCCGGCAGCCAGTTCGGCGCCTCGAACTGCTCCGGCGAGCTGTAAACAATGTCCCGCTTGCCCGTATGCACATTGAGAATCTCCAGGTGCGCTCCGATGTAATCGCGATACGGCACATAGCCTTCCTTCGGCGGCCGCACGATCCGCACGTCTTTGAAGATCACCTCTTCCTTCACCTTCGCATTGTGCGAGCAAAGGAAGAGTCCGACGAATACCTCATCCCCCAGATCGAGTTCGTCGAGCGTCGTGCTCGTGAACGTCTCGCCATAACGCGCCGACGAAAAAATAAACTGCTTTCCGCGCCGCTCGAACTTGATCACATCGCCGCCCGTCAACGGCACCACCGACTGCTCCGTCTCCGCCCCTTTCGTCCGCCGAAACTGCAACGACGTCAGCCCGTCGCCATGCACGCACGCATCCGCATACGGCGAATCCGCGTCGAGCGTCTGCCGCACGATCCAACCCGCCTTGCGATGCGGATCCACGCCCTGCCCCAGAAACTCCACGCGCGCGAACAGGATGAAGTCGCCCTTCATCTTGTTCCACGCGAACTGAAACTGGTCCGCCTCGTTCCACATATTGATGCCGCCGGCTGTCATGCGGTATTCTTGGCGAAGTTCATCGTAGGTCGTGGAGCCGGCGATCTCGGGAGCGCCGACGTCACCATGATCGGCAAACTGGCCGACCGAGCGGCTGCCAGCCGCAGATAGAGCGGTCGCCAACGCGACGAAGCTCGCAACACACACAAGGCGGGAGCGGAAGGGGGTTTTCATTTTGGGGGCACTGGCAGGACGGACGGTCCGCGCAAAGGTGACGCCGCCATTCTGCGTCCGCGCGTCATGGCGCGCGATTCCGAAAAGCAGCCTCGCGATCCGCGTCCACCGGAACTCGACACGATGAAAACCAAGGTGCCGCGACGCTGCCCGCGCTCCGCCCCCGCGCCACCCGAATTTTTGTCAACGTTGACCAGCCTCGCCGACCGCTGCGCCGCGCTCAGCCGCCAATCAAATGAACGCTCCGCAACGACGGCCCGTCCACCCAGCGGCTCTCCACCATTTCGATGTGCGGCTCCGCCGGGAAACCGACCTCCCCGCGCATCAACTGCGCCACCACCATCTCGACCGCGCAACGGCCCATCATCGATTGGTTCTGCTGATATCCCGCAAAACCCGTGCCCGCCACGAAGTGGGTCACCGCGATCACGCCGATGTCCTCGGGCACTCGAATTCCGTGCCGCGCCAGGAACCCCTGAAACTGCTCCGTCTGGTGATGCACGAACACGATCACATCCGGCCGGTTCGTTTCGATCCAGTGCAGCAGCGGCTCGTCGTCGACGCTGTCGAGCCGCAACACCGGAATCGGATCCGCATCGTGCAGCACCGCGTCATACCAGCCCAAATACGCCCCCACGTGCGCCCGCGCGCTGCGCGCCTCTTCACCCGTGTGAATCACCAGCCCCGGCCGCCGATAGCCGCGCTGCGTCACCGTCTCCATCGCTCGAATCGCGTCCTTGTAGGAATGCGTGGTCACACGATGCGTGCCCGTGCCCACGCTGAGCCCAACCGTCACCACCGCGAAATGATCGAGCTCCGCCGGAAACGGTTGGTCCACCACCGGCGCGCCAAAACACAACAACCCCCGGATCCCCCGCGCATCCAGAATGTCGCGAAACCGCCTCGGCGTCATCCCCGGCTCGCGCAACCATAGCGGCTCGACGCGATAACCCAGCTCGTCCGCCCGCCGCTTCATGCTCGCGTAAATCTCCAGGTGATGCCTCTGCCGCTCCCACGGCCGCGGATCGTCGTAGAGCGAAATCGCCGCGATGCAATCGCCGCTGCTCTCGCGCCGCACCGCCCGCACCTGCGCCATCAACTCCGCCACTTTTCCACTCGGCCGATACCCATGTCGCTCGGCCAGCTCGCGCACCAGCCGCTTCGTCTCAGGCGAAACTTTTGGACTGTCGCGCAACGCCAGCGACACCGCCGAGGCCGAAATTCCCGCCAGCTTCGCAATGAGGCGCACACTCATTTCGGCACACGTAGTTAAACGCCCCAGTCGTGGTCAACGTTTACCTACAATCCCTTTGTCCGCCCTCGCCGCCTGAATTGCTTCGCCTCGCCCCATCGTGACCGACTTCGCCCCCGCGCTGCCGCGCTTCGTCAGAGAATGCCCGACCCGGCTATCCGGTCTGATCGCCCACAATCGGCGCATCTCCTCTGCGGTCCCAGCCGACAAGTCGCGCACCCGAAGGGCGCCTCACTCTTCGAACTGCAAACCCTAACCCGACATGCAAATCCATCGACCCCACCCCGCCCCCAAATCCCTCGTTGCCGCATTGCTCGCCAGCGCGTTTGCGACCTCGCTCCTCGCCCAATCCGCCGCGCCTTCCTCCGCTCAAGACGAGGTCGTCGTCCTCTCGCCCTTCGTCATCACCGACACCCAAACCGGCCGCTACCAACCCACCNAAACCACCTCCGGCGGTCGCGTCCGCGTGAACCTCTTCGACGCCCCGCAAAGCGTCTCCGTCGTCACCCGCGAACTCGTCGATGACGTGGGCGCCACGCGCCTCCTCGACGCCCTTCAATACATTTCCGGCGTCACCGAATCCACCATCCCCAACGGCCTGGATCGCACCACCATTCGCGGCTTTCAGTCCGACGGTCAGCGCATCGACAACTTCTCCGCTCCCGCTCAGGTCAACCTCGATCCCGTCTTCGTCGAACGCATCGAGGTCGTCAAGGGCCCCAACGCCGTCCTCGCGCCCGCCGGCGTTCCCGGCGGCACCATCAACGCCGTCACGCGCAAACCGCGCTACGACAACTTCGGCTCCATCGCCGCCACCGTCGGCCTCTTCAACGCCCAGCGTCTCGAGTTCGACGTCAACCGCACGCTCACCGCCGACAACCGCGTCGCCTTCCGCATCGTCGGCGCATTCCAGGACACCGAGGGCTACGCCGGCGATCCGCGCGAAACCTTCGTCATCATGCCGATGGTTTCCTTCCGCACACAAACCGGCGCCGAACTCGTCCTCCAAGCCGCCTACACCGACTCGCGCGTCCAAAACTACTTCGGCATCCCCATCGATCCCTCCTCCGGCTCCGCCACCGGCACGCGCCTCCTCGCCGGCGTCCCGCGCGACCTCAACACCGCCGGCACCGACTACCGCAACGAAGAACGCCCCGAAGTCCGCGCCCTCCTCACGCTCCCGATCACCGACGCGATCTCGATGCGCCTCGCCGTCCGCTACACCGACTTCGACATCTCCTTCCTCCAAAATCTCGCCACCACCGGAATCAGCGGCGGCGGCGTCGATCCGCGCACCGGGCTTTTCACCCCGGGCGTCGTCTACGGCCCCGCGCCCGATTTCACCGCTTCCCCCGCCCCCACCCAGCCGCGCACTTTCATTCGCAACGGCTCCGAGGACCTCAACCACTACTCCCTCTTCAACGCCCAAAACGACTACAGCTTCATCATCGACAACGACGTCCTCACCTCCACGACCGTCGTCGGCGGCGCGTTCGACATGACCCGCCAGACCTTCAAGAGCTTCCGCTCCACGAAACCCGACATCAACTACGACGCCCCGACCGCCGACGCCCACACGATCGGCGCCCTCTCCACGCGCCAGGATACCAGCAACTACGCGCTCCAGTTCTACCTCAGCGAAACCCTCTCGCTCCTCCAGGACCGCCTCATCCTCAACGCCGGGTATTCGTATAACAACTACGACCAGGCGACCGACGACCTCCTCCCGAACCCGATCCAGAAATACCGCGCCAACATCAACACCGATCTCAAATCCTACGGCATCCTCATCAAGCCCATCCCCAACCTCGCGCTGTATTACAGCTACTCGGAAAACTCGACGCCCAATTCCGCCTACAACATCGGCCGCAACAGCGCCGCCCCGCTCCAGGACGGCCAGCAGGACGAATTCGGCGCCCGCCTCCAACTCTTCGGCGACCGCCTCACCATCACCGGCGCCTACTTCGACATCATCCAGAATAACTACTCCGTTCCGAATCCCGGCAACTACGTCCCCAACCCGCCCGACCCGCCGCTCCCCCCGCTCGTCTCCGATCGCATCGCCAAAGGCTACGAGTTCGAGTTCCGCGCCCGCCTCACCGACGAGTTCTCCCTCATCGGCAACGTCACCACCTTCACCAATCGCGACCCCAACGGCGTCCCGTTCCGCGGCACCGGCGAGAAATCCGGCGCCATTCTCCTCAACTACCAGTTCCCGCGCAAAAGCACCCTCGCCGGCCTCACGCTCGGCCTCGGCGTCACCTACCTGAGCGAACGCCCCGGCGACGCCGCCAGCGGTGTCACCGCCGCCAGCACCGCCGACAACATCATCCCCGTTCAACCGAGCTTCTACCTCCCCGAACGCACGCTCGTGAACCTCAACGCCTCCTACCGCATCAACGAAAATTGGAAGGCCCAGCTCAACGTCGATAACCTCCTCAACGAGGACTACCTCGCCGCCAGCATCAACCGCTGGGTCGTCATCCCCGGCGACGAAACCAACGTCCGCCTCCGCATCGAATACTCCTTCTAACCGGAAAACACCCGCGATTCCCACCACGGCCGGCGCTCTCGCCGGCCGTTTTCATTTTCCATCATTCCTCACCGTTCCCGCTCGCCGCTCCCGTTCTCGTTCACTTCCGCCGCCTTCGATCATTTCTCCGCTTTGCGCCTTGGCCTTCCGCACGGAACCGTTTTCGCTCCGGCTTTTTCCCGTGCCTGCTCCCGCCGCCACGCCATCGCCGCCTCGTCCTCTCTCGCTCGGCGTCAT
>Ga0065721_10053264_pt1 | contig 10237 bp, 9 predicted proteins | sample Mesricmetagenome_FD_59108 | JGI IMG/M metagenome (GOLD analysis project Ga0065721, IMG submission 59108) | Mesophilic microbial community from rice straw/compost enrichment Sample: eDNA_1 v2 (version 2) | ecosystem: Engineered > Solid waste > Grass > Composting > Bioreactor | place: USA: Davis... | reverse complement strand
CCGCCTGCACAGGCGAAGCTCGCTCAAACTTCGCCCGAACTCCCGAACTTCCCGCTCAATCTCTGCGATGCGCCAGAAGGTCGGTGATCTCGCGTCGGATCGTCACGAAATCCGGATCGTCCCGATGCCGCGGCCGTTTGCCTGAGATCTCGAAGATCTTCGCGATACGGCCCGGCCGGGGTTCCATGACGACCACCCGGTCGGAAAGATAGATCGCCTCTTCCACGTCATGGGTCACCATGACGACCGTGCTCTTTTCACGTTCCCAGATCGCCAGCAACTCGTCCTGAAGGTAGCTGCGGGTGAGCGAATCCAGCGCGCCGAGCGGTTCGTCGAGCAGGAGCAGGGGCGGCCGGGGCGCAAGTCCGCGGGCAATCGCCGCGCGCTGCGACATGCCGCCGGAAAGCTCGTGCGGCAAGGCCTTCTCGAAGCCGCTCAGGCCGACGAGATCGATCAGGTACTGCACCCGTTCGCGCTTTTCCGCCTCCGAGCCGGCAAGACTGTGGAGGCTGAGCGCGATGTTCTTCTCCACGCTGAACCAGGGCAGCAGCCGGTGATCCTGAAAGACGATGCCGCGCTTGAGGCTCGGGCGATCGATCACTTCGCCGTCGACCGCGATCCGTCCGCTGTCCGGCCCGTCGAGCCCGGCGAGAAAGCGCAGCAGTGTCGACTTGCCACAGCCGCTCGGCCCGACGATGCTGATGAATTCGCCGGATGCGATCGCGAGCGATACGTCGTCGAGCGCATGCACGGTGCGACCCTCGACGCGGAAAGTCTTGGAGACATCCGAAATCTGGACCGATCCCGCTTCGACAGTTTTCGGGCGTGACAGGGTCAGGGCATCCGCCATGGTATGAGCCTCCTTGAAAATCCGATGACGAGCCGGTCGAGGGCGACCCCGATGAGCGCGAGGAAAAGGACACCGAGCAGGACCTGGTCCATGCGGGCGTATTCGCGGGCCGCGGCGAGGTAGGCGCCGAGACCGTCCCCCATGCCGTTGATATAGCCGGTGCCGATCAGGTATTCGGCCCCGAACGTGCCGAGCCAGGCGATATTGAGCGACAGTTCAAGCCCGGCCAGAATGGAAGGGATCGCCGCCGGGAAGACGATCTTCGTCAGCGTCGCGCGGCGGTCCAGTTCGAGCACCCGGCCGACCTCGCGGAAGGGCGCGGGTACGTTCTGACATCCGGCCTGCGCACCGAGCGCCATCGGGAAAAAGGCGCCGAGTGCGATCAGCGTGATCTTCATCACTTCGCCATTGCCGAACCAGGCGCTGAGCAGAGGGATCCAGGCGAAGAGCGCGATCTGGCGCAGGCTGGCGATGGAGGGATCGAAGAGGCCGCGAGCGACGCCGGAAAGCCCGATCAGCACGCCGAAAGCAAGCCCGATCGACGCTCCGATCGTCCAGCCGACCAGGGCTCGCAGAAGGGTCGCAATCGTCGCTCCGGGAATGGAGCCGTCCGCGAAACCCTCGTAGGCGGTTTTCAGGACCTGCAGCGGCGAGACGATAATGTCGCCGTTGAGCGCTCCGAACGCATCGAGAAGCGACCAGAGAACGACGAGCGCCGCGGGAAGGACAAGTGCCCGCCAGATAAGCTGGGGCCGGTTGAGTGTGGAGGTCGTCATCAGCCCTTCCTCATGCCGCCGTCTTGAACGACCAGCCGGTCGCGCGGTGCTGGAACCTCGTCAAAGCGTAGTCGAGCGCCCAGCCGACAATGCCGATGACGATCATGGTGGCGAAGACCACGTCGAGCTGAAATGCCTTGCGGCCCCACATCATCAGGTAGCCAAGGCCGGCCGCGGAGGAAATCATCTCGACCAGGATCAGCACCTTCCAGCCGCGGCTCAACGCCTGACGGACGCCTGTAAGAATGGCGGGCAGGATGGAGGGCCACACGACCAGCCGGACCCTCGCGAGCCAGGGCAGTTCGAGCGCCCGGGCGACATCGTCATATTTGCGCGGCCTGCTGCGGATGCCTTCATAGGCGCTCACCATCAGCGGCAGAAAGCAGGTCTTGGCGATGAGGATGATCTTCAGGGCTTCGCCGATGCCGAAGACCAGCATGAAAAAGGGAAGCCAGCCGAGCGAGGGCACCAGGCAAATCGCCCGCACCGTCGGCGCCACGTAGATATCCAGCGGCCGGAAGAGGCCGAAGGCGAGCCCGAAGAGGAGACCGAGCCCGCCTCCGACCGCAAGGCCCGCCGCCACGCGCCCGAGACTGACGAGAAGTTCACCTGGCAATTGACCGGTGGCGATCAGATCGGCGGTCGTTTCATACACGAGCCGCGGATCGGGGAGGATCTGCTCCGCCAGCCATTCCTGGTGGACGGCATAGGACCAGAGCGCTAGAAGCGCGAACGGTACGACGAGACCTAAAGCCACCTTGCCCAGCCAGCCGGGCAGGCGCGGCGCCGAGGCAAGCAGACCCTGCAGGCCCTTGTCCGCCACGCGGTCGAACGGAGTCTCCGCAATCGCGATGGAACTCTTGAAGGTGACATCGGACATGATCGCTCCTTTCCTCGGCCGTCATCCCGGCACGAAGCGCAGAACCTGAATGATGGAAGATCGATCCGCCCGATCAGAACCGGACGGCGTTGCCTTGGCTGTCGCGCGGCGTCCAGACGTTTTCGTAGCCGAACTCCTTCAAAGCCGTTTTCAGATAACTGTCGTCCACCCATTCGTTGACGTCGAAGGGCTTGCGGATCAGCTTCTGGCCGACGGCGAATTTGATGCCGGCTTCGACATTGGCGCGATAGAAGTCGTCGAGCAGCGGGCTCTGGCGGTCCTTCAACAATTCGCCGTCATAATCCTTCTGGAACGTCGAGCGTGGCGGACCGGTCAGTGCCCATATGTCGAAGAGCGCGTCGCGGTTCTTTTCGTCGGAAGCGAAATGGGACGCCTTGACGAAATTGTTGACCACCCGCTGGGTCAGTTCCGGATAGGCTTGGCGGAACTGGTCCGTCACCACGAAGGAGCCGAAATTGCTGCCGGGCGCAGGGCTCCCCTTCGTGGTGTAGACGATCTGCGCGATGCCTTGATCGACGAGCTGCAGAACGGAACTGCCGCCACCGACGACCACATCGATATCGCCGGAAGTGATCGCCGATATCTGGTCGGCGGTCTGCAGGTCGAAGAACTGGATGTCGTCGACCGTCAGGCCGGCCCGAGTGAGGATCTGAAAGAGGCCGAGCTCGTTGATCGTGCCGCGCGAGGTCGAAATCTTCTTGCCTTTGAGATCGGCAAGCGAGGAGATCTCGGCATCCGGCCGAGCGACCAGATAGACGGGGCTGACGCCGTAGGACGCGATCACCTTCGTCTTGAGGCCGGCACCGCGGCCGACGATGTTGGGTAGGCCGCCGTAATAGGCGAAATCGAGCTGGCCGTTGGCGAAGGCTTCGTTGATGGCCGGACCCGTGCCGCGCGGGAACTGCCACTCGATCTTGATGCCGTCGGCGGCGAATTCCTTCTCCAGCAGTTCCTGGGCGCGGACCACGCCGATCGCACCGGTGCCGTAAGGCTTGCCGGCGGCGTTGCCGAAGGAGGCGATGCGGATGACCTGGGGTTTGTCCTGGGCCACGGCCGGGCCGGGCCCGAGGATGGCTGCCGCGGTAACGGCGAGCGCGGCGAGGCTTGTGAAGGTTCTGCGTCTCATCTTGCTCTCTTCCTCAGGTCCGGGTCTTGCCGTCGGCCTCGCGTGGGGTCCAGACGGTCTCATAGCCGAGATCGGCGAGCGTCCTGGTCAGCAGACCGTCCCGAATCCATTCGTCGACGTCGAACGGCTTGCGCACCAGCTTCTGCTCCAGCGTGAAGTCGAGCCCGGCCTTGATGTTCGCGCGGTAGAAACCATCGAGCAGCGGACTGTTGCGGTCACCGAGATTATCGCCCGCATAATCGGTGACATAGCTCTCGCGGGGAGAGCCGGTGAGCGCCCAGATGTCGTAGAGCTTCTCCCGGTTCTCATCGAGGCTCGCGAAACGCGAGGCCTCGACGTAAGCGCGCAGCACCCGCGCGACGATCTCGGGATTGGCCTCGGCAAAGCTGTCGAGCACGGTGAAGGAGCCGAAAGTCGAACCCGGAGCGGGTCCCTTGGTGCTGTAGAGGACTTCGACGAGCCCGCCATTCACCAGCGCCAATACCTGGTTGCCCTGGCCGAGCAGCGCGTCCACGTCGCCCGACTGGATTGCCGCCGTCTGGTCGGCGCCCTGGAGGTCGAAGATCTGGACGTCCTCGTTCTTGAGGCCCACGCCTGCCAGGATGAGCGAGAGCGAGAGCTCGAAGATCGTGCCGCGCTGGAAGGCGACCTTCTTGCCCTTGAGATCGGCGAGCGTCTTGATTCCGGCTGCGGGGCGCACGCCGACATAGGTCGGTGAAATGCCCGAGGCGGCGAGCACCGTAGTGCGTACGCCCGCGCCGCGGCCGACGATGTTCGGCAAGCCCCCATAGCTCGCGAACTCGAGCTGGCGGTTGGCGAAGGCCTCGTTGATGGCGGGACCGGTGCCGCGCGGAAACTGCCATTCGATGCGGATACCGTCGGGCTCGAATTCCTTCTCGAGCAGCTCCAGCCCGCGCAGGATGCCGATCGAGCCGTTGCCATAGGGTCGGCCGGCGGCATTGCCCGGCCCCGCGAGCCGGATGACATCCGGCTTGGATTGCGCGCGGGTGATGGAGAATGTGGTGGGAAACGCGGCAACTGCCGCGCCTAATCCCAGAAATGTTCTGCGTGTGGTGCGCATGGTCGAAAAATCCCGCATTCGTCTGTTTGACGGCAACCGCCGAGGTCGCAGCCGATTGACTGGTCAATGGTGATCGAGACGGCTCATGATCTCCGGCGTGGGGCGGGGTCTTCCGCCCCTCACCCAGCCGATCGACTTGCGATAGCTGCCGAACAGATCCTGCCGTTCGAGTTCGGCGACCGTGACGCCGGTCACCTGAGTGGCCTGAGGCGCCACGTAAAGCGCGTCGTCCGGACAATAGACCTCGCACATGAAGCAGGTCTGGCAGTCATCCTGGCGTGCGATCACGGGGATGCCGCCTTGAACCGTGTCGAAGACATTGGTCGGACAGACGTTGACGCAGATATTGCAACCGGTGCACCGGTCCTCGCTGATGACCTCGATCATGCTGCCAGGACCTCGAGTTCCGGCGACGGAGCGCGTTCTCTGCCGATCCAGACCTCGTCGAGGCCGCCGGTCGTCGTATAGTGAAGCTGCGCGTCGTCCTTCTTCGGGAAATCCTCGCGCTTGTGCATGCCGCGGCTTTCCGTCCTCGAAAGGGCACTGCGGTACATCCAGCGGGAGGTAGCAAGCATGGCGACGCCTTCGCGGGTGCGCTGCGCTTCGCCAAGCGATGCGGCCTGGGCCGTGCGAATGCCCGACCAGAGCCCGTCCAGGCGGCCGAGCGAATCTTCAAGCTTTTCGCCGTTGCGCTGGTAGTTACGGTCGTAGGGATGGACCTCGTCCTGAACCGAACGGGTGAGCGCTGCCGCATCGATCGCCCGGCCCGATCCGTCGGCTATGCCGACGCCGCCGGCGCGGACATAACGGCGATTGCGGCCGCGATATTGCTGGCCATAGTCACCGGCAGACCCGCCGGCCCAGAAGCCGGAGGACATGGCCCAGGCCGCGTTATGGCTGCCGCCGCCGGTAAACGCGCCGCAGATCAGCTCGCGGGTCGCGGCATCGCCGGCGGCGTAAAGCCCCGGAACCGTTGTGGCGCAGCCGTTGTCGACGATCCTCAGACCCCCGGTGCCGCGCACCGTACCTTCGAGCAGGAGCGTGACCGGGAAGCGTTGCTTGAACGGATCGATGCCGACGCGATCGAGCGGTACGAAGAAGTTCGGCTGGGCGTAACGCATCGCCTGTTCCGTTTCGGCATCCGCCTTGTCGAGCTGTGCGAAGACCCTTTGCGTCGCGAGCGCCTTGGCGATCACCGAACGGCCGCCCTTGGATGCGGCGCCCGGGATCGGCGAGCCGTCCTCGAAGGTGAAGGTCGCCCATTCGTAGAAACGGGTCTTGGTGACCGAGCCGCCTTCCAGCGCCATGGCATAGGCGCTCGAAAATTCCATGCCCGAGAGCTCGGCGCCGAGTTCGGCAGCGAGAAGCAGGCCGTCGCCGGTCAGCACGTTGCAGCCGAGCGCCTTGCTGAGAAACGCGCAGCCGCCGGTCGCGATCACCACGGCTCCCGCCCTCACCAGCCAGGTATCCCCCTTCTGCCGGCGAACGCCCGTGGCACCGGCAACCGCGCCGGTTTCATCCCGCAGCAATTCGAGTGCGGGGCTGTGATCGAGGATCTTCACGCCCGCCGACTTGGTGCGCTTGCGCATCAGCCGCATGTAATCCGGACCGTCGAGGCTGGTCCGGATCGACCTGCCGTTGCCGTCATCGCTGAAGGGATAGCCCCATTCGGCGAGATGGTTGACGTTCTCATAGGTGCGATCGAGCGTGCGGCGCATCCAGGCGGGGTCGGCAAGGCGCCCGCCGAGATCCCAGCGGCTGTTCATCGCCTTGGCGCGGCGCACGGGGTCCGGCGGCACGTACCAGACGCCGGTGCCTGACGGCGCCGTCGCGCCCGAGGAGCCACAGAAACCCTTGTCGACCAGCACGACCTTGGCGCCCTTGCCCGCAGCTGAAATCGCCGCCCAGGTTCCGGCGGGGCCACCGCCGATCACGAGAACGTCGGCGTCAAGTTCGAGCGAGGCGGAAGGGGCCGCGATATTCGCAGCCGTGGATGGGATTACCATGGTCTGTCTCTCCTGGTACGGGCGGAAGCCCGTCGTTAAGTCCCCGAAATCCGGCAGCTGCAGTGCTTCGTGCACCGGTCGGCCGATGGCGATCATATTATATAGTAATTCTATAGACTAAAGGAAATGATGTGCGCGCGAACGGCAGCTGCGGGAAAAATGCTACCGCTCCCCGTCGGGATTAGGGGAATATCCGGACCTGAATGAATTCCGTCCGTGGAGAATGAATTTCAAAAGACAGGGCTTTGTCGGAGAAGGACTATTCAGCCGAGAGATCGCGCAGCGTCCGAGGCAGCGTGTTCATGCATTCCGCCCCGGTCTCGGCGATCAGGAACTGATCTTCGATCATCAGCGCACCAAGACCCTGGCCGTAGAATGGCGTCTCGAGCGCGACTACCATGTTCGGCAGGATGATCTCCGGATTGCCGGAGGAGAAGAACGGCCATTCCTCGATGCCGACGCTGCCGCCGACGGAGTGGCCAAAATGACCGCGATAATATTCGGTAAAACCGTCCTTCCGCATGGAGGCGATCATGGCCGCATGCACCGCACCGAACGTGTTGCCTGGCCGAAGCTGCTCAAGCCCCGCGGCAAATGCGTTCTCCAGCGCCTTGAAGATATCGCGTGCAAGCGGTGAAGCCGGTCCGTGGGCGAAGGTGCGGGCGCCATCGGAAGAATACCCCCCGACCAGCGTACCGACGTCGGCTTTAATCAATGCGCCGGGCGTCACGACGGCCGACATATCGGAAAGATCGGCGCCGACCGAGATGAAATCCCAATGGCCGCTGAGCACAAAACCGCCTTCGATCGCTGCGGCCTGCGCGCCGGCCTTCCAGGCGGAAGAGAGTTCGCCAAGCGAAACACCCGGCTTTACCGCCGCGGCCATTCGGACGAGCCCCGCCTCGGCGGCCTTCGCGGCCCTCCTCAAGCGTTCGATCTCGTGCTGCGATTTGATCGCACGCATCCGGCGGAGCACGTCGGAACCATCGGTCCAGCGAACACCCGGCAGTGCCTGTTTCAGCGCCTCGAAATCGGCAGCCGGCATGAACTCCAGGTCCGCGCCGATCCGCGCGCCGTCGAGGCCGCGCTCTTTCAACACATCGCCAAGCAGATTGAAGCACGCGGACCGATCGAAGGTTTCGGGCCGGGGACCGGCCGAGCCGAGCCGCTGGTAGGCTTCGTCGATCTGCGGCACCGTCTGCACACCGGTCAGGTCGAGCATGTCGATCCATATGCGGTGGGTGCGCAGATCGATATCGGGAACCGCTTTCAGGATCGGGCCGGATGCGTGATCGCTCGCGACGGCCGCAAGACCGGCCGCGGAATCCGAAGGCACGAGCGCGATGGCCGCCCCTGCCCTGCCCCACATGGTGGCCACCCCCGCCGGCGCACCGATTGCATACTGAAAAGCCTCGGGCTGGAAGAGCGCCAATGCATCAAGCCCGGCTTCCCGCATCAGGCGCTCCGCATGATCGCGATCGATATCGCTCATAGCCGCACTCCAAATCGTCTTTATCAAAGGCCTTAACCGGCCTTATGGGAAAGCGCCAGCAGAAGCTGGAACAAAATTCCCCGCCGCAAGTATGGCGGCGAAGAGCGTTTCCTGCGCCTGCGGAAAATCGTGTCCTGCCGCCCTTCCGGTTGAAAAGAACTGCGATATTCTCCGCGCCGGTATACAATGGCTGAAAAGGCCACCTTGACTAGGGAGCATAAAATGAGCGGTTTGACGGCCCGCATGGCCGAGACCTTGAAGACCGACCGGCGCCGCCTCCGGGCGATGACGGCCGGCGCCTTTCTCCTCGGCGCCGTTGCGGCAGGTTCGGTGCACGCGCAGGATTTCGATGCCGATGCGACGATCAACATCGGTTCGCTCTATGAGCCGCAGAACCTCGACAATACCGCCGGTGCCGGCCAGGGCATCAACGAGGCCTTCAACGGCAACGTCTACGAAGCGATGTTCCAGCTGACCGATGCCGGCACGGTCGAGCCGGTCCTGGCCAAGGATTACAAGGTGAGCGACGACGGCCTCACCTATACATTCACGCTGCAGCCGGGCGTCACCTTCCATTCCGGCGATCCGCTGACCTCAAAGGACGTGAAATTCTCGATCGAACGCGTCACCGCGCCGGAATCGAAAAGCTCCCGCAAGAACAGTCTGAAGCAGATCGCCGGCATCGAGACTCCAGATGACGCGACCGTCGTCGTCAAGCTCTCCTCGCGCTCGATCTCGCTGCCCTACAATCTGAGCTATGTCTGGATCGTCAACGACACGGCGACCAATCTTACCGCGACGGAAGACGGCACAGGTCCCTATACGCTGGAAGGCTGGCGCCGCGGTTCGTCGCTGGCGCTGACCCGTTTCGACGATTACTGGGGCCAGAAGCCCTCGAATGCCGACGTGGTCTTCCAGTATTTCACCGAGGCGACCGCGCTCAACAATGCGCTGCTCACCGGTTCGGTGGACATCATCACGTCGGTGCAAAGCCCGGATTCGCTTGCCCAATTCAAGGACAATCCGGATTTCACGGTGGCCGAGGGCCAGTCGACCACCAAGCTCCTGCTCGCCTATAACGACCGCGTCGCGCCCTTCGACAACGTGAAGGTCCGCAAGGCGCTCGCCCGTGCCGTCGACGACGCCAGGCTGCTCAAAGCCGTCTGGGGCGACTACGGCACGCTGATCGGCTCCATGGTTCCGCCGACCGATCCCTGGTATGTCGACCTCACTAGGGTCGATGCCTACGATCCGGAAAGCGCCAAGGCGTTGCTCGCCGAGGCCGGCTATCCGGACGGCTTCACCTTCACCATCGATACGCCGAACTACGATCCCCATCCGATCGCGGCGCAGTTCCTGCAGACCGAACTCGCCAAGGTCGGCGTCAAGGTGAACATCAACGTCATCACCGCCAACGAGTGGTACACCAAGATCTACAAGGCGCATGACTTCCAGGCGACGCTCCAGGAACACGTGAACCATCGCGACATCGTCTTCTACGGCAACCCGGATTTCTATTGGGGCTACAACAATCCGAAGGTCGTCGACCTCATCAAGCAAGCGGAAGAAAGCGCCACGACCGACGAGCAGACGGCAAAGCTGAAAGAAGCCAACACGATCATCGCGGAAGATGCCGCCAGCAACTGGCTCTACCTCTATCCGCAGATCGTCGTCTCGGCGAAATCGGTATCCGGTTATCCCGTCAACGGCCTGAACTCGCAGTTCTTCGTCTCCGGCATCAAGAAGGCCGATTGATCGCTGCCCATCCGCAAGGCTCCCGGCCTGCGCTATATAGTACCCGCCCGGCGCTGAACCGGGCGGTTTTCCGATGAAAGGTGCGGCTATTCTTTCCTATCTCCTGCGCCGTCTGGCCATCCTTGTTGTCTCCATCCTGATCGCGGCCGCGGTGCTGTTCCTGCTGCTGCGCCTGCTTCCCGGCGATCCGGCCAATGCGCTCGTTTCCGTCGGCGCCGATCCGGAGCAGATCGAAGCCGCCCGCCGGCAG
>Ga0065721_10006662_pt1 | contig 10237 bp, 12 predicted proteins | sample Mesricmetagenome_FD_59108 | JGI IMG/M metagenome (GOLD analysis project Ga0065721, IMG submission 59108) | Mesophilic microbial community from rice straw/compost enrichment Sample: eDNA_1 v2 (version 2) | ecosystem: Engineered > Solid waste > Grass > Composting > Bioreactor | place: USA: Davis... | reverse complement strand
TCTGGCCGACGAGCCGACCGGCAACCTCGACCCGACCACCGCACATTATGTGTTCGACGCGCTTGAGGCACTCGTGCGTCAGTCGGGCCTGGCAGCGCTGATCGCCACGCACAATCTGGAACTTGCCGCGCGCATGGACCGCCGCGTCACGCTCGAAGGCGGCAAGGTCGTGGAAATTTGAGATGGAGCCGGCGGCTCGATGGTCCGTCGTCCCGTCACTCCGCCTTTTTCAGCTTGAACCGCTGCTCGACCGATGACGACTTCTTCGAGGTCAGGTCATTGAACGTATATTTGAGGATATAGTCGCCCGCCGGCACCGCCGAGACGTCCAGCGTCAGCGGCGTGAAGATCTCGAACAGCGGCTCGCGGCTCTGGATCTTGAAACTGCCGAAGGCCTTCTGCACCGCCAGCACCTCGCCGGATGGATTGCGGAGTTCGAAATCGACGGTGAACTGCGACTGAACCTCGCCGTTCGGCAGCGACTGCCAGGCAAGGCCCACCGGTTCTGCATAGGTGATGAGCGACGAGCCGACGGGAAATTCGTTGCTCGCAACCCGCGAATAGTTGCCGAAGATGAGCGGCTTTTCGGTGACGAAGAAGGCCTTGCGGATGTTGAAGGGGATCTTCTCCGAAGCCTTGGCCATCGACGCACGCATCCGGTCATAGGCGGCAAGGCCTTCGCCCTTCTCGATGAGTTCCTCCGCTTCCCTTGCCAGCTCCATGATCGGCCCGGCGAGCGCGGCGGCCGGCATGACGACGAGAACTGCCGCACAGAGTGCGGACGTCCAGGTACAGACACGATTCTGATACAAGGCGATCTCCTCGTTGGCTGCGGTTAGTCGAGTTAATCGTGTGCCTGCCGATTCGGTCAAGAAAGACGGAAAAGGCAAAGGCGCGGCAGATGTACACGATTTCGTGTAGCTTTGCCCGGAAGCACGAAGTCGTGATGACCTTGATGCCGGAAGAGTTTGGCAATCCGGTTGCAGGTCAGGGACTTTCAAGCCCGCTCCGGCTGTGCTAGAGCCTCTCGCATGGCAGGATTTCTTTCGAAATTGTTTGGCTCCTTTTCCGGCGGCGGTGACAAGACCGAGGCTGCCAAGGAGCATATGCGCAAGATCGGCGAATACACGGTCTATGCGACGCCGCAACGCGAAGGCGGTCAGTTCCGCCTCGTGGGCAGGATCGAGCATGTGGTGGGCGGCGAGACGCTGGTCCGCAACTTCATCCGCGCCGACCTCTTCTCGAGCGAGACCGACACGGTGGAGACGACCTTCCGCAAGGCCGAGCAGATCATCAGCCAGCATGGTCCGATGCTGTTCGGCGACGGGGTGAAGGAACGCCAGGTCTGAGGGGCCTCGCCCGGAATCCCATCCCGGCGGCAGCGTCCCGGCAGAGCCTGGCCCGGAAGCGATCGCACACGGGCAGGGAGGATGGAGTGATGACGGTATCCCCGAGGCTTGCCGGCACGATTTCACTCGCGCTTGCGGGTGTCGCGCTCTGCGGCGCGGCGCGCGCTGCCGAAGCGCCGGCGATCGAAGCGCTCCGGGCCTATTTGATCTACGAAGACAATGGCCGGATGTCTGACGACGTCACCGGGATGGCCGACCAGATCATCGCCCAGGATCGCAAGAACGGCCAGAGTGTGCAGATTCGCGTCGATGTCATCCTCCGCGGCACCCCCAACGAGATCTACGAGAGCGCACCCGTGCTGCATGTCGAGGCGCGCTCGTCGCTGGACGATCCGACGGGATCACCGTCGGTCTACGAGGAATTTCCGATCAGCTTCTTCGCCACCGATACGCTGGTGCGCTCGGTGATCGTCAATCACGAATGCAACGGTTTCGACATCGAGGCCTGGGTGATGGACGGCGGCATCCGCGTGTCCAATCTCAAGCAGTCGTTCTCGATCACCTGCGGCGACTGAGCGTTCTTGCAGTCAGTCCATGAAATCGGGTTCCTGGCGGCTGAGGATCGTTTTCAGGTCGGCGAAGTGGCGCTCGGCCTGGCCGGGATAGTCCTCGATTTCCTGCGCCACCCGCTCGGCCACCTCGTCGGACAGGACGCGCAGCTTCTGCCCGGTCATCAGTGCCTTCACATAGGTCTCGGCCGCGCGCTCGAAATAGTACATGCGGTTGAAGGTGTCGGCGACGTCCTTGCCGATCACCAGCACGCCGTGATTGCCCATAATCATCACCTTGTGCTTCGGATCCTGAAGCAGCCTTGCGCAGCGCTCGCCCTCGTCCTCGAAGGCAAGTCCGCCGTAATTGTCGTCGATGACATAGCGGTTGAAGAAGGTCGCGCAGTTCTGGTCGATCGGCAGCAGTCGCGAATCGGCAAGCGAGGCAAGCACGGTGGCGTGGATCGAGTGCACGTGCATCAGGCAGCGGGCATGCGGCACCCGGCGATGAATGGCACCGTGAAGGCCCCAGGCTGTTGGGTCGGGCGCATCCGGCCGTTCCATGGTGGCGGGATCGTTGGCGTCGAGCAGCAGCAGGCTTGAAGCGGTGATCAGCGAGAAATGAACCTGATTCGGATTCATCAGGAACTTGGTGCCGTCGTCATTGACCGCCAGTGAGAAATGGTTGGCCACCGCCTCGTGCATGTTGAGCCGCGCCGTCCAGCGGAAGGCGCAGGCAAGATCGACGCGTTCCTCGTAATAGGGCAGGTTGTCGATACGGTGCAGGGATGCGGTGGTGCCGGTCATGGTTCAACTCCTCCTCGTATTGGAGCGAGCATGCCGATGCAGGCGGCACCCGTCAATCAGTCTCAGTCGGAACTCAGAGTAGCACGTTGGGTCGGTCGATCACCTCGCGCAGCGCGAAGCTAGAGTTGATCTTCACTACATGCGGCAGCGCCGACAGCCAGTCGCGGTGGATGCGCTCGTAGTCCTCGAGATCCTTGCAGGCGATCCTGAGGATGTAGTCGTATTCGCCCGACATCAGGTAGCAGACCAGGACGTTGGGCACGCGCTTGACCGCCGCTTCGAACTCGCTCAGCGTCTTGGCGAACTGGCCCGACAGTGAGATATGGACGATGACGATCATCCGGTAGTCGAGCGCCTTGTGCGAGATCTGTGCGTAATAGCCGCTGATGACGCCGGATTTTTCCAGGATGTCGAGCCGCCGCGAGCAGGCCGAGGGCGATAGCCCCACCTTTTCGGCGAGGTCAGCGTTCGACATGCGGCCGTTCTGCTGCAGCGCCCGCAGGATGGCAAGATCGGTATTGTCGAGCTTCATCGATCGAACATCCTTCGAAATTCGCCGTCGTTCTTGCAACTTCCTTCGACTCTTTTGGCGTGCACAGTCCCACTTTGCAAGGACATGCGACGGCTTTTCTGGTGGAATCGCGGGCCTCGGAAACCATAAGCCAACGAATAAAGGGGAATTGAATGCGCGTCGGCTGCCCGAAGGAAATCAAGAATCACGAATACCGCGTCGGCCTTACGCCCGCTTCAGTGCGCGAATATGTGGCCCATGGCCACGAGGTACTGATCGAAACCAATGCCGGCGCCGGCATCGGCGCCTCGGACGCGGACTATGAAGCCGCGGGCGCCAGGATCGTCGGCACCGCTGCCGAGGTGTTCAAGAACGCCGACATGATCGTCAAGGTCAAGGAGCCGCAGCCTTCCGAATGGGTGCAGTTGCGCGAAGGCCAGATTCTCTACACCTACCTGCATCTCGCGCCCGATCCGGAACAGACCAAGGGCCTGCTCGCCTCCGGCGTCACCGCAGTTGCCTACGAGACCGTGACCGACGATCGTGGCGGCCTGCCGCTGCTCGCGCCGATGTCGGAAGTTGCCGGCCGCCTCTCGATCCAGGCCGGCGCCGTGGCGCTGCAGAAGGCCAATGGCGGTCGTGGTGTGCTGCTCGGCGGCGTGCCGGGCGTTGCTCCGGGCAAGGTCGTCGTCATCGGCGGCGGCGTTGTCGGCACCCATGCCGCGCGCATGGCCGTGGGCATCGGCGCCGACGTCACCATCCTTGACCGTTCGCTTCCGCGCCTGCGTCAGCTCGATGACATGTTCCAGGGCAAGGTGCATACCCGCTTCTCGTCGATCGACGCGCTCGAGGCGGAAGTCTTCTCGGCCGACCTCGTCATCGGCGCCGTGCTGATCCCGGGTGCCGCCGCGCCCAAGCTCGTCACTCGCAAGATGCTCACGGGCATGAAGAAGGGGGCGGTGATCGTCGATGTCGCCATCGACCAGGGCGGCTGCTTCGAAACCTCGCATCCGACCACCCATTCCGACCCGACCTACGAGGTCGAGGGCATCATCCACTACTGCGTTGCCAATATGCCGGGCGCGGTGCCGGTCACCTCGACGCATGCGCTCAACAACGCGACGCTGCAGCATGGTCTTGCTCTCGCCGACAATGGCGTGAAGGCGATCCTCGCCGACAAGCACCTGCGCAACGGCCTCAACGTGCACAGAGGCAAGGTCACCAACCTGCCGGTCGCCGAATCGCTTGGCCTTGAAATGCACGCGCCGGAAGCCGTGCTCGCGGCCTGATCCCAAGGCAGCGAAAGAAGTCAAGCCGGTCCGATTTTTTCGGGCCGGCCTTTTTGATTCGAGGGCTTCCCTCAGGAAGAATGCTGGTCAGCCATGTTCCGGCCGGGCAAGCGCGAGCCACTCCTCGTCGCTCAGGGGCCGCACCAGCGCGTCCGACGTCGAGACGGGCGAGAAGCCGAACATCTGGTAGAGCTGCAGCGCCCGCGGATGGTCGAGATTGTTGGTGGTGACCGTCACCTTCTTCGGCTCCAGCGCCCAGGCGGCATAGAGCGTCTGCAGCAGGAACCACTTGCCCACGCCCAGGCCCAGCGCATGCTCGATCAGCCCGAAGTGGCAGAGCTCGACCAGGTCTTCCGAATGGTGGAACAGTTCGGAAAAGCCCGCCGGCGCGCCGTTGACGTAGAGCACGGTGATATGTGTGCGGCTGTCGTGGAGAACGTCGCGCAGCGCGTCGTCCGCCATCCTCAGCCGGTCCACCCAGTGCCAGCGGCGCCCGACCTGGGTGTAGAGGAAGCGGTAAAAGGGAAGCGGAATTTCCTGTACGCGCATCAGCGCCGTGTGCAGGTTGACGGGCAATGGCAGGCTTTTTGTCGGCGGCGCCGTCATTTCGAGGCGCGTGATATGCGCCTTGAGTGCCCGCGGCCTCTTGCTTGTCGTCGTCACGGCTCAATCCTTGCCGGTTACGACAGGCGTATCGTCGCGGCTACCCCATTCGGTCCATGAACCGTCGAAGAGCGTGTTGTCGGTGTGGCCGAGCGAGGCGAGCGCGAAGGTGATGACGGCCGCGGTGATGCCGGAGCCGCAGGAGGTGACCACCGGCCTGGAAAGATCAATTCCGGCTTCCTCGAAGGTCTGCCGGAGGGCCGGCAGGCCCTTGAGCTTGCCGTCCACCGAGAGGTTGCCGAAGGGCAGGTTGCGGGCGCCCGGCATGTGGCCGCCGCGCACGCCGGCGCGGGGTTCGGGTTCCGAGCCCTCGAAACGGCCCGGGCTGCGGGCATCGGCGATCTGCCTGGCCCCCTTGGCGACGACCTCCTTCATTTCCTCGATCGTCGTGACCTTCGAGGAGTCGAATCGGGCGTGGAAGGTTGCAGGCTTCGGTTCGGGAAGATCGGCGGTCAGCGGCCGGCCCTCCTGCTTCCAGCCGTCGATGCCGCCCTCCATGACATAGACGTTGCGGGCGCCCATGACACGGAAGAGCCACCATGCGCGCGGCGCGGTGAAGAAGCCGGGTCCGTCATAGACGACGATCGTGTCGGTCTCCGCAATCCCGAGCTTGCCGACGGTATCCGCAAAGAGTTCCGGCGAGGGAATCGTGTGCGGCAGGCCGGTCGAATGATCGGCGATCGCATCCTGGTCGAAGAACACCGCACCTGGAATGTGGGCCTTCGCATATTCCTCGGCACCGTTGCGGTTCTGCGCCGGCAGGTACCAGGACGCATCGACGAGCCTGAATTCGGGCGCACCGAGATTCTTTTCGACCCAATCGGCAGAAACTACGAAGGGGCTTTTCTCCTCGGACATGATGTCTCCTTCCGGTGACGCAGCGTGAGTTCAGGACTCCGGCGTTCCAAATCTTATGCGGAACCGCCTGTTTTCCTTGCCTTTTTTCTCGATCTTGGCAATGTAGATGTCGCCGACCTCCTGGGTTTCGGACACATGCGTGCCGCCGCAGGGCTGGCTGTCGATGGCGGCATTCTCGCCGATGCAGACCAGGCTGATGCGGCCCATGCCCATGGGCGGCCGGACATTCTTCGATTTGACGATGCCCGGATTGGCCTCCAGCTCCTCGTCGGTGATCCACTGCAGGTAGACGGGATGGTTGGCGCGGACGACCTCCATCATCTTTGCCGTCACCTCGTCCTTGTCGATCGTCTCGGACATGTCGAAATCAACCCGGCTTTCGTCCTCGCCGACTGCCGCTCCGGTGATCGGGTAGGAGCAGACGGTCGAGAGGATGTGACAGGCTGTGTGCATGCGCATCAGGCGATAGCGGCGCGGCCAGTCGATATGCAGGACCAGCTTCTCGCCGATCTCCGGCCGCGGCTGGCCCTCGAGCGGCATGTGCAGGATGACGCTCTTGTCCTCGCCGGTCACCGTGACGCCAAGTTCGATGCGCGAGCCGTCGGCGCGCTCGAGAAAGCCGGTGTCGCCCGGCTGGCCGCCGGACGTGGCATAGAAGCAGGTCTGGTCGAGCTCGATGGCGCCGTTGTCGCGCACGGCGGTCACCGTGCCTTCGGCGGTCGAGAGATAGAAATCCTCGCGGAAGAGAAGCTTGCTCGGCATGATATCAGCCGTCTTCATAGGGTGGTGTGATCGTCGACTTGCGCGTCAGCCAGCCCGGCAGCGGCAGGTCCTTGGACTGAAGGAATTCGGGGTTGAAGAGCTTCGACTGGTAGCGGTTGCCGTAGTCGCAGAGCACGGTCACGATCGTGTGGCCGGGGCCCATGTCCCTTGCCATGCGGATGGCGCCGGCAATGTTGATGCCGGACGAGCCGCCCAGGCAGAGGCCCTCGTTCTCGATCAGGTCGAAGAGAATCGGCAGCGCTTCCGAATCGGGGATCTGGTACTGGAAGTCCGGCGTAAAACCCTCGAGATTGGCGGTGATGCGGCCCTGGCCGATTCCCTCGGTGATCGAGGAACCGGAAGCCTTCAGTTCGCCATTGGCATAATATTCATAGAGAGACGCGCCTTCCGGATCGGCAAGGCCGATCTTGATGTCGGGCTTGAAGCCCTTGAGGCCGGCAGCGACGCCGGCCAGCGTGCCGCCCGATCCCACCGCGCAAATGAAGCCGTCGACATCGCCGTTGGTGTCGGCCCAGATTTCCGGCGCCGTCGTCTCGATATGGGCCTGGCGGTTGGCGACATTGTCGAACTGGTTGGCCCAGACCGCGCCGTTCGGCTCGGTCCTCGCCAGCTGGTCGGCAAGCCTGCCCGAGAGCCGCACATAGTTGTTGGGGTTCTTGTAGGGAACAGCCGGAACCTCGACCAGCTCGGCGCCGAGCAGCCTCAGCGCGTCTTTCTTTTCCTGGCTCTGGGTTTCCGGAATGACGATGACGGTGCGGTAGCCGAGCGCCCGGCCGACCATCGCAAGCCCGATGCCGGTATTGCCCGCCGTGCCCTCGACGATCACGCCGCCCGGCTTCAGGAGGCCCTTCTTCTCGGCGTCGCGGATGATGTAGAGGGCGGCGCGGTCCTTGACCGACTGGCCGGGATTGAGAAACTCGGCCTTGCCAAGGATATTGCAGCCCGTCTCTTCGGATGCCTTGCGGAGCTTGATGAGCGGCGTCTTGCCGATCGCTTCGAGGACACTGGGATATGCTGACATGGAAAAACCCGCCTGTTTTGCATCGAAGGTAAGGCGGCTGTTTTTCACCGGCAAGCGGTTGTGGCAAGAAATTTCATTGTCGACGCTGTGCGCCCTGGGGAAAATCGATCCGAACACCGCACGCCCGATCGCCACCACTCAACAAAATTCGTTCGGAACGTTTGAGCCCTATTGAACTTTCAACGATTCCATTCTACACGCCTGCCACCACACGCGATTTTCGGAACGGCCTCGTGGCGGAGTGGTTACGCAGAGGACTGCAAATCCTTGCACCCCGGTTCGATTCCGGGCGAGGCCTCCACTCTCTTCTTTGCTGGTCTGCAAGCCGCGCAGCTCGGCGCCTGCCTTGTTTGCGGCCGTCCAGGTGTCGGTTCGAGCAGTCTTCTTTATCCCGTGCTGCATGGCCATCAGCGTTCACCGCGCATACTTGCCTGCGATCGCTTCATTTCGCTGCCTCAAACGTCATATTGTTCGGGACGCCACAGGCGCGCCCGCGTGGGGAAGATGGAGGGCATCACATGAAGTTCGCAACCAATGTTCTATCCGGCGTGATTCTTACGGCGCTTGCCAGTCTGTCCTCTCCCGTCCGGGCGGATGATGATTTCGCGAAGGCCTTCGATGCTTGTGTCGTCAAGCTCTGTGTCTCGGCCGACCAGATGAACTGCTGGGTGAAATCCACGGGCGAGATCTGCGACGATCAGGGCAACTGCCGGGACCTGCCGGACCATGCCGGTGCGCGCATCCTCGACAAGCGCGAAAGCGAATGGCGAGTCGAGACCCGCTACGGCATCGGCTGGGTCAGCAAACGCTACATGATGGTCTCGTCAGATCTGTGCCCCGGGCTCTGATGCAGCCCGCAATTCAGTCGATGATCACATCCTTTCCTTCCGCCTTGAGCCTCGCCAGACTCTGCTTCCTCTCGTACACGCTTTCAGGTGGATGTCCCTGCCAGCCCGTAACTTCGCCAAGGATCCGCAGAGGCTCGCGTGAGCGGTAGGAGAGAGTCGGGTTGCCGGGGAACTTCCTGTCGGTGACGTTCGGATCGTCGAAATAGGGCCCTGTCGGCTCGACGACATAGATTCGCGGGTGGCCGTCGCCGGTCGCCAGCTCCGCGCCCCAGATGGCCGCATCGAGGGTCGCTGTGAAATAGACCCATGAAAGCGCGTTCTCCCGGAAATTGGACCTGTAGCCGGTGGTGATCAGCTCTCCCGGCTGAAGCTCGGCACGGGTGCCGTGAAAGAAGGACTGGGCAAAGACACTGGCTGCTGCCGTCATCGACGATCCTCTCCTGATATGAATGGCGGCAAATAGGGAAGGGGATTGCGACGGCATCATGGCCGCCGCGATGCCCTGCCGCCGGATGGCAGCGCTGCCTGGCATCAGGTGGCGGGAGTCGCTGATTCAGGTAAACGCAGAAGTTTGGTTGATCACATTCTGCAGCCTTGCCGTTAGAATCGTCGTGATTCCGGCCCGATTCTTCGTTCCGGCCGGCCCTGACGAGCCGGCGAAGCCATAGTCCCCATCCTTCTGGCCGGGACAGTCGCGCGGCATCGTTCTCACTTTTGCCGAGCTTTGCAGGGGCTTCCGCGATTGCTCCGAAAGGGCTGTGCAGAATTCCAATCTTTTTTGAAAAAAAGGACTTGGCAAAACCGGAAAGCGTTTGTATTAGCCCTGCCAACGACGCGGCAACGCGGACATTCCCTGGTAGCTCAGCGGTAGAGCACTCGACTGTTAATCGATAGGTCGCCGGTTCGAATCCGGCCCGGGGAGCCAGTTTCAGAGGCCTGCACCGAAAGGTGCAGGCCTTTCTGTTTCATGCCTTCCGCAGCATGATTTCACGAGCTCCGGTCCCAGCCTGCGGCAGATAAATCCTCGCGACGCGAATTCGGTGCCAAATTCGGCATTCTGCGACATCATCATCCTTGAAAGCTGACGACAGTCGAACTAAGACCGGGTTCATCCGGTCCGGAATTCTAGAACTTTGGAGTATGGGGCATCCCATGGATTTCACGACGCAACGCACGAAGATGGTCGACAGCCAGATCCGCACGACGGATGTCACGTCGCACTCTGTTTTGTCGGCATTCTACGACGTGCCGCGTGAGAAGTTCGTTCCCGAGCGCCTGCAGGCGCTGGCCTATGTCGATTCCGAGCTCGAGCTCGCGCCCGGTCGATACCTGATGCCGGCCTCGCCGCTCGCCAAGCTCGTCCAGGCGGCCGAACTGCAGAAGACCGACTCGGTGCTCGAAATCGGTGCCGCCACAGGTTACGCAACGGCGATCCTGTCGCGGCTCGCGGGCTCCGTGGTCGCGCTCGAATCCGAGCCGTCGCTCCTCGAAGCGCTCCGCGCCAATGTTGCCGGCCTTTCGAACGTCACCGTGGCGGAGGGCGACCTCAAGGCCGGCCAT
>Ga0065721_10006136_pt1 | contig 10238 bp, 7 predicted proteins | sample Mesricmetagenome_FD_59108 | JGI IMG/M metagenome (GOLD analysis project Ga0065721, IMG submission 59108) | Mesophilic microbial community from rice straw/compost enrichment Sample: eDNA_1 v2 (version 2) | ecosystem: Engineered > Solid waste > Grass > Composting > Bioreactor | place: USA: Davis... | reverse complement strand
CGACGAAAGCGACGATGTCGATGATCGTGTGCGCCACCACCAGCGGCATGACCCGGCCCCAGCGCTTGTAGCACCACCCGAACACGAGCCCCATCACGACGTTGCCGAGGGCGGAGGGCCAGCCCTGGTAGAGGTGGTAGCTCCCGCGCAGCAGGGCGGTCGAGACGATGATCCCCGTCCACGACCACCCGAGACGGCGCAGGCGGTCGAAGAGGTAGCCGAGGAAGATGACCTCCTCGGTGAGGCCCGCCCGAAGCGCCGCCAGCACGAGCAGGGCGATGACCCACCACGACGAGTCCAGCGGCGCGGGCACCACCGTGATGCTCTGACCGATCGCGCGGCCGATCGCGTAGACGCCGATGCCGGGAGCGCCGATGAGCACGACGAGCAGCAGACCGCGGCCGAGGTCGGAGCCGAAGCGGCGGAAGTCGAGACCGATGCGCCGCAGCGCGTTGTTCGCCGGCTCCCACAGCAGGTACAGCGCCAGGGCGACCAGGGCGAGGGAGAAGAAGATGTCGAGGAACTGGTAGATCGCATCCCACAGCGGCTCCGCGCTGCGCGAGGGGTTCAGCTGCGTCTGCTGCTGCGAGATGGGCGCCCGCGTCGCCGCGCGCACGAAGGAGACCACCGAGTAGATCGCCGACTGGCCGACGCTCACGAGCAGAACGAGGACGATCTCCCAGGCGAGGCGGGTGCGGGCGTATCGCTCGGTCGGGGCCAAAGTCGGAGGATACGTCCAGTCGACGGGCAGCGTCTGGCGCGACGACTTGTCAGATTGCCACATCTAGAGCCTCTCGAGTAAATCCTCTGTAACGTTTATCCAAGGAGTTTGGGGCACCTGGGTAAACGTGCCTAATGTGTTCTCATCCTGCCCGAACGGATTTCCCCGCGCCTTGTGCTGCGTGAAAACCCTGCGCGGGCGATGATCATCCCTTCCCTGGAGGAACTGTGAAGCGCAACAAGATTGCCCTCTCCAGTCTCGCCCTGCTGGGAGCTGTCGGGCTCATGCTCGCCGGCTGCTCGGGCGGAGACAACGGCGGCAGCGGCTCGGCCTCGGGCGGCGACGCCTCGGCCATCATCCGGACCAACGGTTCGGAACCGCAGAACCCGCTGATCCCGACCAACACCAACGAGGTCGGCGGCGGAAAGATCCTCGACTCGATCTTCGCGGGTCTGGTCTACTACGACGCCGACGGCGCCCCGGTGAACGACATGGCGGAGTCCATCGTCACCAACGACGCGCAGAACCTCACGGTCACCCTGAAGAAGGGCCAGAAGTTCACGGACGGCACCGAGGTCAAGGCCGACAACTTCATCAAGGCCTGGAACTACGGCGCGCAGCTGTCGAACAACCAGCTCAACAGCTACTTCTTCGAGGACATCGTCGGCTTCAGCTACGACGCCGACTCGGAGCTGACCGGTCTGCAGAAGGTCGACGACTACACCTTCACGATCGCCCTGTCCAAGCCCGCCGCCGACTTCGCGCTGCGCCTGGGCTACTCGGCGTTCTTCCCGCTGCCCGACAGCGCGTTCGACGACATGGCCGCCTTCGGTGAGAACCCGGTCGGCAACGGTCCGTACAAGCTCGCCAGCGACGGCGCATGGCAGCACAACGTGCAGATCGACCTCGTCAAGAACGACGACTACCAGGGTGGTCGCACGGTCGCCAACGGCGGCCTGACGGTCGTCTTCTACGCGACGCAGGATGCCGCGTACGCCGACCTCCTCGGCGGCAACGTCGACGTGATCGACGCCATCCCCTCGTCCTCGCAGGCCACCTTCGAGTCCGACCTGGGCGACCGCGCGGTCAACCAGCCGGCCGCGGTGTTCCAGTCGTTCACTATCCCGGAGCGCCTCGCGCACTTCAGCGGCGAAGAGGGCAAGCTGCGTCGTCAGGCGCTGTCGATGGCCATCAACCGCGACGAGATCACCAAGACGATCTTCCAGGGCACCCGCACCCCGGCCAGCGACTTCACCTCGCCCGTCATCGACGGCTGGTCGGACTCGCTCACCGGCGCCGACGTGCTGAAGTACGACGAGACCAAGGCGAAGGAGCTGTGGGCCCAGGCCGACGCCATCTCGCCGTGGAGCGGCACGTTCCAGATCGCGTACAACGCCGACGGCGGACACCAGGTGTGGGTCGACGCGGTGACCAACTCGATCAAGAACACCCTCGGCATCGACGCGTCCGGCGCGCCGTACCCGACGTTCAAGGAAGCGCGTACGGCCATCACCGACCGCAGCATCCAGACCGCCTTCCGCACCGGTTGGCAGGCCGACTACCCCGGTCTGTACAACTTCCTCGGACCGCTCTACGCGACCGACGCCTCGTCGAACGACGGTGACTACTCGAACCCCGAGTTCGACAGCCTGCTCTCCGCCGGTATCGCCGAGACCGAGGTCGACGCCCAGAACGCCGACTTCCAGAAGGCTCAGGAGATCCTGCTCCAGGACCTGCCCGCCATCCCGCTCTGGTACTCCAACGTCACCGGTGGATTCGCCGACGGCGTGAACAACGTCAAGTTCGGGTGGAACTCGGTTCCGCTGTACTACGAGATCACGAAGTAACCCTTCCGATCTCGGGCCGCGAGGCGGTGACGGATTCGTCACCGCCTCGCGGTCTGCCAGCCAGGCCTCATCACGACGTGTGATAAAACGGCACGGGCCCTTCTGCGCCCCGCCCCCCACATGACGCCCGATGAGGCGTTTCCCACGTTCGAAAAGAGAGCGGATGCTCGGCTACATCCTCAGACGTCTGCTGCAGGTGCTCCCCGTGTTCTTCGGGGCCACGCTGCTGATCTACTTCATGGTCTTCGCCATGCCGGGAGACCCGATCCTCGGGCTCTTCGGTGACAAGACCCCCGCTCCGCAGGTCGTCGAAGCCCTGCGGGCGCAGTACCACCTCGACCAGCCCTTCATCATCCAGTACTTCCTGTACCTGGGCGGGATCTTCCAGGGCGACCTCGGGACGACCTTCTCCGGCCAGTCCGTGAACGAGGTTCTCGCACGCACCCTCCCCGTCACGGCGCGACTGGCCGTGATGGCCCTCGCGATCGAGTTCGTGCTCGCGATCATCGTCGGCACCATCTCGGCCATCCGCAAGGGCAAGCTGTTCGACAACGTCGCGCTGATCGTCGCGCTGCTGTTCGTNGCCCTGCCGATCTTCGTCGCGTGCTTCCTCGCGCAGTACTTCCTNGCGATCCAACTCGGNTGGTTCCGCCCGACGGTGGGAGCNCAGAACAACTGGGGCGATCTGCTGCTNCCCGCGATCGTGCTGGGCTTCAGCCTCTTCGCGACGAGCATGCGCCTGATGCGCGGGTCGGTCATCGACACGCTCAACCAGGACTGGGTGCGCACCGCCTACTCCAAGGGCCTCTCGCGCCGTCGCGTGATCCCCGTGCACGTGCTGCGCAACTCGCTCATCCCCGTGATCACGAACTCGGCGACCAACTTCGGCGTGCTCCTGGTGGGCGCGACCGTGACCGAGGGCATCTTCAACATCCCCGGCGTCGGCAACACGCTCTACCAGGCGACCATCCGCGGCGAGGGCCCCACGGTCGTCTCGTTCGTGACCGTCTTCGTCATCATCTACGTGCTGGTCAACCTCGTCGTCGACCTCCTGTACGGCCTTCTGGACCCGAGGATCCGCTATGTCAAGTAGTCACTTCCCGGCGCCGCACTACGTCGCCCCCATCAAGACCGAGACCATCTCGGTCGACGCCGTGCGCGTCGCCGCCCGCAAGAGCAACCTGTGGCTCGACGCGTGGCGCGACCTGCGTCGTCGCCCGACGTTCTGGATCGCCCTGGCCGTCATGGCCATCGTGATCCTCATGGCCGCGTTCCCGACCCTGTTCACGCAGGTGCCGCCGAACAACGACTGCCAGCTGTCCAACAGCAACGGCGGTCCGCAGCCGGGTCACATCCTGGGCTTCACCTTCCAGGGCTGCGACACGTTCTCGCGCATCGTGTGGGGTGCGCGCACCTCGCTGTCGGTGGGTCTGCTCGCCACGGCGATCGGCACGATCATCGGCCTCATCATGGGCGCGCTGTCGGGCTTCTACGGCGGATGGCTCGACGCGGTGATCTCGCGCGTCGGCGACATCTTCTTCTCGATCCCCTACATCCTCGCGGCGATCGTCGTCATGAGCGTGTTCTCGCAGTACCGCAACGTGCTCACCCTCGCGTTCGCGATCGGCGGGTTCGCGTGGGCGTCCACGGCGCGCGTGGTGCGCGCCGAGGTGCTGCGCGTGCGCCAGGCCGACTACGTCTCCGCGTCGCAGGCGCTCGGCCAGTCGCGCTTCAAGACGCTGCTCACCCACGTCATCCCCAACGCCATCGCCCCGCTCCTGGTGGTCACGACCATCAGCCTCGCGGCGGCGATCGTGGCCGAGGCGACCCTGTCGTTCCTCGGCGTCGGTCTCGGCGGCGACACCATGTCGTGGGGTAACGACATCAGCCAGGCGCAGCAGTCGCTGCGTGTCGCGCCGGCGGCGCTCATCTGGCCGTCGGTCGCGCTGACCGTGACCGTGCTGGCGTTCATCCTGCTGGGCGAGCTCATCCGAGACGCCATCGACCCGAGAGCGAGGGCCCGCCGATGAGCGACGCCACCATGACGCCTCTGCTGTCCGTCCGCGATCTCAAGGTCGCCTTCGAGGGCGAGGGGGGCTCCCGCGAGGTGCTCCACGGCGTGAGCCTCGACGTCTACCCCGGCCAGACCGTGGCCATCGTGGGCGAGTCCGGCTCGGGCAAGTCGACGACCGCCTCCGCGGTGATCGGCCTGCTCCCCGGCACGGGTCACGTCACGGCCGGCAGCATCACCCTCGACGGGCGCGAACTGACGGGTCTGAGCTCGTCGCAGTTCGAGTCGGTCCGCGGCAAGGACATCGGATACGTCCCCCAGGACCCGATGTCCAACCTCAACCCGGTGTGGAGCATCGGCTTCCAGGTCAAGGAGGCGATCCGCGCGAACGGCATCGCCACCGGTCGCAAGGAGGTCGAGAAGCGCGCGATCGAGGTGCTCAAGCAGGCCGGTCTGGCCGACGCCGAGCGTCGCCTGCACCAGTACCCGCACCAGTTCTCGGGCGGTATGCGCCAGCGCGCGCTCATCGGCATCGGCCTCGCGGCCGACCCGAAGCTCCTGATCGCCGACGAGCCGACCTCGGCCCTCGACGTCACGGTGCAGCGCGTCATCCTCGACCACATGGCATCCCTCACCCGGGAGCGGGGCACCTCGGTGCTCCTCATCACGCACGACCTGGGTCTGGCCGCCGAGCGCGCCGACACCATCGTCGTGATGAACCAGGGCGAGATCGTCGAGTCGGGCCCGAGCCGCGAGATCCTCGAGAACCCGCAGCACCCGTACACCCAGCGGCTGGTCGCCGCGGCGCCGAGCATCGCGTCGCAGCGCATCCAGGCGAAGGCGGAGGATCGCGGCATCATCCGCGAGGCCGACATCGACGCGCCGGCGACCGTGAAGGTCACCGACCTCGTCAAGGAGTACAAGATCCGCCAGGGCGGATTCCGCAGCGAGCAGTTCCGCGCCGTCGACGGGGTCTCGTTCGAGATCCCGCGTGGCAAGACGCTCGCGCTCGTGGGAGAGTCCGGTTCGGGCAAGTCCACGATCGCGAAGATGGTCCTCAAGCTCGAGGAGCCCACGTCGGGCTCCATCGAGGTCGACGGGGTGAACACCGGCAAGCTCAGCGCGAAGGACACCTTCGCCCTGCGTCGCCGCATGCAGCCCGTCTTCCAGGACCCGTACGGCTCGCTCGACCCGCTGCGCAGCATCGGCAACCTCATCGCCGAGCCGCTCAACATCCACAAGGTGGGCGACAACGCCTCGCGTCGTGCCCGCGTGGAGGAGCTGCTCGAGCAGGTCGCCCTGCCGCAGGAGCTGGCCTCGCGCTACCCGAACGAGCTGTCCGGCGGTCAGCGCCAGCGTGTCGCGATCGCGCGCGCTCTCGCGCTCAAGCCCGACATCCTCGTGCTCGACGAGGCCGTCTCGGCCCTCGACGTGCTCGTGCAGGCGCAGATCCTGCAGCTGCTCGCCGAACTGCAGTCCGAACTCGGTCTGACCTACCTGTTCATCACGCACGACCTCGCCGTCGTCCGTGTCGCCGCCGACCTGGTGTGCGTCATGGAGCGCGGCAAGCTCGTCGAGCAGGGCACGGTCGACGAGATCTTCGCGCAGCCGTCGCAGGAGTACACCCGTCGCCTGCTCGACGCGATCCCCGGCGCCTCGCTGCAGCTGGGCGGCGCGTGACGCGCGACGAGCGCTATCGGGGCGCGGAGCACCCACGGGTGTTCCGCGCCCCCTCCTCGGTCGTCGGGCTCGTGCTCGGCGCCGTGCTCGCGGTGGTCCTCCTGGGGGATGCCGCGCTCCGCGCCGGCCTCGGCGAGATGCTCCTGCTCGCCCCCTGGGTGCTGTTGGCGCTGTGGGGCGTCTACGCCCTGCTGTTCGCGCCGCACGTGCGCGTCGACGCCCGCGGCATCCGCATCCACAACCCCCTGCGCATCACGGAGATCGCCTGGGCGCGCGTGAGCGACGTCGACATGCGGTGGCAGCTCGAGGTGCGCACCGACGAGCCGCGCGTCGTGAAGGCCTTCGGAGGCCCGGTGGCCGGCCGACCGGGCCGACCCGCGCTGCGACGCGACGACGAGCGGGGGCGCCGCGAGCCCCCCGCGATCCGCGATCTCCAGGTCATCCAGGACGCGTGGGAGTCCGCGCGGGCGGGTGCGCCCGCGGACGGCACCGTTCGTCGTTTCTGGGACATTCCTTCGCTGATTTCCCTGGCGGTTCTCGTCCTCTGGGTTATTATCGCTTTGTTCATTTCCGGCGGTGTCCGCTGAGCGCAGTGCTGCGCCAGCTCCCATCGCTCGTGACAAAGCGCCATGTAAGAGCTTTGTTACGGTCGTGAAAAGTGTGTTCCCCCGGCACACGTTCCGCGAAAAGCCGACGTAGGGTCTTCGAAGATCCTTAGCCAGGCGAAACAATCGGCGGGGATCTCGAAGGCGAGAGGACCAGCACCATGCAGACCACCGAGACGTTCTGGACGGAATCCGGGCGAACGGGCCTGCGCGCGTCATGACGCTGTACGTTCTGCGACGGTTCCTGAACTACGCCGTTCTGAGCCTGCTGGCGACCTGTCTCGCCTACGTGCTCGGCTCCGCGCTGCTGCGGCCCCAGGACCGCTTCTACGGCATGAACCCGCGTCCGCCGGAGGACTCGATCATCGCGAGCCTGAACGCGCTGGGCGCCAACCCGGACGTGCCGATCCTCGTGCGCCTGTGGAACTGGCTCGTGAATCTGTTCACGAAGTTCTCCCTCGGCACCACGATCGGCGGCCAGGACGTCATGACCGAGATCGCCACGCGCGCCGGCACCAGCCTGCGCCTGCTGCTGATCGGGTCGATCCTGGGCGCCGTGGTCGGCGTGCTCATCGGCGTGTGGGGTGCGGTGCGGCAGTACCGCGCGAGCGACCAGGTGACGACGTACGCGTCGTATCTCGTGTTCGCGACCCCGACGTTCGTCATCGGCGTGCTGCTGATGATCGCCGCGACCGGCTTCAACAACGCGCTGGGCACGCAGGTCATCCGCTTCACCGGCGAGTACACCGCCGGGGTCGAGGGCTTCTGGCCGATGGTCGCCGACCGTGCGGTGCACCTGCTGCTGCCCACGATCGCCCTCGTGCTCATCAGCGCGGCGTCGTTCTCGCGCTACCAGCGCAGCATGATGCTCGACGTGCTCGGCGCCGATTACATCCGCACGGCCCGCTCGAAGGGTCTGCCGCGCACGCAGGCGCTCTTCCGCCACGGCGTTCGCATCGCCCTCATCCCGATGTCGACGTTCTTCGCCTACAGCTTCGGCACGCTGATCGCCGGTTCCGCGATGCTCGAGATCGTCTTCTCGTGGCGCGGCATGGGGCAATTCCAGCTCAACGCCGTGACCCAGCAGGACATCAATGCGGTGGCGGGATCGACGCTTTTCGTCGCGGTCCTCGTCCTGCTTTCTTCGACCCTGTCCGAAGTGCTCTACGCAGCCCTCGACCCGAGAGTGAGGAGCTGACATGACCATGCAGGAAGATGCCCTCGACGGCACCCTCGTCGCCACCAGCCCGGTCACCCGCGACCGCAAGCCGCTTTCCCGCGGAGCCCTGGTGCGCGCTCGTCTGCGCAAGATGCCCCGGTTCTGGGTCGGCGCGAGCGTGCTCGTCTTCATCGTGCTCTGGGCCTTCATCGGCCCCCTGCTCTCGCCGTGGGACGCCACCCAGCGCGACTTCCTCAACGTGGGCCTCGGGCCCACGCAGCTGCACTGGTTCGGCACCAACGGCATCGGCCAGGACATCTACGCCCAGACGCTGGTGGGCCTGCAGAAGTCGCTCATCATCGGCGCCCTCGCCGGCATCGGCGCGACGCTGATCGCGGCGACCGTGGGCTCGGTCGCCGGGTACCTCGGCGGCAAGATCGACGCCGTGATCGGGTGGGTCATCCACCTGCTGCTGGTCGTGCCGTCGTTCTTCGTGCTCGTCCTGCTCAGCCCGCTGACGCGCGGCCTGTCGTGGCTCGCGTTGACGTTCTTCCTGGCGGTGTTCAGCTGGATGATCCTCGCGCAGGTCGTCCGCAATCAGACCCGTTCGCTGCGCAACCGCGACTTCGTCCGTGCCGCGCGCTACATGGGGATGCCGACGCGCAAGATCCTGGCGCGCCACATCATCCCCAACATCGCCTCGCTGCTCATCATCGACGCGACCCTCGGAATCGTCGCGGCGATCATGGCCGAGACCTCGCTGAGCTACTTCGGTTTCGGCGTCCAGGCGCCCGACGTGTCTCTGGGAACCCTGCTCTCGGCGGGCACCTCGGCCGCCGTGACCCGCCCGTGGCTGTTCGTCTACCCCGCCGGCGTGCTGATCGTGCTGCTCCTGGCCATCAGCCTCATCGGCGACGCCCTGCGCGACGCCATCGACCCCACCTCGGGAGCGAACCGTGACTGACCCCCGTACCGTCTCCCCGTCGTCCGCGACCGGACGTTCGCCCCTGCTGTCGGTGCGCGACCTCAGCGTCACCTTCCCCCAGCGCGAGGGGAACGCCGTCCGGGCGGTGCGCGGGATCTCGTACGACGTGCACGAGGGCGAGTTCCTCGGCATCGTCGGCGAGTCCGGCTCCGGGAAGAGCGTCTCCTCGCTCGCGGTCATGGGGCTGCTGCCCTCGAACGCGAAGGTGGAGGGCGACATCCTCTACGACGGACGTTCGCTGCTGTCGATGAACGACGCGCAGCTGTCGAAGATCCGCGGCGCCGAGCTCGCGATGGTCTTCCAGGACCCGCTGTCGGCGCTCACCCCGGTGTACACCGTCGGAGACCAGATCTCCGAGGGGCTGCGGCTGCACGACCGCGCCCTGTCGGCCCAGGCCGCGCACGCCCGATCGGTCGAGCTGCTCAAGCTCGTCGGCATCCCGGATGCCGAGCGCCGGGCCCGCGCGTATCCGCACGAGTTCTCGGGCGGAATGCGTCAGCGCGCGATGATCGCGATGGCGATCGCGAACGACCCGCGCGTGATCATCGCCGACGAGCCGACCACCGCGCTCGACGTCACGATCCAGGCCCAGATCCTCGAGGTGCTGCAGAAGGCGCGCGAGGTCACGGGCGCCGCCGTGGTGCTCATCACGCACGACCTCGGCGTCGTCGCGGGTCACGCCGACCGCGTGGCCGTCATGTACGCCGGCACGCTCGTCGAGCGCGGGTCGGTGGACGAGATCTTCCACGACCCGCACATGCCGTACACGGTCGGGCTGCTGCGCTCCGTGCCCAACATGCAGACGGCGGGCTCGCAGCGACTGGTCCCGCTCGAGGGGCGGCCGCCGTCCCTGGCGAATCTGCCGACGGGCTGCCCGTTCGCCGCGCGGTGCCCGATCGCGATCGACGCGTGCCGTGAGGTCGAGCCCGAGCTCGTCGTGCACGGCGTCGACCCCGAGCACGTCTCCGCCTGCATCCGCGCCGACGAGATCGCCTCGGGCTCGCTTTCGCGACCCGACATCTTCCCGCGCCCCGAGGCGCTGGGGGAGATCCCGCCGCTGCGGCCCGACGTCACGCCCGCCGTCGAGGTGACGGACCTCACGAAGCACTTCCCGCTGATGAAGGGGTCTGTCTTCCCGCGCCGCATCGGCACGGTGCGCGCCGTCGACGGCATCTCGTTCTCGATCCAGCCCGGTCGCACGATGGGTCTGGTGGGGGAGTCCGGGTGCGG
>Ga0065721_10008583_pt1 | contig 10240 bp, 6 predicted proteins | sample Mesricmetagenome_FD_59108 | JGI IMG/M metagenome (GOLD analysis project Ga0065721, IMG submission 59108) | Mesophilic microbial community from rice straw/compost enrichment Sample: eDNA_1 v2 (version 2) | ecosystem: Engineered > Solid waste > Grass > Composting > Bioreactor | place: USA: Davis... | reverse complement strand
AGGGTTCAGGGTGCAGGGTTCAGGGTGCAGGGTTCAAGGTGCAGGGTTCAAGGTGCAGGGTTCAAGGTGCAAGGTTCAGGGTGCAAGGTGCAGGGTTCAGGGTTCAGGGAACCAGGCCCACGCTCCGTCTATCCGCGAAATGGCAAAACATTCCCCCAATCCGGCAAAATAAGGAAGATGCCCGTCAGAGATCTTTGTTCTATAAAACTGAGAACAAGATGAAAAGAACACTAGGAAAAAACGGGCCGTCGGTATCGGCCATCGGACTCGGCTGTATGGGCATGTCAGGAGCATATGGCAACAGCGACGAAAAAGAATCTCTTGCAACGATTGAAAGGGCGCTTGAACTAGGACACAACTTCCTCGATACAGCCGACTACTATCTGTCCGGACACAATGAATTGATTATTGCCAAAGCCATACAAGGCAAGCGAGATAAAGCATTCCTATCAGTGAAGACTGGGATGATGGCGTCTCCCTTTGGTCCGGGTCCCGTGAATGGACACCCGAATTTTATACGCCATGCAATAATGCATAGCCTGCAGCGATTGAAGGTCGATCATATTGATTTATACACACCAGCAAGAATAGACCCGAATGTCCCCGTTGAAGAGACAGTCGGTGCACTATCAGAACTTGTGGCGAAGGGGATAGTTCGTTACATTGGTTTGTCGGAGGCGTCGGCAGAATCAATTCGCAAAGCAGCAAGAGTACATCCCATAACGGCTCTACAGATTGAGTATTCACTATGGACAAGAGACATCGAAGCAGAAGTACTCCCAACCATTCGCGAGTTGGGAATAGGGTTGGTGGCGTATGCACCATTGAGCCGAGGCTTCTTGAGTGGCGAATTCAAGAAACCCGAGGACATTAAAGACCACCGGGCACACCTGCCGCGCTACCAGGGAGACAACTTTTACAAGAACCTGGAGCTTGTAGAGAAAATACGGTCCATGGCGATCGACAAGGGATGCACACCCTCGCAGTTAGCGATCGCATGGGTGCTGGCTCAAGGAGATGACATTATCACAATACCCGGAACCAAACGCGTAAAGTATCTTGAAGAGAACCTGGCGTCGGAGCGAGTGAAGCTCACGAATGAAGATTTAGAGATTATCAATGAAATCATGCCGGCGGGCATTGCTTCTGGTACTCGATATCCGGAGAGATTTATGAGCGCCTTGAACCTTTGATATTATGAAGAGAGAAAACCACAGCGCACCTCATCGTTTTGAATCACTATCTGAGCTGCATCGTATCCTGGAATTGCCACCGCCGGTGCACCCATTGATAAGCCTGATAGAAATCAAGGACACGGAGATAGATTCACGGAAGCTACCCTCCACGTTCGTGTATAACTTCTACAAGATTTCGTTAAAGTTAAACCTCCGTGGAAAAGTGAAATACGGACAGGGGTACTATGACTTTGAGGAAGGTGGCATGTTCTTCAAAGGGCCAAATCAAGTCGCGGGCATCGGCGACCACAATGATGATCACACAGGCTTCACTATCATTATCCACCCCGATTTCCTCCTGAATTACCCGCTCGCCAGGAAGATCAAGCAGTATGGTTTCTTCTCTTACTCCGTCAATGAGGCGTTGCATCTCTCCGAGAAGGAAAAGACTATCATCATATCCATTTTCAGAAACATTGAAGAAGAGCTTTATAACCGGATCGATGACTTCAGCCACGACATTATTATTTCACATATTGAGGCACTGCTGAATTACAGCAATCGTTTTTATAAACGTCAGTTCATCACTCGAAAAGCCTTCAATCACGATCTTGTGCAGCAATTTGACGACATCCTGGATGAGTGCTTCAGTACTGAGGCCCTTCCGGAGCGAGGACTTCCGACAGTCCAATACCTGGCCGACAGGTTGAACCTTTCACCAAGTTATCTAAGCGACATGTTGCGCACGATCACGGGAAAGAGTGCCCAGCATCATATCCACGACAAGCTCATCGAAAGAGCTAAAGAGCAAATCTCCACCACTAACCTTACGATCAGCGAAATTGCCTATGGGCTGGGCTTTGAGCATTTATCATCTTTCAACAAACTATTTAAATCAAAGACGAGTCTCTCGCCAATGGAATTCAGGCGGTCCTTCAACTAACAGCACTGTTTCGCGGTTCCAGGGGAACCGTCCGAAGAGGGATGGATGAACTCATGGCGCACCTTCGCAGCACGCAGCTCTATCCGAAAACCAACGGTTGAACCAATTCCACAGAACCGCGTAGCAGAACCCGAAGGGTTCAACACTAGTAGCCCCGGGTGGAAACCCGGGGTACGGATGCGTACGCCACCGCGCGACCCGTGAAACGGGTCGAATATGAAACGTGATACATTCGAACTGCATATCTCCGATGTTGGGCAGAGTGACGAATACAGAATTCAGAAGTAGAACTAATGTGGCGCTTCGACCGCTATATTTACAACATGAAAAAGGAAATACTCCCCGCCGTATCCGCAATCATTCTGAATGAACAACAAGAAATCCTCATGCAGAAGCGGGCGGATACCAAAAAATGGTGCATCATCTCCGGGCATGTCGAGTTCGGCGAAACAGTTGAAGAAGCTATCATACGAGAAGTCCGCGAAGAGGCCGAAGTTCCGTGCGAAGTGGTTCGATTGATTGGTATCTACTCGTCACCGGAATACACCACCTACCACTACGCCGATCGTATCGTGCAATATGTCGTAAGCTATTTCGAAGTCAGATTGCTTGCACCGATTCCATCCGATATTTCAAATGCAGAAACGGAGCGATTCGAATACTTTCCGCTGCATGCACTTCCACGTGAAATAGATTTGATTAATCCGTATTGGTTGGTGGACGCGCTTGCTGAATCTGGCAGGGCATTCATCAGGTAACGAACCCACGAGTTCGAGGGTTCAAGGTACAGGTTGCAGGTCGTCCGCACGAAGAGAATACAAAACTCCGAGGCGCAACTTCGCAGCTTGATCGGGGGCATGGTTCGGTCCGAACCACAATAGTTGAACTGTCCTCCGGAACTGCGAAGCAGAACCTAGGGTCACCCACCCTTCGAAACCCTCATCACAAATCCCCCAAACGGCAACAGTGTGATCGCTTCTTTTTGACTTGCTCTGATCGACTTCTTCGAAGTCAAAAGATCCTTCGAACCTGGCTTGTCTGTAATAACAAACGCCTCGTGATTGCCCGACCCGAGGAATGAAAGGTCAAGGCTCAATTCCAATTCTTTGTCCTGGCCGTTAATACCCGCGATGTACCACGCGTTGTCCGTCTCTCGCGCAACGACGACGTGTGAGGAAGGGTCGCCAGACAGAAGCCGCGTTTGTATCCAGGTCACCGGCAACTCTGACATGAAAGCCTTCACATCGGGAGTGAGAGACTTGTAGGTCTTATAATGATCGGCGTAGTGAATAATTCCTGTTTCAAAAACAACGGAGAGCGCCATTTCGTGACCACTGGTCGTCAGGTGAGGAAACCGATTGTTTGAAAGGGTGACCGGGGTGTAATCCATCGGACCAATAACATTCCGTGTAAAGGCCAAATGAACATTCAACAACGGCGCGCGTTTGGGGAAGTCCCTCGCGAAGATATAGGATTCAGCACCGCGGACGCTCTCCATGGAAAGCATGTGCGGATAAGTCTTGTTCCAACCGCGTGGAATGGTGCATCCATGGAAGTTCACCATGATGTGATTCTCGGCCGCGTCGCGTAGGATGTCCAGATAATGTTTGATCATCCATTGTTTGTCACTCTGGAAGAAGTCCACCTTTACACCTTTCACCCCCCACCCTGCAATTTTCCGGAACTCGGCTTTCCTTTGTTCGGGGTCCGCCATGATGTCCCGCGGCTGCTCGGTGACGGTATTGTGTTTTCCTCCCGAATTATACCATAGCCAGATCCCAACATTCTTCTTGCTAGCATATTCTACAAGATCTTCGATACTACCACCTTTCATCTCGTTCCAATTGGCATCCACCAGGAAATACTCCCACTTCATCTCCGCGGTGAAGTCCACAAAATTTTTCAATACGCCGAAATTGCGTGGACTATTCATTTCACTCCACCAACTCCACGCTGCCCGCCCCGGCTTGACCCAACTATAGTCCATCCCTTCCTGGGGTTCACTCGCCACATGAGTGATCAGATTGGATTCAAAAATTTCCGCCAGATTTTCGCTGGCAATCACCACACGCCAGGGCGTTCGTAGAGGAAACGTTCCCGTAGCCTCGATGTCGCCTATGCTCTCTGCCTCTTTCGGATCGGGTTGCTGAATGACATATAGAGTGCTATTCGGCTCGTTCATCAGGTGGGATCCAAAGTATTTTTCAGACAAGTCTGATTCAGACAATAATACCCAAGCTCCTGCTGAATGAAACAGCGCCGGGAAACACCATCCGTTACCAATAGCGGAGGCAGTACCCGCCGGAATTTTGTCCTCAAAGTATCGCTCGTAGGCAGGCGTGTATCGCGTAACTGAATCGTATTCCTGTAGCCATGCGTCACTTCCTTCCGGGAGTTTGAACCCTGTTTCTTCCTTAACCACGGTGTACTCACTACTACCATTCTCGACTACATAACGAAAAGCAAATCCATCATCGAACACGTTAAAGTGCACCATCGCCGTTTCGCGGGAGTTAGTGAACTGTATGGCCAATACCCTGGCCTCTGCTTCATTAACCAGTTTTTTTCCTGTCTGCAACGTATAGGCTACCTTCACGTCGCTGGAATCTATTCGTTGTACAACCAGGCTGTCATTAAAGTCGGCACCCTGCAGCGTTAATCCGAGAGGTGATTTCTCCAACACCACGGCGTTCGAAGGCTTCAATACCGCAGAGTAAAAGAGTTTTCCGTTTTCCGCCGTGACCGTCACGTGTAGTTTTTTACCTGGTGACAAAACTGACCAGGTGCCGGACTCAACGCCGGCTCCTTCATTCTTGCAGGACATCATCGATGCTAGAACAACCGCAGCGACGAGAGAAATAGATTGTCTGATACTCATTTCGAAAAATCACAAGAATAACTGATATCTCCAAGAATCGACTTCAACGCTTGCCCCCTTCGCTCCCGATCGCTCTGTTCACCAGCCCAGGATTCGACGTCCGAACTGAATCATTCAAACCATCCGTACATAATCAGTGAATGACCGCTGGCAAAAGGTTGGAGAAACATGAATTCTATAACACCTTCTCAAAATTCTATAAGTTCGATCACCTCCGAGTCTGTTCATCATTGACAAATATAAATCGCACTCGAATAAGTGTAACAGCGTAGCCCGCGCACCGATATACTTTTGCATCATGAACACAACAGCAATGAAAGATCTGAGCAGGCTTGTTCTTCTCGTGATTGGAGTCGTGGTTGCCTTGGTATGCGTGACAATGGTGTTTTGAGTCAGGAATTCAAGGGGGCCAGGGTTCAAGGTTCAAGGTTCAAGGCACGCCGCACGAAGAGAATACAAAAATGGAAGGTGCAACCTCGCAGGAAGTTATTACTTGCCAGCTGGTCTCATCTTCTACTTCTGCACTCTGTATTCTTCATTCAGGTAGCTCAACTCAGGACTCCAAGGTTCAGGATTCAAAGCACTCGTACGAAAAGAATACAGATCCGCGAGGCCCAACTTCGCATCAAGACTCGAACACCTCAAGACCTCGTTATGGTATCGCGTCGATCTCCCATCCGTATTCCTGGACCATAATGGCATATTTTTCAAACGATGACTCGGATGGAGGACCAATGAATGGCCATAGCGCCCCTGGGATGACCTCTTCAGGAGTCATTACCATCATCAGGTATCCGCCATGAATATCATTGGTCACGATCGTTTGGTAAAGGTCGCCGACAAACTCATCGGCTGCTTCGGTATCCAACGGTACATCGGTCAGTTCGACAAACTTCAGGTTCTTGCTAGGCGGAAGATCAATCGACTGCAGTTGAGCACAATAACCAATGGCAAGCCATTCGAGTTCCAGGTTGTGAGACAGATCTATTTCCTTCAGATAGGTTTGGAAGTGAATACCAACGCGCTGCAGTCCTGTTAAATTAGAAAAATTAAAAGAACTGAAAAACGGAGCATCGAGCCCCAGTCCGAAGAATCGGATGTAATCAATATCTCCCGAAATGTTGACATGCCGATACACATCTTCATGCACTGGTTCGGAATAGGTATGGATTAGAAGACCGCTGCTCAATGATACGGTATCAATTGTACCATCATCCCAATCCGCGATCAGGTATTTTCCGTTGTCGCCTTCGACCTGAATTTCGAGATACTGATAGAAATATTCCTTTGCCTTCTTGAAAATGGTGAATGTGATAGCAGGTTTTAAAATTACTTTCAATGGAGCGCCCTGGAGTTCATCCCTCAGCTCGCTCAACACAAATTCTCGCTTAAAGGAACTGAAGTGATCTTTTCTTACAATGAGCGTAAGCGTATCGTGCTGATCTGCTTTGAAGATGATGTCGTTGACGTGATTGGCTCCTGTTGTTTTATTGTAGATCGTGTCGCGATTATTTATAAGTACAACACTGGCCTTTGCTAAATTCAGTCGTTCCTTCTCTTGCACAAAAACCGCGAGCCTGAACTCAGGATATGCAGCGATATCAATATTGAACGAAACATATCCAAATTTCTCCGGTTTACTTTCACCCGTACGTACTACTTGGATTGGGAAATTGTTAACGCGATCTGTCCGGACGGCAAACGAAAGAGGCAATGCGCGATCAACTAGTTTCGAGAACTCAGATCCTGCCTTCGGAATTGCATATAACACTTCACTGCTCTCATCAATGATAAGGAAATCTGTTACCTTATAATTTCCGGCAGGCAACTCGATTGGAGCAGTCACACTGTTTCCTCCGAAAGTAAGAATATCGAACTGCTTGAAGGTCATCACCGGCTTACCGGATGCATTTACAATACTGATGATGAGTGATGCACCCGCCGGCAGCGATGATGATATTCTGCCCGATGAACTAGGTTGCAGAAGCAAATCAAGTTGAAACTCGACTTGACCGGGTTTCGTCGAAGGCATGTCTTCGCTGCAAGTGAGCAGCAAGCCTCGCGAAAGGACTCCCAAGCGTCAAGTTTGTTGCCGATGAGTTGAACCTTTCTCCCAACTATTTAAGTGACCTGCTCAAGTCACTCACCGGCAAGACCACACAGCAGCACATCCACGACAAACTGATCGAGAAAGCAAAAGAACGGCTTTCCACCACCCGGCTATCAGTCAGCGAGATCGCCTACGAACTCGGCTTCGAGCACCCTCAGTCCTTTAACAAACTTTTCAAGGCCAGAACCAATCTGAGCCCGTTGGAATTCCGGTCTAAGTTTCGGTAGACCTGCGTTCTAGTTCTGCATCCTGTAATCTACATTCAGATAGTTCAACTTTACGGTGCCAGGATCCAGGGTACCAGGGTTCAGGATCCAGGTTCCAGGGGTGTCCGTACGAAGGGAATACAAAAATGAACTTCACCCCTTCCTTAGCCGTTGAATCCTCTCGTGCAATATTTGCTTTTCATGTCGCGTCTTTGAAATCCGGATTGCGGCCTGATAATGATCAATTGCTTTGTCGATCTCCACATCTGAATACAGATAGCCCAACAACTGATGATAAAAACCATTGTCATTCAGATTCATTTGTTCTGCTTCGGCGATTGCCTTTTCATGTCCATACACTTTGGCGAAAGCAAACACTCTGTTAAGGGCTGTAATTGGAGAACTCTCAATCCGGATCAGTTGGTCGTAAAGCTTTAGTATGTGTTCCCATTTGTTGGTGTCGGTTGGTGTGGTGTGCCAATAGGCAATGCCGGCCTCCAAATGGTATTTGGATATTTCGCCTCCGCTGGTAGCATTCACCAGGTAGTAATTCCCGCGGTCAATGAGCGATTGATCCCAAAGCTGTCGATCTTGTTCTTCGAACAATACCGGATCGCCTCTATCATTGATCCTTGCGGCAAGACGCGAACTTTGGAAACACATTAAGGCAAGCAACGCATTAACTTTCGCAGTATTTGTTCGAGGATGTTCAACGAGCAACAGAGTAAGCCGCATGGCTTCGGAACACAGCTCCGATCGGATCTGTTTGTTATTTGTTCTCGAAAAGTATCCTTCGTTGAAGAGCAGGTACAGCGTTCTCAAGACTGTATCCAGTCTTGTTCCTATCTCATTTTCACCCAATTCCCGGATGCGAAAATTATCTTCGCGAAGATTAACCCTTGATCTATACAATCGTTTCTTAATTGATTCCTTGGTGGAAAGAAAGGCGCCCGCGATCTCCTCTACGCTGAAGCCGCATAAAACCTGAAGAGCCAGGCAAATTTGACTCTCCGGTGAGTTAGCCGGATTGCACACCGCAAAGATCATCGATAGCTGGCTGTCAGCGATACTCCTTTCACTGAACTCAAAATCGTACTCGATTTCATCGCTACCTCCCTCTACCTGGTCTGCTATCCTCGTGCTAAAAGCAAGCATTCGCCTTAGGTAATCCTTGCTCTTGTTCCTCGCAACGGTGTACAGCCATGCCGTTGGGTTCTCTGGAACACCATGAATTGCCCAATGTTCCGACGCTTTGAGGAAAGTGTCGCTGGCGATGTCCTCAGCCAACTCGATATTTCTTAAACCAAAATGACGGCACAAAACGGCCGTCATTTTTGCATATTCCTGTCGGAAGAGATGAGGCAACAATTGGCCGTATGATTCCTCCCTTTCCAACGTTAATCCCGCTTTAGTACCTCCCGGACTTCAATGTTTCCGCCGACTTGGTGAAAAATCGGATTGGCCTTGGCGATCTGGACTGCCTCGTCGATGTCCTCAGCGCGAATGACGACATAACCACTGATGAATTCTTTTATCTCTGTGTAGGGACCGTCGGTCACCACATTGTCAGGCCTCACCGTCTTCGCACTACCCGGTGTTGGCAAAAGCGTATTACCTTTGTCTGCCAGCTTGTTCTGAGCGGCAATGCCTGCCAGCCAATTCATTCTTTCCTGCATTTGCTGAGCGGATGGCTTGAAGTCGCCAATGTCCTTGAGTCTGAAAATTAATGCAAATTCTTTCATAGCGATTAATATATTAATGTTTAGCCTATTGACGATCGATAGTTGGGTTGGGGGACAATTTGCTACCTCTTTTTTTAATACTACCAGGGTTCCAGCTGCCGGGCCTCCGTGCGGAGAGAGTAGAAAAAGCGAAGGTGCAACTTCAAGGTTCCAAGGTCCAAGGTTCAAGACGCTCCGCACGAAGAGAATACAAAACTCCGAGGCGTAACTTCGAAGGATGCCTGGAGGTGGCACGATCCGAACACCAAGCGTTGATCTGTCCCTCCGGAGCTGCGAAGCAGAACCCGAAGGGTTCAACATGAGTAGGCGCGGGCGGAAGCCCGCGGTTAAGGGTGCGACGCTCACCCGTCAACCCCTGAAAGGGGTTGAATATGAACTCCGAACTTCAGATCTGAGAAGTTGAATGCAGAGTGACAAAACAGCATGCAGAAGTAGAACTCGGGGGCGGCGACCAACGTTAATGCGTAGCAGAACCCCGTAACGCTGCCATTACCTCGCCTCGTCTACGGCGTGATATCTCGACACGAACCGAATTGCTCAATACAAGAAAACCATCAAAATCAATGTAGGAAACATAATCACGATTAACGAGGTGGGACTTATGGATGCGAATAAAATGAAATGGCGCAAGTAATTCTTCGTAGTCCCCCAGAGACTTGGACGTGATTATTTGCCTTCCGTCGCTCGTGTGAAAGATTGTATAGTTACCTGCGCCCTCACAACGAACGATATCCCTTGGCGGCAAGATGTTCACTCCTTCTCGCGACGGCAGCGCCAGACGAAACTCGTCAGATGTTTGAGCCAATAAGTTATGTTTGACGTTCTTCAAAAACTCCTGCTGTTGAGACCACGCACTGTCAGGGTTGAAGCGCTGAACAGCGGCGATCAATTCCTCGGCATCGATCGGTTTCAGGAGGTAATCAAGGGCGCTAAAGCGTATGGCCTTAATCGCGTACTCGTCGTATGCCGTTGTAAAGATCACATGAAACGCACGTCTTGGAATCGCTCCTAGTAATTCAAAGCCCGACATATGTGGCATTCTCACATCGAGAAAGACAAGATCGGGCCGCAAATCGTGGATAATCTGGGTACAATTCCTGGGATCTTTGCACGTCGCTACAACCTGAAGCTCCGGCACAAAATTCTCAATCATCAACTGCAAAGAGTCGATTGCCCTTTCTTCATC
>Ga0065721_10006135_pt1 | contig 10240 bp, 9 predicted proteins | sample Mesricmetagenome_FD_59108 | JGI IMG/M metagenome (GOLD analysis project Ga0065721, IMG submission 59108) | Mesophilic microbial community from rice straw/compost enrichment Sample: eDNA_1 v2 (version 2) | ecosystem: Engineered > Solid waste > Grass > Composting > Bioreactor | place: USA: Davis... | reverse complement strand
TCATGATTTCAGGCGAAATTGTTCCCTGTCAGGATGCTCTCTTGTGGTTGGATTTTGCTTCGCCGGGCTCGCTGAGCCAGGCCCGAATCACGTTGGCAACGGATTCTGGATCTTCCTGTGCCTGTTCCGTGATNTCTGCAATTCGNAGGACGACATCGGGAGGAAGGCTTTCCTTGCTCTCGGTTTCGACAACAATTGGTTTCATCTTGCGAAGGACCAGTCCTCCGAGAACCAGGGCCACNATGGCNCCCAGTCCCAGNGANATCTGGTTCAGCAGTCCGCTGTACTGCTCCCATCCTCTGGGNGATTCAACCGGAGCCAGCAAGGCCGTGTTTCCGATCAGAGGAGCAGTGAGCACTTCGATCTCGTCTGATCGGCTGGGGTCGAACCCGACGGCCTGTTTGATGATGTTTTCAATCTGTTCCTTTGTGATCGCGGGAACATTCGCAGCGGCCTGAGCGTTCGCATCCTGTCCTTGTGCTGCTGTGTCCGGGAGCTGGACGACGGCTGCGACCGTCAGCCGGCTGATTCGCCCCGGCGCACGATGGACTGTGTCTTCAGTCTTTGCGTTTTCATACTGGGTGGTGTTGCTTTCGACTTTAGTCGAAGGACCTGAAGACCCTGTTGATTCTGCTTTGAATCCGAGTTTGTCAAATTGCTCTGGAGGCTGGCCGACTGTGCCTCGGGCAATCCGATTGCCGGCACTGGAGGACTCAGAATGAATCGTTTCCGAAACCTTGACCTTGGCGTCAGGATCGTACCTGATTTCTTTGGTTTGAGTCTGAGTGAAATCGATATCCGCTGTGACCCGGACGACTGCACGTCCCGGACCGAGCATCTGGGTCAGAATGGATTCCGCTTTTGAGGAAAGATCGGATTCCACCCGGCTTCGATACGCCAGCTGGCCGGTAACGTCTGCCTCAACTCCGTGGGCCGTCGAGAGAAGGCGCCCTTGAGTATCAAGGACCGAAACATTTTCCGGGTCCAGATTCTCCACGCTATGTGCCACCAGTGACACAATCGCGCGGGCATCGGTGGCGGAGAAAAGAGAGTTCGGCTGAAGGTCGAGGACAACGCTCGCCTTTGCCGGGGCCCGGTTCCGGATAAAGGGGCTTGATTCTCCGGGAGTCAGGTGAACCGTTGCGTTCCGAACGCTCCCCAGCTGCATAATGGAGCGTGCCAGACGTGTTTCCAGCTGACGGGTCATCCTCGCCTGGTACAACGTCGGATCCGACCAGATCCCTTCGCTGATCTCCGGTGTCTCCTTGGGATTGACAGCGACAACATCTTTCAGGGCAAGGCGTGCACGGCTGAGCGATTGCTTGGGAACGCTGACTGACGAACCGGCGTAGTTCAGTTTGTAGCGGATATTTTCTGATTCAAGGACGCTGACGACCTCTGCAGCCTGTTGAGGACTCATCCGGTCTGTGACGACAACGTATTCGGGAATGGTCGCCCAATAGCCGACCCCCCCGATGATCGCCAGCGACAGAGCTGTTGCGACGACCATTCCTGCACGTTGCCCCGCAGACCAGCGATTCCACATCGCCAGCAGTTGTGAGGTCAAATTGTTCAGAAGATCCATCTCTGAAACCCAGTCAGCAACCTGTCAACAGGAGACATCCTTGTGTTGGAGCCATGGGCAGGCTCCCTGAATTGAGGAATTCCTCGTTCGGTGGGAAGGGTGAAAAGGGGGGGAATGCCAGTCGAAGCGAGTACGTCCTTTTAAGCTCAGACCTGCATTCGCATTACCTCCTGATAAGCGGCGATCAACTTGTTTCGAACTTCAAGGACCAGTCGAAAGGCGATATCTGCCTTGGCGACATTGATGGCGACGTCGTGGATATTGGTGACCTCGCCTGTCATCAGCTGGTCCACGTCCTGTGCAACAACCTGTTGCGCACTGTCCGCCTCCTTGAGCATTCGGGTCATCAATTTCTCAAACGAAACGGGACCCCCATTTTCGGGAGCGTTCGTCGAGGAGAGTCCCCGTGAAATTTCAGGGATGTTCCCAATGCCGGATGTTGTTAAGGAGGAAACCTGCATCAGCCTGTCGCCCTCATTAAGGTGAGTGCCTGTTCTGCCATTTGCCTGAATGTCTGTAACGACTTCAGGTTGGCTTCATAGGCCCGGTTTGCGGTCATCAGTTCGATCATCTCCGTTGGAAGCGAGACGTTGGGCATTTCAATAAATCCTTCTGCGTCGGCATCGGGATGCCCAGGGTTGTACACGCGTTCCAGAGGGGATTGATCCTTTTCAATTCCAACGACTTGAACCCCTTTCAGGCCCTCAATGGATTGGGGAGCCCCCTGTGATCCTCTTCGTACTGTTTGGTCCACGACTTCTGCAAAGACAACCTGCTGTCGCCGATACGGACCCCCGTCTGCGGATTTGGTGGTATGGGCATTGGCTATGTTGTTGGCGGCGACTTCCATCCGAAGTCGCTCCGCAGTCAGGCCGGACGCGGAGATTCCTGTCGCGGAAAAGAGGTTTCCCATTCCCATGTCGTCTCGTCCTCAAAATTGTGTTTGAGTCATACCCTTCCAACCGTCATTCCCAGAACGGCAACCCGCTTCTGAGTCCCGGTGCCGGTCGTTTGCCCCGCAGAAACTGCCGAACGCACCGACGAATCAGCTTGTGGCACGACGCAACAGGTCGAACTGGCTGGCCAGGAGCGTGGAGTAGGCCTGAAACATCATCGCATTCCGATTTAATTCAGTGATTTCCCGGTCCACATCGACGTTGTTCCCGTCGGGGCGTTCATTCAGCCCCTGTTGCTCATAGATCACCGGTTGTGGCCGTTCTCCCACGCTGGCGCTTCCTTTGAGGTGTTCTGCCAGTAACTCCTCAAACTTCACATCCAGCCGGTGATACCCGGGAGTATGGACATTCGCGAGATTCTGGCTGATCACGCCATGACGCAACTGGGCTGCTCCCATCAAACTGGCAAGATGGTCGAGTCGATGTGGAATCGGAAACATCAGCTTCTCCAGAAGGATTTGCGTATCTTTCCTTAATCGCGAAATACGCACCTCCTACTCAATCGACACATCTGGACTGAAACCTTTCTTTAAAAGAAGGGATGATTTTCAAATCAATCCACGAAGAGTCCCGATGAAAGAGAACGCGTTCCTCCCAGCTCTTACAGACTGCATATTCGACCTAGTCTGCTCAGTTGATTCAGTCCCGTTCTGATGCCTTTTATCACGAGCGACGTTTTCTTTTGACATCAGAACACCACAAAAAGAACTCGTGTCGAGGAAATGCGGGATATGGATAGAGAGGGAAGTTTGCGATCTCGGGGCACTCAGAGTGACCCTATCCTTCCTCCGAGTCGCAAAACCTTTCCCGAAGGGGAGCAAGGATGTGCTCGATTCGGGTTGAGATTCCATCCAGTAGTGTGACGACAACGGATCGACACCTGATTCCGGCAACAACCGCCACCGGAGAAGAACCGTGCAGATGAACTTCCGCAGAGAGGTTGGTCTGCTTTCCGGTGACGAAAATCATTGCGCGCTTCCCAACTCATTCCCAATTCCAGACTTTGGAAACTCGCATGGATAGCAAGCTGCAAAGACTTTCTCAGCTTCCTTCACTGCCAACAGTGGCAGTGCAGTTGCTGCATATGTTTTCGGACCCGGAAGTCAGCATTTCTGACGTGGTTTGTGTTCTCCGAATGGACCCAGCTCTCTCCGGGAAAATCCTCAAGGCGGCGAATACCTCCCGTTTCGGGATGAAGCGTCCTGTTTGCGATCTTCAGCGGGCCGTTGTCCTGTTAGGCAAGAAATCAGTGATGGCATTGGCCTTGGGGTTCTCCCTGGCCGAAGCAAGCATGTCTCGCAGCCCGCACGCCAACCTTTACTCGGATTTCTGGTTTCAATCGCTGGTCCGTGGATGTGCTGCCTCGCTACTGGCAGAGAACTACACCACGAAAGTAGACGCTGCCGAAGCCTTTACCATCGGATTGCTGGCTCGGATCGGGCGTCTGGCGATGTTGGGGTCCGATCGGGAGCGTTTTGTTGCGTGCATCGAGAAAGCGAATGAGACCGGGGCTCCTCTGGATGAAATCGAATCCCAGTGTGCCAGCATCACGTCTCGACAGGTCACGTTATATCTGGTGCGTGAATGGAAGCTCCCCGAGCATTGCCTGAATGCGATCAATGATATGAACGCATCCATGGACGAAGCCTGTGCCAATCGCGTTCCGGGGACGGTCGACCTGACAGACATCCTTCGCATTGCATCGGCATTTGCCGACTTTTTCAGTGGTGAAAATCGCGGTCTGGCCATCGCCAAGGCCTATGAGTTGTGTTGCAGCATCCTTGGAATAACCGAAGAGCAGGTCAATCTGCTGGTGGATCGGGTCCGTGAGGCTCTTGACCGGCACAGCTCCCTGTTTGCTGTGGATATGTCCAAAGTTGGTTCCCCGATGGAATTGCTGTCTCAGGCGATGGGACAACTCTCTGCTCTTGCTGCCAGCGCAGCCATGAATCGGGATGATCCTCCGGGTGGATATGCGAACCACGAGATTCAGGAAGAAAACGGACGACTCAGAAAGCGGGTCATGGAACTGACAGCCTCCACCATGACCGATCCGCTGACGTCGCTTTACAACCGGGGCTATCTAAACCAGTCCTTGAATGATCGGACTCAACGGGCCATTGAACAGGGAAGCTCCGTTGGTCTCCTGTTTCTTGATGTGGACTACTTCAAGCAGGTCAACGATACGCACGGTCATCTTGTCGGCGATGAGGTGCTCAAACTGGTTGCACAGCTCATTCGCGAATCGGTAAGAGAAGGAGATGTTGTCACTCGATATGGGGGAGAAGAATTCGTCGTCCTGACCTCGGATCAGGATGTCACTTCTTTTGCTCGTCGAGCCGAAATGATCCGGCAACGGATCGAATCCACCCCTCTGAGGTTGGGCGATCTGATTCTGAATGTGACGGCCAGTATCGGGGGATGTCTTGTTTCCCCGACGCCAGAAAACCCAGATTTCCCAATCCAGATTCTCGAAGCAGCTGATGCAGCCATGTATCGATCCAAACGCTCCGGACGAAACCGAAGCACGATTGTGGAAGAGTTAATCGCAGTGACTCCTCCGGGCCGCAGATCAGCAGCATCGGAAGCCCTCCGCGTTTAACTGCCGGGCCGCTTCACAAGTTGGCATCGGGCCGGGCCCTTCCTCGTAAGTCCATTTTCCCATTGTTCCCTTTGTTTCATTCAACGAACTGGTGTCTTCACCGACTCACAGAAACGCTTGGTCCTCATTGTCACGACCTGTCGGAACAGATTCCGAGAAACTTGAGTAATCTCAACTGTTATGGTTGTCCTGACCCCTTATGAACGAGAACTGCTGGCGCGACTGGATCAACTCCAGTGGCATGAGGATCTGCAATTGCCGGTCCCGCCACAGTCCGTCATTACCTTTTCCGCCCGTGCCCGTCAGCCGGATATCACCGTGCGGGCGCTTGCCGAGGTCGTGGAATGCGAACCGGCATTAACTGCGGAGTTACTTCGAAATGTGAATTCCTGTGTGCGTGGGCTGCGGCATAAAGTGGACTCGGTTACCCAGGCGATCACGCTCCTTGGGATTCCCACCAGTACTACCATCCTTCTGACCAGTGCTCTGACCAGTGCCGTCCATCAGATTGAATCTCCTTTAATTTCCAGCTCAGATTTCCGCCGCGAGACTGTTGAACGGGCGTTGTTTGCTCGTGAAGTCGCCCGTCAGATGGGGCTGGATGAAACGGTCGCGTATACCGCGGCCATGGTGCAGGACATCCTGCTGCCTGTGCTGACGGCCCGATATCAGATTGAATATCACGAATACCTGCATCAAAACGAGTATGTCTGTATCACCAGTTTTGAACGGGAGCGGTTTGGGTGGACCCATCCGGAAATTACCGCCAAAACTCTCCTGAACTGGGGCTTTTCAGAGACGCTCGCTCTGGCGGTGCTGCAACATCATCATTCCCCGGAGCAGTTACTCGTCGATTATGCGGATCCACCGAATTCGTTTCCTCCAGCCTGTGCATCGTTGTTGATGGACATGCTTCGGCAGTCGCCGGATGGAGTGACCCGACTGATCGATCTCCATGCCATTAACCGAAAGTTCCACGTGATCCAGGTGGCGCAAGCTGTTGACGAAACTGTCCAGGCATTGAATTCGTCCCTCCATAATCCGGTGTCGCTCGTTCATCGGCTTCAGAACGCCATGCTGGAACAGCTGGAGTACCGTCGACAAAAGGCGGTGATCGCGGGACGACAATTTGGCAATTACGTGCTTGAGGAGAAACTCAAGGAAAGCACGATGGGGTCGATTTTCCGTGCCCGACATATCCGGTTACGTCGCCCCGCTGCCATCAAAATCCTTCGTGCTGAGCGGACAAATAACGAGTCAATTGCACAATTTGAGCAGGAAGTGCAACTGACCTCGCGACTTCGGCATCCCAATACGGTCGCCATTTTTGATTATGGCCATACCCCGGATGACCTGTTCTACTATGCCATGGAGCTGATTGATGGACTGACTCTTGCGGAGCTGGTCAAAATCGATGGCCCATTGCCCGACGGACGAGTTCTCTCGATTCTGCAACAGACCTGCAGTGCTCTGGCTGAGGCCCACGAGATGAATCTGATTCATCGGGACATCAAGCCCGAGAATATCATGCTCTCGAAACGGTCCAACTCGCCAGATCATGTCACGGTCCTGGACTTCGGGTTGGTCACAACCGTTAACACCGATCCGACAGCGATTGGCGAAAGTGCCCGTGGTGTGGTGGGGACTCCGCTCTACATGTCCCCGGAAGCGGCTCAGGCCCGTGAAAACATTTGTCCAAGAAGCGATCTGTATTCCATTGCAGCGGTCGGCTATTACCTGCTGACCGGAACACACGTCTTTACCGGACGGACTGTTCTGGACGTTCTTCATCAGCACATGCGGTCGACTCCACTTGCTCCAACGGAGCGGTGTGATATCGATCTCTGTCCGGAATTCGAACGCATCTTGATGAGTTGCCTTCAGAAGAATCCCGCAGATCGTCCCAACAGCGCATCCGCCCTTGCTGCGGCTCTGTCCCAGTGTACTCCACGTCGACCGTGGACTCGGGAAGATGCCATGAAATGGTGGAACAGCTACAACGATCAGAATGCCCGTCCTCTACGAACGGGGGAAGACGAAACAGCCTATGCATCCACATTGGTCTCAACCGATATGGGAGCACTCTCGCAGCTGGACCGCACAATGATTGTCTCTGAATGACAGCGTTCATTCCGGTAGTGTCCTGATCGCATCCCGACCGCAATGGATTTGCGGCCATTTCCGCTTCTGCTTAATGAGTTTCTGACGATCGAATCGATCCGTCGATTTCTTCCGGGCCGCTCCAAAGCACGCACTCTTGCGGGGGTTCACTGAAATCCCATCTACTTCATCGTCTCACACCGCTTTCTGACGACCTGATTTCCATCGCGCTTCAATGATTGTGGGCCAGCAATGGCTCACCGACGATGCTCACAGCATTGACACTGCTCACTGCATGGCAGGTTCTTTCAGTTACATCGACAGGCCTGAGCGAGTCAGATCATGATGAACTTTCAAGTCACTCCCTTCCCATTGACAGGCAAGGTCGCCATCTTTCGCCCCAGCTCGTGCGGTATCTGGAAGATGCAACCGTCACTGAATGATCCGGAGAACTATCTGATCCGCGAAGTGGTCTCCGTGATGAGTACGGCCAGCGGCCATTTTCTCCTGGTTCTCAACGGAGACGAACTCTGTACGATCCGCGAATTCAGTCGAGTCGAAAATTGCGACTTCATCGGCATCGTCGATCAGTCTCGGATCAACGAGTTCATCGCGAGTCAACGTCCATCGGTATCGGAACGACCTTCTCGAACGTATCTTGCCGAGTCGATTCTTCAGTCAGGGATTTAGTGAAATTCTTTGTCGAAAGAGGAAAGAAAAACGCCCGTCATCGCATGTGAGGCGAACGGGCGTCTTTCTGTCAGTAACTTTTTGGTATCGCTGCGAACGGTTGTCTAGTTCTGGCCAGGTTGGTCGATGGTTCGTCCCATCAGCTGAGCCAGTGACCGCATCTGTTCAAAGAGTTTGGCATACTGATTCGGCAGCAGCGCCTGTGGACCGTCGCTCATCGCCTTTTCCGGGCAACTGTGAACTTCGATGTGGACGCCGTCCGCCCCGGCAGCAATCGCAGCCAGTGACATGCTAGGGATGAGGTCCGGTCGACCGGTTGCATGGCTGGGGTCAACGATGATCGGAAGATGCGAGAGCCCCTGAACGTTCGGCACAGCGGCCATGTCGAGCAGGTTACGAGTCGAGGAATCGAAGCTCCGAACGCCTCGTTCGCACAAAATGACTTCCTTGTTTCCATTGGCAAGGATGTATTCTGCCGACATCAACAGGTCCTGAACGCTGGCACTCATTCCCCGCTTGAGAAGCACCGGGTGTTTCGTCTGACCAACTTCCGAAAGCAGATTGAAGTTCTGCATATTTCGGGCACCGATCTGGAAAATGTCCGTATAACGGTCGATCAGTTCCACCTGTCGGGGGTCCATCACTTCGGTCACGATGGGCATGTTCAGTTCGTCGCCGACTGCCCGCAGAATCTTCAGCCCTTCCTCGCCAAGCCCTTGAAAGCTGTAGGGGCTGGTTCGGGGCTTGAATGCGCCTCCCCGGAGAACGTTGGCACCGGCTGCTTTGACCGACTTGGCAATCTCCATGAGGATCTCTTCACCCTCAATGGCACAGGGGCCGGCGATCATCATCAGATGGCCGCCACCGACCTTCACTCCATGACCCAGGTCAAAGACCGAATCCTCTTCGTGAAATTCCCGGCTGGCCAGTTTGAATGGTTTCAAAATCGACATCACATCTTCCACACCGGGAATCGCTCTCAATGGGGCATTACGCAACCGATCTTCATCGCCAATGACCCCGATCAGAGTCCGCTGGACCCCCTTGCTGAGTTCGTGCCGGAATCCCATTCCTTCCAACTGTTCAAAGATGTGCTGCAGCTGGTCTTCAGTGTAATTGGGCTTTAAGACGATGATCACGATTCACTCTCCGGGAGTTACCTGGCACTGTCCGCAGTGTCTCGCCCACTTCGAACAGAAAGAAAGCGGGGATTCGGGCGAAATTTGCGAAGGAAGGATTGTAGCTGCCGATCCGACCGTCGACGACTGTCTGAAGCAGGAAATGTCATTACAGCGGATCTGATGCACTTAACTGGTGGGTTATAGGGGGTTTATGCAAACGTTGCCGGGGGAAATCAGTCCGAAACGGCTGCACTTCAGGGAAATGACACAGCTGAAGCACCTGGTGGAAGCAGCCCATGCGAGGGGATCGGGAACGCTTGTTCACCCCGGGGCCTCATTCAGAATCAGGTTGCTGCATCTCCTGTCAACGTGACAGTTGTTGGTATTGCAGGTCATCCTGAACAGGCGGGGATTATTCCACGAATTCCAGCCAACCGAACCGCTCGGGGGCGTGAAAGGTTCCTTTCAGCGTTGGTGAGAGGGCCAGATATCCTTTATCTGCCTTGTCATGACGGAACAGGTTGATTCTCCAGCGAGTCCCGACCTCCGGGGGCCGTTCAGAGAGAGCAGAGAGCGGAATGCGCGCTTCCACTCGCCAGATCCGGGCGTTCTCGTCGATGGTGACGGCGGATTCTCCTCCGGCAGTCCATGCAAAGTCTTTCGAAGGGAGATCAATTTTGAGGTCGAGAGTCTCTCCCGTTGGAGCCCATTCAAATTCGGTGTATCGCTGGGGGTGGTCGGGGGATGTCCCGATGAATGCTTCCACGACGTCATAGTCCCAGAGTCCCTGACGTTCCGTTTTCGATGACGGGAGCCAGGTGGACAATGTGTGGTAAGGGCATTCATAACCCAGATACAGGTATTTGTCGGACCAGAGGATTCGGACGGGGGTGCTCAGCTCAGGACGGGCAATGGAAGAATTCGACTGATACTCCAGTCGAACTGGGACGGCGGTTTCCCATTCTTCTTCATCAAGATGTCCATCCGGAGCGAAATCCCGTGTGATCTTCCTGGCCTTCACGACAGGGAGCGGGATGGATCGGGCGAAGAGTCGTCTTGCATTGTCAAAGTAGATTTTTCGCTGAATCTCCGGGGGGAGATTGATGCTGCTGATCACCCAGTTCCCCTGAATCGGAGTCATATGGGCCCAATCCCGATCATCGGTCTCCATCCAGCGCCAGCATTT
>Ga0065721_10053263_pt1 | contig 10241 bp, 3 predicted proteins | sample Mesricmetagenome_FD_59108 | JGI IMG/M metagenome (GOLD analysis project Ga0065721, IMG submission 59108) | Mesophilic microbial community from rice straw/compost enrichment Sample: eDNA_1 v2 (version 2) | ecosystem: Engineered > Solid waste > Grass > Composting > Bioreactor | place: USA: Davis... | reverse complement strand
AAGTATTATTTTTAGTCCGAACCCGACCCGCTATGTCTGAGCACCTGCCATTGATATCCGTCATTACGCTGAATTGGAATGGCCTCGAGGTCACCCGTGACCTTCTCCTTTCCATCCAGCAACACAACACGTACCCGAACATCGAGGTAATTGTGGTTGACAATGCTTCGAAGGAAGATCCAACAAATGCATTAAAAGCCATCTACCCCGAGGCGCGCATCATTCGCAATGATCGCAACCTTGGTTTTAGCGGGGGCAACAACGTGGGTATCCGCGCTGCCAAAGGCGAATTTCTTTTCATCATTAATAATGATACGGAGTTTACGCCCGGTTTGATTGAAGGACTGCTCGAGGTTTTCCGCCAGTTTCCCGACGCGGGCGTTGCGAGTCCCAAATTTCATTACTATTTCCAGAAAGGCACGATTGAATACGCCGGCTATCAGTCGGTGAATATTTTTACAGGTCGCAATGGCATGATCGGCTGCCGTGAAAAAGATGAAGGCCAGTATGACGAACTGCGACCCACACACTACGCCCACGGCGGCGCGATGATGGTATCCAGAAAAGTAATTGAACAGGTGGGCGGACTGCACGAAGCATTTTTCCTCTACTACGAAGAATTCGACTGGTGCAATCAAATTAAAAAGAAAGGATTCAATATATATTATCAGCCCAAATCTCTGATCTATCATAAAGAATCAATGACAACGGGCAAGGAAAGTCCGCTCAAAACTTATTACCTCACCCGCAACCGGATCCTTTTCATGCGCCGGAATACGCCACTTCCGGGTTTATTGGTATTTCTGGCTTATTTTGCCCTCTTCACGATCCCGAAAAATACGCTGCAATTCATACTGAGGAAGCAAAAGGACCATCTGCGATCGTTTTGGAGGGGTATCATGTGGCATTTCAATTCTAAAATCACCTTTAATTAAGTGGTATGTGTGGTATAGCAGGATTTATTGATTTTCGAAAAAACAGTTCCGTTGAGCTTCTCCGGAAGATGACGGATGCAATGGTCCACAGAGGTCCGGACGACGCGGGTTATGAAGTATATGAAAATCCTTCGGCACTCGTCGGATTTGGACAAAGAAGACTTTCCATCCTGGACCTTTCTCCGCTTGGCCACCAACCCATGCACTATAAAGACTTCACTGTTGATTTCAACGGTGAGATCTACAATTTCAAAGAGATCAGAAAAGAACTGGAAGAAAAAGGTTACAGTTTTCATTCATGGTCCGATACGGAAGTAATCCTGAAAGGTTATGAATGCTGGGGCACCGATGTTGTACACAAATTCATTGGCATGTTTGCCATTGCGTTGTATGACAAGCAAAAAGATCAGATCATTTTCTTCCGCGACCGCGCTGGCGTTAAGCCATTATATTATTACTGGAATAATGATCTTTTTCTCTTTGGTTCAGAACTTAAAGCATTTTATCAGCATCCTGCTTTTGAAAAAAATATTGACGTAAACAGTCTCGCGCTGTTTTTACAATACAGCTACATACCTGCTCCCTATACTATTTTTCAAAATACTTACAAACTTCTTCCGGGCCACATGCTGGTGTTGGACCTGAAGAGCAAGTCGCAGGAGTTGAAAAAATACTGGGATGTATTTGATCACTATAACAAACCCAAGATCAACATTTCCGACAAAGAGGCTATTGAAGAAACAGACCGCCTGCTGAAAAAAGCATACGAATATCGAATGGTGGCGGATGTACCGGTAGGAATTTTTCTGAGTGGCGGATACGATAGTTCCAGTGTGGCAGCATTACTGCAAACAGGAAGAACTGAAAAACTGAAAACCTTCACAATTGGTTTTCACGAAAACGAATTCAACGAAGCTCCAGAGGCAAAAAAGATCGCATCATATCTGGGAACAGATCATACAGAATGGTATCTCACCGCAAACGAAGCTGCCGGAGTATTGCATCATCTTCCTGAAATTTATGATGAACCCTTTGCTGATAATTCAACTGTACCAACTGTGCTGGTAAGTAAACTCGCTCGTCAGCAGGTTACAGTTGCGCTAAGTGCAGATGGTGGTGATGAGATTTTTGGTGGTTACAATAAATTCAACCAGGCAGAAAAATATACCACACACATGCCTGTTGCATTGCAGGCGATGCTGAGCGGAACAATGTCATTGATTAACCCGGAACACATTCCTTATTTCAATCGGAAGTATAATTTCTCTACCCGCTACGAAAAAATGAAGTTGATCTGGAAATCACACGATCCGGTATCAGCAGTCAAATATATCAGCCAATACATCACGGAAAGCGAAGTGGAATCTTTCCTTGGTAAACCCTTCGAACGTTATCATACTTTCTTTGATGATGGCAAAAGGCTTGAAAAGAATGATGGTGTAACCAACCGCCTGCTTGCAATTGATTATAAAACTTTTCTTGTAGATAATAATCTGGTGAAAGTGGACAGGGCTACGATGTCGGTGAGTCTGGAAGGAAGAGAGCCTATGCTGGATCATAAACTGATTGAATTTCTTTCGCAATTGCCTTCTTCATTCAAGATCCGGGATGGCGTGAACAAATGGTTGTTGAAGCAGGTCGTACATAAATACATTCCGAAAGAAATCATGGAAAGGCCAAAGCGACCATTCATTGCGCCGCTGATGGTATGGTTCCGCGACGATCTGAGAGAGCAACTGAAATATTATCTCAGCGAATCAGCGCTTTCACGCACGGGTATGTTCAATCCCGAACCGATCATCCGGCTTCGTGATCAATATTTATCTGGTAAAAAAGTAAACTACCAAAAGCTTTGGCAGGTGTTGGTGTTTCAGCTTTGGTACAATCAATGGATCCAAAAACTCTAAACGCGATAAGGAATTAGCAGGATGAATGTGTTGACACAGGAAAAAACTACTGTTACGCCGCAGGGATCAAAAAAGATCAGAATTCTGCAAGGCATTCGCCAGGGAAAGATCGGTGGAGGTGAAAGCTATCTACTGAGTCTGGTGGAAAACCTGAACAGAGATCTTTTTGAACCGGTGGTGCTTTCATTTACGGATGGTCCGATGGTAGAAAGACTTCGGGGCCTGAATATTTCCACTCATGTGATCTACACAGAAAAGCCTTTTGATTTTAGAGTTTGGAAAAAAGTAAAGCAGCTCATTATTGATGAAGATATTGATATCGTGCATGCGCATGGAACCAGAGCAAATTCAAACATGTTCTGGGCGGCGAGGAAAATGAAAAAACCGCTTATTTATACCTGTCATGCATGGTCGTTTCACATTGATCAAAATCCGCTGGTAAAAAAAGTCAGGATATTGAGTGAAAGATTTCTTACCAGCAAAACTGATGTCAATATTTGCGGCTGTCTTGCCAACCGGGATACCGGAAGAAAGCTGCTTGGAAATTTTGATGCAATTGTGATCAACAATTCTGTTGATTCAAAAAAATTCAATCCCTTCGCCACTTATCCGAACCTGAGGCCGCAGTTGGGAATTGGCGAAAATGATCTTGTCATAGCATCCATTGCGCGGTTCACGCTTCAAAAGCAACCTTTAAAACTGATTGCTGCATTTGCAAAAATCTGCAGGAAGTTTCCAAATGTAAAATTGTTGATGGTGGGCGATGGCGAGCAAAAAGAACAGGCGATTGCTTTGATCAGTCAATTGGGAATTGGTGATCAGGTAATCCTTGAGCCGTTCAGAACAGATGTTCCGGCCCTGCTGGCCAATGTAGATATTTTTGTGTTGCCTTCTCTCTGGGAAGCTTTCCCGATCGCGCTGCTGGAAGCCATGTCGATGGGCAAAGCCGTGATTGCAACGAATGTTGATGGCACACCTGAAATTATTGAAGCAGACAAAAATGGTCTGTTGATTGAGATTGACGATCTGGAAAAAAATCTTGCTGCAGCCATGACACGCATGTTTAGTGATGAAGCATTGCGCAAAAGACTGCAGGAGCAGGCGGTCAAAAGCATTTACAACAGGTATAATGTTGAGACGCTTGCCAGAAAAAATGAAGAAGTTTACCGTTCCCTTATTACCAAATCATTTGCTTATGACCATGGAGTATAACAGGATTGCAGATATCAAACGTTTGCAATTCATCATTGCTACACTGAAAGAACATTTGCCACCCGGCGGCACCGTCCTTGACGTAGGTTGCGGCAATGGCATCATCTCAAGAGGTGTTGGCAGGGAAGGATTTCAGGTATTTGGTATTGACATCAGTGACAAGGCCATCGAGAAAGCGAGATCACTCACCACCCTTCCCAATGTAAAATTTGAGCAGATCAGTGCAGAACAATTGGTGGCTGATGGCAATCGCTATGATGCAGTGATTTGTAGTGAAGTTCTGGAACATCTGAACCAGCCTGAAAAATTGTTGAAAGTATTGTATGAATCATTGACTCCAAATGGCGTACTGATTGTAACAGTTCCCAATGGGAAAGGCCCCCGCGAACGTTTGGTGACCAAACCAGTGATCCGCATGCAGCGCAACAACAGTTTGATGTGGCGTATGCTGCCCAGGATCAAAAAAGCACTGGGTTATTCAGGTACTACCGTTCAATCAGACGCAGATGATCTCACACATGTGCAGTTCTTTACCAAAAAAGCGCTTCAAAAACTGGCGGCAGAAAATGGTTTCAAAATCGTGAAGTTTGGTGTTACCAATTTCATTGATGATGTATTTCCTTTTTCTTTGCTCACCAAACGCATGCGATTCCTTCAAAAAGCAGATGCTGCGCTTGCAGACAGATTACCTCATAGCTTTGCAGGAAGCTTTGTAAGCGTGTGGCAAAAAAATCGTTAGGCTTGTCTGATATTATCCAAATAAAAAAGGTGGGATAAAACCCACCTTTTGCTATGATGTTACTTCACGTTATTCCTTGATGAACCTGATACCCATTCTCGTATTAATATCCACTTTCACATCGATCACATAAACACCAGGTACAAGATTGGAGACGTTGATCTTCTTCTCCACAACCTTGTCGGTCCTGACGAATTCTTCGCTATAAACAAGTGCACCTTTCATATCATAGATATTCAACAACGTCTTGCTCATTTGCGTTTCTGAAACGATGCGTACAGTGATTTCTGAATGAGCCGGATTTGGATACACCGTGGTAGATGTTACTACCCTTCCTGTATTGGCAACTGTTACCTTCACAGTATCCTTACCAATAGCGCCCCAGTTATCAACAACACGCAACTCGAATTCATATTCGCCTTCCACAAGATCCCTGAATTCCGTTGTCTTTTGATTCGGTGTTGTGATCGTATACTCAATAGGACCACTAATCTTCACCCACTGATAACCAACAATAGTTCCATCAACATCAGTACCACTACCTGTGAGCGTTACGGAATTAATCGGCAGCAGGATGGTAGTATCCGGGCCTGCATTTGCTACAGGGGGAACATTCGCTGCGGCTTCGTTAACTGTAATCGCCACGGTATCCTTGCCTACTGCACCGTCATCATCGGTTACGGTTAATTCAAATTCGTACACCGAGTTCGCCAACAATCCGGTCACAAAAGTTTGCGCTCCGTTCGGCGTGAGAATGTTGAATGCCGGAGGTCCGCTGATCTTCGTCCACTGATAACTTACGATCGTTCCATCTACATCCGTACCGCTACCGGTTAGCATCACAGTATTGGCAGGGAACGTAATGGTTTGATCATAACCAGCAAAAGCTGTTGGTGGTACATTCGGTGGCTCCGGATTCACCGTCACCATCACAGTATCAACCGAGGTAGCACCTTCATTATCGGTAACAGTCAGCTCGAATTCATAAACACCTTCTACAAGACCTCTTACCTTGGTCTGACTTTGCGTAGCTGATTCAATGATGAATGAAGCAGGGCCTGATACTTTCGTCCACATGTAAGACACGATCGTACCATCAGTATCAACACCGCTACCGATCAACATCACGCTGTCTTCAGGCAGTGTGATTACGATATCTGTACCAGCATCTGCTGTAGGAGCCGAATTCACAGGAGGAGCAGCCAACACAGTTACAATTACAGTATCTGTATCTGTATCACCATCGTTGTCTGTAACAGTCAATTCAAACTCATACACACCCTGAACAAGACCCGTCACCTGCGATTGATCCTGCGATGGCGAAACAATTGTTGCAGTTGATGGTCCGCTCACCTGGTTCCATGCATATGATGTAATGGTTCCATCAGCATCACTACCAGAACCCATCAGCGTTGTATAGTCAATCGGAAGCTGAATTGTAATATCAGTACCGGCATCTGCAACAGGAGGAATGTTCGCTGCTGCAAGAACTGTTACCATCACGGTATCAGTATCTGAAGCACCATCATCATCAGTAACGGTCAACTCAAACTCATACACACCCTGCACAAGGCCTGTTACCTGAGTCTGATTCTGAGATGGCGACACCACTGTTGCTGTTGATGGTCCACTCACCTGGTTCCATGCATACGATGCAATGTTTCCGTCAGCATCACTACCAGAACCCATCAGAGTTGTATAGTCAATCGGAAGTTGAATCGTAATATCAGTACCGGCTGCCGCAATTGGCGGAATATTGGCAGGTGGATGTACGGTAACTGTTACGTAATCTACATCACTGGCACCATCATCATCTGTTACAGTCAGACTGAATACATACACACCTTGAGAAAGGTTGCCAACCGTTGTTTGTGCTGATGAAGCATTATTGATCACCGAACCAGCAGGTCCACTCACATAATCCCAGTGATAGTTCACTATTACTCCATCGTTATCGCTACCGCTACCCAGCAGCGAAGCAGTGTTTGCAGGCAATGTTACATCCTGATCAGGGCCAGCATCCGCTACAGGAGGTTGATTCGGTGCAGCATTTACTGTTACGGTAACGGTATCAAATCCTGAAGCGCCGTCATTGTCTACTGCTTCAAGCTGGAACTCGTAAACACCCAGAACGAGGTTCGTCAACGATGTTTGTCCCTGGGCCGGATTGGCGATGTTGAATTGTGCTGGACCAGAGATCTTTGTCCATGTATAAGAAACAACATTACCATCGATATCTGTTGCAGAGCCGTTCAATGCGGTGTAGTTCACAGGAAGCTGAATTGTGATATTCGTACCTGCGTTCACAACCGGAGGCACGTTGGCTGGAAGAACAGTTACTCTCACTGTATCTTTTCCGCTGGCGCCGTCGTTGTCTGTAACTGTCAGCTCAAATTCGTATACACCAGCCACGAGACCTACAACTGTGGTTTGTGCCTGCATTGGTGAATTGATCAAATATGATGCAGGGCCACTGACCTTATTCCATTCATAGGAAACGATCGTACCGCCATTGTCGATACCGGCACCGCTTAAGGTTACATTATTTACAGGAAGTTGAATGGTGATGTCACTACCTGCATCAGCAACAGGAGGTGAGTTAAGCGCTGGCAATACTGTTACTGTTACAGTATCTCTTCCTGGTGCATTGAAATTATCTCTTACTACTAACTCGAATTTATACACACCAGCTGTCAGGTTTTGAATATCTGTTTGTGCCTGTCCCGGCGACACGATCGTGTATTGGGCAGGCCCACCAGCTTGTGACCATGTGTAACTGAAAATAGTACCATCCACGTCAGTACCTGAACCCGATAATGTTACGGAGTTGTTTGGCAGTGTGATGGTGATATCGTTACCTGCATTGGCAACAGGAGCAATATTCACATCCACGCGCACAGAATCTTTGTCCACTGCTCCATGAGCATCGGTCACTGTAAGTTCAAACCAATATACACCAGCTGTAAGGTTGTTAAGGTTGGTATATGGCTTATTAAAATCAACAAGCGTATACTGCGAAGGTCCGCTGATCTTCGTCCACAGGAAGGTCATACCATCACCATCCGGATCAACTGCTCCACCCTGAAGCACTGTTACAGTCACAGGAAGTGTGATCACTTTATAAGGACCTGCGTTCGCAATTGGAGGATGATTTGGTGGATCGACAAAAATCTGCACATCGTCAGTAGCTGTATCGCCCATGTTGTCTGTTACTTTCAATCGGAAAGTATACACACCAGGCACCATGTTAGACACAAGTGTTTGTGCACTTGTAGGATCTGCAATTGTGTATTGCGAAGGACCGCTAATCAGTTGCCATTCGTATGCTACGATCACACCATCATGATCAGTACCGGAACCCTGAAGCATTACACTTGTAGCGCCCGTTGCAAGGGTTGTATCCTCTCCGGCATCAGCTGCAGGAGGCATATTGGCAGCTAACGTACAGGAAGTATCAATGACTGGCCAGTACTGGTTTGAATCTGTGTACCAGAACAAATCCACTTTCGCAGGGGTTACTCCATCGAGCAAAGTGTTGCCACAAACCTGGTTGTAGGTAGTCCAGTCTTCTGCTGGTCCCCACCACCCAAATGCAATCAAACCATTTGGTGCCAGTGTGGATGCGTTCTTACCTACGCGGTTGTTTCGATAGAATACAGTTTTTGTACTGTGTGGAATGGATTCCCTTGTTGTTGTCTGGATGTTGCCAGGCATTGACATGGTGTTCTTCAAAATTCTTCCCGGCAATGCAGTAGTGTTGGTCGCTGCGGCCAGCGAATCGATATTGACAGCAGGATCAATCTTCAAAAATCCACTTGAGTCAATATAGTTGTTGTACACAAAAGAACTATCTGCACCCAGATCGAAAATGCCATAGATGAAACTGTTCTTAACAACGTTGTTGTACACGTAACAGTTCTTCGTCATACCGCCAATAGAGATACCGGTTCCCTGCCATTGGTTGTATTCATAACCACAATTGGTAACAATGTTGTCGTGAATGCTATTGATACCCGCATCAGCTCCTGTCAGTTGAATACCAGTTCTACCACAACTGTCGATGATCAGGTGATGCAAATGCACGTTCGACATGCGCATCGGAATAGGATGCGTTGCTACGCCATTACACATGGTCACCCTTTCGCCAAGTGGATCGGTGTTTCCGGCATAGATACAATCCTGCCAGATTCTCTTGAAGCGGCAATGATGGATCTCAATGCTATCCATCACATAATTAGGATAGTTGTAAGCCGGATCACAAAGCGGATCCTGTTTGGCCCACACACCATAACCTTTATGTTTTACGTCAATACGCTCTACTTCAATATTCTTTGATCTTCCCTGAATGTTGATGGCAACACTGTAACCATCAAATTCAGGACTATAGACTTTAATACCATAATATACATTCGGTGCACCGCTACCTGTGATCTTCATGTAGTGAGCATTCTTTGCGTAAATGCCATCTTTCATCCACACCTGACCACCTTCGTTCATCACAACGATCGGACAGGCTGCCGTGCCTTTGTATTCCTCCATGCGGAGATAAGTCCATGAATCCTGAGAACTCAGTACGAGTGTATCACCCGGATTTACCTGTCTGTACCAGTAAGATGAAGTATCGGCAGTCATAAAGAGACCATCGTCACCACCAGGTACGAGATAATGTTTAACACCATTACACTTTGTAGTTGGCTGCGGGTTTACAACTACGGTTACGGTATCAACAGCTGTAGCGCCATCGTTGTCGGTTACCTGCAATTCGAACAGATAGGTTCCTGCAACAAGGCCATTCACCATAGTTGTTGCACTATCTGGTTCCGCGATCGTTGCACCTGAAGGACCGCCAACCTGCGTCCATTGATAACTTACAATTGTTCCATCGTTGTCAATACCTGCACCCTGCAGTTCAATACTGTCAACAGGTAAAGTGATTGTAACATCACTGCCAGCCAAAGCTTCAGGAATCTGATTTGCTGGCGGCGCAGGATTTACTGTAACCATTACTGTATCAACAGCAGTGGCGCCATCGTTATCGGTCACTTGTAATTCGAAGAAATAAATTCCTTCTTCAAGATCATTCACCATGGTTGTTGCACTATCCGGTTCAACGATGGTTGCAGTTGAAGGTCCGTCAATCTGTGTCCACAAATAAGTTACAATTGTACCATCAGCATCAATACCAGAACCTTGCAGTTGTGCACTGTCTTCCGGTAAGGTGATGATAATATCACTACCGGCAAGTGCCTGCGGTATCTGGTTTGTTGGAACAGCAGGATTCACCGTTACCATTACTGTATCAACAGCAGTGGCACCATCGTTATCAGTCACTTGTAATTCGAAGAAATAAATTCCTTCTTCAAGACCATTCACCATGGTTGTTGCGCTATCCGGTTCAATGATGGTTGCAGTTGAAGGTCCGTCAATCTGTGTCCACAAATAAGTTAC
>Ga0065721_10053262_pt1 | contig 10241 bp, 7 predicted proteins | sample Mesricmetagenome_FD_59108 | JGI IMG/M metagenome (GOLD analysis project Ga0065721, IMG submission 59108) | Mesophilic microbial community from rice straw/compost enrichment Sample: eDNA_1 v2 (version 2) | ecosystem: Engineered > Solid waste > Grass > Composting > Bioreactor | place: USA: Davis... | reverse complement strand
ATATTGTCACCTGCTGTTGCGCGGGCAAGAGCGCCGCGCTGCTCGCCGATTGAAAGGCCTCCACCATCTTTTCTATCGAATAACGGGCGGCGGCATCTTCAGCGATAGCCGGCGCCTTTTCCCGCCACGCCGTCCGCTCCGTCCAAAGACACATTAGTTGATCATACAAATCTGAGACAGAGTCGCTGGCAAAATAAAGCGTATTAAAGCCCTCAACACAGGCCTCGATTTCGGGTGAGTGCGGCTCATCTCGCCCAACAAGCATTGGCGTGCCATGAAAAAACGCTTGGGTTGCCGAAAGCCCCACATAGCCCGGAGAAAGCGCGGCTACTGTCTCGGTATACAAGGAGCCTAGATACGCCTTGTCGGATACATGTCCATGAAATGTCACCCTCTTTTCGATGCCTAGTCGTTTAGCGACCGATAAAAGCGATTTCATTTCAGGCCCATCTCCCACCACATCCAAATGGGCATCCGGAGTATACGTTACGAACTGCGCAAATGCGTGAAGCATTAACATGGGCTTTTTATCGGGCACCAACCGACCAACGTATAAGAATCGGAATGGAAGGTCGACTTTGAGGGCGGTCGCCTCTGTTTTGGCATAGAGGGAATTACGCGCCGGGAAAGTAGGCCCAGGAAGCTCCATTAACAACTCCGCCACTTGGCGCTCGGTATAAACGATACGCGCATCAGCAAGACGCCACATTAATAGCCGCAAAAACGTTGCCCTGCTCCGTTTCCCCTCACGCGACCACGCATGTCCCCAGAATATAACAGGCCTACCAGCCAGCTTGCGCCAAATCATCAACATCCATGTGCTGAGGTTACGTGGATTCAACTCCGCGACCACCACATCTGGTATACAAAACAAACAACCAGGCAACGACTGCCAAAGCGCACGCCGTCCATACAGGAACCGATTTCGAATCCCGCGATGCCAGCCCTGCCCCGCCGCAGCATCCTTTATGCTAGACTGGTAGTAAGTCTCGCCTGAAAAGACGGTTAGCTTATCGAGCGACTTCGCCAGAAGCGAAAAAAAACCCAAGCGATAATCGGGAACGCAAGTCTGAACTACGCACATCTTCATCGCACAGAAAGAGGCTTAATCCTTCCATGAAGGCGATCCATTCGGCGGCCTCCCTCAATTCCATACCGCACTATGACGCCGGCCCTCACCTTGTTTAGCAGCGCAACGTGAAAAAGAGTGAACAAGAGAGGGAACTGCATGGTTTCGACGAAATACCCACTGAAAGCCGATGAAACCATAATACCGGCGAACGCGCTCCATGCCCATGGACCCAATAGACCCATGGATATATCCATCCCTCGCCATCTAGTATTCCTACCAATCGCCCATGTATCCCTAAACACAAGCCACAGAAACGCCATCAGAAATCCCCCGCCCAACACGCCAACACTTGAGGCGGCATAAAGATATGAATTAGAGGTCCCTCCCGCCGTCGCCGGGTTCCCTAACACTGGGTTATCCAAGAAATTATTCCACATCATCTTGAAAACCTCCGCCCTTGTATTCTGAGTGGAAATTAGGCGACTCTCCGCCACACTCTCCACACCAGCCTCAACATAATACCAGCCTAGAGGCAACACCAAGGCGGCAAACAATCCCCCTAAGATCAGCCACATCGGCCTACTCCGAAGCAACCAGTAGCCATAAAGCAACCCCGCGACAATAAAGGTAAGGGCGCCCGACCGCGAGCCCGACCTATAGACGAAATAGACCGCCGCCGTCAATGCAGCTGCCGAAAGAATTTTGATCCAGAAGCGCCCCCAGAATAGAGCAAGATAAAGCCATACTGAGATAAGCCCAAGGGACATACTAAATTCATTCGAGTGGCTATTCAATCCGTGGAATCTCCCGCGATTCTCCACCGAGGTCGGATCTACGATATCTTGATATCCATTCAATGCAAGATACCCCAGCATCTCAACCAGCATAAAAACCGAAATCCATAAGAAACCAGACCTATCAACATCCACGCCATTCAGTTTCTGTGAAAACACCAAAACCAAAACCGTCACAAGCGCGAAGGCCGCAAACTCTTCCACCATAGGATACCCAACTGAAACACGCCTAATAAAAAGAATGGCTCGAAAACACAGAAACAGGAGCAGAGCCAATGAAGGGAAATCAAATGATGCCCCCCTTAGTTTATCCAAGAGCACAAACCCCGCCATCAACATGGCCGAGAAAAACACCAAATATTTACTCTGATAGAGCAGCACGGCCACGGGCCCGCTCATGAACCTAGTGTAATACATATCCGCCACATCAGGCCGGCACAAAAACCCCAGCATTAGCCCCAGAAACACGACATAAGCCAGCAGTGCCCATGAACTACCGCGCCAACTCCACTGCGTGCTAGGGTTAGCCATCACAGGCCCGCCGTATGATTGATTATTCATCATCTCTCCAATAAATCCATTAAATTAAATTCAAGCGACATCCAATAAGGTGCATCTAAGAGGGATCCACAACGTCGAGCAAAGCTAAAACCACCCGGCGGGCGCAAAATCTTTAAGAACCGAAATCCAGCAAAATGAGCCAATGACGTCGAGCAACACGCGAAGATAAAATACCAAGTAACGACGAATAAGACGCACCGGATACTTTACCCGATCCCCGATACGCAGAGGAGTCGGCGTCACACCAACTAGACGGGCAAATAGGCGGTATTCGTTTGCGTAGGGATGCGGGTCCGCTAACGACCACGGCTTAAGCTGAGTTGTAAAATGAACCACCCACGGATTCATCAGGTATGCAGTTGCGTAGCGCCACCCTCGAAACATCGATACTTGGACATTCCAGCGCGGATCGAGAAGCTTCACATCACCATCAAACATGACATTTAGCATGTCTTGATCAGGGTTCACCAATTTTCCCTTAAACCGTTCCGCCACCATCATCGCCGATTGAAGAATCGGCATGGTTCGCCAAGCCGCCAAGTTAATGAGCAATACCCCGGAATTGAAATACTTCTTATTCTTCTTGATCTGCAACGCTCTCAATCGATGTGTGCCTGGATTTTCCACCGCAGCTATTGCTGCCCCCTCAAAATCTTCGCCATACAGGTGATGAAGACTACGAAGAACCAATACATCGCAATCCAAATATATAACCCGATCAACATTCGGAGAAAATGCCTCAACAACCAAAAAACGATAATACATGGCCGTTGTCCAGTGAGCCATCTCAGGAAGCTCTCGGAGCAATCTGCAACTTGAGCTATCAACAAGCCTAACGCGCAAGCGCTCATTACCCAGCCGTTCCAAACAAGCGATCGATTCCGCACTCAATCCGCCATGCAGCACGGCACATTCCATACGCCACGCGGAATCCAAACTTTCCAACGCCGACACTATAACCGCAGCGGCATACCGGGCGTAATTATCATCACACGAAAGCGCAACGTAAATTGTGTTCATATCAATGCATAGCGGACACGAGGTTGATGCACGGAAGGGCGCCCATCATTTCCCCATCGCCCAACGCATGCGGCAATACAGCCGCCAAACCCTGCCCCCAAATGCATACCGCACTTTAAACGCGACGCTATAAACAAAATCAAAAAGCCCCAGATAACCATGTGTCAGGAGAATGCCACTCAGCCCCGGCAAACAACTGCCGCCCCCCCTCTCTGCCATCGCTCTCTTAAGCACCTCCACACGCTCGCGCCGGCGACGAACATCACCAGGCCGATATAAGCACGTCAAAGATCGCACAAAGAACACCGCCTCTTTCTGGCGTATTTTCTCATCCTTGGGGTGTTCGCCGATAAGAGCGTCAGACAGCTCAACGAATCGCCTAAACAGCTTACGCTCGGCATAGAAAGTCGAATAAGACTTCGACAGCCCACTCCCCACTGCGACATAGTAATCGTAATCACTCTCGGCCCGGAGCACTAACACATCAATCTCCCGAAGATATTCCAAAAAAAAGAGGAGATCCTCGCTGAACCGAATCTCCGGATCGAAGCGAATACGTTTCGCCTCGATCACACTTCGATTATAAAGCTTGGAAAAAGGTTGTCCCCGCCTGTAGAGTTGCCGCTGCAGATAGACTAATGGAATATTTTGTCTATGGACGATGGTAGGTTCCCAAATTACGTCCTCCCTAATAAGTCCTGTGTCGCGCGAACAAATTCTAAACCCACACAGCACCAAACTTCGTGCCACACATCCCGCTAGCTTGGCCCCGTGATACAAGTGCTTCAAGTAGTCAGGCCTTACCGTGTCATCTGCATCGACGAACGCAACCCAGATGCCAGCAGCGGACGCCAATCCAGTGTTTCGCGCCACCGATACTCCCCGGTTTTCGCTATGGATTACTCGTATCCTCCTATCCTTAGCGGCATATTCGTCGCATATTTCACCCGAGTTATCACGTGATCCGTCATTTATCAAGAGTAGCTCATAATCCGTGAAAGTTTGTGCCAATATACTTTCAATACAGGCACCAACATATGCCGACACGTTATAGACCGGAACAATGACTGAGATACTGATACTTCGCGATGTCATAACGATGCTTTTGACGCCAATGCGTGCTGAATGAAATTCCGAGAACGCTCGACCACTTCAGAAGAATACACACCGAAAGCAGAGAAATCCGGATCGCCTGTCAGTGCCTCCAAATCCACGCCTGCCACCGTGTCGACCACCAAGCGCTCAGACATACCGGCCTTGGCAAGGATATCAGCCAGGCGCATTTTTCGCCACCCAGATGAATATGCCACAAACTTTTTATTAAATTTGAGCGCAAAAAGGCAGGCGTGAAATGAGTCCGTTACTATAAACTTCGCATTGTAAAGAAGAGAAACCCAATCCGCAGGGTCCGCCCCATATGCCCGCTCGTCCACTTGCGAACTCGAAACCGGACTTTCCGCCAGCAGCTGGATTATTTTTAAATTATAATGTTTTTTATAGAAATCAGCCAACTCCACGCCGAGCGGGAGCAGCCTCTTATCGAGGGAATACAGCAAGATATAGTCTCCTGAGCTCTGTTTCTGAACAAATTCAGAAAAATCCCAAAGCAAGGTCGGATCACAAACCATTTCAACCGACTTACCCGTGCGCTCTTGAACAAGATCCCTTGTTACATCATTGCGCGATCCGATCATGTCGAACTTCTGTATCAACGGCAGTGACCGCTTTAGTAGTTCCGGTGGCTGATCCTTCCGGCCAAAGCATGGAGCATAGCCAATTCGCCGACATGAACTCTTCTCGGCAATAAAATCTAGAAAATAGAATCCATCAAAGGACTCCATCCAATTCATATTCCATACCTGGTCACTACCCACCCAGAAGGCACCAAAAGAATCAACATCCGCAGCCAGGGCATCCTTACTCGCATAGCTTACCCGAGGCAGATGCTCTTGCCTAAAGCGATCAAAGGCTTTGCGCCGATGCGCTACTTCAATTTTTAGCCGAAGAGTGATCGGAAGCCCCGACCAAAAGCGCCCACTCCTTAGCCCCCAATTTCGTTTCCATTCTCGAGCAGAAGAGACGAACTGCCGAAAGTATGGCGGGACATAATCAGGGAAACATACCTCGTGTCCGAATCGCTCGAGAACACGTCTCGTTGCATACGCCTGCAACAGAGCGCCGTAATTGTAACAATAATGGAAGGTCAGAACAGCAATACGCATTCGGATAGGAGCGTTTTATCCAATAAACTTTTTAAGCACCTTGATACCACTGGCCCCCAATATCTGCTTGGCGACCTGCTTGGCCTTGCCCTTAACGCTTTCTTCAAGATTTAACATGATTTCCAAGGCCTTGCTTTCCTCGGTGCTGTCAGTGAAGACCTCGAACAACATCGGACGATCTGTCACCGTTGGCGTCAGAAAATGCTCATACACCCGCTCGAACTCCTCCGGAGTGGCAGCCGAAAAATATTCGAACCCCAGATCCTCCGCATAATGCTTAACCAAGGTAGGTGACTTACGCCCGAAGTGGCCTGCCGCGGAAATGAATTTATCAGCATCGTCCCCAAAGTGGGCCGCATGATGGCCATACTGCCTAAACTCCGTGCCCTTACCGTTATTCACCAGCAGGAGTCGGATATTTCTGCCCACATGGCGATTACCCAATACGTTCATATCATAGAAGAACGCCAAATCTCCAATGATTCCATAATAGAGCTTATTGGGGTTTGCGAATGACGCGCCAACCAAGGTGGAGACACCGCCATCGATGCCAAAACCTCCGACGTTGGATGCGGAAGTTACCGAGTTCGGAAGCTCATAAAAATTCCAAGAACGCAAACTGTTCAAGATGCCGAAGTGAACGACTGACCCTGCCGGAATAAGGTGGGCCATCTTCGACGCGATCCAGACATTCGAAAACGGAAGATCAGGAATAGACTCCCTCATAGTGGAGAGCCTCTCCTGACAGAGATCGAAATAGTCATGATCCGTTGCGGCCCCATTTTCCGCATAGTATTCGAAAAACGTCCGTTCAGACATCTCGAAAATATACCGCAACTTTCGGAATGTATCCCGTAACTCACCATCCCTATTTACGCGCCATACCTCCTTTCCGCCGATTTTTATACCGTAATAATCTCCGGAAACCTCTCCGATATGAATCAGCAAATCAGGAGCGTATGCTCCATTGTCACCCATAACCTGGCCACCCGCCAAGGCGTAGAGCAAGCGATACTTTCCTCGATATCCGCTCGTGTGATCACAGATTACGACCCCGTTATTCTTGGCACAGAACCGTTCTAGTGCTTGAGTTTCCGCCTCAGACCACGGCGCATGAGCGCCAATGAAGACCGCGATGCGCCCTTTAGGTAATTCAGGAAACTGGTCTCCATTACTGATACGTTTAATGACCCGATACGTTGGCAGTTCCTTCACCTCGTAGGAACGGCTATAGCCAGTCGAAAGATTAATATGCACCGGCCCCCCGCCATGCCGGCGCAATTCCAAGATCGCCTCATTCACCTTACACTCACAATCCCAGAGATCCTCGGCATCTTTGACGATGGGAAGAGTTACACTCAGACGCACCGTATCCTTGGGCTTGGAGCTTCGGTCGATCACTTGAGCAACATGATGCCCGACTTTGGCGAGCGCCTGCGTCGATGTGATGGCCAAGATCGGTAATTTACGATAATATGCCTCGGTCAGCCCAGGCATATAGTTACGCGATGCAGTCGCACCGGTGCAGCTAATCACCACCGGCTCGCCGGATTCAGCCGCCAGACCGCAGGCCATATAGGCAGCCGAGCGCTCATCGACCGCAGAATACATTTCGAAGTAAGGGTCATTCTGCATGCTACCCACCAAGGCCATATTCGTGGTGCCTGGCGAAGCGACGACCTTCTTGATCCCATGCGCCTTCAGCAGTGCGATAACCACCTGCGCCTGCTTTTCGTCTGTGTAATATTTCTCCATGATTCGATGAGGTTTAAATTAATTCCAAAAATAGCGGCGAATGGCGTAACGCGCCTTATCCTTCAGTCCATGCGGTTCCCATAACGACGAATGCTCACGCACCAGTCGGTCTTTCTTCGCCTCGGCACGCCAATCAACCTGCTTGAACGTGGGGTTCGACAAGAATGCGCAGAGTGCCTCGCGCAACCCATTATCCACCGGCGTAAAGCTTCCCACATCCAAATAGCGTCCAATCTTTGAGTTATCGAAAACCCGGTCAAAAACACGATCATATATGACTTGGTATTTCGATGGGTGGCAGCGCAGGAACCCAGCCAAATCGGCAAGATGCACACGCGGCTTGAAACCCAAATGCGTCTCAATGGCCTCCAAATAAATTTTCAAAATATGATTCCATCCATGCGACTGTGAGGTAGTCACATGAAACGCCTCTGACAATGCATCTGTCTTCCCAATGAGAGAAACCATCGCGCGCGCGACATCCCTGCCGCTGGTCATGGTGGTCACTCGCTCATTGATATCCCGAGAAAACACAATGCTTCGCCTGCGCAAAGCTCGATATAGCCATCCCTCCTTCTCCAGGACCCCGAGCTGGAGGCGTTCGCGCGCATAGGTGATATAGGGACGGATGATGGTCCAGTTTCGTCTACCAGAAGCGCGCAGGAGATTCTCCTGTCGCGCCTTCGCCAGAGCATATTCGTCCGTTGCAAGGAACTCCGGATCTTTCACAACATCCAGCAATCGTGGTGATTCCTCCGTTATTGGGCCGGGAGAATTCGCATAAACACGCGCTGAGCTAAGATAGAAGTATTGGCTCGTCGACTCAAGCAGACGAGGCAACCGCCGCTCGAAAGCAGGCGTTGAATAGACCATGAAATCGACAATGGCATCCCACTTGCGCGCCAAAATAGGAGCAAGGAACGCATCGTCTTTGGCGTTACCTTGAATGTAATGCACACAACCCGCTACCCCGGACCGGGTCCGAGAGGTAACGTGCGTTTCCATCCCCGATGCCGCGACAATCTCCACCAGATGCTCGCCCATCGCGCCGGTTCCACCTAATACCAAAATTTTCATGTTCGCTCAGATAGGTTTAGATCGAGGAATATCACGCGCCGGCGAAGATTTTTCCGCACTTGTCTACGACCATTGTTTTTACCTTGAGCCGCCATTCAGCATCCAACCCGACGAAATAGATTGCGCATGCGGCCAAGCCAAAACATCCGGCCGCTGAAAACACAGCATAACTTAGGCCTTCTGGCAGCAAATGTGTTAACACCACCGAGGGCACGAGCGATAGAGCCACCACCGCGATGACAGGCAACAACACCCTACTCACAAACGCTCGCACCGAAATACCCGTGAGATGCCTCACGATCACCAAACGCAGCGCCAGCATGATCGCGCTCGCCGCGATCGCGATGACAAAGACCGAATAAGGGGCGCCGCCCGCACGAAGGACGAACCAACTCACCAAAAAGATGCCGAGCTGAATGCTTCCCAAGCTCAGCTCATAGAACCTCATCTTCCCTGGGGCACGCGCGGCGGTCATCAAGGGCAGACTTGCCGCATTGATCAGTGCATCAATGAAAGCGAGTCGAGTGAACAACACCGCGTCGGGCGGCGGGGTTTTCAGCCAAAGCGCAAGAACAAGGGGCATCTGCAGGAACATGGGCAGCGCCAATATCCACATGAGGAAGAACGTGATTTTGGAGCCACTAAAAACCAGTTCATACATCGCCCGCCTGTCGCCCGAGGCATACGACTTGATGATCGGAGGATACAGGCTGGTGTTGAAGTTCGTGGCGAAGAGATTGGTTTGGGTAGCGACATTTAGGGCGATGGCGCGAGCGGCGACCACCACGGGATTGAACACTTGGTTCATCAGAATGGTAAGTGCTTGATTCCGCACCACCGTCGTCAGTTGACCAAACAGGGTCCAACCGGTGAAACCCAGCACCTCGCGCAGAAGAGTGGAGTCCCAATAGAAGCGCCGGAACTGGCACTCTTCATAGCGCCGCCAGCAAACGGAGGCATAGACCACCGTGACAACAAAACCCACGCCAAGCAACAGCCAGCCATACAGCACCAGCTTGTCACCCGGGACGGCAGCGAGCGCCAAGACCGCCGCCAACTTCAAAACCACCTCAAGAATCGATATGCCCGCGTAAAGGTGCATGTCCTCGTGCGCGGTGATCGCGGCACGGAACGGGGAGGTCAGGACGCTAAGAATGAAGGTCCAGACGGAAACCCTGTAGAGCGCCAGCGCCGCGTCGTAACGCTCAGGAGCAATTTTCACATAATCGGCGATGAACCAGCCACCTGCTGTCTCCAGAATCACCAGCGCGAAACCCGCCAAGAGGGCATACACGGTCCAGTTGACACAAAAGATTCGTTTAAGCTTCTCCCTATCGCCCTCGCCCAACGCATAAGAAAAGAATCGCTGGGTCGCGGATCCCATCGCCCCCGGCAAAAAGGCCAAAAGCGCCACAATGCCACCTACCACATTGTAGAGCCCAAAGTCCTCGACACCGAGCGTGTTAAGCACGAGCCGCACCGTGTAGAGAGACACGCCCACGGTCAGGAGCATCCGCCCATACAGAATCAGCGTGTTTCGGGCTATTCGCCGGTGAGTGCTCACGAGAACAAAGGGACGGATTCGTGTGCTGTTCAGGGCTTGCCGATGCCGCAGGCGCGGAAGCCGATGGCACGGAGTTTGGCGAGGTCGAGGATGTTGCGGCCGTCGAAGAGGAAGGCGGGCTTGGGCATGCCGGCGTAGATCTTCTCGTAGTCGAGCGTCTTGAACTCGTCCCACTC
>Ga0065721_10053261_pt1 | contig 10241 bp, 7 predicted proteins | sample Mesricmetagenome_FD_59108 | JGI IMG/M metagenome (GOLD analysis project Ga0065721, IMG submission 59108) | Mesophilic microbial community from rice straw/compost enrichment Sample: eDNA_1 v2 (version 2) | ecosystem: Engineered > Solid waste > Grass > Composting > Bioreactor | place: USA: Davis... | reverse complement strand
CGAACGCGCCAGACGCCAGCCGATATCGACGAAAGGCGCGATCGGCGCCTGTTCGTGGCCCGGCATCAGGCCGCAGCATCCGAGGAACGCGCCGTCGGAGCGCCTCTCCACGACGAAGCGGCACATGCCCATCTCGGCGAAAGCCTTGTCAGCGCGATCCCTGTAGGCCCGCACGCCCTCCCCGGTAAGCGGACCGCCGAGCCACCTCATCACCTCCGGGTCTGCGCTCATAGCCGCGAAGGGGACGAGGTCCTCTTCGCGCCACCGACGCAGGATCAGGCGAGGGGTTTCGAGCACGCCCGGATCGGATCAGGCCGGACGGGCGCCGGTCAACGCGCCGTAGAGATCCGTCCGGCGATCGCGGAAGAACCCCCATGCGGCGCGGTGGGTGGCGAGGAAGTCGAGATCGAACTCGGCCTGCACCAGACCTTCATCCTCGCGGCCGAGCGCGGAGACCAGGTCTCCCCGATGGTCGGCGATGAACGAGGAGCCGTAGAAGCTCTGACCGCCGTTGGGATAGCCTTCCCAGGGCTCGAAGCCGGTGCGGTTGGCGCCCACCACCGGAATGACGTTGGAGACGGCATGGCCCTGCATGGCCCGCCGCCAGGGCGCGGCGGTGTCGAGGGTCGGGTCGTGCGGCTCCGAACCGATCGCGGTCGGATAGAAAAGGACTTCGGCGCCCATCAGGGCCATGGCGCGGGCGCATTCGGGGTACCACTGGTCCCAGCAGATACCGACGCCCAGGCGGCCGAAGTGGGTGTCCCAGACCTTGAAGCCGGTGTCGCCTGGCCGGAAGTAGTACTTCTCCATATAGCCGGGGCCATCCGGGATGTGGCTCTTGCGGTAGACGCCCATCAGCGAACCGTCCGCGTCGACCATCACCAGGCTGTTGAAATAGTGCGGCCCTTCTCGCTCGAAGATCGAGATCGGCAGGACGATACCCAGTTCAGCGGCCAGTGGCGCGAGGGCGGTGACGCAGGGATGCTCGCGCCAGGGATAGGCCTGCCCAAACCAGCGCTCCTCCTGGGCCACGCAGAAGTAGGGCCCCTGGAAGAGTTCGGACGGCAGCACGACCTGGGCGCCTTGCGACGCGGCCTGGCGGATGAAGTCCTCGGTCTTGCGGATATTGGCGGCCAGATCCATGCCGTAGGAGGTCTGGATCGCGGCGATGTTGATCGTGCGGGCCATCAGGCGGGCTCCTGCTGGGTGATGCAGTGGAAGGATCCGCCGCCGGAGAGAATGGCGTTGGACGGCAGGCCGATGACCTCACGGTCGGGGAAAAGGGACTTCAGCCCCTGCAGGGCGAGGTCGGCCGCCTGCCCCTCGCCATAGGTCGGCATGATGACCGCACCATTGGCGATGATGAAGTTCATGTGGCTGGCCGGCGAGGCGCGGCCATCGGGGCCCTCGATCCAACCCGGCGAGGGGATGCGCACCACCTTCAGCGCGCGGCTTTCGGCGTCGGCCGATTCGGCCAGCTGCCGGGCGGCGGCGTCGTAAGCCTCGCCATTCACGTCCCCACGGCCGAAGGCGATCGGACACACGACGACCCCCGGCGCGACGAAGCGCGCGAGGTTGTCCACATGGCCGTCGGTGTGATCGTTGGCGAGCCCCTCGCCCAGCCAGATCACCTTGCGCGCGCCAAGCGATTCGGCGAGCGCAGCCTCCGCGTCCGCTTGGGTCCAGCCGGCGTTGCGGTTCTCGTTCAGCAGGCACTGGCTGGTGGTCAGGATCGTGCCTGCGCCATCGTGGTCCACCGCGCCGCCTTCGAGGATGTAGTTCTGCATGACCAGCGGCGTGCGCGAGGCAGTGGCGATCTGCTCGGCCACCTCGTCATCGAAATCGAGGACGTACTTGCCGCCCCAGCCGTTGAAGAGGAAGCCGCGCGCCTCGTCGCCAGCCGGGCCCTTGGCGAAGATGGGGCCGGTGTCGCGAAGCCAGATGTCGCCGAAGCGGCCAGGGACGATCTCGACGCCCGTCACGTCGCCCAGCAGCCGCCGCGCTTCGGCCTCGCCGGCGGGGCTGCCGGTCATCAGCTTCACCTGCTCGCGCCCGGGCCCGGCCAGGGCGCGAGCGAGGGCGGCGACCTCCTGCTGAGCCTCGGCCAGGTCCTCCCGCCAGTGTTCCTCGTGGCTGGGAAAGCCGAGCCACATGGCGCGGTGCGGCGCCCATTCGGCGGGGACTAGAACGGTCATGGCCAACTACCTCTTCTCGGACGCGCGCAGATGGGCGGATGGAGCCTCCCCGTCAAGCGCCACAACGAAAAAGGGCGGCTGCATCACTGCAGCCGCCCGATCTCTTCCTGGCTTTGAGCGCCTTAGAACTCGGCGTGCAGGGTCAGGGTGAAGGTGCGGCGGTAGCCGGGCTGGGCCTGGCCGGTTCCTTCGAGGTTGGTCACCATGTCGCCGAGATAGCGTTCGTCGAACAGGTTGTTCACGTTCGCCTGGAGGTAGGTGCGCTCCAGGCCGAACTGGTCGAGCTTCCAGCGCACGTCCAGATCCCAGAGGGTGTAGCCCGGGAACTTCTCGGTGTTGGTCAGGTTCGACCAGCGGTCGCCGACGAACTTGCCCTGGACGCCGATGCTGACCGCTTCGATCGGATCATAGGTGACCCGCACGGCACCTTGGTGCTTCGGGTTCTCATAGAGCATGTTGCCTTCGGTCGGCAGGGAGACGCTCTTGATGTTCCCCTGAATTTCCGAGTCCGTGTACGAGTAGGAGGCGTAGGCGGTCAGGTATTCGGTGGGTTGCCAGCCGATCTGGCCGTCGAAGCCTTGCAGTTTCACGTCGCCGACGTTGGTCGAAAAGAAGATGCCGGCCGGCTCGTCGAACACCCGCTCGATGCGGTTGCTGAAGTCGTTGTACCACACGGCGCCGGAGATCAGCAGGGTCGGGGTCTGATAGCGGACGCCGAGGTCGATGGCCTTGGCGGTTTCCGGACCCGGATCGACCAGGGTGCGGTCGTAGAGGTCGTCGGTGCGCGGCGCCGAGAGGGTTTCGGCGTAGCTGGCATAGACCGTCAGCTGATCGGTGAAGTCGTAGCTGACGCCAACGTTCGGCAGGACGTCGTCGTACTTCAGGGTCCACTGACGCGGGCTGGCGTAGCGGTTCGAAGCGCTGGGGTTCAGGGTGCTCGGCGGGAAGGTGACCAGCGGGCGGCCCGTGCCATCGTCCGTGCCCGGGACCGGCGTGCCGATCTGGGTGGTGCAGTAGGCGTTGAAGGTGTCGCGCTGGTAGCAGAAGTTGGTCAGGTCGCGCTTGAAGAACGGCGCGCGCAGGCCGACGTTCAGCAGCAGTCGGTCGTCCATGAAGCGGCCGCGATATTCGATGGCGACCTGGTTCAGTTCGGCGACCGAGGCGCGGTCACGGCGGCGCAGGTTGGTGCCGTCGGGCAGCAGGACCGGATTGCCTTCGCCGTCCTTGCCGCCGAAGACGTTTTCCGGATTCCCGTTGCGGTCCACATAGCCGACGTCGCCGGTCTGGCGGTGCTTGGCCTTGTCGTAGGTGTAGGCCAGACGGATGTTCTGGTTGTCGGCGAACTTCCAGATCAGCGACGAGGTGACGCCATAGCGGCGGGTGTTCGTCGTGTTCGGACGATAAAGCAGAACACTGTCGAGGAAGTCACCATCGCCGTTCAGGTCGACACCGGCCGCGCTCGAGTTGCCGATCAGCTGACGGTCGGTTTCCGAGAAGTTCTGCGCGCCGCCGCCGTTGGCCAGGGTGTACTGGAACGACGGGTCGACGGTCAGGACCAGGTTGTCGCTGAGGTTCCAGCTGGACAGGCCGCGGATGTTGCCGGTGTTCGACGGGTTGACGTTGTAGCCCACGTAGGAGCCACAGTTGTCGGTCTGGGCGCCGGGGCCCGGCGCCGGCATCTCCCGGCAGCTGTCGTTGTACACCGGCACGGCGCGGGCGTTGAACTGCGCAAGCGTGACCCGGTTGATGAAATTGTTGCGGTTTTCGTTGTAGTTGAAGATCAGGCTGGCCTGACCGATGTCGCCGAATTCCTGGTCGATCCGGGCGTTCAGCTGCCACTTCTCGATCTTGCCGGGCGCGTCGGCCAGGGCGTCGTGCGGCTTGAAGATGTCGTTCGTCGTGTAGAGGCCGGAGATCCAGGCCTTGGTGCCGAACGGACCGATGCGGCCGGTCTCGAGCGTTCCGTAGTAGCGCTGGAAGTTGTTGGAGCCCACGCCGACCTCGGCGCGAACGCCGAACTCGTCGGCGGCCTTGCGGGTCACGTAGTTGATGGTGCCGCCGGCGGCCGCGGCGGTCGGGCTGTCCACGTCGGTCGTGCCGAGGTTGACCGTGGCCTTCTCGATCAGGTCGGGCTCGAGCTGCTGGTTCGGATAGATGGCGTAGTTGCCGCTGTCGTTCAGCGGAACGCCGTCCCACAGCAGGGCGATGCGTTGCGAGTCGAAGCCGCGGATGGTGATGTCGCCGCCGGCCGAGCCGTATGCGTCGTTGTTGGTGAAGTTGACGCCCGGCATCAGGTTCAGCGAGTTCAGGATCGACTGACCTGGCGTCTGGCGAGCGATGAAGCTCGAATCGATGGTAGCGCGCGACTTGGGCTCGGCCTCGGCGACGATCACGCCGCTGATGTCGGCTGGGCCGCGAGAGGCGGTGACGACGAATTCTTCGACCGTCGCGGTGCCGGTCGATTGCGCCATGGCGACGCTGCTCACCAGCATGCCGCCGGCCAGCGCCGTCGTCGCGCACAGGGCGCGGCTAAGCATCTTATTCATAAGAGAGATCCCCTGATCCTTCACTGCCTGGGAAGGAGCCCCCCGGCTCGTCCCCAGATTGTGCGCGCCCTATAGCTCGGAAAATTCGCCCGTGGGTGACGGATTCATGACGAGTGACGTTACATGGGCCACAACCGACCAATATGCTGGCGCCTGTCGCTTTACAGACACGCTCCCGCCCCCGATTTTCCGCCCCGATGCGACAAGAGGCGCCCTTGGCCTGGCTAAAATCGTCCGCTCACGGACAAGGTGACTACTGGCGAGCCACGATCCTGATCACCGCGGCGCTGACGGTCGTGCGGCTCGTCGCGCTGTTCGCCACGCCGCTCGAGCTGTATCCGGACGAGGCGCAATACTGGCTTTGGTCGCGGACCCTCGACTGGGGCTACTACTCGAAGCCGCCCATGGTCGCTTGGCTGATCTGGGCGACCACGACGATCGGGGGCGACGCCGAGCCGTGGGTGAGGCTGGCCGCGCCGCTCATCCACGGGCTCACGACGCTCTGTGTCTACCGGATCGGTCGACGCCTCTATGGCGCCTCGACGGGCTTCACCGCCGCCGCGCTCTACCTGCTGATGCCCGCGGTTCAGCTCTCGTCGCTGGTGATCGCCACCGACGCGCCCATGTTGCTGTTCCTGGCCTTGGCGCTGCTCGCCTATGTTGAGCTGCCAAGGGCTGAGGGCCGGCGACGGGACCTGCTGGCTCTGGGCCTCGGCGCCGCGCTCGGGCTCGGCTTCCTTTCCAAGTACGCCGCGATCTACGGACTCCTCGGGATCGGCCTGCATCTGGCGATCTCGCGGCAGGCCAGGTCTGCCTGGAGCCTGCGCACCGCCATCCTGGCGCTCGCCGCCGCTCTGATCGTGATGGCCCCGAACCTCGTCTGGAACGCGAGACACGGCTTCGCGACAGTCCAACATACGGCGGCGAACGCCAACTGGTCGGCCCAGTCGCTGTTCAATCCTGGAGAACTGGCCGACTTCGTCGGCTCGCAGTTCGGCGTGTTCGGGCCGATCCCCTTCGCGGTCCTTATCGGAGGAACGGCCCTGCTGGCCTTGCGCCGGCGGCTGCAGGCGGCCGATCTGCTGCTGCTCTGCTTCGCCCTCCCCGCCCTGCTGATCGTGACAGGCCAATCCTTCATCAGCCGGGCGAACGCCAACTGGGCCGGAGCGGCCTACGTGGCGGCGATCGTCCTGGTGGCGGCCTGGCTGGTGCGCTGGCGCGCCCGTTGGTGGCTGATCGCCGCCTTTGCGCTGCAAGGCGCGGTAGCCGCGCTCTTCCTGGCCTGCGTGCTGAACCAGGGCGTCGCCGAAAGGCTGAACCTCGCCAACGCCTTCAAGCGCGCCAAGGGCTGGGAGCAGATGAGCGAGCAGATCGCCGAGCGGGCCATGCGCGAGCCAAAGGGCGCCCTGAGCGCGGTCGCGGTCAATGACCGCTTCCTCTTCAACGCCGCCGCCTATTATGGCCGCGATTATTTCGGAAAGAACGGCGAGCCGCCGCTGGCCATGTGGGTGCGTGAAACCCATCCGCAGAACCAGGCCGAGAGCACCGATCCGCTGACCCTCGCCAACGGCCGCCGGGTTCTCGCCGTCAGCTTGGACGAGGTCTATCTCGACGAGATGAAGCGCGACTTCCAGGCGGTGTCGGCCGAGGAGATCATCAGCGTACGACTGGACCGCAAGCGCAAACGCAAGGCCGCGCTGTTCATCGGCGAGACCTTCGCGCCCGGGCCCCGCGATCCGGTCAGCGGGGAGCCGATCCCCACACCGCCTTGAGCGCGCGATCGCGGCCGCATCCGATGCGATAGGCCTCGTAGTTGGCCGGGTGCTTCTTGGCGAAATCCTGGTGATAGGCCTCGGCCGGCCAGAAGCCGCCGCCGGTCAGGATGCGCGTGGCGACGGGCTTGCCGAGGATCTTGGCCACGCGCGCCTTGGCGGCTTGAGCGGTCTGCGTCTCGGTGGGATCTGCGACGAAGATCGCCGTGGTGTAGGACGACCCGCGATCACAGATCTGACCGCCGGCGTCGGTCGGGTCTATGTTGCGAAAGAAGTGGTCGACCAGCCGGGCGTAGCTCACCTGCGCCGGATCATAGGTGACCCTCACCGCCTCCAGATGACCCTTGTGGTTCTGGTAGGTCGGATTGCGCATGGCGCCGCCCGCATAGCCGGAGACGACCTTGGCGACGCCTGGGAGCGCCTCCATAGCCTTCTCCGCCGACCAGAAGCAGCCGCCGGCGAAGATGGCGGTCTTGAGCTGCGCGGCCTCGCCCGCGGGCGCGACGAGGAGCGAAGCAAAAAATGCGGCGGCGAAGCGGGACGGCTTCATGGCGCTCATCCTTGAAACCAGCGGATGGCGCGCTCGAAAACCGGCGTTTCGATGGCGGCGCTAGAGCGCCGCTTCGAACTCCGCCTCGGTCTTGGCCTTGATCTCGTCGACGGTGACGCCCGGGGCGAGCTCGACCAGCTTCACAGGGCTCTTGCCGCGATTGATCTCGAACACTCCCAGCTCGGTGATGAGGAGATCGACCACGCCCGCGCCGGTGAGCGGCAGGCTGCAGCGTTTCAGCAGCTTGGGCGCGCCGGACTTCTCGCAGTGATCCATCACCACGACGACGCGCTTGACGCCGGCGACGAGATCCATCGCCCCGCCCATGCCCTTGACCATCTTGCCGGGCACCATCCAGTTGGCGAGGTCGCCGTTCTGCGCCACCTGCATGCCGCCGAGGATCGAGAGCGCGATGTGGCCCCCGCGGATCATGCCGAAGGAATCGGCGCTGGAAAAATAGGACGAGCTGGGCAGCTCGGTGATGGTTTGCTTGCCGGCGTTGATGAGGTCGGCGTCCTCTTCCCCCTCATAGGGGAAGGGGCCCATGCCCAGCATCCCGTTCTCGCTTTGCAGCGTCACGTGCATGCCGGCGGGGATGTAGTTGGCGACCAGGGTCGGGATGCCGATCCCGAGGTTCACATAGAAGCCGTCGCGCAGCTCCTTGGCGGCGCGGGCGGCCATTTCGTCACGGGTCCAGGCCATCTTACGCGCTCGCCTTTTCTTCGCGGGGTCGGGTGGTCACGCGTTCGATGCGCTTCTCATAGACCGCGCCCTTGACGATCCGGTCCACGAAGATGCCCGGGGTGTGGATGTGGTCCTTGTCGATGGAGCCGATCTCCACGAGGTTCTCGACCTCGGCGACGGTGACCTTGCCGGCGGTCGCCATCATCGGATTGAAGTTCCGGGCGGTCTTTCGATAGACGAGGTTGCCCTCCGCATCGCCGGTGTGCGCCTTGACGATGGCGAGGTCGGCGGTCAGGCCGCGCTCCATCACGTAGAGTTCGCCGTCGAACTCCCGCACTTCCTTGCCTTCGGCCACCAGGGTGCCGACTCCGGTCTTGGTGAAAAAGGCCGGGATGCCCGCCCCGCCGGCCCGGATGCGCTCGGCCAGGGTGCCCTGCGGATTGAACTCCAGCTCCAGCTGACCGGAAAGGTAGAGCTGCTCGAACAGCTTGTTCTCGCCCACATAGGACGAGATCATCTTCTTGATCTGGCCGGCCTCGAGCAGCAGGCCGAGACCGAAGCCATCGACGCCGCAATTGTTCGAGATCACCGTCAGGTTTCGCACCCCGGATTCCCGAATGGCGCCGATGAGGTTCTCAGGAATGCCGCAAAGGCCGAAGCCTCCGGCCATGATGGTCATGCCGTCGAAGAGCAGCCCGTCGAGGGCCTCCGCGGCGTCCTTGTGGGTCTTTCCAGCCATGAAGCCCCTTTAAGCCGGGAACGGTCGCTTGAGAACCGGTCCCAGCGAAAAAGTTCATCAGTTGATGAAAGTCTATTCCACAGTCGCTTTCGGCCTCGCCGCCAGAGCGTCGGCCGCTTCCTCGTTGAGGGCCTGGCCGCCTCGGCGCGGGACCGAGAAGGGCTCGGGCGTCGGGGTCGGCATGTTGCCCCGCATCAGCCAGCGGCCCTCCTGGATGCCTCCTGCGATCTGGAGTTCAAACCGCTCGGTGTCGCGCCGGCGGACGTCGCGGACGATGTCGGCGGCCTCCACCTCGTCGACGCCCAGGTCGATAAGGACGTTCTTCCCGAAGGCGAGCGCCGACTCGAAGGTCTCGCGGATCTGATAGTCCACCCCGGCCTTCACCAGCCGAAGGGAATGGCCGCGGTCGAAGGCCCGGACGAAGAGCTTGGCCAGCGGGAACTCCGCCTTCACGAGCTCGACGATGCGATCGGCGACATCCGGCTTGTCGACGCAGACGAGGATCGCCTCGGAATTGGCCGCACCCGAGGCGCGCAACACGTCGAGCCGCGTGCCGTCGCCGTAATAGACCTTGAAGCCGAAGGTCCCGGCGGCGCGGATCATGTCCACGTCGTTCTCGATGAGGGAAACCTCCATGCCCCGGGCGAGCAGCGGCTGGCTGACCACCTGGGCGAAGCGGCCGAAGCCGATCATCAGCACGCGGCCTTCGAGATTGGCGGCGACCTCGACCCCGTCCATCGAGGTCTTGGGCGGTGGCATCAGACGGTTCAGGACGATCACCACCACCGGGGTGAGCGCCATGGAGAGGATGACGATGGCGGTCAGCGCGGCGCTGGTGCGGCCGTCGATGACTCCGGCCGCCACCGCCGCGCCGTAGAGCACGAAGGCGAACTCGCCGCCCTGGGCGAAGAGCGCCGCACGCTGGATGGCTTCCCGGTTGTCGGCTCGGAAGAGGCGGGCGACGACGTAGATGCCCATCGCCTTGACGACCATGAAGGCGAGGACGCCCGCCAGGATCAGGCCCCACTCGGCGAACACCACCGACAGATCGAGCGACATGCCGACGCTCAGGAAGAAGAGGCCGAGCAGAATCCCCCGGAAGGGCTCGATGTCGGCTTCGAGCTGATGACGGAAGACCGATTCCGACAGCATCACGCCGGCGAGGAAGGCGCCCATGGCCATGGAGAGCCCGCCCCACTGCATGAAGAGGGCCGTGCCCAACACGACCAGCAGGGCGGCGGCGGTCATGATCTCCCGCGCGCCGGTCCGGGCGAGGATCTGGAAGAACGGATTGAGGAGCCAACGGCCGGCGGCGATCACGGTCGCGATGCAGCCGGCGCCGATCAGGAGCCCGAGCCAGGCCGGTCGCTCGCCCTCGGCGGCTCCGCCGCCCAGCGAGCCAAGGACGGCGACCAAGGCCAGAAGCGGCACGACCGCCAGGTCTTCCAGCAGGAGGATCGAGACTGCGCGCTGGCCCGCCTCGGTCGAGGTCTCTCCGCGCTCGTCGAGCATCTTCATGATCACGGCCGTCGAAGAGAGCACGAAGCCGCTGGCGCCGATGACGGCCGCGGCCGGAGCAAGCCCGGCCAGCATGGCGATGGCTGACAAGAGGGCGCAGCAAAGCAGCACCTGAGCCGCGCCCAGACCGAAGATCTCCTTGCGCAGGCTCCAGAGCTTGGCCGGCCGCATCTCCAGGCCGATGACGAAGAGGAAGAGCACGACGCCCAGCTCGGCGATGTGCAGCATGGCCTCGGG